>WNFU01000806.1_pt1 | contig 56387 bp, 56 predicted proteins | sample 5400121 | NCBI WGS metagenome assembly WNFU01 (sample SAMN13153360, study PRJNA577476) | soil metagenome | isolation source: 100 cm soil or saprolite under grassland replicate 1 | place: USA:California | collected 2016-06-15 | reverse complement strand
GGCCCCCGTCAATTCCTTTGAGTTTTAGCCTTGCGGCCGTACTCCCCAGGCGGGGCACTTAATGCGTTAGCTACGGCACAGAACGCTTTGGTAACGCCCCACACCTAGTGCCCAACGTTTACAGCGTGGACTACCAGGGTATCTAATCCTGTTTGCTCCCCACGCTTTCGCTCCTCAGCGTCAGTTCCGGCCCAGAGCGCCGCCTTCGCCGCTGGTGTTCCTCCTGATATCTGCGCATTTCACCGCTACACCAGGAATTCCACGCTCCCCTACCGGACTCAAGCCATAGCAGTATCAGGTGGCGTCCCCGGGTTGAGCCCGGGGGTTTCACACCTGACTTACCAAGCCGCCTACGAGCTCTTTACGCCCAATAAATCCGGACAACGCTCGCCCCCTACGTGTTACCGCGGCTGCTGGCACGTAGTTGGCCGGGGCTTCTTCTGCAGGTACCGTCATTATCGTCCCTGCTGAAAGGGGTTTACGACCCGAGAGCCTTCGTCCCCCACGCGGCGTTGCTGCATCAGGCTTTCGCCCATTGTGCAAGATTCCCCACTGCTGCCTCCCGTAGGAGTCTGGGCCGTGTCTCAGTCCCAGTGTGGCCGGTCACCCTCTCAGGCCGGCTACCCGTCGTCGCCTTGGTGGGCCGTCACCCCACCAACAAGCTGATAGGCCGCGGGCCCATCCCTGACCGGTAAACCCTTTCCAGAACCCCCCATGCGAGGGGATCTCGTATCCGGTATTAGCCCCGGTTTCCCGGAGTTATCCCAGAGTCAGGGGCAGGTTGCCCACGTGTTACTCACCCGTTCGCCGCTAGGAACCACCCGGTGTTGCCACCAGATGGCCCTCGCTCGACTTGCATGTGTTAGGCACGCCGCCAGCGTTCGTCCTGAGCCAGGATCAAACTCTCCGTCAGAGATCGTCGAGCTCCCCGAGGCACACGCCGAGGCGAGCGCTCCGGGGACTTCGCTCTCATCTGGACTCGGTGACCTGAGCGGCCACCGAGGCTCACCATCCTCTCGAGCAAGCTCGCGAGGATGGGCGATGCCGAGGATCCCTCCACGGCACCGCTGGTGCTGGCTCATCCGTTTGCCCGGATGTTCCATGAACCGTCGTCGGGGTCGAGACCCGAGCGGGCAGAACCCACTCGCGCCCGTTCCCGTTTGACGGGGTTCAGAGCACTGACTTTTCACACACTGTTGAGTTTTCAAGGAGCCTCGTCGGGATGCTCTCCGCGACTCCCCTGTGGTTCCCGATCAGGGCCCGTCGCCGGAGCGGCGGTCACCCTATCTCGGGCCTTCCAGGTTCGTCAACCGAGCGGCCTGTCGCCCCAAGGGATGACCCCGGGGGCTCCCACCGTCTCGCTCTCGCGGTTCCCGCGGTCCGGCGTCCGAAGCGCCGGTCCCGAACGGGGCCGCCATCGACCCAACGGTGGGTCTTCCCCCCAGGTATTCCCGGGGTCCCAACCATCTACCCTACCCGCTTCCCGCCTCAACCCGCCACCATGGGCGGCGCGTCAGCGCGATCGCGTGCAGCGTTGACAGTGGGCCCTACCCCAGTAGTACCACCTGGGGCCTTTGGCGCCACCTCGCCATCAGCACTTCATACAGAAGAACCGCCCTGCGCCCGCTCCTTCTGGGGCGTCAGGACGGCCACCTCCAGCCGTCGGATCTACATCCTGTTGGCTCTCGGTGACCCCCTGTCTTTCCGTGCTGGTGCCGAGCTGGCGCCGCCGGAGAGGTCTAGGTCCTCGAAGAACGTCCCTTAACTTGGTGCGCGGTGAAGGTAGCACCGCCATCGACAGCGTGTCAACTTCGTATCCCAGCAGCGGCAACGTTTTGAAGCGGGCATGAAGGGAGCGCGCCCCGGCACCATGGCGCGGCGGCGCTCAGCGGTCGGCGACGCGCAGGCGGTGGGTGGCGCGGCGCCCGACGGTGAGGAGGCGGCCGTCGAGCTCCGCCAGCGGCCAGGCCTGCTCGATCGTGCTGATCTGGACGCCGTCGAGCCGGACGGCGCCCTGGCTGACCAGCCGCCTGGCCGCCCCACGGGAGGGAGCCAGCCCGGCCTCGGCGAGCAGCGCCACCACACCCACCCGGCCATCCTCGCCGACCGCCCCGGGCGGGACGTCCAGGTCGATGGCGCCGGCGACCTCGGCCACTCCGCGACGCGCCGCCACCCCCGCGTCGAAGGCCGCCTCGGCCGCGGCCGCCTCGCGGGCACCGTGGTACAGCTCGGTCACCTCGCGCGCGAGGCGGCGCTTGACGTCACGGGCCTGGACCCCGCCCTGCCCGGCCGCCTCGATGAGCTTGGAGATCTCGTCCGGGTCCAGGTCGGTGCACAGCCGCAGGTACTCGGGCACGAGGTGGTCGGGGATGCTCATCAGCTTGCCGAACTGCTCCTCCGGCGGGTCGTCCAGGTAGACGCCGTTGTTCAGGCTCTTGGACATCTTCTGAACCCCGTCGACGCCGCGCAGCAGCGGCATCGTGAGCACGATCTGGCCCGGCTGGCCGCGCGTGCGCTGCAGCTCGCGGCCGACCAGCAGGTTGAACGTCTGGTCGGTGCCGCCGAGCTCGGCGTCGGCGCGGATCGCCACCGAGTCCATGCCCTGCATCAGCGGGTAGAGGAACTCGACCAGCGAGATCGGCTGGCCGCTGGCGTAGCGGTTCCTGAAGTCCTCACGCTCAAGAAGCTGCGCCACCGTGACGCTGGAGGCCAGGTCCGCGACCTGGGCGAACGTCATGGGCGCGAGCCACTCGGCGTTGTAGCGGACCTCGGCGGCATCGACGTCGAGCACCTTGCCGACCTGGTCGAGGTAGGTGCGGACGTGCTCGGCGACCTCGTCCTCGGTCTGGCGCCTGCGGGTCTGGCTGCGGCCGCTGGGGTCGCCGACAAGACCGGTGAAATTGCCGATGATCAGTACCACGGTGTGACCGAACCGCTGGAACTGCGCCAGCTTTCGGAGCACCACGGCGTGGCCGAGGGTCAGATGGGATGAGGAAGGATCGATGCCCAGCTTGACCCGTAAGGGACGATCTTGGGCCGTAGCGGCCGCAAGCCGCTCGGCGAGGGCGCCCTCGGGCAGCACCTCGGCCGTCCCGGCCGTGAGCACCCGGAGCTGCTGCTCGATCCCCTCGGACGTGGGCACCAGGGAACCTCCATACACGGCGGCATTCACGGATTCGACCGGCAATCGCCCTGCTCACGGGCACTGCCGGGTCGCGCCGATGCTAGCACGCCGCTCGGGACGGCCGGAGCGGGCTTCCACAGCCGAGCGCGGCCCACACCCACGCGGCAAGGCCGGAAGCCGGCGAGCCCTTGGCTCCCAACGCTCGCCGCTCAGCCCGGACGGCGGCGCCTGCTGGCGGGGCCGGGGCGGCCAGGCGAGACGTGCTCGCTGGTGGTGACCAGAGCGCGCCAGGGGCGCTCGACGCCGGCTGAGACGCCGACGCGGCCGGTCCAGGCGACCTCGCCGTCGGGCACCGGCCAGCCCGCTGTCAGCAGGACCGGGCCTGCGCGCAGGTCGGCGCCGTTGGCCCAGGCGCCCAGCCCCAGCGCCTCGGCCAGGCGCGCCGGCCCACGGGCCAGGTCGCGCCGCCTGCTCGCCGGACGCCTCGCGGCCATCAGCCCCACCCCCAGCACCGGCTCCCCCGCGCGCAGCAGGACCGCCTGGGCGACCCCCTCCGGAGCGCAGACCACGTTGGCGCAGAAGTGCATCCCGTAGGTGAAGTAGACGTACAGGTGGGCGGGCGGGCCGAACATCACCGCGTTGCGGCGGGTCTCGCCCCGGTAGGCGTGGCTGGCCGGGTCTCTGCCCGAGCCGTCGTAGGCCTCCACCTCGACCAGGCGCACCGCCGAGCGGCCCTCCGGGGCGTCGTGGACCAGCAGCCGCCCGAGCAGGTCGCGGGCGACCTCGAGCACGGGCCGCAGAGAGAACTCGACCGGCAGTGACCGCAGCGCCCCGTCCGGCAAGGCCCCGGGCCAAGGGAGGGACCCCCCGGCAGGAGGCGGGGGCCCCCCGGTCGAGGGGAGGGGCCCGCCGGGCGGAGGGGGCGGCTCCTCGGGAGTCGGGTCGCTCATCGGCGCCGGCGGCCCTTGGCCAGGAAGCGGCGCAGCTCACCCTCCGGCAGCGTGTTGACCACCTGCTCCCTGGTGATCCAGCCGCGCCCGGCGGTGGCCACGGAGAAACGCATATTGGGCAGGTGCCCCGGCCCGTGGCTGTCCGAGCCGAAGGCCAGCCGCACCCCGTGGCGGCTGGCCACGCGCAACTGCTCGTCGCCCAGGTCCAGGCGCTCGGGGGAGCCGTTGACCTCCAGCGCCGTGCCGGTCCGGGCCGCCGCACGGCACAGCTCCTCCAGATCCACGTCACCGGCGATGCGACGGCCCAGCAGCCGTCCGGTCGGGTGGCCGATGACGTTGACGGCCGGGTGCTCGCAGGCGCGCACCATGCGGGCGGTCAGCTCCTCGCGTGGCGAGTCCAGCCGGTCGTGGACGCTGGCGACGAGGACGTCGAAGCCCTCGAGGAACTCGTCGTCGTAGTCCAGGCTGCCGTCGGCGCCGATGTTCAGCTCGACACCGTGCAGCAGCCGGATGTCGCCGCGGCGCCGCTCCAGCTCTCGCACGAGCCGGCGCTGCAGCAGGAAGTCATCGCGGGTCGCGGCGCTGAACGACAGCCGCTCGGCGTGGTCGGTGATCGCCAGGAACCCGTAGCCGCGGGCGCGTGCCGCGTCGACCATGGTGGCCAGCGGCGCGGTGCCGTCCGGCGACATGTTCGTGTGGCAGTGGAAATCGCCGCGCACGTCCGCCAGAGCCACCAGCCTGGGCAGCTCGCCGGCGCGGGCCGCCTCCACCTCGCCGCGGTCCTCGCGCAGCACGGGCGGCACCCACGCAAGACCCAGCCGGTCGTAGACCACGTCCTCGTCCTCAGCCACCACCAGCTCGCCCTCACGCGTGTGCAGGCCGTACTCGGAGAGCTTGAGACCCCGCTTGACGGCGAGCTCGCGGACCTTGACGTTGTGCTCCTTGGAGCCGGTGAAGTACTGCAGGGCGGCGCCCCAGACCTCGGGCCGCACCACCCGCAGGTCGACCTGATAGCCCTCCCTGGTGCGGATCGACGCCTTGGTGTCGCCCACGGCGGCCACCTCGGCGACCCCGGCCAGCCGCGCGAAGGCCCGGGTGATCTCGCCGGGCTCGTCGCCGGCGGCGAGCAGGTCCATGTCGTGGACCATCGGCTTCATGCGCCGCAGCGACCCGGCCACCTCGACCCGGCGCACGCCGCTGACCCTGGCGAGCTGGTCGCGCAGGGACTCGGCGATCGGCAGGGCGGCGGCCAGGGGGATGCCCGAGATGCCCGTGGCCATCCGCTCGAGGGCGCGTCGCAGGTTCTCCTCGGTACGCGCGCCCATGCCGGGCAGCCCGGCGATGCGGCCGGCCCTGACCGCCTCGGTGAGGTCGTCGACGGTCGACACGCCGAGGCGCTCGTGGATCAGGCGGGCCTTGCGCGGCCCGACGCCGGGCACCCCGACGAGCGCGAGGAGACCCTCCGGCACCTTGGCGCGCAGCTCGTCCAGGGCGCTCACGCTGCCGTGCTCGAGGTATTCCCGCACCTTGGCGGCCATGGACCTGCCCATCCCGGTGATGGCGGCCAGCTCCTTGTCGGACAGCGTCGCCACGTCCGCGCCGTAGCCGGACAGGGCGCGCGACGCCCGATCGTAGGCACGCGCCCGGAAGCTCTGGTCGCCGCTCAGCTCGAGAAGTTCCGCCATCTCGCGGAAGATCCCGGCGATCTGCTCGTTCACCCAGGCCATCGCATCACCCAGGAGAGGCTACCCGCCCCGCGCCACACTCCCGGACCGGGGTCAGCCCGCTCTGGGCGGATCGGAGACCTCCGGCTGTGGCTCGGGGTCGGGGTCGGCGCCGGGAAGGGCGGTGCGCTCGACCGTGCGGCCCGGGCGCCGCCACCAGCCGGCGACCAGCACCACGCCGGCCAGCCCCCACAGCACCAGCACCGCGCCGGTCAGCACGATCGGGAGCGGGCCGAACTCCCCCATGCGGTCCAGCCGGAGCACCAGCAGCGGCCCCAATGGCACGCCAATGCCGATTGCGGCGAGGACGGGCCGGCCGCCGCCTCGCGGGAGCACGACAGCCGCAAGCAGCGCCCCGGCGCAGGGCGCGGCGAGCAGCAGCCCCACCCGCAGCGCCAGCTCGATCGGCCGCAGCGCCAGGTCCGCCTGCCTGCCCGCCGCCGCGGCCGCGGCGGCGGTGGTGAGCGTGCTGGCAGCGGCCGCCGCCATGCCGGCGGCGAGCGGCCACAGGACCCTGGTCGAGCGGGTCAGCTCGGGTCCGCGGAGCCCGTCATCAGCCAAGACAGCAGCGCCTTCTGCGTGTGCAGGCGGTTCTCCGCCTGGTCGAAGACGGCGGAGTTGGGCCCGTCCAGGACGTCGGCGGTGATCTCCTCGCCGCGGTGCGCCGGCAGGCAGTGCAGCACGACCACGTCGCTGGAGGCCGCCGTCACCGTGTCGGTCGAGAGCTGGTAGGGCTTGAAGATCAGCGCCCGCTCGCCGTGCTCCAGCTCCTGGCCCATGGAGGCCCACACGTCGGTGTAGAGCACGTCGGCGTCCCTGGCGGCGGCCTTGGGGTCGTGGGTCAGCTCGACGCTGCCGCCGGTCTCCGCGGCGATCTCGGTGGCACGGCGCACCACCTGCGGGATCGGCTCGTAGCCGGCGGGGGTGGCCACGGCCATGTGCATGCCCACCTTGGTGCAGGCGATGAGCAGGCTGTGGCAGACGTTGTTGCCGTCGCCGAGGTAGGCCAGCCGCAGGCCCTCGAGCTGCTTGCGGCGCTCGCGGATGGTCTGCAGGTCGGCCAGGGCCTGGCAGGGGTGGGCGTAGTCGGACAGGGCGTTGACCACCGGGATGGTGCCGCCCCTGGCCAGCCGCTCGAGGGTCTCCTGCGCGAAGGTCCGCAGCACGATCGCGTCGACGTAGCGCGACAGGACCGCGGCGGTGTCCTCCAGCGTCTCGCCGCGGCCGATCTGCAGGTCGGCGCCGGACAGCGCAAGCGGGTGGCCTCCCAGCTCGTGCACGGCGACCTCGAACGACACCCGCGTGCGGGTCGAGGGCTTCTCGAAGATCAGGGCGACGCTGCGACCCCCCAGGGTGGACCTGACCCGCCGCTCGGCCTTGTGGCGGTCGGCGGCGTCGAGCAGGGCGATCAGCTCGTCGGTGGAGACGTCGTCTGAGGTGAGGAAGTCGCGTTTCATCATCGGTGGCTCCCCTGATCGACCCTGCTGGCCAGCGTCTTTACCCGTTCGGCGAGCCTGGTGACGTCGAACGGCTTCTCGAGGATCGCCTCGCCCCCCAGCTCGTCGCGCAGGCCCTCCACGCTCTCGACCGCCCCGGTGAGCACCAGGACCGCGAACGGCAGCGAGCCGTCCGGCCGGCGCAGGCGCCGGATCACCTCGGGGCCGCCGAGGCCGGGCATCATCACGTCGATGAGCACGACCGCCGGGTCAACCGCCTGGGCGAGCCGCAGGCCCTCCTCGCCGTCGGCGGCGAGCACGATCTCGAGGCCCTCGTCCTCCAGGACGGTCTGGAGCAGGCCGCGCACGCCCGCGTCGTCCTCGACCACGAGCACGCGGTTGGGCACCATCATGCGGCCTTTCTGATCGGCTGGACGGCACGACGGCCGCCCAGCTGGCGGCCGGAGCGTTCAAGTCTGTCATGCCCCAAGGCACCAGGCCAGACATGGAGCACCGTTCCGACACGGACCGGGACCTCTCACTCGACGGTGAGCCTGCCCAGCGCCTCGCCGGGCAGATCCGTGGTCGTGACGGTGGCGGCGGCGGGGCCGACGCCGAGGTCCACGGCCAGGTCGACCTGGCCCTTGCCGGCAACGGCCGCCGCGGCGCGCTCGTCGTGCTGGGCGACCTGGCCCCCGGCGACCACGGTGACCGGGCCGAAGCGCACGCCCACCCTGGCGGGGTCGAAGGCGACCTCCGCGCGGTCGAGGCCGTCGAGCACCGCGGGCCAGGCGGGGATGCCGGCGGCGAGCGCGGCGCGCAGCGCGAACGAGCCCGCCACCGCCCGTGCCGCCGCCAGCGCGTCGGCGTGGCTGGCGGCGCCGTGCACGGTGACCACCACCAGCTTGCGCGCGCCGGGCACGCGCATGGCGAGCTGCTCGGCCAGCGACTCGCACAGGTAGGCGAGCGCCGCCTCGAACGCCGCGGCCCCGTCGGAGCCGGCGACCAGCGGCGGCGCCGCCGCGGTGGCGTTGGCGAGCACCACGGCGGCGTCGCCCATGCCTGGTCCCTGGTCGACGAGCACCCGCTCGAAGGAGCGGCCGACGGCGCGGCCGAGCAGGCTGTCCAGCAGCGACGGCTCGACCGTCGCGTCGGTGGTCAGCAGCACCAGCGTGGTGGCGAACGACGGCGCGAACGGCGCCGACGCCTTCGCCACCCCGCCGATGCGGACCTCCCCCTCCGCCCAGGCCACCGCCACGGCGTGCTCGCGGGCCACCCCGCCCGAGCCGGCCAGCGCCCTGGCCAGGTCGATCGAGCCGCGCCGACCGAGCGCGGCCGCCACCTTCTCTGTGCCCTCCGCGGCGTGATCCAGCGACGGGCGGGTGCCGACGGCGCCGGTGCCGAGCAGCAGGATCTCCTCCGGAGCGCAGCCGGTCGCCTGGGCGCAGAGGCGGGCGATGGTGGCGGCGTCGGCCTCCCCCTGGGGCCCGGTGGCCGCGTTGGCGCTGCCGGCGTGGACCAGCACCGACCGCGCCTGGCCGGTCTCGGCGATCCGTGCCCGCGTCCAGCGCACCGGCGCCGAGGCGAAGCGGTGGGTGGTGAACCTGCCGGCGGCTGTGGCGGTCTGCTGGCTGGTGAGCAGGGCCAGGTCAGGCCCGGGACCAGGGGCGAGCCCGGCGTTCACGCCCGCGGCCCGGAACCCTCTGGGCGCGCAGACACCGCCCTCGACGCCCGCGACCGTGTAGTCGACCACCGCCCCTCCTTCTGGGACCCGCGTTGGCCCTCAGGCCCAAGACTACGGCGCGCGGCGCCGAAAGGCAGCCCCCTTGGCATCGCGCCGCCGGGACGGGCGTTTCGTCCTGGCTACAGCGCGCGGAGCGTCGCGCCGAAGCGCTCGCGGGCCAGGCGCTCCATGCGCTCGCGCACCGCCGTCGCGTCGCCGTCGCTCAGCGTCCGGTCGGGCGCCTGCAGGGCGACCCGGTAGGCCAGGTTGCGGTGCCCCGCCGGCAGCGGGTCACCCTCGTAGGCGTCGAACAGCGACAGCCTGGCGAGCAGCTCGCCGGCCGCTTCGGCGAGGGTGGCCTGCAGCGCCGCGGCCGCCACCCCCGGCGGCACGATGAAGGCGACGTCGAAGCCGAGCTCCGGGTAGGGCGACGGGGTCGGCGCCGGGATCGTGGTCGGCGCGGCCTCCAGCAGCGCGGTCAGCTCCAGCTCCAGCGCGAAGGTCAGCGCCGGCAGGTCGAGCGCGGCGGCGACACGCGGATGGAGCTGGCCGAGCACGCCGATCGGCACGTCGCCAAGGCGCACCGCCGCGCAGCGGCCCGGGTGGTAGGGCATCGGGCCCTCGGCCTCGAAGCGGAGGCGATCGACCCCGAGCGCGGCGGCCAGACCCTCGGTCACGCCCTTGATGTCGGCGAACTCGAAGGGCGGTGTGGGGTCGTCGAAACGGCCCGCCTGGCGCCGGCCGGCCAGCAGCGCCCCGAGCATGCGCTGCTCGGCCGGCAGCTCGCCCTCGCCCTGCGGCAGGAAGACCGCGCCCAGCTCGTAGACGGCCACGCCGGCCAGGCCCCGGTCCAGGCTCCGCCTTGCCGCGTCCGCGAGGCCGACGAGCATCGTGGTGCGCAGCTCGGGGGCCTCCTCGGAGAGCGGGTTGAGCAGCCGCAGCGTGCGGCGTCGCCGGTCGCCGGCCGGCAGCTCGAGCCGGTCCAGGTCGGCCTGGGACAGGAACGGGTAGGTGAGGACCTCGGTGATGCCCATGCCGGCGAGCACGTCGCGGGTACGGCGGCGCAGGCGCTGCTCGTCGGTGAGGTGCCCACCGGTGGTCTTGGGCAGCGTCGTCGGCAGGTTGTGGTAGCCCCAGAGCCGGGCGACCTCCTCCTCGAGGTCCGCCCACTGCTCCAGGTCGAAGCGCCAGCTCGGCGGGGTCCCGAGGACCTCGCCATCGCCGCGCACCCGCACCGCGCAGCCCACGGCGCGCAGGTGCCCGGCGGCGAAGTCGGGGTCGGCGGGCGCGCCGAGGCGCTCGGCGGAGCGGCGCCAGTCGAGCCGGATCGCCTCGCGCTCGGCAACGCCGGGGCCGGCCTGGAGCCTGCCCGTGGCGACGGTGCCGCCGGCGAGCCCGGCCATGAGCGCGGCCGCCTGGTCGCACACGGGGCCGGCGCCGGCCGGGTCGACCCCGCGCGCCCAGCGCTGGCCGCCCTCCGTGCTCATGCCGAGCCGGCGCATGGTGCGGCGCACGCCCGCGGGCGGGAAGTGGGCGGACTCGAGCAGCACCCGCGTGGTGGCGGCGCGCACCTCGGTGTCCTCGCCGCCCATGATGCCGGCCAGCGCCAGTGCCCGCTCGCCCGAGGTGATGAGCGTGTCGCCGCGGTCGAGGACGCGGTCGCGGCCGTCGAGGGTCCGCAGCACCTCGCCGTCGCGGGCGCGGCGCACCACGATGCGCTGGCCCGGCACCAGGTCGAGGTCGAAGGCGTGCAGCGGCTGGCCCTGGTCCAGCAGCAGGTAGTTGGTGATGTCGACCACGGCGCCCAGCGGCCGCTGGCCGTACAGGTACAGGCGCCGCGCCATCCACAGCGGCGCGGGGCGGGCGGCGTCCACCCCCTCGATCACCCTGGCGATGTACAGCGGGCAGCCCTCGCCGTCCCGCACCTCGACGGAGGCGAGGCCCGCCGCGGGCGGGCCCGTCTCGGGCACGGTGAGGTCGAGCGGCGAAAGCTCCGTGCCGAGCACCAGCGCGGCCTCGCGGGCGATCCCCCGCATCGACAGCACGTCACCGCGGTTGGGGGCGGTCTTCACGTCCAGGACCGCGTCGCGCAGGCCGACCGCCTCGACCAGGTCGGCGCCGACCGGGGTGTCGGGGGGCAGGACCAGGATGCCGGAGTGGTCGTCGAACACCCAGAGCTCCCTCGCGGACGAGAGCATGCCGTCCGACCAGATGCCGCGCACCTGCCGGCGGCCGACCTCGAGCCCGCCGGGAAGCTTGGCGCCTGGCGCCGCCCAGGGCACCACGTCGCCCGGAGCGTAGTTGTGGGCACCGCAGACCACCTCGCGCGGCTCGCCGCCGGCCTCGATGGTGACCAGCGCGAGCCGGTCGGCGTCGGGGTGGCGGGCGACCTCGAGCACCCGCGCGGTCAGCACGCCGCCGATGTCCTCCCCCACCCGGTCCACGCGCTCGATCTCGAGCCCCGCGAAGGTGAGCCTGGAGGCCAGTGTGGTGGCCGACACGCCGCCGAGATCGACGTGGTCCGCCAGCCAGGAGAGTGGAACCCGCATCGATGGCCTCCTCAGACGCTCGCCAGCCAGCGGAGATCGTTCTCGGTCAGGGTGCGCATGTCGGCCAGGCCCGAGCGCAGCATGTACGGCCGCTCGATCCCGGTGCCCGCGGCGAAGCCGGACACCTTGTCGGGGTCGTAGCCGCCGGCACGCAGCACGTTGGGATGGACCATGCCGCAGCCGAGCAGCTCGATCCACCCCTGGCCGTGACAGGTCCTGCAGCCGCTGCCGCGGCCGCCGCAGACGAAGCAGGAGACGTCGACCTCGGCGCTGGGCTCAGTGAACGGGAAGTACGACGGGCGCAGGCGGATCTCGCGCTCCTCGCCGAAGTAGGCGCGCGCGAACGCCAGCATGGTGCCCTTGAGGTCCCCCATGGTGAGGCCGTAGTCCACCGCCAGGACCTCGATCTGGTGGAACACCGGGATGTGGGTGGTATCGGGCGTGTCCGCGCGGTAGCAGCGGCCCGGGATCACCACGTAGACCGGTGGCGGCCCGGCGAGCATGGTGCGGATCTGCACCGGCGAGGTGTGGGTGCGCAGCAGCAGCGGGCTGCCGTCCGGCCCCGTGCCCTCAATCGCCAGGCTGTCCTGCATGGAGCGGGCGGGGTGGTCGGGCGCGAAGTTCAGCGCCTCGAAGTTGTACCAGTCGGTCTCGACCTCGGGCCCCTCGGCGACCTTGTAGCCGAGACCGAGGAAGATGTCGACGATCTCGTCGATGGTGCGGGTGACCGGGTGCAGCGTGCCACGGGGCGGCACCCGGCCGGGCAGGGTGACGTCGATGCGCTCGGCCTCCAGCAGGGCCGCGTCGCGCTCGGCCTCCAGCTCCGCGCGGCGCTCGGCCAGCGCGGCCTGCAGCGCGGCGCGGGCCTGGTTGACCCGCTGGCCGAGGGCGCGGCGCGCCTCCGGGTCCAGCGAGCCGAGCGCGCGCTGGGCATCGCCCAGCGGCGAGCGCCGCGCCAGGTGCCGCTGCTCGGCCTCGCGCAGGGCGTCGAGGTCGGGTGCCGCCGCGATCGCCGCGCGGCCGGCGGCGACGACGGCGTCCAGGTCGGGCTCATTGGGCATGGTTTCGGGCTCCTTCAGGTTTGTCCACCAGGGGAGGCGGTCCTCGACAGGCGGATCGCGCCGGGCAGGCCGGGGACGGCCACGTGCGCTGGGCGCTCGCCCCGCCGGGCCGCTGGTGCGCCGGCTACTCGCCGGACGCCGCTCCAGGCCCCGACAGGGGCAGGCGAAATCGGACCTCGGTGCCCTGGCCGGGCTCCGACCGTGCCCAGACGCGGCCGCCGTGCGCCTCGACCAGGCCGCGGGCGATGTACAGCCCGAGCCCGGTCCCGCTGGGCGCGCCCCGCCCGCCACGCCGGTAGAACTTGGTGAAGATGAGCGGGATCTGGTCGGTGGGGATGCCGACCCCCTGGTCGCGCACGGCGACCTCGACCGCGCCCTCGGCGGCCTCGCCGCTGACGGTCACCCTGCCGCCGTCCGAGTACTTCACCGCGTTCTCCACCAGGTTGGTCAGGACCTGCGCGACCTTGTCCGAGTCAGCATAGACCTCCGGGAAGCCGTCCGGGAACGAGATCTCGAAGGTGTGCCCGTCGGGCTCCAGCTCGAACCGGGCGACGACGTCCTGCGCGAGCCTGGGGACCTCGATCATGCGCCGCCTGAGCTCGAGCCGCCCGGCCTCGATGCGGGAGACGTCGAGCAGCTCGTTGATCAGCCGCGTGACCCGGTCGGCGTCGGCGTTGACGGTCCTGAGCATGAACTGCTTCTGGTCGTCGGGGAACCGCTCCCAGCGGTGCAGCAGCGTCGAGGTGAAGCCCTTGACGCTGGTGAGGGGCGAGCGCAGCTCGTGGGCCAGGGTCGAGATCAGCTCGGCGCGGGTGACGTCGGCGCGGCTGCGGGCGGACTCGTCGCGCAGCACGCACAGCGCCTCGGTGAGGCGGCCCTGCGGATCGCGCAGGAAGGTGGCGGCCAGCTCCACCGTCACCATCCGGCTGCCGAGCACCAGCTGCAGCTCGCGGGCTGGGATGCGGCGCACGCCCGGGAGCCGCCGAAGCCGCGCCGAGCAGGCCCACCAGTGGTTGCCGGCACCGTCGCGCAGCGGCAGGGCCTCGTCGAGGGGGCGGCCGGTGAGATCCGCCACGGCCACCTTGGCCAGGCGCTCGGCGGCGAGGTTGGCGTAGGTGATGCGCCCGTCCGGCCCGACCACCACCACCGCGTCGGGCAGCGCCTCCAGGTACAGGTCGTCAGCCACGGGCGGCCTCCCGCTGGCGGCGGGCGCACTCGTACAGCAGCACGGCCGCGGCCGCGGCGAGGTTCAGGCTCTCGGCGCGGCCGTACTGCGGCAGGCGCACGACGTGGTCGAGGTCGGCGCGCACCGCCGCCGGCAGCCCGCTCGCCTCGTTGCCGAGCACCAGGGCGCAGGGCCGCTCCAGCGGGGCCCGCTCGACGGTGGCCTCGGCGTGAGGGTCGGCGCCGACCAGCAGCAGACCGCGCTCGCGCAGCGCCGGGGCCAGCTCGGCCCAGCGGGCGCCGGCGACCACCGGCAGGTGGAACAGGCTGCCGGCCGAGGCCCGCACCGCCTTCGGGCTCTCGAGGTCGACCGAGCCGGTGGTGGTCACCAGCGCGTCGGCGCCGAAGGCGTCAGCGGCCCGCAGCACGGTGCCGGCGTTGCCTGGATCGCGCACCTCGGCCAGCACGCAGACAAGGCGCGGGCGTGGCGGCAGCCCGTCGAGCGCGCGGACCACGCTGGGGAGGACCGCGACCAGCCCCTGGGGTGTCACGGTCTGGGCCAGGTCGGCCAGCAGCGCGGGGGCCACCACGGTGACCTCGGCGCCACCGGCGCGCGCGGCCGCGACCAGGTCATCGTGCCTGGCGGCCGCCTCCGCCGTGGCGAACAGCCGTGCGGGACGGCAGCCGGCCGCCAGGGCGGCGTGGATGCCCTGCGCGCCCTCCAGCAGGAAGCGGCCGGCGCGGGTGCGCGCGCGGCCGTGACCGCGGGCGAGCTTGCGCGCTGCCACCACAGCGGGATTCCTCGCACTCGTGATCACGTTCACAGCCTGAACGGGTTGGAAGGCGGTCAGGATGCACGCCCGTTGAGGCCCTCCCGGGCGGTCGCGACCAGGGCGGCGAAGGCGGCCCGGTCGGTCACGGCGAGATCGGCGAGCACCTTGCGGTCGACCTCGACCCCGGCGCCGCGCAGGCCGGCGATGAAGCGGTTGTAGGTCAGGCCCTCGGCGCGGGCGGCCGCGTTGATGCGGGCGATCCAGAGCGCCCGGAAGTCGCCCTTGCGCGCGCGGCGGTCCCTGTAGGCGTAGCGGAGCGAGTGCATGACCTGCTCCTTGGCGGCGCGGTAGTGGCGCCCCCGGCTGCCCCGGTACCCCTTGGCCAGCTCCATGGTGGCCCGCTTGGCCTTGGCTCCGTGCACTGCTCGCTTGACTCGTGCCATTGGACGGATCTCCGACTTGTCTTTGGGTGCGGTGGATAGCTGCGGATCTACCGCCCCAGGAGGCGCCGTACCTGGCGCCTGTCGCCGGCGGTGATCTTGGATGTGCGGCCCAGGCGCCGCTTCTGGCGCGAGGTCTTCTTCTCGAGCAGGTGGTTGAGCTTGGCGTGCCGGTGCACCAGCTTGCCGTTCTTGGTGACGCCGAACCGGGCTGCGGCGCCACGATGGGTCTTCATCTTGGGCACGGACGTTGTCTCCCTGTCTCTCTCGCTGCGTCGCTCAGCCTGGTCCACCGGGACACCCCGCGGGATGTCCCGGTGCCTCGTTCGTCTGTCAGGGTGTGCGAACCGGGGCGGGGCGGTCTCCTGGCGCGCCGCCCCTGGGCTGCACTGCGCTCTTGCGCGGCGAGAACACCGCGATCATGTTGCGGCCATCCTGCCGAGCCGGACTGTCGACCTGGGCGATGTCCACGATGTCGGTGGCCAGCCGTTCGAGCAGGCGTCGGCCGAGCTCGGTGTGTGCCATCTCCCGGCCGCGGAACATGATGGTCACCTTGACCTTGTGGCCCTGCTTCAGAAACCGCTCGACGTGGCCCTTCTTCGTCTCGTAGTCATGGTCGTCGATCTTGGGCCGCATCTTCATTTCCTTAAGGACCACCAGATTCTGCTTACGCCTGGCTTCCTTGGCCTTGATGGCCTGCTCGTACTTGTACTTCGAGTAGTCCATCATCTTTGCGACCGGCGGCCGGGCCAGCGGCGCGACCTCGACCAGATCGAGGTCCGCGGTGCCGGCGATCCGCAGCGCAGCCTGGGTGTCCATCACTCCGAGCTGCTCACCGTCGGCGCCAACCACCCGGACCTGAGGCGCCCGGATACGGTCGTTGATTCTCGGCTCAACGCTGATGCAACATCCCTCCTTCGGTACCTGGAGATCGGGCTCCACGTCATCTCGCCCCGAGCTCCAGGCCGGAAAGCAAAAAGGCGGCCCGAGGGCCGCCCCACCTCTGCCGATCAGGTGGCGGTCGCAGTGACCTCCGTAGCCCGAACCGGCCTGGAGGTGAGAAGCCCTCGCTCCTACTTCGCCATATGCACTTGATCGGGCCCAACCTGGCCCGATCACAAAGGTACTGTAGCAGTCGCCACCATGCAGTGTCGACGTTGTCCGGGAAGACCTGTGGAGGATTGAGACGTGCCATGAGCGAGACCAGCAAGCCCGATGCCGGGTTCGGCGGCCTGGACGACCAGGCGGCGCAGGAGGAGGCGATGCGGCAGCTTCGCGAGGAGCTGGCCGCCGCCCCGGTCGGCGACGTGGTCGCGCAGGCCGCGGCCCATTTGGCGACCTTTGCCTACGTTCGGCTTGGGCTCCCGCCCGAGCAGAACCAGCGTTTCCGCGACCTGGACGCCGCGCGCGTGCTGATCGACGCGTTCGGCGGCCTGATCGACGGGGCGCGGGGCCGTCTCGGTCAGGGAGAGACCGAGCTGCGGCAGGTGCTGGCCGAGCTGCGCATGACCTACGCGCGGATGGCCAGCGCCGAGGAGCTGCCGGAGGCCGGCGAGGATGCGGGCGCTGAGCGGCCGGCACCGCCCGAGGAGCAGCCTGGCCTGCACCGCCCGAGCGGGCTCTGGGTCCCCGGCCAGGACTGACCCGGCGCGCGGCGAGTGCGGGGTCCCGACAACAGGTGACGGCCCCGTCTGGGTCAGACGGGGCCGTGCGCGAACCTTGCGGAGGTCTTTGTTGCCGGAAGCTCTTGCGACGAAGGCTCCTGCTCCCTACGCAAGCGGTCGGACGTTCGAGGCCTGCGGACCCTTTGGGCCGTTGGTGATCTCGAACTCGACGGTCTGACCCTCTGTCAGGGTCTTGTAGCCGTCGATCTGGATGGCCGAGAAGTGCACGAAGACGTCATCGCCTCCCTGCCGGGCAATAAACCCGTAGCCCTTCTCGTTGCTGAACCACTTGACGGTGCCTTCTGGCAACGTGCTTCCCTCCTGTCCTTCCCCGACCGGCCCGACACCTATTGCTCGGGCGTCCCGGCCGGGCGCGCGGACTGTAATACACACGCAACATGCGCACAAGCGCGGATCTGAAGCCCCTCGAAACGGGCAGCGCAGGAATTCTCGGCAAAGCTGACTCCGAGGCCAGCGGCCAAGCCCTCTCCTAAGCCGGCGCGGGCATGGAAACGCCCTGGTCAGGCCACGATCTTGGCGATGGGCACCTCGAGGATGTCGAACCCCCCAGCCGCCTTGAGCTCCGTGATCAGACGGTTGATCCCCGCCTTGTCGACCACCGCCTCGACCGCGTGGTAGCCGGAGTCCGCCAGCGCGGTGATCGTCGGCGCCTTCATCGCCGGCAGCACCTCGATCACGCGGCCGAGGTCGGCGTGGGCCACATTGAGCTTGATGAGCGTCTTCGAGCGCGCCTCCAGCGCTCCCACCAGCAGCGTCACCAGCTCCTCCATGGCCTGGCGCCGCTCCGCGTCCGCGGCCGACTCAGGGTTGGCGACCACCTCGGTATACGAGGTGAGCAGGGTGTCGATCACCACCATGCCGTGGTTGCGCAGCGTCGAGCCGGTCTCGGTGAGGTCCACGACGGCGTCGACGATCTCGGGCACCTTGGCCTCGGTGGCCCCGAACGAGGGGAAGATGCGGGCGGGCAGCCGGCGCTCCTCGAAATAGCGCTTGGTGAGGTTCGGGAACTCCGTCGACACCCGCAGCCCCGGCTGCAGCTCGTCCGGGCTGGCGACGCCCAGATCGCGGTGGACGGCGAGCACCACCCGGACGGGGCTGGTGGTCTGCTTGGAGTATGGGAGCTGGGCCAGCGAGACCACCTTGCTCCCGGTCTCCTCGATCCAGTCGCGGCCGGTGATGCCGAGGTCGAAGAAGCCCTCCTCGACGTAGCGCGGGATCTCCTGGGGACGCAGCAGCGAGACCCGCTCGACCCGGTGGTCGTCGACCGTGCCGTGGTAGTCGCGGTCGCTCCCGCGCTTGACCGGCAGATCCGCCGCCTCGAACAGGCTCAGCGTCGCCCGCTCCAGGCTCCCCTTGGGCAGCACGACCTTCAGCACGTCAGTGACGTCCTTTCTATCCTTTGTCGATCGACTCCAGCAGCGCGGCCATCTCGAGGACGGTCAGGGCCGCCTCCGCCCCCTTGTTGCCGGCCTTGCCGCCGGCCCGGTCGAGCGCCTGCTCCATGGTGTCGGTGGTGAGCACCCCGAAGGCCACCGGCACGCCGGTGTCGCGGGCGACGGCGGCCAGCCCCGCCGCCGCCTGCCCGGCGACGTGCTCGAAATGGGCGGTCGCGCCGCGCACCACCGCGCCGACCGCGATCACGCCCGCGTAGCGGCCGCTCTGGGCCAGGCGCTGCGCGGCCAGCGGCAGCTCGAACGAGCCCGGCACCCAGGCCACGTCGACGTCCGTCTCGGCCACGCCGTGGCGCGCCAGCTCCTCGCGCGCGCCGGCGAGCAGCGGATCGGTGACCAGCCGGTTGAAGCGGCTCACGACGACCGCGACGCGGCGGCCGCGCCCATCCACGCCGCCCTGGAACGTCTGACCCATGGGACCCTCCTCGGTCACTCCTCGCCCGCCGCCGGCAGGTCGAGCAGGTGGCCCATGCGCTCCCGCTTGGTCCGCAGGTAGCGCAGGTTCTCCGGGTTCGGGTAGGTCTCCAGCGGCACGCGCTCCACGATGTGGAGGCCGTAGCCGTCGAGACCGCCGTACTTGGCCGGGTTGTTGGTCATCAGCCGCATGGTGGTGATGCCCAGGTCGACGAGGATCTGCGAGCCGATGCCGTACTCGCGGTCATCCACCGGCAGGCCCAGCTCGAGGTTGGCGTCGACGGTGTCGCGGCCGTGCTCCTGCAGGTTGTAGGCGCGCAGCTTGTGGGCCAGGCCGATGCCGCGGCCCTCGTGCCCGCGCAGGTACACCACCACGCCCTGGCCATCCTCGGCGATGCGCCGCAGAGCGCCCTCGAGCTGCGCGCCGCAATCGCAGCGCATGCTCCCGAAGGCGTCACCGGTGAGGCACTCGGAGTGGACCCTGACCAGCACGTCCGGCTTGCCGGCCACGTCGCCCTTGACCAGGGCGAGGTGCTGCTCGCCATCCAGCACCGACTCGTAGGCGAAGGCGGCGAAGTCGCCCCACTGGGTCGGGATGCGGGCCTCCGCCACCCGGCGGACCAGCTTCTCGCGGTGGCGCCGGTAGTGGATCAGGTCGGAGATGGTGATGAGCCTGAGATGGTGCTCGGCGGCGAAGCGCTCCAGCTCCGGCAGGCGCGCCATGCTGCCGTCGCGGTTGACGATCTCGCACAGCACCGCCGCGGGATAGCAGCCCGCCAGGCGGGCGAGGTCGATGCTCGCCTCGGTGTGGCCCGCCCGCTTGAGCACCCCGCCCTCGCGGTAGCGCAGCGGGAAGATGTGGCCGGGCCGCAGCAGATCGGCCGGCTTGGTGTCGGGGTCGATGAGCGTGCGGATGGTGGTGCAGCGGTCGGCGGCGGAGATGCCGGTGGTGGTGCCCTTGGCGCCGTCGACGGAGATGGTGAAGGCGGTGCGGTGCGTCTCGGTGTTGTGCTGCACCATCAACGGCAGGTCGAGCTCGTCAAGGCGCTCGCCGAGCATCGGCATGACGATCAGGCCGGAGGTGTGGCGCACGAAGAAGCCGATCTTCTCCGGGGTGGCGAACTCGGCCGCCATGATCAGGTCGCCCTCGTTCTCGCGGTCGGCGTCGTCGACGACGATCACCAGCTCGCCCGCGCGGACGGCGTCGACGGCCTCGGCGATGGTCGCGAACCTGGTCACCGCCGCCCGCCTCCGGGCACGCCCTCGAGCAGCCGCTCGACGTATTTGGCGAGCACGTCCACCTCGAGCTGGACCTGGTCGTCCTGGCGCAGCCGACCGAGGTTGGTGGCGGCGAGCGTGTGCGGGATCAGCGCCACCGTGAACCAGTCGCGCCCGGCGTCGGCCACCGTGAGGCTCACCCCGTTGACGGCGATCGAGCCCTTGACCACCAGATAGCGCCCGAGCTCCCGGTCGTCCAGGGCGATCCGCAGCTCCTCGCTCTGCTCGCCGCCCGGTCCCCGGCCCACCGGGCGGCGCGACAGCACGCGACCGAGGCCGTCCACGTGGCCCTGCACCATGTGGCCGCCGAGCCGCTCGCCGAGCGCCAGCGGCCGCTCGAGGTTGACATGGGCGCCCTTGCGCAGCCGCCCGAGCGCTGTGCGGCGCAGCGACTCCGCCATGACGTCGGCCGCGAACCCCTCGCCGCGCAGCTCCGTGACCGTCAGGCAGCAGCCGTCGACCGCCACCGAGTCGCCGAGCCCGAGCCCGCCGACCAGCCAGGGCGCGTCGACCTCCAGCCGCGCGCCGCCGCCGTCGGGCGCGAGCGCGACCGCGGCCACCCGCCCGAGTCCTTCCACGATGCCGGTGAACATCATTCCTCCCCGGGGACCCGGCCCGCCCGCCCCTCGGCGCCGGCGGGCCGCTCAATGGGATAGCCGATGACGCGCAGGTCCTCGCCCAGGCGGTCGACCGACTCGACGCGCAGCGCGCCGGCGTCGGCCAGCGTCGCCGCGCCCGTGCCGGGCAGCAGCCCGGGGGCCTCCCCGCCGATGACCAGCGGGGCGAGGTACCACACCAGGCGGTCGGCCAGGCCGGCCGCCCAGAAGCCGGCGTGCAGCCGGGGCCCGCCCTCCACCAGGAGCTCGAGCACGTCGCGGGCGCCGAGCGCCTTCACGAGGTCGGCGAGGTCGACGCCGCCGCCGGGCGTCTCCTGGCAGACCAGCACCTCGGCGCCGGCCGCCGCCCAGGCGCGCGCCGCCGCGGCGGGTGCCGCGGCGGTGGTCGCCACCAGGGTGGGGGCGCCGCCGCCGAACAGGTGGCCGCCGGCGCCGACGCGGCCGGCCGCGTCGACCAGCACCCGCAGGGGCTGCCTGCCGCTCCAGCCGGGCAGGCGGACCGTCAGGCGGGGGTCGTCGGCCAGCGCGGTGCCGGCGCCGACCGCGATCGCGTCGGCCTCGGCGCGCAGGCGGTGGGCGTCGGCGCGAGCGGTCGCGCCGGTGATCCACTGCGAGGTGCCATCGGGGGCGGCCACCTTGCCGTCGAGGCTGGCGGCCGCCTTCAGGGTCACCCTGGGCCGCCCCAGCCGGCGGTGCACGACGAAGGCGGCGTTCTGCGCCTCCGCCTCGGCCGCGCCCAGGCCGACCTCGACCTCGACGCCGGCGGCGCGCAGGCGGGCGATGCCGCCGCCGCGCACGTGCGGGTCCGGGTCCTCCATGGCGGCCACCACCCTGGCGACCCCGGCGGCGATCAGCGCGTCGGCGCAGGGCGGCGTGCGCCCGTGGTGGGCGCACGGCTCCAAGGTCACGTAGCAGGTCGCGCCGGCGGCCAGCGCATCGGCGCGCCGCAGCGCCAGCGCCTCCGCGTGGGGCTCGCCGGCGGCGCGGTGGAAGCCCTCGCCGACGGCCTCGCCGTCGCGCACCAGCACGGCGCCGACCATGGGGTTGGGACTGGTGCGGCCGCGGCCCCGCTCCGCAAGGGCGAGGGCCCGCCGCATCCACGTCTGCGCCTCGCCCGGCTGCTGCACGCCAACCACGGTCCTTCCTGTCGGCCCCGGGGCGGAGCGTGGTGGCGCGTGCGGCCGCCGCCTCCTCCCATCCGGACTGTGACCGTCGGCCCCTGGATCTCACAGGGTCAACCCCGGGCCGTGACCCGGGGGTTGCGGGCTATGACCGCCGGTGGGGACTTTCACCCCGCCTCGGAGGCTTGAGTACTGCCAATGTGCAGGGTAGCACCGCTCGCGGCCCGCCATCCGCGAGCGCCTCAACGCCCCTCGCGGGGGCCCTAGCCGCTGCGGCGGTCCATCGCGTAGCTCGAGCCCTGCTCCTTCTTTGCCAGGTTCTTGAGCTCGGTGGCCGTGGCGACGATCTCGCGCGGGCTCGAGAACGAGCGCTGCGCGTTGGAGGCCACACCCAGCGAGATCGACACGATCGGGAAGCGGCGCGGCTGCCCCTGGCGGTCCTCGACCTCGATCATGCCGGCACCGGCGTCCTCCGGGTCGTACAGGCTCAGGATGCGCGCGTCGAACGAGTCGATCACGCGGCGGGCGAAGCCCTCGGAAGCCTCAGGAGGAACGATGGCGACGAAGTCATCGCCGCCGATGTGGCCAACGAAGCCGTCGGGGCCGGCGGCATCCTGCGCGGCCAGGCGCAGCACCTGCGCGGCCAGCGAGATCACCTCGTCGCCACGCAGGAACCCGTAGCGGTCGTTGAACGACTTGAAGTTGTCCAGGTCCGCGTACACCACCGCGATCGGCGTGTTGCGCTCCATGCGCGCCTGGATCTCCTGCTCGATGCGGTTGTTGCCGGGCAGGCCCGTGAGCGGCGACAGCGCCCGCATCTCGCTGGCGCGGCGCAGCGTGGTCTTGACCCGGGCGACCAGCTCCATCGGGTCGAACGGCTTGATGATGTAGTCGTCGGCGCCCGCGGTGAGGCCCAGGACCTTGTCGGCCGACAGCGACTTGGCGGTCAGCATGATCACCGGGATGTGGGCGCTGCGGCCGTCGGCGCGCAGCTTGGTGCACACCTCGTAGCCGTCCATGCCCGGCATCATCACGTCGAGCAGGATGAGGTTGGGTTGCAGGTCGAGCGCCTTGGCGAGCGCGTCCTTGCCGTCGTGAGCGGTGATCACCTCGAAGCCCTCGAGCCGGAGGTTGACCTCCACGAAGCGGACGATGTCGCGATCGTCGTCGGCGATCAGCACCATCTCGTCCACCACTCAAGCCTCCCCAGCACGATCATCGGGGCCATGCCCGCGCCCCTCGTCAATCAGCGATCGGAACGTCTTGGCCGCGGCGGCGGGATCCTCGGCGGCGAAGATCGCGGTACCGACCACGAGCACGTCGGCTCCGGCGGCGAGGCAGTCAGGGAGCGTCGCGAGGCCGACGCCGCCGTCGACCTGAAGCGCGATCTGGCGGCCCGAGCGATCGATCGCCTGGCGCGCGGCGATGATCTTGGGCAGAACGTCGCGGCGAAACCCCTGGCCGCCGAAGCCGGGCTCGACCGTCATGGGTAACAGCAGGTCCACAGCGTCGAGCCATGGTAGCACGGCGTCGAGCGCGGTTCCGGGCCGCATCGCGAGCCCGGCTCCGAGCCCTTGGCCGGCCGCGGACTCCAGCGCCCCGCCGGGATCGTGCAGTGCCTCGACGTGCATGGTCACCCTATCGGCGCCCGCCTCAGCGAGGTCGGGCAGAAGCTCGACAGGATTCTCCACCATCAGGTGGCAGTCGAGAAAGCGGCGGGTGTACGGGCGCAGGCTTGCCACCAGTGGCGGCCCGAAGGTCAGGTTGGGCACGAAGTGACCGTCCATAAGGTCCAGGTGGATCCAGTCGGCGACGTCCTCCACCAGCCGCACCTGGTCGGCCAGGCGCGCCAGATCGGCGTTGAGCACGGAGGGGGCAAGGCGTCGGACCACAGCGCTCCTCAAGTCGGCCGGTCCGGGCCTACGCCCCGGACCGCGTCCGCTGATGGTAACGGCCAAGTGTCTGGAGGGTGAGTGCGAGTCTGCTCGATCAGTGGTTCCTGCGCAGTCGCGCCATAAATATCCCATCACTCCCGTGGCGATGTGGCCAATACTGGCGCCGAGTGGGCGGGGTCCCCTGCTCGCCCGCTCCGGCCGGGGCGCCCCGGCCGGCCAGGGGGGCCGGCTCGAGCCCGGGATGCCGCGCCAGGATGGCGTCGACCACCTCGTCGGTCTCGGCCCTGGTCCAGGTGCAGACCGAGTACAGCACGTGCCCGCCGGGGCGGATCGCCGCCACCGCCGCCTCGAGCAGCTCCAGCTGCAGGGCCGCCAGGCGCTCGAGGTCCTCCGGGCGGTGGCGCCAGCGCGCCTCCGGCCGCCGGCGCAGCGTGCCCAGGTTGGAGCAGGGGGCGTCGACCAGCGCGGCGTCGGCGCCGCTGGCGGCGATCGGCGGCCGCGCGCCGTCGCCCACCACCGCCAGCAGCCGTTCCATGCCGAGGCGGCGGGCGGTGTCCCGCACCATGCGCGCGCGGCCGGCGTGCAGCTCCACGGCGAGCACGTCGGCGCCCAGGGACGCCAGGTGTCCCGCCTTGCCGCCCGGGCCCGCCGCCAGGTCGAGCGCGAGGTCGCCGGGGCCGGCGCCCAGCGCCGGGGCGACCAGCGCCGAGGCGGCGTCCTGCACGACCGCCCTGCCCTCGTGGATGGCGGCGAGCGCGGCCGGGTCGCCGCGCTCGAGCACCACGCAGTCGGGCGAGAGCGGGCTGGGCCGCGCCGGCACGCCGGCGACGGCCAGCTCGGCCAGCAGCTCGTCGCGGCCGGTCCGTCCCGGTGTGGCCCGCAGCGTCACCTGCGGCCGCAGGTTGTCGGCCTCGACCAGGTCGAGCGCCTCCTCCGTGCCGAGCCGGCCGATCGCCTCCTCGACCACCCAGCGCGGGTGCGAGCCGCGGCTGGTGGCCCAGCCGATCGGGTCGGCCGCGCGGTCCGGCCACCGTGGCTGCTCCAGCGCCAGACGGCGCAGCACCGCGTTGACATAGCCGGCCTGGCCGCGCGAACCGGCGCGCCGCACCGCCCCGACCACCTCGTTCAGGGCCGCGTGCGGCGCGGTGCCAGCGAAGAGCAGCTCGTAGGCGCCGAGCCGCAGCCCCCGCAGCACCAGCGGCTCGAGCCGCTCGAGCGGCTGGCGCGAAAGCGACCGCAGGGCGTGGTCGAGCGCCCCGCGCATGCGCAGCGACCCGTAGACCAGGTCGGTGACCGCGGCGCGGTCGCCCTCGGCCAGGCCGGAGCGCGACAGCAGGCGCGGCAGCGCGAGGTTGGCCCAGGCACCCTGGTCGACGCGGTCCAGCGCGGTCAGGGCGAGATCGCGGACGCCCGCGGTCGCGCCGCGGCGCCGGTCCACGGCGGGCCGCCGGGTCAACGGCCGAGCCATTCCTCCTCCCCCAGCCTGGCGCCACGCGCGAACTGCGCTCCGGACATCGGCCGCCTGCCCTCGGGCTGGACGACGACCAGCTCGACCGCGCCGTCGCCGGCCCCGGCCAGCAGCCGCCCACCCGCCCGCGTCGCGACGAGTCGCAGCCGTCCGGGCCCGAGATCGGCGCCGTCGCCCTCGGCCGCGAGCCGCGCCCGCGCGATCTTGAGCCGCCTGCCCCGGAAGGTCGTCCAGGCGCCCGGCGACGGGGTGAACGCGCGCACCGCGTTGACCACGCGCGCGGCGGGTGCCTCGAAGTCGAGCCGCGCCTCGGCGGGGTCGACCTTGGGGGCGAGGCTGGCGCCGCCCTCTGGCTGGGGCCGCGGCTCGATCCTGCCCTCCTCGAGCTGGTCGAGGGTGGAGACGACGAGCTCCGCGCCGACCTCGGCGAGGCGGGCGGTGAGCGAGCCGGCGTCCTCCTCCGGCAGCACCGGCACCCGCTGGCAGGCCAGCAGCGGGCCGGTGTCCATACCCTCGTCGATCACAAAGGTGCAGACGCCGGTGACGTCGACCCCGTCCAGCAGGGCGCGCTGCACCGGCGCGGCGCCGCGGTAGGCGGGCAGCAGGGAGAAATGCAGGTTGATGATCCCCCGCGGGAAGGCCGCAAGCACAGGCGGCGGCAGCAGGAAGCCGAAGGCGCAGCTCACGCCGATGTCCGCGGCGAGCGCCTCGAGCTGGCCGGGCAGGGCCGGGTCGCGCCCGCGCTCCGGTTGCAGCACGGGCAGGCCGGCGTCCAGCGCCACCTGCTTGACCGGCGACGGCGCCGGACGGCCGCCGCGATGGTCGCGCGGGCGGTCGGGCCGGGTCACCACCGCGACCACCTGGTGCCCGGAGCCGAGCAGGGCCTTCAGTGGAGGGACGGCGGCGGCCGGAGTGCCGAGGTAGACCACGCGCATGCCGCGGCTCCCTACAGCCGCTTGGCGGCGTCGGAGCGGTGCACGTGCGGGGGGATGCCCGGCGCCTCGAGGGTGAGGTCGCTCTCGCGCCACTCGCGCATGGCGCGCTTGCGGTCGGCGCGGGAGAGGCGGTCGATGAACAGCACCCCGTCCAGGTGGTCGATCTCGTGCTGGAAGGTGCGGGCCACCAGGCCCTCGCCGGCGACCTCGAGCTGCTTGCCGGTGACGTCCCGGGCCTGGACGGTCACCTCGGCCGCCCTGGCGCAGTCGTAGTACAGGCCGGGGAAGGACAGGCATCCCTCGGGCCCGAGCTGCTCGCCATCGCGGCGGGTGATGACGGGGTTGACGAGCACGCCGGCCACGCGCTCGCCGCCCTCCTCCTCGCTCAGGGGGACGTCGAAGGCGAAGACCCGCCGCAGGACGCCCACCTGCGGCGCGGCCAGCCCCACGCCGTGCGCCGCCCGCATGGTCTCGAGCAGGTCGTCGGCGAAGCGCCCCAGCCAGGCGTCGAACTCGGTCACCTCGGCCGCGCGCTCGCGCAGGACCGGGTCGCCGAACAGCCGGATCTCCAGTATCGACACCGCGTGGTCCTCTCCTCGGGCTCGTTACCTGGGGGCGGCCAACACTTCCAGGGGCTCGACATCGACCGACGTCCTGGGCCCGCCCGCACGGGAGGCCTCGGCGAGCGCCGGCCGCAGAGCGCGGGCGGCGGCCTCGGCATCCTCGACCTTGGCGATGATACGCCAGCCGCGCCCCATCGCCGCCGGGCCGAGCAGCTCCGCCTTCGGCCCGAGCGCCCGCGCCAGCAGCGCGCGCGCCGCCTCGGCCTCGCCCGGCTCCGCGCCCTCGAACAGCAGCAGCCGGCGGGCCGGCGGGAAGCCCAGCTCCACCCGCCGCGGCAGCTCGTGGCGCCAGAAATAGGCCGGGTCCCAGCGCACCAGGGCCTGGACCGCGTGATGGCCGGGGTCGCCGGTCTGCACCACCAGCCGGCCGGGGCGGTCGCGCGGACCGCACCAGGCCGCCGCGCGGCTCCAGGTCCGGTAGGCCTCCTCGGCCGCGCGCACCTCCGCCTGGCCAAGGGCGGCGTCCGCGCCGACCACCACCACGGTGCGGCAGCCGGTGAGCGGCGGATGGTCCTTGACCCCGGCGACCGTGCCGACGATCACCCCCGGGCCGCGACCGGCCCACGGCGGCACCTCACCCGGGTCGAGCACCTCGCGGTCAAGCCGCCACACCGGCGTGCCCGCCAGGTAGCGGCCCAGTTCCTCGGCCACCTGCCCGGCGGTGCGCAGCCCCGGCGCGCTCGGGTCGGCGGCGCCGCGCCGCGGCACCAGCACATAGGCGCCCTCGCCGCGGGCGACCGCCGCGCGCAGCGTCGCCAGGGCCCGCCGGTGGAGCATCGCCGGCCCTGGCCCATGGTCCTGGTCATAGGGGTCGACCACTTCCACCAGCGGCCGGGCCGCCCGCTCCACCGCGCGGTCGGCCACGAGCGGGCGGCACTGCCCCGCGTGGATCGCGGCGATCACCTCCGGCGACGGCACGGTGCCGGTGAGCAGGCAGATGGCACGGCCGCGGTCGGCGCGCCGCAGGGCAACCTCGCGGGCGTGGTAGCGCGGCGCCCGCTGCTCCTTGTGGGCCGGGTTGGCCTCGTCGTCGACCACGATGCAGCCCAGCCGCCGCACCGGCGCGAGCACCGCGGAGCGGCCGCCGATCGCCACCTGCCGCCGCCCCAGCCGCAGCTCCACCCAGGAGCGGTAGCGGCGCCGCTCAGACAGGTCGCTGGAGAGGTCGGCGGCGTCCGGGAAGGACTTGCGCACCGCGTCGGCGACGGCCGAGCCGGCCGCCACCTCCGGCGTCACCACGATCGCCCCCCTGCCCTGGGCGAGCGCCGCCTCGACCAGGGCGACCACCTTGCTCGCGCGGTCCTCCCCGGGCAGCGGCCGCCAGTACACCGCCCCCGCCCAGCCGCGCGCGACCAGCCCGGCCAGGCGGTCCGCGCCCCGCGGTGGTCCCGTGCCGGCTGGCGCGCCGGCCGGCCGGCCGGGCTCACCGCCCGCGACCCCGGCGTCGCCGAGGCGCTCGCCGCGCTCGCCGGCGACGGGGTCGCGCTCGACCGCCGCCACCCTCGGCGGCACGGCCAGGCGCACGACGTCGGCCAGGGTGCCCGCGTAGCGGGCGGCGACCCAGCGCAGCAGGTCCAGCCCGGCGGCGTCGAAGGCGGGCACCGGGGAGACGAGCCGGATCAGGTCGCGGGCGTCCTCGGGCAGTTCGTCGGCCCAGCCGACCACCCAGCCGTCGACGCGGCGCCTGGTGCCGAAGGGCACCTTGACGCGGCTGCCGAGCAGCACCGACTCGCGCAGCGGCTCGGGCACCCGGTAGGTGAACGGCCTGTCGAGATGAAACAGGGGCACGTCGACCACGACCTGAGCGCCGGCCGCCGCGCCGCGCTCCCTCATGGGCGGGAGTGTACTCGCGGCGAGGCCGCCGCGGCGGGGTTCGCGCGGTCCGGCTCAGCGCGCGCCGGCGATCACGAACCGGGGATGGACGCGTCGTCGGTGAAGACCCCGCTCGCCCTGCCGCTACAGGTTGGCGGCGGCTTTGGCGAGGTCCTCGGCGCGGGCGGTCGACTCCCAGGTGAAGTCCGGGTCGCTGCGGCCGAAATGCCCGTAGGCGGCCGTCTTGCGGTACACCGGACGGCGCAGGTCCAGGTCACGCAGAATCGCCGCGGGGCGCAGGTCGAAGAACTCCGGGATCAGCTTCTCGAGCCGGACCGGGTCGACCTGCTCGGTCCCGAAGGTCTCCACGAACACGCTCACCGGGTGGGCCACCCCGATCGCGTAGGCCACCTGCACCTCGCAGCGCTCGGCCAGGCCGGCGGCGACGACGTTCTTGGCCACCCAGCGGGTCGCGTACGCCGCCGAGCGGTCCACCTTGGTCGGGTCCTTGCCCGAGAAGGCGCCGCCGCCGTGGCGGGCCATGCCGCCGTAGGTGTCGACGATGATCTTGCGGCCGGTCAGGCCGGTGTCGGCGCACGGCCCGCCCAGCTCGAACCGGCCCGTGGGGTTCACGTACACGCGCAGGCCGTCGGCGGACAGCCCCTCTGGCAGGCACGGCGCGATCACGTGCTCGCGCACGTCGGGGGCCAGCAGGGTCTCGAGGTCGATGTCGGGGCCGTGCTGGGTGGAGACCACCACCGTGTTCAGCCGCACCGGCTTGCCGGCCTGGTACTCGATGGTCACCTGCGTCTTGCCGTCCGGCCGCAGGTACGGGACCAGGCCGCTCTTCCTGACCTGCGCCAGGCGGCGGGCGAGCTGGTGGGCGAGCCAGATCGGCATCGGCAGCAGCTCAGGGGTGTCGTTGCAGGCGTAGCCGACCATCATGCCCTGGTCGCCGGCGCCCTGCAGGTCCAGCGGGTCGGTGTCGCCGGCGCGGGCCTCGAAGGCGTGGTCGACGCCCTGGGCGATATCTGGAGACTGCTCGTCGATGGCGACCGTGACCCCGCAGGTGGCTCCGTCGAAGCCGTACTTGGCGCGGTCGTAGCCGATTTCGAGGATGGTGCGGCGGACCACGCTGGGGATGTCGACGTAGGTCGTGGTCGAGATCTCACCGGCCACCACCACCAGCCCGGTGGTGATCAGCGTCTCGCAGGCGACCCGGCCCATGGGGTCGGAGCGCAGGATCTCGTCCAGCACGGCGTCGGAGATCTGATCGGCCATCTTGTCAGGATGACCCTCTGTCACCGACTCCGAGGTAAATAGATAGCGGTTCGCCACCAGCAGCCTCCAGAAAATGGCTCGCCGCCCGTAGGGCGGCATGTTCCGCCGAAGGGTAGCCGGGCAGGCAATTTCAGGGCAACTTCAGCTTAGCCTCGACTCGGTTAAGAAGGCGGCGGGCGATCTCGGTCTTGGGCGCGGCGGGCAGCTCCTCCACGCTCTCGGCGTCGATGAGGTAGGCGTGGGCCGCCTCGGCCCCGAACGCCGAGCCGGCGCCCTCCACGTGGTTGAGGACCACCAGGTCCAGGTGCTTGCGCTCCAGCTTGGCGCGGGCTCCGGCGAGGTGGTCGCCGGTCTCGGCGGCGAAGCCGACCAGCACCTGCCCGGGCCGGCGCACGCGGCCCAGCTCCGCGAGCGCGTCGGGCGTCACCTCGAGCATCAGCTCCGGCACGCCCTGCTCCTTCTTGAGCTTGCCCTCCGCGGCGCGCTTGGGCCGGAAGTCGGCCACCGCCGCGGCCATGACCAGCACGTCCTGACCTGATGCCTCGGCGATGACCGCGTCGTAGAGCTGCTGGGCGGTCTCGACGTCGACGCGGCGGGCGCCCGCCGGCGGCTCTACCTTCACGGCGGCCACCACGGCGGTCACCTCGGCGCCGCGGCGCAGCGCCTCGGCGACGACCGCGGCGCCCATGCGACCCGACGAGCGGTTGCCGAGATAGCGGACCGGGTCGATGGGCTCCCGGGTGCCGCCGAGGCTCACCAGGACCCTGACCCCCGCCAGGGTGCGCGCGGGCGCGAGCGCTCCGGCGACGGCGGCCGTCAGGTCCTCGAGCCCGGCGAGACGGCCGGGGCCGCTGTCGCCGGAGGCGAGCGGGCCGCTCGCCGGCGGCACAACGCGGGCGCCACGCTGGCGCAGCAGCGCCAGGTTGGCCTGGGTCGCCGGGTGCTCCCACATCTCGGTGTGCATCGCCGGCGCGACCACCAGCGGCCCGGTGAAGGCCAGGGCGACGTTGCCGAGCAGGTCGTCGGCGAGACCGGCGGCCAGCCTGGCGATGGTGTGCGCGGTGGCCGGCGCGATGACCAGGACCTGGCCCCAGTGGGCGAGCGCGACGTGCTCGACCCGTTCGGGTTCCTCCCAGATCGAGGCGGGCACCGGCCGGCCGGTGAGCGCGGCGAAGGTGGCGCGGCTCACCATGGCCTCACCGCCGGCGGTGAGGACGGGCTGCACCTCGGCGCCGGCCCGCATCAGCGCACGGGCCAGCTCCGCCGCCTTGTAGGCGGCGATGCCGCCGGTGACCCCGAGCAGCACACGGGACCCGGCCAGCGGCGCGAGCGCCATGGGCGAGCCCCTACTTGATGGACGAGGCGACCTCTGCCGGGCGCTCCCAGTCCAGCTTCTCCTCGGCGAGCTCCTGGAGCGCGACCGACAGGGCCTTGCGGTTGGGGCCGGCGTCGACCATGGGAGGCACGAACTCGCCGATTCCCTCGCCGAGCTGCGAGTAGTAGCCGTTGATCTGCCTGGCGCGGCGCGCGGCGAGGATGACAAGGGTGTACTTGGAGTCGACCCGGGACAGCAGGTCGTCGATCTTGGGTTCGATCATGGGGCGCGAATTGCTCCTCGGAAGAGATGTCAGCGTTTGCTCTTGATAGTACGCCGCCGCAGGTCGTCGAGGATCTGGATGACCTCGCCGGCCGCCTCGTCGAGCACCTCGTTGACCACGCTCACGTCGAACTCGGGCTCCGCGGCCAGCTCTTCGGAGGCCTTGTCGAGGCGGCGGCGCACCTGCTCCTCGCTCTCGGTGCCGCGCTCGCGCAGGCGCCGCTCCAGCTCCTCGAGGCTCGGCGGCTTGATGAACACCATGAGCGCGTCCGGGCAGATCGCGCGGATCTGGCGCGCGCCCTGCACGTCGATCTCGACCACCACGTCGCGGCCCTCGGCCAGCGCGCGCTCGACCGGCTCGCGCCGGGTGCCGTAGCGGTTGCCGAAGATCTCGGCCCACTCGAGCAGGCCGCCGGTCTCGATCAGACGGTCGAAGGTCTCGGAGTCGACGAAGGTGTAATGGCGTTCCCCGACCTCTTCCGGGCGCGCCGGGCGGGTGGTCGTCGAGACCGACAGCTCGAGGTCAGGACGTGCCGCCAGGAGACGGGACACGATCGCCCCCTTGCCGACCCCGGAGGGCCCGGCAAGAACGATGAGGCGACCGCGTCCCGTTGGCGAGCCTCCACAAGTCGGAGAACCCAGGACGGTAGGTTCCAGGGCGGGTTACTTCTTCCCGCCGAACTCGGCCAGCAGGGCGTCCTTCTGCTTGGAGCCGAGGCCCCGGATGCGGCGTGACGCCGAGATGTCGTGCTTCTCCATGATCTTACGAGCGCGGACCTTGCCGACGCCCGGCAGGCTCTCGAGCACGCTGGAGACCTTCATCTTGCCGACGGTGTCGTCGTCCTCCTTGTCGAGAACGGTGGTAAGCGTTAGATTGCCGCTTTTGAGTTGCGCCTTGAGCTCGGCCCGCTTGCGACGCGCCTCAGCCGCCTTCTCCAAGGCTTGCTGGCGCTGCTCGGGCGTCAGGGTTGGCAGTGGCATGTTGCCTCCTCGTGACGTCGTGCCCAGAGCGGACGGCGCTCCCGCCCCCGACTGGATTGAAGAACGCGCGGATTCTACGCACACCCAAGGGGTCCTCACAATCCATTGGCGCAGGTCAGAACGCTCCGCTGGCCAATAATTCTCTAAATCCTCCCGACTGAGGGCCGCTTCTGATCATTTTGTCCGATCTGCAAGCCTCCGGCTGCCCGGAGATTGCGCTGTCGAGCCAGCCCGACATACCGGGCATTCCGCCGGCTCCCAGGCGGCGGCGTCCACCCTCGCCAGCGCGCCGAACGGCAGCGGAAACCGCGTCCCGGACGGCAGCCGGTCGATGATCGTCGCCAGGCCGGTCACGCTCGCGCCGGCCGCGCGCAGCAGGTCGGCCACCTCGAGCGCCGACCCGCCGGTGGTCACCACGTTCTCGGTGATCAGGGCGCGCTCCCCCGCCCGCACCTCGAACGAGCGCCGCAGCGCCATCTCGCGCGCCTGCTCGCGCTCGGTGAAGACCATGCGCACGCCGAGCGCCCGCGCGGCCTCGTGACCGATGACGACCCCGCCCATGGCGGGGCCGACCACCACGTCGACCCGCCCGCGCCACGGGTCCGCCAGCGCCCGCCCGAGCGCCTCGGCGACCGCGGGCCACTGCAGCACCACCGCGGACTGCAGGTAGGTGTCGGAGTGGCGCCCGGACGACAGCACGAAGTGGCCCCGGCGCAGGCCGCCGGACCGCTCGTACAGCGCCAGGACGGCCGCCTGGTCGAGCGGCCCGTCCGGGAGCGGCGGCGCGCTCATCGACCACCCCGCCGCGCCATCTGCAGCGCCTCGGCGTTGACCTCCCGAGCGGCCGCGGCCGGGTCGGGCGCCCTGGTGATGGGCCGGCCGACCACCAGCAGGTCGGCCCCGGCGGCCAGCGCCGCCGCGGGCGCGGCCACGCGCGCCTGGTCGTCGCCGGCCTCGCCGCCGGCGCCGAGCTCACGGGCGCCCCGGCGGCTGCCGGCCGCGGGGCGGACGCCGGGGCAGACGAGGGTCACCTCTCGCCCCGCCAGCGACCGCAGGCGCGCGACCTCCAGCGGGGAGCAGACCAGCGCCGGGCAGCCGGCCGCGAGCGCCAGGCTTGCCAGGCGCTCGGCGGCCCCGAGCGCCGGGCCGAGGCCGAGCGCGTCCAGGTCGCCCTGGCCGAGGCTGGTGAGCACGGTGACGGCGGCCACACGCGTGCGCCCGGCGGCCGCGTCGAGCGCGGCGCGGAGCATGGCGCGGCCGCCGCCCGCGTGGACGGTGAGCAGCTCGACGCGGAGCGGGGCGAGCGCCGCCACGGCCCGGCCCACGGTGGCGGGGATGTCGTGGAGCTTGAGGTCGAGCATCACCCGGTGGCCGTCGCCGCGCAGCGCGCGGACCGCGGGAGGCCCGTGCGCGCCGAACAGCTCGAGCCCCACCTTGACCATGCCGATGGAGTCGCCGGCCGCGGCCGCCCACGCGCGAGCCTCCCCGAGGTCCGGGGTGTCGAGCGCGAGCACGATCGGCGATCGCTGCTGCATGTGGGCTCGCTCCTGCGGCGGATGGCCTGACGGGTCGGTGACCGGCAGCAGGAGGGTAGCGCACCCGGCCGACAGCGGGCCGATTGAGCGACCGCCGAGGCGGCCGCCGGTTCCCTGGTGTGGTGGGGCAGGCGGTAGTCTGCCGGGAGGTGGACCGGGGAGACCGGAAGGAGACCAGGTGAGTCGGACCACGCGCCACCGGCCCGAGCTGACGCTCGGCTGGGACCATGTGGCGGCCTGGCGGCTGCGGCGCCACCACCTGGACGCCCGCCAGCCGCGCCGGCGGGCGCTGGATGTGGTCGCCGAGATCGGTGGCCTCCACGCGCAGGTCATGTCGTCGGCCGAGCTGACGCTGTGGGCGCGCGTCGACGACCTCGAGCCCGACGCGGTGCGGCGCGCCCTGTGGGAGGAGCGCAGCCTGGTCAAGACCTGGGCGATGCGCGGCACGCTGCACCTGCTGCCCGGCGCGGAGCTGCCGCTGTGGCGGGCGGCGCTGAGCACCCGCGGCGGCTATTTCCGTCCAGTGTGGCTGCGCAACTTCGGGGTGACCCACCAGGAGCTGGAGCGGCTCATCGACGCGGTCGCCGAGGCCCTGGACGGTCGCATGCTGACCAGGGAGGAGCTGGCCGGCGAGGTGGCCAGGCTGACCGGGTCCCCCGAGCTCGGCGAAAAGGTGCGCGGCAGCTGGGGGGCGCTGCTCAAGCCAGCCGCCCAGCACGGCCAGCTGTGCTTTGCCCCCAGCGACGGCCAGCGCGTGCGCTTCACCCGCCCGGACCGCTGGCTGGGGCAGTGGCGCGAGCACGACCCGGACAGCGCCGTGCTCGAGGTCGCTCGCCGCTTCCTGGCGGCCTCCGGACCGGTCACGCGCGAGGACTACGCCCGCTGGTGGGGGGGCGAGGCGCCCGCCGGCGGCCAGGTGCTCGCGCGGCTGGGCGACGAGGTGGTCCCGGTCGAGGTGGACGGCACCGACGCCTGGCTGCTGGCCGTCCACGCCGAGGAGATCGCGGGCGCGGCGGGGCCGGCGGAGGCGCCGCCGGTGCGGCTCCTGCCCGCCTTCGACCAGTACGTGGTCACCGCGAGCCGCCACGCCGACCACCTGCTGCCCGGGCCGTTCAAGGACCGGGTCTACCGGCCGCAGGGCTGGCTCTCGCCGGTCCTGCTGGTGGACGGCCGGATGTGGGGGGTCTGGCGGCACGAGGTCAAGGGCCGCAAGGTCCGCGTGAGCATCGAGCCGTTCGTGAAGCTGCCCGCCAGCACCCGCCGCGCCGCCGAGGGCGAGGCCGAGCGCCTCGCCGCCCACCTCGACGGCACCCTGGACCTGACCTGGGCTGCCCCGACCTGACCCGGCCAGCCGGTTACTCCGCCTTGAGGAGAGCGGGGAGCTTCGCCACCGAGCTGAGGCCCTGGGACTCGAGGTAGGCCCGCAGACCTTCCGCCACCTCGGCGGTCGCGCGCGGGTTGATGAAATTGGCCGTACCGACCTGGACCGCCGTCGCGCCCGCCAGCAGCAGCTCGGCCGCGTCCTCGCCCGTCATCACGCCACCCACGCCCACGATCGGCACCTCCGGCATGGCGCGCGCAACCTGCCACACGCAGCGCACGGCCACCGGGCGGATCGCCGGGCCCGACAGCCCACCGGTCACCGCGGCCAGCCTCGGCCGCAGGCGGTGGACGTCGACCGCCATCCCCAGCAGCGTGTTGATCAGCGTCAGGCCGTCAGCGCCGGCGTCGACGACCGCCCGTGCCACCGCCACCAGATCGGTCACGTCCGCGGTCAGCTTGGCCAGCACCGGCTGGCGCGCGACCGCCTTGACCGCGCGCACCACCATCGCCGCAAGGCCCGGGTCGGTCGCGAACAGCTCCCCGCGGCTGTCCACGTTGGGACAGGAGAGGTTGACCTCGATCAGGTGGACGGCGTCCTCGCCCGCCAGGCGCTCGGCGACCCGGGCGAACTCCTCGACGCTGCGGCCGACCACGCTGGCCACCACCCGCGCGCCCGCCTCGCCGAGGACGTTGAGGTCCTCCCGGCAGAACGCCTCCACCCCCGGGTTCTGCAGGCCGATGGCGTTGAGCATGCCCGAGGGCGTCTCCGCCATGCGCGGGGTGGGGCGGCCGCGCCGCGCCTGGAGGCTCACCGACTTGGTGACCACCGCACCGATCTGCGCCAGGTCGAGGAAGCCCGCCATCTCGCGGCCGAAGCCGAAGCAGCCGGAGGCGGCGAGCACCGGCGTCGGCAGCCGGATGCCGCACACGTCGACCTCCAGGCTCGGGGTCGCCAGGTCGCTCACGAGGCCACCTCCTCCCAGGCGACGGCGGCGCCGTCGAGCACCGGCCCCTCCGTGCAGGAGCGCGCCATACGCGTCGAGCCCGGGCCGGCCGGGTCGGCCACCGGGACCACGCAGGAGAAGCAGATGCCGGTGCCGCAGGCCATCTGCTCCTCCACCGCGACCTCGCAGGGCACGCCCGCCGCCGCCGCCACCCGGCTCACCGCCGCGAGCATCGGCATCGGCCCGCACGCGTAGACCATCTCGGTGCGCGCCTGCGCCATCAGCGCCGGCATCGGGTCGGTGACCACCCCGCGCTGCCCGAACGAGCCGTCGTCGGTGGTGATCACCGCCGTGCGGCCGAGCCGCTTGGCCTCGATCGCCTTGAACAGCCGCTCGTTGGTGGAGGCGCCCGCGATGAAGTCGACCCGGCAGCCGCGCACGCGCAGCTCCTCCGCCAGCAGGAACAGCGGCGCCGTCCCGTAGCCCCCGCCGACCAGCAGGCAGGCGGTGGGTCGCTCTGGCAGGGTGAAGGGCCGCCCGAGCGGGCCGAGGACGTCGACGCTGTCGTGCGGCCGCAACTGCGCGAGCGCCCTGGTGCCCGGGCCGGTCACGTCGAAGACCACCTCGATGGTGCCGAAGGTGGCGCCGTGGCGGTCCACCAGGTGGATCGAGAACGGGCGCCGCAGCAGGAAGGAGCGGTCGGTGCCGACCAGCACGCCGACGAACTGGCCCGCCCGCGCGGCCGCGGCGATCCCCGGCGCGACCAGGCTCAGGCTGTGATAGGCCCCGGCGTGGCGGTTGGACAGCACCTCGCACAGCTCGAGCCGGGGCCCTTGTCGGTTCACGGCGATCCGGCCTCCGCGTGGTAGGCCTGCAACGAGCGGACCTTGAGGTCGCCGGTCTGGCGTGCCTCGATGCCCTGGACCATGGCGGCGAGGCCCGACAGCGTGGTGACGCAGGGGATGTCGGTGGCGACCGCGGCGGTGCGGATCTCGTAGCCGTCGGTGCGGGGCCCCGAGCCGAGCGGGGTGTTGACCACCACGTCGATCTCGCCCGCGCGGATCAGGTCGACCACGTTGTCGGGTCCCTCGTGGACCTTGCGGACGACCTCGACGGGCACGCCGTTGCGGCGCAGCACGCTGGCCGTGCCGGCCGTGGCGAGCAGCTTGAAGCCCAGGTCCGCGAGGCGCTTGGCGGGCAGCACGATGGCGCGCTTGTCGGCGTTGCGTACCGACAGGAACGCCACCCCCTTGGTCGGCAGCGCGCCGTAGGCGCCCTCCTGGCTCTTGGCGAAGGCGGCGCCGAAGGAGCGGTCGAGCCCGAGCACCTCGCCGGTCGAGCGCATCTCCGGCCCGAGCAGCGAGTCGGCTCCAGGGAAGCGGGCGAACGGCAGCACCGCCTCTTTCACGCCGACGTGGCCGGGTAGGGGGCCGAGCACGCCGGACTCCCGCCCGGCGACGTCGGGCCCCTCCCCCACCGGCAGCATGCCGTCGCCGCGCAGGCGCGCCAGGGTCTCGCCGGTCATCAGCAGGGCGGCCGCCTTGGCGACGGGCACGCCGGTGACTTTCTCGACGTAGGGCACCGAGCGGCTCGCGCGCGGGTTGGCCTCGAGCACGTACAGCCGGTCGCCCTTGAAGGCGAACTGCACGTTGAGGATGCCGACCACGCCGAGGGTGCGTGCCAGCCGCGCGGTGGCCTCCCCCACGGCGGCAACCTGGTCGAGCCCCAGCGTGATCGGCGGCAGCACGCAGGCGGAGTCGCCGGAGTGGACCCCGGCCTCCTCGATGTGCTCCATGACCCCGCAGACCAGCACGTCTCCCCGCGCGTCGCAGAGAGCGTCCACGTCGACCTCGACCGCGTCCTCGAGGAACCGGTCGACCAGCACGGGTCGCTCCCGGGCGTTGCCGGCGGCCAGCGCGGGGGACCGCTCGAGGGACTCGGCGTCGTAGCAGACCTCCATGGACCGGCCGCCGAGCACGTAGGACGGCCGCACCAGCACCGGGTAGCCGATCCGCTCGGCCACGGCGAGGGCCTCCTCGCGGCTGGCCGCCTGGCCCCAGGCCGGCGCGTCCAGACCGCAGCGGGCCAGCACCATGCCGAAGCGGCCGCGGTCCTCCGCCAGGTCGATCGCCTCCGGCGGGGTGCCGAGCAGCGGCACGCCGGCCGCCTCCAGGCCGTGGGCGAGCTGCAACGGGGTCTGGCCGCCCATGGTCACGATCACGCCGACCAGCTCGCCGCCGCGTGCCTCGGCGCGGCACACCTCGAGCACGTCCTCGGTGGTGAGCGGCTCGATGTAGAGCCGGTCGGCCACGTCGTAGTCCGTGGAGACCGTCTCGGGGTTGCAGTTGACCATGATGGTCTCGTAGCCGGCCTGGCGCAGCGCCTGTACCGCGTGGACGCAGGCGGTGTCGAACTCGACGCCCTGCCCGATCCGGTTCGGCCCGGAGCCGAGCACGACCACCCGGCGGCGGCCGGTGGCCGGGACCTCGGTCTCCTCCTCGTAGGTCGAGTAGTGGTAGGGCGTGGAGGCCTCGAACTCGCCGGCGCAGGTGTCGACCGAGCGGTACACGGGCTCGACCTGGAGCGCCCGCCGGCGCGTGCGCACCTCGCCCTCTGTGGCGCGCACGATCCTGGCGAGCTGGCGGTCGGAGAAGCCCAGCCGCTTGGCGCGCCACAGCAGGTCCCTGTCGAGCGCGTCGATGGTGCCGGCCCCCTCCAGCTCGGCGCGCAGCTCGACGATGCGGGCGACGCCGTCGACGAACCAGGGGTCGATGCTGGAGGCGGCGGCGATCTCGTCCACCCCGCAGCCGAGCCGCAGCGCGCGCTCGACCGCTTCCAGCCGGCCCTCGTCCGCCATGGCGGTGGCCCGCAGCAGCGCGCGGCGCCGCTCGGGGCCGAGCGGCCCTGGCCGCGACCACGGCGGGTCCTCCTGGGGCCAGCCGAGCCCGTCGCGGCCGGTCTCCAGCGAGCGGAAGGCCTTCTGCAGCGCCTCGGGGAAGGTCCGGCCGATCGCCATCACCTCCCCCACCGACTTCATGCGGGTGGTGAGCGAGGGATCGGCGCCGGGGAACTTCTCGAAGTTGAAGCGCGGCACCTTGACCACCACGTAATCGAGGGTCGGCTCGAAGGCGGCCGCGGTCTTGCCGGTGACCTCGTTGCGGATCTCGTCGAGGGTGAAGCCCACCGCGAGCTGGGCGGCCACCTTGGCGATCGGGAAGCCGGTCGCCTTGGAGGCCAGCGCGGAGGAGCGCGACACCCGCGGGTTCATCTCGATCACCACGCGCCGCCCGCTGCGCGGGTCGACCGCGAACTGCACGTTGGCGCCGCCGGTCTCGACGCCGACCGCCCGCAGCACCGTCAGCGAGTCGTCGCGCATGTCCTGGTACTCGCGGTCGGAGAGGGTCATGGCCGGGGCCACCGTGATGGAGTCGCCGGTGTGCACGCCCATCGGGTCCAGGTTCTCGATCGAGCAGACCACGACCGCGTTGTCGGCGCGGTCGCGCATGACCTCGAGCTCGAACTCCTTCCAGCCGAGCACCGACTCCTCCACCAGGACGCGGTGCACGGGGCTGGCGGCCAGGCCCTGGAGCAGCAGGTCGGCCAGCTCGGCCTCGGAGCGGGCGATGCCGCCGCCCCAGCCGCCGAGGGTGAACGAAGGGCGCAGCACCACCGGCGGGCCGAGCTCGGCGGCGGCGGCGCGACCCTCATCGAGCGAGCCGACCTCGATGCTGCGCGGCGCGTCCAGGCCGGCCTCGCGGCACACCTCGGTGAAGGCCACGCGCGACTCCGCGCGCCGCACCGCCTCGACCGTGGCGCCGATCAGCTCGGTCCCCAGGCGCTCGAGGTCACCGCGCTCGTGCAGGGCCACGGCGAGGTTCAGGGCGGTCTGGCCGCCGAGCGTCGGCAGCACGGCGTCGGGCCGCTCGGCCTCGATCACCGCGGCCACCGGCTCAGGCGTCAGCGGCTCCAGGTAGGTCGCGTCGGCCACCTCCGGGTCGGTCATGATCGTGGCCGGGTTGGAGTTGACCAGCACCACGCGCAGGCCGAGCCGCCGCAGCGCCCGGCAGGCCTGGGTGCCGGAGTAGTCGAACTCGGCCGCCTGCCCGATGACGATCGGTCCCGAGCCGATGACCAGCACCGAGTGGAGGTCGGGACGCAGCGGCACTATCCGGCCTCTCCGGCCCCGGCGGCCCCGAGGGTATGGCCGTACGCCGACTGGCCCCCGTCCCAGCCCTCGTACAGGCCCTTGGCCATCGCCTCGGCCCACAGCGCGCGCACCTGCTCCGGGCTGAGCAGGCGCAGCTTGATCGCCAGCCGGCTGGCGCCCTCGACGCTGGCCACCAGCGTGCGCAGCTTGGCCTCGTCCTGGGCGGTGGTGCGCCGGCCGGTGGGCGAGACGGCGGCGTCGGCCTCGCCGCGCAGGCTCGACTTGAGCGTCAGCACGCGGTCGAACTCCGCTCGCAGGACCTCGACCACCTCGCCCTCGGGCGGACGCCTGCCCTCGTCGACCCCACCGAGGGCCCGAAAGGTGCGCTGGGATGTCATGGACCGCTCACCTCCATCATCGCCGCGAAGCGTTCGAACAACGGGTGCGCATCGTGGGGACCGGGCGCGGCCTCTGGATGGTACTGGACCGAGAATGCCGGGACGTCCAGGCACTCGAGCCCCTCGACCACCCCGTCGTTGGCGTTGCGGTGGGTGACCCGCACGGCCGGGGGCAGGGAATCGGCGTCCACCGCGAAGCCGTGGTTGTGGCTGGTGACCGCCACGCGCCCGGTGGCGACCTCGACCACCGGCTGGTTCACGCCCCTGTGGCCGAAGGCCAGGCGCACGGTGCGGCCGCCGACCGCCTGGCCGAGGAGCTGGTGGCCGAGGCAGATGCCGAAGACCGGGACCTTGCCGAGCAGCTCGGCGGTGGCCTGCACGCCCTCCTTGACGGTGGCCGGGTCGCCGGGGCCGTTGGACAGCATGACCCCGTCCGGGCGCCACTGGAGCACCCGTTCCGCCGGCATGCTCGCAGGCACCAGCAGCACGCGCGCGCCGAGGCGCCGCAGCCGCCGGCTGATGTTGGCCTTGGCGCCGTAGTCGTAGAGGACCACGCGGAAGCGCTCGGGACCCTCGGGCTCCAGCTCCAAGGGCTCGTCGCGGGTCACCTCGTCGACCAGCGCGAGCCCGTTGGGGTCGGGGGCGGCGGTGGCCACCCGCCGCAGCGGGTCCTCGTCGAGCACCTCGCTCGACAGCGCGCCGCGCATGGCGCCGCTGGTGCGCAGGTGGCGGACCAGCCGGCGGGTGTCGATGCCCTCGATCCCCGGCACGCCGGCCGCCTGCAGCTCCTCGGCCAGGCCGCGCCGCGCGCGCCAGCTCGACGGGCGCCTGGCGGCCTGCCGCACCAGGAAGGCGGCCACCTGGATGCGGCCGGACTCGCCGTCGTCGTCGTTGGTGCCGTAGTTGCCCATCTCCGGCGCCGCCATGCAGACGAGCTGCCGGCGGTACGAGGGGTCGGTGAGCACCTCCTGGTAGCCGCTCATGGCGGTGTTGAACACCACCTCGCCGGCGACGGTGAAGGGATCGCTCGCGAACGCCTGCCCGCGGAACGCCGTCCCGTCCTCGAGCACGAGCAGTGCCTGTCTCTCCGTCACCGCTTCGCCTCCTCCTGGTCGCGGCGTCCGTCCGCCAGTGCCGCCAGCCACGCCGCCCAGCGACGCGCCGTCGCCTCGTCCGCGAGCACGAAGCCGGAGCGGAGCACCGTACCGCCGAGCCGCCAGTCGACCACCAGCACCCGCTTGGCATAGACCATTTTGCCCGCATGACCCGATGTCACCATAGCCCCGCGCAGATCCGCGGCCGGCACGCACCGGGGCGCGGCCGGGCCGGGCGCGACCCGCAGGCCGAGCCGGTCGGCGGCCAGCTCGACGACGCCACGGCCGAGCAGGCCATGGCCGGAGAAGCGGCGCACCGGCGAGGGCGCGTAGGTCGTGCCGAGGTAGCGGGCGCCGGCGCGCAGGACCGGCGCGCCCGCGGTGTCGGGGCACGCCGGCGGCGGCAGGCCAGCCTGCTGCCGCAGCGCGGTGCGGCGCACCGCCCCCAGCACCAGCCAGGCTGCCGTGGTGGCGGCCACCACCACGGCCAGGGCCCCGTAGGCCCAGGTCACCGGGGCACGCTCCCCCGGCCCCTCCGGCTCACCGGACCGCCTTCCCGTCCCGCACGGTGAACGCCCCCCGCAGCAGCGTGTGGACCACGCGGCCGCGGACGGCGCGGCCGTCGTAGGGGGAGTTGCGCGCCCGGCTGGCGAGGTCGGCGGCCGACACCGTCCAGCGGGCGGTCGGGTCGAGGACGGTCAGGTTGGCGGGCGCGCCCGGCGTGACCGGGCCGCCGTGGCCGGGCAGCCGGCGGCAGCGCGCCGGTCCCGCGGTGAGCCGCTCGACCGCCTGCGCGAGGGTGAGGTCGCCGGGCTCCACCAGCTCGCTGATGGTCAGCGCCAGCGCCGTCTCCAGGCCCAGCATGCCGGGCGGGGCGGCGGCCCACTCGACCTCCTTGTCCTCGCGGGCGTGCGGCGCGTGGTCGGTGGCGATGGCGTTGATGGTCCCATCGGCCAGGCCGGCGCGGATCGCCTCGACGTCGGCCTTGGAGCGCAGCGGCGGGTTGACCTTGAAGACCGGGTCGAAGGTGCGGACGGCCTCGTCGGTCAGGGTGAAGTGGTGCGGGGCGGCCTCGGCGGTCACGCGCGCGCCGCGAGCCTTGGCGGCGCGCACCAGCTCGACCGACCCGCCGGTGGACAGGTGGCACAGGTGCAGCCGCCCGCCGGTCAGCTCCGCCAGCAGCAGGTCGCGCGCGACCACCATCTCCTCCGCTGCCGCCGGCCAGCCCTGCAGGCCGAGGATGGCCGACACCTCGCCCTCGTGCATCTGCGCCCCGTCGGTGAGCGAGGGGTCCTCGGCGTGGTCGGCGATCACCGCGCCGAAGGCGCGCGCGTACTCGAGCGCTAGCCGCAGCAGGCGCGCCTCGCGGATGGGGTGGCCGTCGTCGGAGAAGCAATCCACGCGGGCGGCGCTGTGCGCCATGGTGCCGAGCTCGGCCAGCTCGGTGCCGCGCCGGCCGAGGGTCACCGCGCCGACCGGGACCACGTCGACCAGGCCGACCTCACGGCCGCGGGCGGCGACCATCTCGACCACCCCGGCGTTGTCGGCTACCGGGTCGGTGTTGGGCATCGGGCAGACCGCGGTGAAGCCGCCGAGGGCGGCCGCGCGCGAGCCGGTCTCGATCGTCTCGGCGTCCTCGCGCCCGGGCTCGCGCAGGTGCACGTGCAGGTCGACGAAGCCGGGGCTGACCACGAGACCGTCGCAGTCGACGACCTCCGCGCCGGCCGTCCGCGGCCCACGTCCAACCGCGGCGACGGCGCCGTTGCCGTTGGCGACCTGGTCGGCGATGACGGACCGCTCGATCGAGTCGGCCACATCGCTGGCGATCTCCACACCGCGGTTCATGGGGCCCGGGTGCATCACGATGGCGTGGTCGGGCATGGCCTGAAGGCGCCGCGCGTCGAGCCCGTAGAGGCGGGCGTACTCGCGCAGCGACGGGAAGAAGCCGGCGCGCTGCCGCTCGAGCTGCATCCGCAGCATCATCACCACGTCCTGCTTGGGCAGCACCGCGTCCAGGTCGTAGGAGACGCCCACCCCCCACGTCTCGACGCGGGCCGGCAGCAGCGTCGGCGGCGCCACCAGCGTCACCTCGGCGCCCATGGTGGTCAGCGCCAGCACGTTGGAACGGGCCACCCGCGAGTGCAGCACGTCGCCGACGATCGCGACCCTGAGCCCTTCGAAGCGGGGGAAGCGCTGCCGCATGGTGTACAGGTCGAGCAGCGCCTGGGTGGGGTGCTCGTGGGTGCCGTCGCCGGCGTTGATCACCACGGCGTCGACCCACTCGGCCAGGCGCCAGGGCGCGCCGGAGGCGGCGTGCCGGATCACGATCGCGTCCACGCCCATGGCCTCCAGGGTGATCGCGGTGTCCTTGAGGCTCTCCCCCTTGGAGACGCTCGAGCCCTTGGCGGAGAAGTTGATCACGTCCGCCGACAGGCGCTTGGCCGCCAGCTCGAAGGAGATCCGCGTCCTGGTGGAGTCCTCGAAGAACAGGTTGCACACAGTGCGCCCGCGCAGCGTCGGGACCTTCTTGATGGCCCGGTCGGTCACCTTGGCCAGGTGCGCGGCCGTGTTGAGGATGCGGCTGATGTCGCCGGCGCTCAGGTCGCCCGCCGAGAGCAGGTGCTTCTTCATCGCCTCGTGGCCTCCCCCTGCCTGGACCTGGCTTGGCCCCTCGCCGCCCCGTCCGATGCCTCCTGGATCAGGACCCCGTCGGCGCCGTCTGTCTCCTCCAGCAGGACCTTGACGGCCTGGTCGGACGCGGTCGGCAGGTTCTTGCCGACGTAGTCGGCGCGCAGCGGCAGCTCGCGGTGGCCGCGGTCCACCAGCACGGCGAGCTGTATCGCCCGTGGCCGGCCGAAGTCGGTGACGGCGTCCAGCGCCGCGCGGATGGTGCGGCCGGTGTAGAGCACGTCGTCGACCAGCACGACAACGGTGCCGGCCAGGTCGAACGGCAGGTCGGTGTCGCGGGTGGCGCCCGGCGGGCGTAGCCCGATGTCGTCGCGGTACATGGTCACGTCGAGGGCGCCGACCGGCACGGGCCCGCCCTCGATCTCGCCGAGCTTGGCCGCCAGCCGCCACGCCAGCGGCACCCCGCGGGTGTGGATGCCCACCACGACGAGGCCACGGGCGCCCTTGTTGCGCTCGACGACCTCATGAGCGATGCGGGTGAGCGCACGGCCGACGTCGGCGGCGTCCATGACCATGGCCGCCTCAGCCGCGGCCACGGGTCCTCCACGAAAAACGCCTCCAGCCATCACGGCGCGGAGGCAGCACATACCGCATCGACTCGCTCCCTTCCTGGCCTCACGGGACCAGTCCTTAAAGGGTCCGTCGGCCAGCCGCACGCGGCCGGCCTGGGGCATCGTAGCCACGCAAGGCCCTCGCGGCAAGCACCCCGGGAGCCCCGGCCCCGATGCGGCAGACTTGCGTCATGCGTGAGCTGACCTCGCTCGCTGCCGTCGTGGAGGCCAGCGGAGGCGATCCGCTGCTGCGATGGGCGGCCCAGGAGCTGCGGCCGGGCGCGCGCGCGTGGGCGCTCGGCGATGCGGTGGCGGTGGCGTGCGCGCGGCTCAGCACCCGCGCGCGGAGGGAGGCTGCCGCGTGGGTGGAGCCGTCGCCGCGGCGAAGCGGGACGGAGCGCCCGAGATGCCCGGGTCCAGGCCCCACTCACACGGCAAGGTGACCAGGGGCGCGGCAACCTCTCCACCCACGCGGCTAGGATACGGGTCACCACCTCGACGCCTGGGAGTGAGCCGCCGTGTGCACCGCCGTCCGCATCGTCGTCGCCGCCGCCGAGCGCGAGCGCCGCCTGGAGCTGCGCCGAGCCGCGGTCACCGCCGAGTGGGAGGTCGTCGGCGAGGCGGCCGAGCCCGAGGCGGCCTACCGCGAGGCGGTCGAGCGCCGTGCACGCTTCCTGGTGCTGGACGCCAGCGCGGCCGGCCAGCGCCCCGCTTCCATCGCGCGCCGCGTCAAGTCCACCAACCCCAACGCCTTCGTGATCGGGGTGGGCGAGGTCGCCGGGATGGACGCCACCCTCTCCGAAGCCGACCTCGACCACCTGCGCGAGGTCATGCGCGACCTGCTCCACGCCAGCGGCGACCACGAGCACCCATAGCGCGTGCCGGGCTATGCGGCGCGACGCCGGAACAGCACGCCGGAGAGCGCGACCGAGGCGACGAGGATGCCGCCGCACCAGGCGAGCGCCCGCCATGGGCTGCTGCCGACCGGTGTGCTCACGAGCAGGCCGCGGATGGTCTCGATGACCGGGGTGGTCGGCTGGTTGTTCGCGAAGCCGTGGATCCATGTCGGCATGGTGTCGATCGGGACGAAGGCGCTGCTGGCATAGGGCAGGAACATCACGAAGAAGGTGAAGCCGTTGGCGGCCTCTGGCGACTTGGCGAGCAGGCCGATCGCGGCCGACAGCCACGAGATGGCGAGGATGAACAGCAGCAGGACGCCGGCGGCGGCGAGCCAGTCCTGGGGCCTCGCGTCTGGCCGGAAGCCGATGAGGAACGCAACTCCCAGCACCAGGACGGTCGACGCGGTGTTGCGGGCGGCGCTGGCCGCGACGTGCCCGGCGAGGAGCGCCGCGCCGCTGATGTCCATCGACCGGAACCGGTCGACGATCCCGCCCTTCATGTCCTGGCTGACGCTCACGGCCGTGGTCGCCGATCCGAATCCCGCGCACAGCAACAGGACCCCGGGCACGACGTAGGTGACGTACCTGGTGCCGGTGTCGATCGCGCCGCCGAACAGGTAGACGAACATCAGCATCAGCATGATGGGGAGCATCAAGGAGGTCAGGAGCGCGTCGACCTGGCGCCTGGACAGGCGCAGGCAGCGTTCGGCCATGGTCAGCCAGTCGCCGATGGCCGACGACCGTCTGGCCGTGGCGCGCGGGACGGCCGCGGGGACGGTGGTTTCAGACACCGGCGGCCTCCTTCTCGGGCTCGGGTCGGGTGGTGGCGTGGCCGGTCAGAGCGAGGAACACGTCGGCGAGCGTGGCGCTGTGCACGGCGAACCGCTCCACCGCGCGGCGCAGCGGGTCGACCTCGTCGAGCAGCGCCCGCGCGTGGGCGGCGCTGCCATCGGTCGCGACGCCGATGGTCAGGCGGACCGGGTCGCTGTAGACCGCGCGCTCGCCGAGGGAGCGGGCGACGTCCTCGAAGGCCGAGGCGTCGGTGAGGGTGAGGTCCAGGCGCTGGTCCGCGATCTTCTGCTTGAGCTGGGTCGAGGTGCCATCGGCGACCACGTGACCGCCGTCGAGGACGGCGATGCGGTCCGCGAGCCGGTCGGCCTCCTCGAGGTACTGCGTCGTGAGGAAGACGGTCACCCCGGATCCGGCGAGGCCGGTGATGACCTGCCACATCGCCTGTCGGCTGCGCAGGTCGAGGCCGGTCGTCGGTTCGTCGAGGAAGATCACCGAGGGATGGCCGACGAGGCTCGCCGCGAGGTCCAGGCGTCGGCGCGTGCCGCCGGAGTAGGTCGCGACCCTCCGGTGGCCGGCTTCGGCGAGGTCGAACCGCTCGAGCAGCTCGCGGGCGCGGCGGCGGGCCAGCGCGCGCGGGAGCCCGGACAGCCGCCCCATCATGCGCAGGTTCTCCTCGCCGGTCTGCGGGTCGTCGACCGCCGCGTACTGGCCGGTGAGGCTGATGCTGCGCCGGACCTGATGGCGGTCGCGAACGACGTCGAAGCCCGCGACCCGGGCCCGGCCGGCGTCCGCGCGCACGAGCGTGGACAGGATCCGCACCGTCGTCGTCTTGCCCGCTCCGTTGGGGCGAGCAGCGAGAACACGCTGCCGCGCTCGACCCGCAGGTCGACGCCGGCCAGGACCTTCACCGCGCCGTAGGACTTCTCGAGGCCGGTCGCCTCGACCGCCAGCTCATCGCCCATGTCTGGGTGCTCCTCATCTCGGTCGCGCTCAGCGGCAATCTTCTGTGTATGGCGTACGCGCTGCTGCGTATGTTATACGCAGTACTGGAACTGCCGTCAACCCCGGGATGTGGAGGCGATGGACGACGACACCGGCACCGGCCTGCCGGCGAGCATCGAGGCGGCCTGGGGAGTGCGCGCGCGCCCCAACAAGGGGCCCAGACCGGGCCTGAGCATGGAGCGGATCGTCGAGGCCGCACTGAAGGTCGCCGACGCCGACGGTCTGGCGGCGGTCTCCATGGGCCGGGTCGCCAGCGACCTCGGTGTCTCCACGATGTCGCTGTACCGGTATGTGGCCGCCAAGGACGAGCTGCTCGAGCTCATGGTGGACGCGGCGTTAGGGCCACCCCCCGCGGCGCCGGCGCCGGAGGAGGGGTGGCGGGCGGGACTGTCGCGCTGGGCCTGGGCGGAGCTCGCTGTCTATCGCCGCCACCCCTGGGGGCTGCGCGTCCCGATCAGCGGGCCGCCCACCACCCCCAATCAGATTGCCTGGTTGGAGCAGGGGCTCCGCTGCCTGGGTGACACCGGCCTCGCGGAGAGCGAGAAGCTATCAGTGATACTGCTCATCAGCGGCTTCGTCCGGAACTGGGCAACCCTCGCCGCCGACATCTCCGAGGCCGCAAGGGCGTCCGGCTCCACAGGACAGGACATCATGCCCAGCTATGGCCGCCTGCTCGCGAGGCTGACCGACGCCCAACGGTTCCCGGCACTCCATGCGGTCATCGCGGCGGCAGTCTTCGACGAGCCGGACGACATGGACGCCGAATTCGTCTTCGGTCTGCAGCGCGTGCTCGACGGCATCGACGCCCTCGTTCGCGCTCGGGCCTGACCGCGTGTCAACAGCGAAGCTGTTCAGCAGGCCGCCAGAACCGAAGCTAGCGCAAAGCCACGTGGCGGCCCTGGTACGCGCGACGCCTGTAGGAGACGGCGGTCAGCAGCAGGAAGCCGACCACGATGGAGCTGAGCGCCAGCCCCGCCAGCGGGAGGGCGTCGTCCGCGCCGGTGTTGACCAGCGGGCAGGGCGATGGCACCGAATGCTCGGTCCAGGCGATCGGCACGCTCGCGCCCGGACGGGTGACGACCGCCCGCACCGAGCGCAGCCCGCTCAGCGAGACGCGCGTGCGCCAGATGAACGCGCCGCTCGAGCTCGTGGTGAGCGCCTGACGCTCGAGCGCGCGCTGCTGCGGGTCGGTGAGCATGACGGTGAGGGAGGCGTTGGCCGGCAGGCCGGCACCGCTCACGGTCACGCCATTGCAGTCGACGTTGCGCAGGCCGAGGAACGTCTCGGCGGGCGCGCCCGAGACCGGGGCGATAACGAGCACGGCGAGCATCGCCACGACCAGCAGGCAACGCAGCGGCCACCGCATGCTGCCCCCTCCCCGATCCCCTCGATGGGCGTTCGTGTAATGCGCGCGAAACATACCGCACCGGCGGGATGCGCGCATCACGGCACGGTCACGCCCACCTCGTCGACCAGGATGAGGTCGCCCGCGCCGAGGTTGCCGCCGGCCACCTCCAGGGCGAGCTGGGCGCCGGCGAGGTGGATCTGATGGACCACGGCGACCTCGTGCCACTGCGCGTCCGGCAAGTTGACCCCGGTCACGTCGGCGCTCGACTGCCTGCCGGCGCCGTACTCGCGCAGCGCCAGCGTCGCCTCGATCCCGGGCCTGCTGGCGCGGACCCAGACACTGCCCTGATACGTCCGTCCCTGCCGGGCCTGGACCGCCAACGGGATGGCGATGCCCGGCCGCCCGGCCGCCCCGCTCCCGCCGGGGCTGATGCGCGCCGCCCACGATCCGGAGTGGGCGGTCGCCACCCGCTCGACGCGCGCGCCGCCGAGGGCGCCCCAGCCGCCGAGCCCGGGCTCGAAGTCGCCGTTCGCCAGCAGGTTGCCCGGGACCGGCCGGAGCGGCCGGGCTGGCTCGCTGGTGGTTGCGCTCCGCCCGGGCCGCGCGGTCGTGGGCGGCGCGGTGCTGGCGGGTGCCCTCAGACCCGGCGCGGCGCCCGGCGGCGGGACGACGACCGGCGTGCCCCGGTCGGCCGGACCGCCCGCGGCCACCATGACCGTCACCACACCGGCGAGCGCCACGGCGGCGCCGCCGGCGGTCAGGATGAGCAGCCGGTGGCGGCGCCGGCGCGGCGCGAGATGGCGAGGAGGAACCGCGGACATGGCAGGCGATCAAACCACAGCCGCGTGAGGAAGCAGAAGCGGCGTTCTGGGCGCGGCGGCGCGGCCCACCCTAGCCGCCGCGAACCTCGCGGGCGATGCGCCCGAGGACGCCGTTCACGAAGCGGCCGGAGTCGTCGGTGGACAGCAGCTTCGCAAGCTCGATCGCCTCGTCCAGGATCACCGCGGTCGGCACCTCGGCACGCTCCAGCAGCTCGAAGACGCCAAGGCGCAGCAGGTTGCGGTCGACAAGCGGCATCCGCTCGAGCGTCCAGTGCTCGGCGGCCGCCTCGATGCGGGTGTCCAGCTCGTGGCGGCGGCGGTCGACCCCCGTCACCAGCTCGACCGTATAGGCGCCGGGCACCGCGCGCTGGGGGTCGTTCAGCTCGCGCGCGAGCACCGTCGCGACCGGCTGCTCGAGCAGGTCGGCGGCGTACAGGACGTCCAGGGCCCGCTGCCGGGCGCCGGAGCGCGTGCCCGGCCGCGGCTCCCGCTCCTCGTCGCGCTCCTGGCCCATGTGCGTGCTCCTCCAAACGGCCCGGTTCCCGGGCCGGCCGATCCTCAGGTCCTATGCCCGCGTCAGGTACGCGCCACTGCGGGTGTCGACCTTGATCCGGTCGCCCACGTCGACGAACAGCGGGACCTGGACCACCGCGCCGGTCTCCACCGTGGCCGGCTTGGTGGCGCCGGAGACGCGATCGCCCTTGAGTCCGGGCTCGGTCTCTCGCACCTCGAGCTCGACGGCGGCCGGCAGCTCGACACCGAGGGCGCGGTCGTCGTAGAACGTCACGTAGGGCGTGGAGCTTTCGACCATGTACTTGGCCGCGTCGCCGACGGCCTCGGGCTCCACCGCCACCTGGTCGTAGGTCTCGGTGTCCATGAAATGGAAACCGGTCTCGTCACGGTACAGGTACTGCATCTCCCGCTTCTCGAGGATGGCGACCTCGACGGGCTCGTCTGCACGGAACGTCTTGTCGAGGACCCGCCCGGTCCTGACGTTCTTTAGCCTGGTGCGCACGAAGGCGCCGCCCTTGCCCGGCTTGACGTGCTGGAACTCGACGACGTTCATGAGGTCGCCGTCGATGTTCAGCGTCATGCCGTTCTTCAGGTCGTTGGTGGTCGGCATCGTGCCTCCTTCGGGCGCCGGCGGAGCGTGCCGGGCCGTCACAATCTGCTCGCGCTCTCGCGGAGCGGTGGGTCACAGCTCGAGGAGCTCCCTGGTCGTGGTGGTCAGGACTTCGTTGCCGTCGGGACGCACCACCGCCAGGTCCTCGATCCGGACGCCCCCGAAGCCGGGAGGTAGACACCGGGCTCCACGGTCACTGGCGTCCCCGCCGCGATCCTACCATCGGCGCCCGCCCGCACCCTTGGCGCCTCGTGGATCTCCAGCCCCACACCGCTCATCGGCGCTGACCGGGCCGCACCAGGTCGGCCGCGGCGCGCAACGCCAGTTCGTAGCCGCCGGGGCCGAAGCCGGCCACCACCCCGGCGGCGACCGGGGCGATCACCAGGCGGTGCCGCCAGCGCTCACGCGCGTGCACGTTCGACAGGTGCACCTCGACCACAGGGACGCCGGCCGCCTCGACCGCGTCGCGCACCGCGTAGGAGGCGTGTGCCAGCGCTCCCGGGTTGAGCAGCACCGCCGCGATGCCCCGACCGCGCGCGGCCAGCAGCGCCTCCACCACCTCACCCTCGTGGTCGGACTGCAGCCCCTCGAGCGCCAGGCCCAGCTCGGCCGCGAGCTTCGCCAGCCTCGCCATGATCGCGTCCAGGTCGAGCGTGCCGTAGTGGGCCGGGTCGCGGCGCCCGAGCGCCCCGAGATTGGGGCCGTTGAGCACCAGCATCACCGGTCCCTCGCCGCCGCGCGGCCACGACCTGCTCATCGCGCCCCGCCGGATTCCGCGGCAGGCGGCTCGGCCAGCGCGCGGATCGCGGTGGCCAGCACGCCGCGCTCCGGGGCGGGGACCAGCTCGGCCCGCCCGGGTGCGCGCAGCAGCACCAGTCGCATGCCGCCACTGCCGCCGTGCTTCTTGTCGGTCGCCATCGCCCCGAGCACCTCGCCGGGATCCAGATCGACCCCACCCACCGGCAGCCCGGCCGCGCGCAGCAACTCGACGTGGCCGGCGACCAGCCCGTCCCCGGCCAGGCCGATGGCCTCCGCCACCCTGGCCGCGAACACCATGCCGAGCGCCACCGCCTCGCCGTGGCGCAGCCCGCGATAGCCGGCCAGGCGCTCCAGGGCGTGGCCCAGGGTGTGGCCGTAGTTGAGGATCGCGCGCCTGCCCGCCTCGCGCTCGTCGGCGGCGACCACCTCGGCCTTGATCCGGACCGCCGCCTCGACCAGCGGGTACAGCGCGTCCAGGTCGCCGGCCACCGCCGCGCCGGCCAGCTCGCGGCAGCGCGCGGCCAGCTCGGGGTCGGCGACCAGCCCCGCCTTGATCACCTCGGCCATGCCCGAGCGCAGCTCCGCGGCGGGCAGCGTCGCCAGCGTGTCCAGGTCGGCGACCACCACGCTCGGCTGGTGGAAGGCGCCGACCAGGTTCTTGCCGGCGTCGAGGTCGACCCCCGTCTTGCCGCCGACGGCGGCGTCGACCATGCCGAGCAGCGTGGTGGGAACGCTCACCAGCGGCACGCCGCGCAGCCAGGTGGCGGCGGCGAACCCCGCGGCGTCGGTGGTGGCGCCCCCGCCGAGCGCGACGACCGGGTCGGGCCGGTGCGTCGGGATGGCGGCCAGCCGCTGGTAGAGGCCCTCGATCACGGCGAGCCGCTTGGCCGCCTCGCCGTCCGGCACCTCGAGGCGGTGGACCGCCAGGCCGCGGCGGGCGAGCGCTCGGCCAGCGCGCTCGGCCAGCGGCGCGAGCGCGGGCGCGTGCACCAGCGCGGCGACCTCAGCGCCGGGCAGCGGGGGCAGCAGCTCGTCAAGCCGCTCGACGAGGCCGCGACCGACGTGCACGGCGTAGCCGGCACTCGACGAGCGCACGGGGACGTCGATCGTCGCTTGCACCGGCACGGGGACGGTCACGGGTCCGCCGGCGGCGGGAGCGGTCAGCGGCCCCGGGGAGGTCGAGCGCGAGCTCACCGCACGGCCAGCTCCCCGACCCGGCGGTGGTACCAGTCGAGCACCTCGGTGGCGGTCTGCTCGAGGGTGAAGCGGTCGGTGTCGATGGCGGCGTCACCGGCCGTCTCGTAGATCGGACCGCGGGCGACCAGGAGGTCGCGGATGCGGCCGACCCGGTCGCCGGTGTTGAGCAATGGGCGGTCGGTGGTGCCGGCCAGGCGGGCGGCCAGCGTCTCCGGCGTGGCGCGCAGGTAGACCAGGAAGCCGGCCTGCTTGAGCGCGGTGCGGTTCTCGGCCGAGAGCACCGCGCCGCCACCGACGGCCACCACCCGGCCGGGGGCGGAGATGGCGAAGTCGATGGCGCCGATCTCTCGCCGCCGGAAGCCCTCCTCGCCCTCGAGGTGGAAGATCTCGGCGATGCTCATGCGCGCCCACCGCTCGACGAGCGGGTCGGTGTCCACGAACTCGCGCCCGAGCGAGCGGGCCACCAGCCGCCCGACCGAGGTCTTGCCGGACCCCATGAAGCCGATCATCACGATGGTTGGCAGTATCGGACGCAAGCTGGCCCCTTCCCCGAGCTGGTGGCGCCTGACGAGATCGCCGTCAGGCGACCAACCGGTTGTCGTCGATCCACGTGGGTGGAAGCTCGCTCCCCCACGGCCCTCACGCGCGACGGTGCCGTGGGGCTGGTTCGGGGCAAGCGTAGCAGGTCGGGAGGTCACGCTTCCGGCGCTGTCCACAGGCCCGCCAGATACCCCTCGAGATTGCGGCGCACCTCGGTCAGCGAGTCACCGCCGGTTTTCTCCAGCAGGGCCTCGGCCAGCACCAGCGCGACGACGGCCTCGCCGACCACGGCGGCGGCCGGCAGCGCGGTCACGTCCGAGCGCTGGACGTTCGCCATGGCCTTGCGCCCGGTCTCGACGTCCACCGTGTCCAGCGCCTTCACCAGCGTGGACAGCGGCTTCATCGCGGCCCGCACGCGCAGCGTCTCGCCGGTGGACATGCCGCCCTCGATGCCGCCGCTGCGCCCGGTGCGGCGCCGCGGCCGGCCGCCCTGGCCGGGCACGATCGCGTCGTGGGCACGGGAGCCCGGCTTGGCGGCGCCGGCGAAGCCCTCGCCGACCTCGACCCCCTTGATCGCCTGGACGCTCATGAGCGCCGCCGCCAGCCGCGCGTCGAGCTTGCGGTCCCAGTGCACGTGGGAGCCGAGCCCTGGCGGCAGGCCGTGGGCCACCACCTCGAACACCCCGCCCAGGGTGTCGCCGGCGGCCCTCGCGGCGTCGATCGCCGCGACCATCCGCCCCTCGGCCTCGCCGTCCAGGCAGCGCACCGGCGAAGCGTCGATCTCCTCCAGGTCGGCGGCGGCGGGCACCGCCCTGGAGCGCGACAGCACCGGGCCGAGCCGCACGACGTGGCTCAGCACGCTGACGCCGACCTCGCCGAGCAGGGCCTTGGCGGCGGCGCCGGCCGCCACCCTGGCGGCGGTCTCGCGGGCGCTGGCCCGCTCCAGCACGGGGCGGGCCTCGCTGAAGCCGTATTTCTGCATGCCGACGAGATCGGCATGGCCGGGGCGGGGCCGGGTCAGCGGCGTGCCGCGACCGGCGGCGGACACCTCCGGGTCGGCGACCGAGTCGACGGCCATCACCTCGGTCCATTTCGGCCATTCGGTGTTGGCGACCATGATGGCGAGCGGCGAGCCCAGGGTGCGGCCGTGGCGCAGGCCGCCAAGCACCTCCACCCGGTCCTGCTCGAAACGCATGCGCTTGCCGCGACCGTAGCCGAGGCGACGGCGGGCAAGCTCGGCGGCGATGTCCTTGGTAGAGAGCGGCACGCCGGCTGGCAGCCCCTCGAGCACGGCCACCAGGGCCTGGCCATGGGATTCGCCCGCGGTGAGGTATCTGAGCATGGGTCTTCGCGGCAGGTCGGCGCAGGAACGCCGTCATGCTACCGCGCCGCGACGCGCCCAGTGGCACCTCGCCGCGCGGGTGGGCCAAAACCTGCCCGTTATGCCCGGTTCCACCCCCGTCCACGCGGCAACCTCCCCCACGCGCGGCAAGGACCCGGCCCGACCCGCGCGGCGCGACCGACCCTCGACCCCGACCCCGTCCACTCCCCCGCGAGCCGTCAGCTTGTCGGCACCGGCGCGCTGGCGAGCACCGCGAGCAGGGCGCCGGCGGCGAGCCAGGGGCCGAACGGCAACTGCGCCTTGCGGCCCAGCCGCAGCACCACCACCGCGACCAGCGCCGCCACCCCGCCGAGCAGGAAGGCGCCCACGAACCCGGCGGCCACGGCACCCCAGCCCAGCCAGCCCAGCGCCAGCCCGAGGACCAGCGCGAACTTCACGTCGCCCAGACCCAGCCCGCCCGGCGAGATCAGCACCAGCGCCAGGAAGGCGAGGCCCGCCAGTCCGCCCGCCTCCAGCGCCCGCACCATCGCGCCGAGGTCGTGCTCGGCGGCGCTCGCCGCCAGCAGCAACGCGGCCACCAGCGGCAGCGCCGGGTAGGTGATGCGGTTGGGCAGCAGCTTGGTGCGCAGGTCGATGACGCCCAGGGTCACGCAGACGAACGCGAGCGCCAGGTACGCGGGCACGGCCGCCGGGTGGGTCGGCCACAGCCGCAGCGTCAGCAGCGCCCACACCACACCCATCACCACCGCGAGCAGCGGGCCACCTGGCACCGGCGACTGGCCGCAGTGGCGGCGCGCGAGCGCCCGCGCGACCGCCCCGAAAGGCAGCCCGAGCAATCCGGCCAGCAGCGCCGGAACGGTCGCCGTCATTTGCCGGATCGTATCCCATCGTCCGTCGCCCGCCGGTGCGCGGATCTGCGCATCCTGCGGGGCTGACGGCTTTGCCGCTTACGGCGGGCACGTGACAACACGTCATCGATGCCGTAACGATTCACCATCGCGATCTCGCGAAGAGCGCTTCCCCCAGAGCGCTCCCCCGCCGCCCTGCCGGCCCACCGGCAGGCCTTCGCAGGAGGTGTCCCACTGGACGGTTCCTGGTCGCCGTTGCGCATCGGCATCGTCGCGCCCCCCTGGTACCCCATCCCCCCGCAGGGGTACGGCGGAATCGAGTGGATGATCCACTGGCTGGCCGAGGGCCTCGTGACCCGCGGGCACGACGTCACGGTGATCGGCGCCGGTGGCTCCCGCACCAGCGCCAACTTCATCGCGACCTACGAGGACCCGCCGTTCAGGCGCATCGGCGAGAGCATGCCCGAGGTGCTGCACGCCTTGGCCGCGGCCGAGGCACTCGACGACCTTCGGGTCGACGTCGTCCACGACCACTGCCTGGCGGGCCCATTGAGCGCCGCCCGCCGCAGGGTCCCCACCGTCCTCACCGCGCACGGCCCGCTCGACGGCGAGGTGCGTCGCTATTACGAGCTGCTCAGCGACGACGTCTCCCTGGTGGCCATCTCCGAATGCCAGCAGCGGAAGGCACCCGACCTGCGCTGGGCCGGCATGGTCCACAATGCCGTGCCCGTCGACGACTACCCCTTCCGCGGCCGCAAGGAGGAGTTCTGCCTGTTCCTCGGGCGCATGAACGCCGAGAAGGCGCCGGACCTGGCGATCAAGGCCGCCCGCCGCGCCGGCTACCCCATCGTGGTCGCCGCCAAATGCAACGAGCCCCCCGAGAAGCGCTACTTCGAAGAGCGCGTGCGCCCACTGCTGGGCCCCGACGCCGAAT
>WNFU01000470.1_pt1 | contig 56549 bp, 46 predicted proteins | sample 5400121 | NCBI WGS metagenome assembly WNFU01 (sample SAMN13153360, study PRJNA577476) | soil metagenome | isolation source: 100 cm soil or saprolite under grassland replicate 1 | place: USA:California | collected 2016-06-15 | reverse complement strand
GATCGTCAGGTTCGACCTGCTTGAATTTACAAAGAGCTACTCAGAGGCATTTTCGTTTTTGCCTCAAGATGACTTGTTTGCCCTGTAATGACGGGCTCGCGGCAGTTTTGGTACCACTTCACCCCGTCACTTTTAAGTACTTATCGCGCCTGCGATCATTGCATCGGGGCTGGGAGCGTATCTTGGATACCTGATGACCACGCCAGTCGAAAGCATGCTAGAGAGATTCGTAGGGATGTTGGGTCTTGTATGCGCTATAGGTGGGCCGGTCATTGCGCTGATCATCAGCGGGTTTATTTTGCCCTGGTACGCCGTGATCGTTGGGCTGACGCTCATTCTGTCTGGCTTTGTAATCAGCTATTGGTTGTTTAAGCGCACGGCGCGCGAGGCGGAGGATGTTTCCATCAGCCCGGAGCGTGGGGCCGAAACTACGTGATAGAGGAGAAAACCACGGATTGTCGAGCAATGATTCAGAAGATGAATGCTGGAATAGCGACTCGCTTCGAAGAGGTCGCGGACATCCTCGAAGCGCAGCAGGCCAGTCCGTATCGTGCGCAGGCTTACCGCCGAGTTGATTCGTTGAAAAGGAGTGCGTATGAGGAGAACGAAAATCTGTTTGCTGATCCTGTTCGGGATCGCGTGCCTGGCTCTTCCCGCCGTTGCGGTACAGAAGAACGCCAATAAATCCCGATTGGCTGCATTTCGAGACAACAATTGCGTGATTTGCCATTCCAGCTTGATCGAGCCGGTACGCGTGAGCGCCCACTTTTACGAATGGCTCAACTCGACGCACGAAAAGAAGGGCGTCGGATGCGAGAAATGCCATGGCGGAGATCCGTCGGCCAAAGTCTCGAAGACCGCCCACACTGGCGTGCTTCTAGCGGCATTTCCGCAAAGCAGCCTGAATCCGAAAAATCTTCCCGCGACCTGCGGCTCTTGCCATCAGGAGGTCGTCAGCGCATTCATCGGAAGCAGGCATTACCAGAAGCTTCAGGAGTCGGGCACAGGGCCGAGTTGCTCGACCTGCCACCATCACATGGCGACTTCCGTGATCACCTGGCCACCCGAGACATCGGCGCTCTGCGCTAATTGCCACAACAAGTCCGGAGGCCCTGCGGCGGAGCGCCTCGACGTACCTGAGAAGGCCGGTGACGTGATAGCCGCATTCAGCCGCGCCGATGAAGTCATCGACTGGACATATTTCCTGATCGCGGAGGAGAGGAAACGTCTCAAGGAATTCAGAGCCGAGGAAACGCAATTGAAGCGCCTTGAGGCGATTTTGAAGGGCGCCAAGATGAACTGGCACGAATTCGATTTGAGCAAGTCTCGACAGCAAGCCGACGAGGTTTTCACCGAAGCCACTAAAATCAAGAACGGCTTGTGGAAGAACGCCCCCGCATATCAGCGAGACGTTCGGCGCCGGCGTCAATGAAGTGAAAGCGAGGCTCGCTCTAAGCAAGCCAGCGCACGATGCGCCGCCTCGGCGCCGGCGGCGATCATACGTTCGATTGCGGCGGCCCCTGGCGCATAGCCGGCCATAGGAATGGACGGATGAATGTGCAAGTCAGTGTGATGAAGAGCGCGCCGGTAATGCTCAGGATAGAAACGGCCGTGAGAAGGGCGCGCCGGATGACAGCCGATGGCGCGCATCAACGAGCTGTATTCCCATACGTCGGAAGCGATAATGAACTCCGCGCCAAACTCACGACATGCCGTTGACGGCATAACACAGGCGACGCCGCCGTCCACGAGCCGCCGCCCCTCGCGCGCCACCGGGCGGCGAAAGTATGGAATCGCACAACTGGCGCTGATGGCCGAACCCAGGGGCCCGTCGGTAATCGTGACAACTTGTCGTTCCGGCACGGCAGTCGCCACTGCGACAAAAGGCCGTGATAGTTTTGCGAAAGTTTCCGGCAGATGTTCGGCGCAGAATTGCTCAAGGCGCCCGCCGTGCAACAGGCTGGGCCAGAAGACCGAACGCGCCATGTCGGCCAATCCCCGCCAATCTTTGCCGGCGGCAAATCCCGCGCCGACGATGCTGCCTGCGCTGACGCCTGCGACGATGACAGGCTGAATTCCCGCTTCGGTGAGCGCTTTGATTACGCCGATGTGCGCCAAACCGCGCACGCCGCCGCCGCTCAGACCCAATCCGATCTTGCGGGAGCGAAACATATCAAGCGTGTTATTCACCGGCCAGGATTATACACCGGCGGCTTTGATGAGGCGGCGGAGGCGATTTGCAGACTCTGGCGGACAGAGGACGCGATCAAGCGACCTAAGGCCCACGAGCCGCGAAGGGGCGTGACATCGTATGCGCGAACTCGTGGCCCGTGATCGTGGCACGCCGCAAGCCGTGATTGCCGATGACGATAATGAAGGCCAATGGCGGAAGCGCGATATGCGGGCGGTTGAAATTTGGGGTTTTAAGGGATACTTTTTCGCGCGAGTGATCGAATTTTTGTTATAACGGGTTAGAAAGATTCCCTCCCGACTTCACTCTCCCCGCAACAAGGCATAGGCTCACACGTCTGCCGCGGTGGCCCATTTGTTTAAATCATACCCTCAGGCCCACAGGTTGTTTTTGAAGGCTGCAATGTGGGTGTTGATCGCGACCGTCGCTCGCGCGCAGGACGCCTTTGAAATTCAGGTATATGAATATGAAACCGTGCCTAAGGGCAGGTGGAATCTTGAAAATCACATTAACTACGTCAGTAAAGGAACGAAGTTCTTCGAAGGCACAGTCGCCCCGATGAACAACCAATTCCACCTGACTTTCGAATTGACGCGCGGGATCACCAACTATTACGAAACAGCCGCTTATCTTCTTACGGCGCATCGCCCTGGCGCCGGTTACGAATTCGCCAGTTGGCGTTTTCGCCATCAGGCGCCAGCGCCAAAATCGTGGGGGCTGCCGGTCGATGTGAGCGTCAGCGCCGAATTCGCCTTTCCGCAAAGGCAGTTTGAAGTGAATTCCTTGACGCTCGAAATCCGCCCGATCATAGAGAAGAAATTCGGCCGCTTTCAGTTTGACATTAACTCGATCATCGAACGCGCCTTGCGCGGGCCGGGCACTAAGGATGGGTGGATATTAGGGCCATGCATGCGTTTGGGTTACGGACTGCATAAGCGGTTGGATTTGAGCATGGAGTATTACAGTGAACTCGGCCCGCTGACCGACCTGCTACCCCCGGACAAGCAGGCGCATCAGATTTATCCAGGAGGCGATCTGAAATTAGGAGCCAATACCGTAGTCACTTTTGGCGTAGGCTTCGGGGTAACAAACGTGCGCAACCGGCTCGTTTATAAAATACGCATCGGCCATTTGTTCTGAACCAATACGATGATTGGCGCATTTGATCCAAACACCATCAGAGGGCTCTCTGAAAGAGAGGCTGCCGAGAGGTTGAAAGCGGAAGGTTATAACGAACTCCCTTCAGCCAAACGGCGCAATCCGTTCGTCATTGCGCTCGAAGTCGCGCGCGAACCGATGTTCTTGCTACTGGTCGCCAGCGGCGCGGTCTATCTTATTCTAGGAGATGTGCGAGAGGCGTTGATGCTGCTCGCCTTCGTCTTCATTATTATTGGGATCACTTTTTACCAGGAACATAAAACCGAGCGAGTCCTGGAAAAGTTACGCGATCTTTCAAGCCCGCGCGCGCTCGTCATCCGCGACGGCCGGCAAAAGCGGATCGCCGGCCGTGAGGTGGCGCGTGGTGACATTGTGGCGCTCAATGAAGGAGATCGCGTGCCGGCCGATGCGGCGCTTTTGTCTTCAACCAACCTCTCGGTCAATGAGTCCTTATTGACTGGCGAAGCCATCCCCGTGCGCAAAATCGCTTGGGACGGCGTGACTGAGATGAGTCGCCCGGGTGGCGATAATCTGCCTTTCGTTTACTCCGGCACGCTGGTGGTTCAAGGCCGGGGTATTGCCCAAGTGCAGGCGACCGGCGTACGCACTGAAATGGGAAAGATCGGCAAGGCGCTGCAAACGGCCGTAACTGAAGAGACCTCGCTGAAAAAGGAGACCCGGCGGCTGGTCCGCCTCTTTTCAGTTGTGGGATTATCTTTGTGTGTGGCGGTGACGGCTTTGTATGGAATGACCAGGGCAGATTGGCTTACCGGCCTATTAGTCGGGATCGCCCTCGCAATGGCGATGCTGCCGGAAGAGTTTCCAGTCATCCTCACGATCTTTCTGTCACTGGGCGCCTGGCGGATTGCGCAGAAAAGAGTGCTCACTCGGCGCCCGCCCGCGGTCGAGACATTGGGTTCCGCCACCGTGCTGTGCGTCGATAAGACCGGCACACTCACCCTCAACCGCATGTCGGTCAGCAAGATTCTCGCGCGAGGCGAGCTTTGCGACGTCAGTGATCAACGCCGGGAAACGCTGCCGGAGACCTTTCACGAACTCATTGAATTCGGCATTCTGGCCAGCCAGCGCGATCCCTTCGACCCGATGGAAGTGGCGATTAAGGAACTGGGCGTAGGCGCCCTTTCTCGCACTGAACACCTGCACAGTGATTGGTCGCTGTTGCGCGAATATCCGCTGTCGCCGGATCTGCTCGCCATGTCGCACGTCTGGCGATCGCATGACGGTCAGGACTACGTCATCGCGGCGAAGGGCGCGCCAGAAGCGATTGCCGACCTGTGCCACTTTGATGAAGCGCAATGGCGGACTCTGTCCGAACAAATACGCCTGCTCTCCGACGAAGGATTACGCGTCCTCGGCGTGGCCAAAGCTTACTTCAAGCCGACCGCCCTGCCGGCCGCGCAACACGACTTCGACTTCGAGTTTGTGGGATTAGTCGGGCTCGGCGACCCGGTGCGCCCGGCTGTTCCTGATGCGCTCAGGGTATGCTATGAGGCCGGCATCCGGGTGATAATGATCACCGGCGATTATCCGGGCACGGCGCAGCACATCGCACGGCAAATCGGCCTCACGCCAATGGACGAAGTGATCACCGGTCAGGAATTGGACCGGATGAATAATGATGAACTGCGGCGGCGAATCAGGACGGTCAATATCTTCGCGAGAGTGATGCCCGAGCAGAAGCTACGCCTGGTCAACGCTCTGAAAGCCTGCGGAGAGATCGTGGCGATGACTGGCGACGGCGTGAATGACGCGCCGGCCTTGAAGGCCGCCCATATTGGCGTCGCGATGGGCGGGCGCGGCACTGACGTCGCGCGGGAAGCCGCCGCGCTCGTCCTACTCGACGATGATTTCTCATCCATAGTTCAAGCGATTGGGCTGGGGCGGCGCATCTTCGACAATCTCAAAAAAGCGATGGCTTATATTGTGGCGATTCATCTGCCGATCGCCGGGATATCGCTCGTCCCGGTCATGCTCGATTGGCCGCTCATCTTGATGCCGTTTCACATCGCCTTCCTGCACATGATAATTGATCCGGCCTGTTCGGTAGTGTTGGAAGCGGAGCCCGCAGAGGCCGATGTCATGCGTCGCCCGCCGCGTGATCCGAAAGAGCCGATCTTTGATCGAAGAACCATAACCCTGAGCCTGCTGCAAGGCGCGAGTGTCTTACTCATCGTTCTGGGTGTTTTCTCTATTGCTCTTTATCGAGGACAGGGCGAAATGGATGCGCGCGCACTGTCGTTTACCACGCTGATCATCGCCAATCTCAGCCTGATCCTCACCAACCGCTCATGGTCACGCACCATCCTGGATTCATTACGCTCGCCGAACGCCGCATTGTGGTGGGTCTTGACAGGGGCGGTGGCGTTTCTCGGATTGGTACTGTATGTGCCTCTCCTGCGCAGCCTGTTCCGTTTCTCAACCCTTCACCTGATTGATTTAGGCATATGCTTTACAGCAGGGACAGCGAGCATCCTGTGGTTTGAATGGCTGAAGTCTCTCAATGGGCGACAACATCTACGCCCCGATCAAAGATCGGAATCCTCTGCTCTGTGAACAGATAACTGCATGGGCCGCCATTACGCGCCCCGGCTCGCATTCGCCTTCGGGCAGCGCACGATCTCAACTGAACACTTTGCCTGCGAAACAACCGCCTGCGACACCGAGCCCAGCCAGAGCCGCTTTAAGCCCCTGCGCCCATGCGAACCGACAACGATCAGATCAGCGCCCCACCTTTCGGCCTCGTCAAGAATAATTTCTTTTGGCTCACCGCTAAGGACTTCGGCGGTGACCTTAATCGGCGGCCCTTCCACCGCATTGAACTTTGTAGCGGCATGATTGATCACACCGCTCAAGTATTCCCGCGCAAGCTTCTCGATCTGAACAGCATAACTGTCAGGAAACGCCCAGATCCCAGGCGGCGGCGTCAGCGCTCGTTCAATTACCGCAATGATTTTGATCTCGCTACCCGCCAGCCACGGTCGCGCGGCAATTTCCTTCACTGCCGCATAGCTACAGAACGACCCATCAACCGCGATCAAGATTTTCATTTCTTCTCCTACTTATCCTCTTCCGACTTTAGACAACGCTCCCCTGAAGCCTGCCCCCTCACCAAGCTGAGAAGAGTTGTTGGTGTTCAACGTTTCGTTCGTTCTTTGACATTTCCAGCGCCTTTTTCCGCTTTATCGACTCTCTGCATCAGCCGTGCCAAAAAGCGCGGTGTCCCGTGATGTATGGGACTTACGACGACGGCCGGAACCCGCCCGTGCCGGCCCTAGCTGGCCAGCCCCATCGCTGTGAAGAACGCCAGCAATCCTCGTTTTGAACGGATCTAAAGAGTTTACCGCCAAGTCTCTGCTGCTAATCCATTTGTTTTCGCCTAAACCGGGAATTCTGGAAGAATACAGAGGAAGATCACGAATAGCCGGGGCAGAGGCTGAAGAGGTTCTTAATTGTCGCCATATTGAAGTCAAACCGAGCGTCGTCGCCGGGCTTGCTGAAAATACTCTCCTCTGTGCGGCCATGTACCGACACATTCGGACGCAAGGCGCTAGCCTTCCTCGCTGCTGAACATTTTCAACGCGTGAAGAAGCGCGATCTCATAGGCGTTCGCCCGGCATTACGGGAGCGAATCTCCGGACGCCTCATTCAAGTTGAATAGAACTCTTGACGGGCCGGGATAAACCCGGAGGGAGGATTGAGAGGCGTATGGCTCGTATTGCATCGTTAGTAATTTGCGCGCTCATGCTCGCGCTGTTTGTCATCTCTCAAAGCTTTTCGGCGCCGAATGGCGCCACACAGAATCCGACGCCGGCAGGACTGGAAGAAGAGATAAAACGGGTGGAAGCTGAAATTGACAAGATCTTCGCCGATACCCTGGCGCAACTGCCCTCAATCCCGGGCGACTCCGGGAGCCGTATGAAACGAGTGCAAACTCTCGGGAAGCTCCTGCTTTATGACAAACAACTCTCGGTCAACAGAAATCAGGCCTGCGCATTTTGTCATATGCCGGATGTGGATTTCACTGGATCGATCTCGATCCTTAATATGACAACCGTTTCCTATCCGGGGTCGGTCCGCAATGCGTCGGCGGACCCGGCGCAGTCGCGATATAGCCGTCGGAAACCGCAGAGTTATACGTATTCGCCTTATTACCCTATGCTCCAGTACAACCAGGCGCAGGGGGATTTCTATGGCGGGAACTTTTGGGACATGCGCGCCACCGGCGCCTTCCTACAAAATCCCGCGGCGGAACAGGCGCAGGGTCCCCCGGTTGATCCTAACGAAATGAGCTTGCCTGACACGGCATGCGTCGTGCGGCGGCTCTCACAGAGCCCTTACAGGGGGTTCTTTGAGGCCGTCTGGGGGCCGCAATCATTCGTTATCACATGGCCGGCCGACGTCGACCAGGTTTGCGCCAAGCCGGGGCCGCCCCCGGCAAATGACCCGCTGCCGGTTCACCTAAGCCCGGTGGACCGTGGTCGCTCAAACGCGACTTATGATCAATTTGCGCTCGCCATTGCGGCTTATGAAGCCTCGCCGGAGATCAGCCCTTTCTCGTCGAAATTCGATTACGCCCTCGCCAACCCCGACCAGCGGATCTTGAGCGCCGACGAACTAGCAGGATGGGACCTGTTTCGCGGCAAGGCGAAGTGCAATACCTGCCACCTGGATGGAACCGAGAGCCTGGCCGGCAGGGCCGCCCGCAAGATCATGCCCGGAGATGTCGGAAGCAAGGCGCCGTTGTTCACTGACTTTACCTCATCAAATCTCGGCATCCCCAGGAACCTGGCGATTCCATATTTCAACTATAATAAGCCGGACCGATACGGATACACCGCTAACCCGGCAGGCTCTGCATACGTGGACAAAGGGGTAGGCGACTTTCTTAGAAATCCGCAGCTCAACCCGAATTCCGATTGGGCGCGGCTCGCTCCTCAGTTCGACGGCAAGTTCCAGGTCTCTACCTTGCGGAATGTGGACAAGAGGCCGCGTCCCGATTTCGTCAAAGCATATATGCACAATGGCTATTTTAAGAGCCTGAAAGAAGTCATCCACTTCTACAACACCCGCGATAAACTTCCCCGTTGTCAGCATGGCGCTCCGGGAGAAAAGGCCACGTGTTGGCCCGCCCCTGAGTTCCCACAAAACATGGATAAGACGATCGGCGACTTGGGATTGACCAATGAGCAGGAAGACCAGATCGTGGCGTTTTTGAAGACCCTCACTGATGGTTATAAGCCTCAACAGGCGCTCGAGAGAAAATGACTGGCGCGTTATTCGTGCTCTTCTTCCTTCTCTGTCTTCTGCTTGCCTTCAGTCTCCGTCTCTGCCGGCGCTTTGAAATCAGCGCGAATCTCAGTGTGGCGAATCTGCCCGCCGCGATTGGCCGTCCACCCCATCAACCCGCTAGTCGCTAGAGATAAGACCAGCGTGGCTGCAACAATCCAGCCGGGTAATTTCTTTGCGCGGCGGAAGAGAATTAAACCTGCCAACGCGACAACGCCGGCGCCTCCGGCCGTCAGCAATGCGAACAACGCCGCGTTTTCGTGTTCCTCAATCAGCGGTTCCGCGACGCCGGGGAGATGCTCGACTACTTTTTCAGCAGGCTCGCCGGTGAAATAGACCGGCAGCGCAAGCAATGCCGTGAGCACAAAAACGCCCAGGCTGACCCGTTTGAGTTCTTCGCTCTTTCTCAACAGGGCGAGCAGCAACAACAACACCCCGAAGATTGTTCCGACCACCGGCAGGTGGTTGATCATCAGATGTATGTGCGCCCAATTCATAGCTCTCCCCTTCTCTTGAAACATGATCGGAAGCGTTCTCAAACCAAATCACTGTCTGCGCCGTGCAACGGCTTTTAATAGTATTGCAAGCAGCATTCCGCTGGCCTCAAACGCTAAAGTCATTGAATTTCCTCGACCTGCTCAAAGCGTCGCCGCTGATCACTGCCTGCACTTGAGAGAATTTCCCCAGTGCGCCGGGTAAAAGCACGCGATACTTTTCAGTCATGCCGACACTCACTCCCCATGACGAGCGCGCCAACACGAAGAGAAATGATCTAATGGCGATCGAACTCCGAAGGCGAACAAGCGCGTCGTTGCTTGGCACGGCCAATGCAATAAGAAATTTATGGTAGAAATCGAAGTGGATAGAATGGCGCAATTGGCGCTGATGTGCGCCAACCAGCGCACGCCGCCGCTCAAAGCCAATCCGATCTTGCGGGAGCGAAACATATGAAGCGTGTTATTCATCGACCAGAATCCCGCGCCGGCGGCTTCGATGAAGCGGCGGAGGCGCTCTGCAGCCTACGGCGGATCAAGGAGGAGCTCAAACAATCTAACGCCAACGAGCCGGGAAGAGGCGGGACATCGGATCGAAACTGGTGGGCGCGCGGGCTTGACGCTCTGCTCGCGGCGACGCGGCGCTACGCCCCTCCGCTTCATTGGCTATGGATTGTCGTAGTCGCCCTCGTTTTTTTCATCTACGCCCGTCTGGCCGCTTTGACTACGCGGCTGGCGGTCGCAGGCGAGCGGGGGTGGCCGGATGTCCCTTCGCATTGCGTTCTGGCGATGTGGCACGGATGCGCGAACTCGTGGCTAGTGGTCGTGGCGCGCCGCAAACCGCGATCTCCAATGGCGATTATGATCGCGCGCGATCCGCGCGGCGATTGCCTGGCGCTCTTCTGCCGATTGCTCGGGTTGCGCGTCGTGAGAGGCGAAAGCGGCGAAAGCGGATGGGAGGCGTTGGCCCAACTTGCGCGAGAGATGGCGCGCGGCGTTTGCGCTGTGATCACGGCGGATGGCGGAGGCCCTGCTCGTGTCGCGAAGACTGGCGCAGTGGCGCTCGCAGCAGCGACGGGGGCGCCGCTGCTGCCGGTCGGCGCGGATTGTCGCCCGGCGATCTACGAGCGACATAAATGGGATCGAGCGCCAACTCCGCTTCCATTCGGTCACGTCGCTGTTGCGCTCGGCCAACCGCGCGATTACCCAGCCCTGGCCGAGCTAGCGCTAATTGATGAGGCTCGGCGGCGGCTGCAAGATGAGCTCAATGAGGTCGCCGCGACAGCTCAACGCGCTATAGGGATAAAGGCCAATGACTGAAGCTCGACATGCGCGTCTGACCTCAAGCGTATTTCATTTCCACTTTTTTACCCCAGTCGCCTTTCCATCAAGCGACGTTTGAACATCTCCACAAGCAGCAGGTATGTGCCGGTGGCAGCGATCAGGAAGAGGAAAAACCCTGCGGGCAGAGGAGTGAATCCCAGCCATGCGGCCAGCGGCGTGAACGGCAGCGTTACGCCGATCAGAACAATCAGCAACGTAGTCGCCGACAACGCCGTGCTCGGCCTGCTCCTCAGCGGGTTGCCGGCCGTGCGAATGATGAAGATCACCAACGTCTGCGTCGCCAGCGATTCGACGAACCACCCGGTGTGAAAGAACTGCTCGGATGCGTGAAAGACCTTGAGCAGCGCGTAAAACGTCAGAAAGTCATAGAGTGAGCTGATCGGCCCGATGTAGAGCATAAAGTCGCGGATCAGGCGAATGTCCCAGCGGCGCGGCTTGCGAATGAACGTCTGGTCAACGTTGTCAGTCGGGATCGTGATTTGCGCCAGGTCATAAAGAAAGTTGTTGAGCAGGATCTGCGTGGGCAGCATCGGCAGGAACGGCAGGAAGAGCGAGGCCCCGGCCATGCTGAACATGTTGCCGAAGTTGGAACTCGTCCCCATCAGCAGGTACTTCATCACGTTTCCGAACGCCTTGCGCCCTTCGATGATGCCCTGGTGCAAAACTGGCAAACTCTGTTCAAGCAGGATGACTTCCGCCGCCTCCCTGGCCACGTCGGTCCCAGTGACTACGGAAATACCGACGTCAGCCGTGTGGAGCGATGGCGCGTCGTTGATGCCGTCGCCCAGGTAGCCGACCACATGGCCGCGACGTTTGAGCGCCTGAATGATGCGGTTCTTCTGCATCGGCGAGACGCGGGCGAAGACGGTCGCGCGCTCCGCCACATGGCCGAGCGCGCCGTCCGTCATTCGATCGACTTCATCGCCCAGCACGATGCGCTCGACATTCAATCCCACCTGCGAGCAGACGTGATGGGCCACGAGTTCATTATCGCCGGTCAGGACCTTCACCTTCACTCCGTCATCGGCCAGCGCGCGCAACGCCTCGTCCGCCGCCGGCAGCGGATGATCGGAGAAGGTCAGAAAGCCCGCCAACACAAGTTGTCGTTCGTCTTCCTTGCCGTACGCCGCCTTCGGCGCCACTTCGGCATAGGCCACCGCCAGGACGCGATAACCTTTTGCGCTCAGCTCTTGAAAGACTGCTTCGCAGCTTTGCCGCGCCGATTGATCGAGCGGAAGGCGGCGGCCGTCAACCTCGTATTCGGCGCACACCGCCAACACGGACTCCGGCGCTCCTTTGGTAATCAGCAGCCGCGAATCCGCGCGCCCGACCACGAGTGAAACTCGACGCCGCTCGAAGTCGAACGGGATTTCGTCGAGCTTTTCATAGCCGCGCACGTCGGGGTGATCGTGAATCAGGATCGCTTCGTCGAGTGGATTAGCCCCGTGACGCCGGATCGCGTGATCGAGGGGATTGCTGACCCCGGTCTCAAAAAAACTGTTCAGGTAAGCTAGCGTGAACGGGCGCTCGGAAGCTCGCGCGAGCGGATCGAGATGTTGATCGAGCGACATCTCGCCGCTCGTCAGCGTGCCGGTCTTATCGCTGCAAAGGATGTCGATACTGCCGAAGTTCTGAATGGCGGCCAGATGTTTGACGATCACCCTCCGCCGCGCCATCCGCAGCGCGCCCTGGCCGAGCGTGACTGTCGAAATCATCGGCAGGAATTCCGGCGTCAATCCGACGGCCAGCGCGATCGAGAAGAGCAGCGATTCGAACGGGTCGCGTCGCAACGCCGCGTTGACCAGGAAGACGAAGAGAACGAGAAAAATGACAACGCGCGCGATCAGCAATCCGAACTGTTTCGTCCCGCGCTCGAATTCGGTTTCGGGAGCTTTTTCCGCCAGCCGCTCGGCGATCTTTCCGAAGGCCGTCGCCAGCCCGGTGGCCACCACCTGCGCCGCGGCCAGGCCGCTCACGACTGAGGTCCCAAGAAAAACCATGTCGCGCGCGCCGACCTGATCTGAGGCGGTCTGCGATGAGGGCGCGGCCTCTTTTTCGACCGGCAGAGACTCGCCCGTCAACGCAGCCTGTTGCACGTGCAGATCGCGCGATTCCACCAGTCGCGCGTCTGCGGGAATCATGTCTCCGGCGCTCAGCCGAATCAGGTCGCCGGGCACAATTTCCCGGCGCGGAATTTCCCGCCATTCGCCGTCGCGCATCGCGGTCGCCATCGGCGCAACTTCTTTCCGCAATGCTTCGGCGGCGCGCTCGGCGCGCGCGGTCTGAATGAAGTTCAGCGTTACGCTCAATAAAACTATTACGATGATGATCACCGCCTCCACCACATCCCCAGTAATAGCGGAAATCACGCTGGCGATGAGCAGGATGATGACCAGCGGATTGGCGAAAAAACGAAGAAACTGAAGTATCGGGACAGCCCGTCGCGTAGAGACAGGCTCGTTGAACCCGTGCATCGCCAGACGGCGGCGCGCCTCCTCGCTGCTCAAGCCCTTTTCGGAGAGCCGTCGCTGATCGAAGCCGGAAACTGAAAGAGTCGAGGTCATTCTTCTCCTCCGATCTACTTACACTCGGCGCCTGCCTGAGCCTTTGGAGACAATTCCCGTCTCGCCAGCCATAAACCTGGCGGCATGGGCGCCCAGAGCGTAAGGCCGCGCAAAAGCAGAGTGGCGGTGAGCGCGGCTTCAAGAGGAACTCCGAGGGCTCTCAACATGGCGATACAAGTCGCCTCGAAGGTACCCAGCCCCAGCGGTATCAGACCGAGCGCAGCCACCATTGAAGCGACGATGAAGCTGGGAAAAGCCAATAGAAACGAGACATGCTGCCCGATGGCGCGTAACATGGCCCACAGAGTGGCCGCGTCCAGCAGGAATATGGACGCCTGAAAAAGCGTCGTCTGGAAAAACAGTGTGGCGTCGCGCAAGAGGTAGGTCGGCGCGCCGCCGATCGCGGCCAACAGCCTGTTCAGCCCCGGTATTCGCGCCAACAATGACGGAAGTGAGCGCTGACTCCAATAATGTAGCCACAAGGCCCCGACCGGAATTACCACCGCCACCGCGCAGAACAGAGCGGTGACAATCACAATCCAAGGGCTGGTTGCGTGATAGAACCGCAACAGCGCCAAGCTCAGTATCGCGGCCAGAAGGTAGGACGTGTAATATGACACGAGGCTGATCAATAGCGCGGCCATACAGAGCTGGGCGGGGACTCCACGGCGGTTTAGGTCCGCGACAAAAAAGGCCGTTCCGCTCATCCCGCCGCTGGGCATAGCCTGTTCTGAAAACAGCTTGGCCACTCCGAGCGGAACGAGCGTCAGTATTGAGTAGCGCGTTCCTCCCTTTCTCAACGTCAGTAACCAAATGGCGGCCGTGCTGAAGTAGGTGGCGATCTGAAGAATTATTCCGGCCACCAGCCACACAGGATCGGCCTGGTGTAGGAGTTGGACAAAGCCCTTGATCTCACTAAAGGAGGTAACGGCCACGATGACTCCTGACAGAACCAGCAACCCGAGCAGCCAAGGGCCTAACTTGTGTGGCCAGGAGAATGTGGGCGCCTCCGGCGGCAGTGAGTCGGGCGCGCTCTTTCCGTTACTGAATTGTCGCATACAGCGCGCCAAAACCCCCTTTTCTCATTGTCGCGGCGAATGTCGAGCGCCGCGGGCATTTGTAGCCGTGGCAAGATATTCAACACAACCGTCAAGCGTAGACACCTTCGAGTAATCGGATTCGGGAACCTCAACGCCCAGTTCCCTGTTCAACCCGATGACGAAATTCAGAAAGTCCATCGAGTCAATGTCGAGCTGTTCGCGGAAGCTGATCTGCGGCTTGATCTGAGTCAGATCCGCTTCCGGCGCAATCCCGCCGAGGATGCGCAAGGCCGTATTTTTGATTTCGTCTTTAGTCATAACTTTTCAGGCTCCTGCAACAAACGATCCACTGCGACCAGGAACAAAGCGCCACGATGCCCGTCGCTCGCGCGATGATCGGCCGCAAGCGTCGCGGTCATCACCTGCCGCGCGCCAAGCAGCCCGTTCACGGCCCAGGGGCGTTCCACAATCTTGCCGAACCCCACGATCGCAACCTGTGGGGGATAAATGACGCCGAAGACGGTCTCGACGCCATGATCCCCCAGGCTGGTGACCGTGATCGTCGGGTCAGTCAGCTCAGAGCTGCGCAAGCGAAGAGTTCGGGCGCGTTGCGTCAGATCCCGGAGTTCTTTCATCAATTCGTCGAGGCTTTGCTTATCGGCGTCGTGTAACGCCGGGGCAATCAGGCCGCCTCCGCGCAGCGCAATCGCCATCCCGACGTGAATCTCCTTGCTCGGGACCGCGCGCCCATCTTTCCAGAACCCATTCAATTCGGGGACTTCATGCAGCGCGAGCGCGACGGCTTTGATGAGCAGCGTTCCAAGGAGCAACCGCCCCTCGACAGGGCGCTTCCGGTTCTCCTCGGCAAGCCACGCGATCGCCCTGCTCATGTCAATCGTCTCGGTCAGGTAGTAATGCGGAATCTCACGTTTCGATCTGGCCATCGCCGCGGCGATGGCCTGTCGCATTCGCGCGGCGCGATCAGCCGAGTCCTCTGGTTGAATAAGCGGTTGAACTGGCGGAGCGACAGTCCTTGCGGCGGCGGCCCGTTCGACGTCTTCGTGTGTGATCCTTCCGCCCTGCCCCGTGCCCGTAATGGTCGCCGGATCTATTCCCAATTCGGCGGCCATCTTCTTGGCGACCGGGGAAATTTTCAGCCGCGCAGTCGCAGGCCTTGACGCAGGCGTCGTGATTGCGGGGATTGGCCCCGCAGGCGCAGCAGTCGGCTTCTCCTTATGGAGTTTGGCTTCGCGCGCTTCCATTCCTTCTTCACGAATGATCGCGAGTGTAGTCCCTACCGGAACCTTGTCGCCGGGGCTGATCAGAAGCTTCTCGACCACGCCGGTGGCGAAACACTCGACCTCGATCAATCCTTTGTCGGTGTCGATCTCGGCGATGATCTCGCTGCGTTCGATCCTGTCACCCGGCTTTTTCATCCACGCGATGAGCCTTCCGGCCTCCATATCCGCGCCGAGCGCCGGCATCACGAATTCGGCCATGTCACATCATCTCCCGTACAGCTTTTACGATCTTGCCGACTTGCGGTAGCGCGGCGTCTTCCATGTGTTTTGCGTAAGGTATCGGCGCTTCCTCGCTGCATACACGCGCGACCGGCGCGTCGAGTTCATCGAAGGCGTTCTCCATAATCTGCGCGCTGATTTCAGCGGCGAAGCTTCCTGTTCGCCACGCTTCGTCAATAATCACCGCGCGATGAGTCTTTGCGACCGAGGTCAAAATCGTCTGCGTGTCCAAGGGCCGCAGCGCGCGCAAGTCAATCACTTCGGCTTCGACGCCTTCCTTCGCCAGGGTCTCAGCCGCCTCGATCGTTTTGACCAGCGAACCGCCGTAGGTGATCAGGCTCACGTCGCGGCCCTCGCGGCGAACGGCGCAACGGCTGATGTCCGCCGGCCCGGCTGATTCGTCGACCTCGCCCTCCATGGGATAGAGCATCGCATGCTCGAAGATGAACACGGGGTCGGGTACGCGCAACGCTGCGGCCAGCATCCACCGCGCGTCGCTCACAGTCGCTGGAGTTAGCACTTTAATTCCGGGAATGTGCGCGTACCACACTTCGAGGCTGTGCGAGTGTTGCGCCGCGAGTTGTCGCCCGCCGCCGGTCGCCATCCGGACGACGATCGGAACGCTGAATTGGCCCCCCGACATGTGCCTGAGCGTCGCCGCATTGTTGACCACTTGGTCCAGCGCGAGCAGGCTGAAGTTGACGGTCATCACTTCGACAATGGGCCGCATTCCGTTCAACGCCGCGCCGATGCCCGCGCCGACGAACGTCGATTCCGACAGCGGCGTGTCACGCACACGGTCTTCACCGAATTCTTCAAGTAGCCCTTTGCTGCACGCATACGCGCCGCCGTATCGCCCCACGTCTTCGCCCATCAGGAAAACGCGCGGATCGCTTTGCAACGCGTCACGTAATGCCGACCGGACTGCTTCGCGATAGGTCATTCTGGTCATATGTGTAGACATCTTTCAATAAATCCTCGACCGGTTCCCACTCTCCGGCTTCGGCAAACGCGACAGCCTCTTCAATCTCCCTGGCGACCGCGCCTTCGATAGATGCGATGTCAGTCTCCGTCAACTCGCCGCGTTCGCGCAGGAGCGCTGTGAAATTGGTGACCGGGCATCGCTCTTTCCATTTCTCGACCTCTTCTTTGCTTCGATACAACTCGGCGTCATACATCGAATGCGCGCGGAAGCGATAGGTTCGATATTCGATCAGATAAGGCTCGCCGCCGCCGCGCACAAACTCCACGGCCTTGCGCGTAGCCTCTTCGACGGCCATCACATCCATTCCGTCAACCGTTTCCGATTTGACGCCATAGCCCACTGCCTTCAACGCGATGTCCGGCTGCGATTGATGCCGCGGTAGCGCCGTACCCATCGCATACAGATTGTTCTCGCAGAGGAACAATACCGGCAGTTTCCACAGCGCCGCCAGGTTCATGGATTCATGAAACTCGCCTTCGGCGACCGCGCCGTCGCCGAAGAAACAGGCAGTCACACGATTGCGATTCCGCATCTTGTCGGCCAGCGCCAGGCCGACGGCGATCGGCAGCCCGCCACTGACAATCGCGTAGCCGCCGTAAAACCGGCGCGACGCGTCGAACAAGTGCATCAAGCCGCCGCGCCCACGACTGCACCCGTTAGCCTTGCCGAACATTTCGGCCATCACCGAGCCCATCGGAACGCCGCGCGCCAGCGCATGGCCGTGCTCGCGATAGGTCGTGACGATCGCGTCCTCTGGCGTAAGCGACGCAACGGCGCCGGCCGCCACCGCCTCTTCGCCGATGTAAAGGTGCAGAAAGCCGCGAATCTTGCCGAGGCTGTACAGCTCGGCGCATTTCTCCTCAAAGCGGCGGATGCGCAACATCTCGCGCAAGAGCGCTAGCGCATGCGCGCTCTCGACGACGTGTCGTTCAATTGTCAAAGGTGAATCCATTCAACCCTCCTCGAGCGTCGAAGTGTCGCCCGGCGGCAGTCCCAACTCCTGGGCTTTCAGCAACCGGCGCATGATCTTTCCGCTGCGCGTCTTCGGTAATCGGTCGCGGAACTCGATCTCCTTCGGCGCGACGACTGCGCCGAGCCGCGCGCGCGCGAAACCGAGCAATTCGCGCCGAAGCGCTTCACCAGGCTCGAAACCGGCTTTCAACGCGACGAAAGCTTTGACCACTTCCATCGCCACCGGATCGGGCTTGCCGATCACTCCGGCCTCGGCGACAGCCGGGTGCTCCATCAGAATGCTTTCGACCTCGAACGGCCCGATCAGATGTCCCGACGTTTTGATCACGTCGTCTTTGCGACCGACAAACCAGAAGTAACCGTCCCTGTCGCGCTTTGCCAGATCGCCCGTCAGATAAAAACCGTCGGCGAAACATTTGTGATAACGCTCAGGCTCATTCCAGTAAGCGCGAAACATCGAAGGCCATCCCGGACGCAGCGCCAGCTCGCCCTGCGCGTCAGGCTCTTCGACGGCTTCGATCTTCCCTTCCCCGGTTTTGCGGACGATGAACGCCTCGATACCCGGAAGCGGTTTGCCCATCGAACCCGGACGAACGTCCATCGCGGCGTAATTAGCGATCATGATCCCGCCCGTCTCGGTCTGCCACCAGTTGTCGTGAAACGGCGATCCGAACGCCTTTTCTCCCCACACCACCGCTTCCGGGTTGAGCGGTTCGCCGACGCTGGCCATAAAGCGAAGCGCGCTCAGATCGTATTTGCGCGCGATCTCCTCGCCCGCCTTCATCAGCATCCGGATCGCGGTCGGCGCGGTGTACCAGACGTTGACCTTCTGGTTCTGCAAGATGCCGTACCATCGCTCGGCGTCGAATTCAGCCTCATCAACAATCATCGTCACGCCGTTGGTAAGCGGCGCGATAATGCCGTATGAAGTTCCCGTCACCCATCCCGGATCGGCTGTGCACCAGAAGATGTCGTCACGGTGAAAATCCAACGCGAGCTTGCCGGTAATGTGATGAGCGACGACGGCCTCGTGGACGTGAACCGCGCCTTTCGGCGCGCCCGTGGTTCCGCTGGTGAAATGCAGCAAGGCGATGTCTTCTGGATCGGTCGGTTCGATCGTGAACTGATCGCCCGCTTCGTCCATCAACTGATGGAAATCGAGCGCGCCGGGCGTGTTCGCCCCGGTTTCGCCCACGAGCAGCACGTGTTCGAGCGAAGGGAGTTCATTGCGAATCTTCGCCACCTTGCGTTGGTAGAGCGATTCGGTTGTCACCAGGACCCTCGCGCCGCCAATGTTGACTCGCGCTTTGATCGGCTCGGGGCCGAATGCTGAGAAGAGCGGACTAAAGACGCTGCGATTTTTGAGCGCGCCAAGAGCAGTGACATAAAGCTCAGGGACGCGTCCCATCAGCGCATAAACCCGCTCGTCACGGCCCACACCGAGCTTGCACAGCGCATTGGCGAAGCGGTTGGTCAGGTCGCGCAGTTGCGCGAAGCTGAAATCTCTGACCGAACCGTCTTTGCCCAACCACCTGATAGCCGCCTTGTCGCGGAACACGCCCGCGGCGTGGCGATCAACTGCTTCGTGCGCGATGTTAAGTCCTACGCCGCAAGGCAGACCGTCAAGTTCTCTTCGCGCCTCTTCCCAGGAGAAAGCCGCCCGCGCCTGCTCGTAATTCCTCAGGTTCGGGGAGCCACTACCCCTAGGCGACGATTTGGTGATTGGTTCCCACGGCATCTCACACCTCCGAAAATCTGCCCGCGAATATCGGAGCGTTGCAACTATCAAGCCAATCAGGAACAGCCGCTTCTCAGGTCCCCATCTGCGCAAAGTTACTCACTTACTGAGCAAAAACGCGCAGTTTCAAACCGGTTGAAACGATTGATGGCGTTTTCAGCCTTCATTGTTGTAAGAAACCCGGTCGGCACACTTATTGCGATTCTTCAATAGGAGGATCTCAGAAAATCGCGTGCCAGAAATTTGCAATCGCTTGTGACTGTCGGGAGGGATGAGAGGCCAACTATGGGCTCCGCGCTGAATCAACAGGAAACACAATACGCTCAATCACAGACGTATGGGCCGGCGCATTGGTCCGGCTTAGAGCCTGAAGCGGCGATGGCCGCGCTCGGCTCAAGCCGCGCCGGATTGAATAAGGCCGAGGTCGCCGAGCGGCTGACGCGCTACGGTCACAACACTCTTCCGCGACTTCGGCGGCGGCCCTGGTATCTTGAGCTGGCTGCGAACTTTATCTATCTTTTCGCTCTGCTGCTTTGGGCCGGCGCCGGGCTGGCCTGGGTCGCCGGGATGCCGCAACTCACCTGGGCCATTATCGCGGTCATCCTCATCAACGGGCTGTTCAGTTTCTGGCAGGAGTATCAGGCCGAGCGCGCGGCCGAAGCTCTCGAGGCGTTGCTTCCGCGCCAGGTCACTGTGCGACGCGACGGGCAACCGCAACTCGTCCCGACCAGCGAGATTGCGCCGGGCGATCTGCTTCTGCTCATCGAGGGCGAGGCCACGCCCGCCGACGCGCGGTTGATCAGCGCCGAACGGCTGCGGCTCGACGTTTCATCCTTGACGGGCGAATCGAGACCCATCCCGCGCACGGTCGAGAGCATTGGCGCGGCTCCGGACTCGGGAACCGTAACGCTATCCAATCTGGTCTTTGCCGGCACGACGGTAGCTAGCGGGCGTGGCGAAGCCGTGGTCTTTGCCACGGGCGCGAACACCGAATTTGGCCGAATCGCCAAACTCACACAGTCGCAGGATGAGAGACCAAGCCCGCTCCAGCGAGAACTCAAACGCGTGACACGAGTTGTGACGATCCTGGCCGTAGGGCTGGGAATTGCGTTCTTCGTCATCGGCGTAAAGTTGGGCGGGCTGTCGCCGACTTCGGGATTTCTCTTTGCAATCGGAATCATCGTGGCGAATGTCCCAGAAGGACTATTACCCACGCTCACGTTGGCACTGGCGCTCGGCGTGAAGCGAATGGCGCGGCGCCGCGCGCTGGTCAAGCGCCTCTCGTCCGTCGAGACGCTGGGCGCGACGACCGTGATCCTCACCGACAAGACGGGCACGCTGACCGAGAACGAGATGACGGCGCGCGAGCTTTGGGCCGGCGGCGCGAACTATCAATTGAGCGGAATCGGATATGAACCGGTTGGAGAGCTGGCGCACCGAGATGGCGCGGAGAATGATCCGGCGGCGGTCACTGAAATGCTTCGCGCCGCCGCGCTCTGTTGCGACGCGCATCTCGTCCCCCCGCAAAACGATCAACGACGGTGGACGGCGATAGGCGACCCGACAGAAGCGGCGATCCTGGCGGCAGCGTCCAAGCTCGATCTCTCACAGGATAGGCTGTCCGCATGGCCGCGACTGGCCGAACTCCCCTTCGATTCCACGCGCAAACGCATGACCACCATCCAGCGGATCGACGGCGACTCGGTCGCTTGCGTCAAAGGCGCGCCCGGCGAAATCTTCGCGCGATGTGTCGCGGTTCAGCTTCGTTGCGGCGCGGCGCCGTTCGACGACGAGTTGCGCCAGCGGGCCGAGGCAGCGCACGACGCGATGGCGCGCCGCGGGCTGCGAGTGCTGGCGGTCGCGACCCGCAGCGTCGATCCGAACCTGCAGGCAGGCGATGGCTGGCGAGTGGAGGATATCGAACGCGAACTGACCCTGCTCGGGCTGGTCGCGATGGAGGACCCTCCGCGACCAGAAGTGGCGTCGGCGATCGCGGCCTGTCGCCAGGCGGGTGTGCGAGTGGTGATGGTCACGGGCGATCACGAGTTGACCGCGTCGGCCATTGGCCGAGAGATCGGCCTGAGCGACGGCGACTCGCAAGTCGTCACCGGCGTAGAGCTTGGTTCTCTCGATGACGAACGGTTGGCGTCGCTGCTCGACGCGAAGGATGTGATCTTTGCGCGCGTGGCTCCAGAGCATAAGCTGCGATTGGTCGAAGCCTGCCAGCGAAAGGGCGAGGTGGTCGCCGTCACCGGCGACGGCGTCAACGACGCGCCCGCGCTCAAGCGCGCGGACATCGGAGTTGCGATGGGAATCACGGGAACCGACGTGGCGCGCGAGGCGGCAGACATGGTTCTCGCAGACGACAACTTCGCAAGCATCGCCGCCGCGATTGAGGAGGGGCGAGCCGTTTACGATAACGTGCGTAAATTCGTGACCTACATCTTCGCTCACCTCATGCCGGAGGTTATCCCCTTCATTGCTTTCGTACTATTTCGCATCCCGCTTCCGCTGACGGTGATGCAGATTCTAGCTGTGGATCTGGGAACCGACTTGCTGCCGGCGCTGGCGTTGGGTGCCGAAGCTCCCGAACCGGACGTGATGCGCCGCCCTCCGCGTTCGCGGCGCGAGCGGTTGCTCAACTTACCGACATTGTTGCGCGCTTACGGGTGGCTCGGAATGATAGAAGCCACTCTATCGCTCGGCGGCTACTTCTTCGCTTGCTGGCTCGCGGGCTGGCGTCAGGGCGCGCCGCTCCCCCGGAGCGGGTTAGTCTATGCGACGGCGACGACGATGTCGCTGGCCGGCATTGTGGCTTGCCAGGTAGGCGCCGCCTTCGCCTGCCGCAGCGACCATCAGGCGAGTTGGCGACTCGGTGTCGCAAGCAATCGTCTGCTGCTCATCGGAATCGTAGTGGAGATAGCGCTGTTGCTCTTGTTGATCTACGCGCCGCCGCTGCAATCGGTGTTCGGCCTAGCGCCGCTTGGTATCGAGCACTGGTTGTTGCTCGCCGCATTCGGCCCGCTGCTGCTTGTTTTTGAGGAGGGACGCAAATCGGTTTGGAGACGGTTTTCACGGGCGGTAGGCTGAGTTCTCAACGGCCAATTTGATTTGCGGCAATTCTATCGCACGACTTCAACCGAGCTTCGTCTCGACGCGGCGTGTCGGATCCGGATATGTCTCAGGCCTTCTCAGAAACGCGACATTTTGTTTAATGTTTGGTAAAGACAACTCTCGCCACGGACGATTTTCTATATTGCTTCACTTCGGCTCTTGATTGGCGTAGTCGTGAGTTCTTCCGCAGCGCGGTTGAGCAGGTCACACACTTCTTCGTCAGTCGTTTGCGGGAATTCTTCGTACCAGAGGCTGACGGCAAAGAACATCCCCGGAGTGGCCAGGCAGGTGAAGATTACGTGATCCCTCAGTCTTTGAAACTCCTCGCAAACAGATTCCGGCGCGACCGGAACCGCGACGGCGACGCTCGCCGCGCCAAGCTTTTTGAGCGCCTCGACCGCCGAGCGCATGGTCGTGCCCGTCGCGATACCGTCGTCCACGAGAATCACGGTACGTCCCCGCACGTCAGGCGCAAGGCGGTCGCCGCGGTAGATGCGCTCTCGCCGTTCTAGTTCTTTCTGCTCTTGCGCCGCGACCGATTCGATCACATCGTCGGGGATGGGGTGATACTTCAACAGCTCTTCGTTAAGTATGCGGACACCGCCCGACGCGATCGCCCCCATCGCCAACTCCGGCTGATCGGGTACTCCAAGCTTGCGCACGATCAGCACGTCGAGCGGGACTTTGAGCGCCCTGGCGACTTCAAAAGCGACTGGGACGCCACCTCGAGGCAGCGCGAGCACGATTACATCCGGACGATCGGCGTAGGCCTGGAGCTTTCCGGCCAGCATCCGCCCGGCTTCAACACGGTCTCGAAATCTCATTTCTATAAATCACCTCCGCTTTAGTTCCGACCTCAAAATAGCGTCTGAATACAGCACAGAGTAAGGCAAGGCGAATGCCAGATGGTTTTCGATCCAATACTGCGCCTAATCACGCAGTGCGATACGCAACTTTTCCCTCAATCTCGCAAATTCACCCATACAGGATCTGCTCTATACCGCTAAGTTCAACAAATTGGTGGCTGAGCTTCGCGGCACAAAGCTTGCGCAAGAAATCAGCGCTTACCGGTGAGGAGGGCATTGTTGATGGTTACACCAGCCGCAATAACCAAGGTTTACAACCCGAAGGAGGAAAACATGAAAAGGACAATTGCGGCCCTTGGCCTCGCCATCATGGGCCTGCTTTCTCCAGTCGTGGTTTCACACGGCTCCGCACAGCCTGATCGTTTATTTGTGGCGAAGATCCCTTTCAATTTCACTGTCTGTCGGGAAGAACTCCCGGCCGGCAAATACACCGTCTTTCGCGCTTCCAGCACTAGCACGAATGTGTTGGCCATTCGGAGCGAGGATGGTCGCTCTATGGATTTAGCTTGCACGCAAGATGTGAAAAGTCCCGAAGTCGTAACGGAAGGGAAACTGGTCTTCAATCGTTACGATGATCAATACTTCCTCTCAGAGGTGTGGTGGCCCGGCGTCATTACGGGGTATGAGCTGGTCAAAACCGACAAGGAGAGGGCTCTTATAAAAGAGCGATCGGTAGGCCAATCGAAGCCGGCGAAGAAGAAGGGGAAGGTGACCATCAAACTCGTAAACCAGTGATGGCGGAGGAGAGGGGGCGGGCGTGCTGCTCATCTGCCCCCTCCCACCAAACGCCGGCGACCCGAGAAAACTCCCGCGACTATTCATAACGAAGAGCTTCAATCGGATCAACTTTCGTCGCCCGTCGCCCCGGAATCCAGCAGGCTAGCAGCGCCACGCTTGCCAGCAGCAACGAGATCAAGGTGAACGTCAGTGGATCAGTCGCGCTCACGCCGAACAACAGATTCCTCATCAACCGTCCCAGCGCCAATGAAGCTACCAGCCCAATCGCCAAACCGATCAACGCCAATATCATCCCCTGCTTCACCACGAGCTTGAGCACGTCGCGGTTTCGCGCGCCCAACGCCATGCGAATACCTATCTCATACGTACGCTGCGCCACCGCGTAAGCCATCACGCCGTAGATTCCGATAGCCGCCAGCGCCAACGCGAGCAGCCCGAAGCCACCCACGAGGGCGGCGCCAAAGCGCAGCGGAAACAGCGCCAGCCGCGAGTGTTCGGTCAAAGTTTTGACATTAAAGACTGGCAGGCTCGCATCCAGCCGCTGAATTTCGTGTCGGACAGCGGCGATGATCGCGCCAGGATCTCCGACTGTGCGGACTATCAATGTCCCATCATTACTGGCGTCCCCAATATAGCTTTGCAGCAGCGGGCGGTAAATGAACGGCCTCGGCTCTTCACTCAGGCTGAAATACTTGCCGTCCCTGGCGACTCCGATGACTTCGACCAGCGGCCCCTCGCTTCCGACGTGGAATCGCTTGCCAACGGCGCTCTGTCCCGGCCAGAAGCGGCGGGCGAAGGTTTCGTTGATGATCGCCACTGATGGCGCATCTTTCTTGTCTTGCGCCGTGAAATCGCGTCCGGCGATCAGCGGAATGCCCATCGATGCGAAGTAATTCAATCCGACGCTGCCCAGCATCGCTTCGGGAACGCGGGCGACGCGCGCGGGCGCTTGCCCTTCGGGATAAACGCCAACACCCAGGTAGTGGAGGCTGAGCGGCAGGAAGCTGGTAATCGATGCCGACCGCACTCCGGGAAGCGACTCGACGCGCGCGGTGAGCTGGCGGTAAAACTCCTGCGCTCTGGCTTCGTCGTAACCTTGCAGCGATAGGTTAACCGACATCACCGCCGCGTGTTCGGTCTCGAATCCAGGCCCCAGCGTTTGCACGCTCTGCAAGCTGCGAGCCATCAGGCCGGCGGCGATGAGCAGCACGAAAGATAAAGAGACCTGCGCCACAATCAAGCTGTTGCGCAACCGCGAGCGGCGATAGCCCGCCATCAAGGCTTCATTTTTGAGGGCCGGCGCCAAATCAGTTTTGGTCGTTTGCAAGGCGGGAATCAAACCGAACAACACTCCGGTCAACAGCGAGAGCAGCATTGTGAAGCTCAACACGCGCCAATCCATCCGCACTTCAATCTTGATCGCAAAATCCAGCGGCGGCCTCAAGGCCATCACCGCGTCCGCAATCCAAAAGGCGGGCAGAAGTCCGAAGCTGCCACCCAGGCCGGCGAGCAGCGTGCTCTCAATCAGCAACTGCCGCACAATCTGCCAGCGGCCCGCGCCGAGCGCCATACGAATCGCAATCTCCTGCCGCCGCACGGTCACGCGCGCCATCAGCAGGCCGGCGAGGTTGGCGCAAGCCACGGCCAAAACCATCCCAACCGTCACCATCAATAGGCCGGAAAGACCGAGCACGGGAGTGCGAGCCGCAGGAATCACCAGACCAGGCGGGGTAAGTTGGACGGTCATCCTTTCATCGTGCGGCGGATACTCTCGTCCAAGCTCGGCGGCCAGCGCGGCCAACGCGCCCTGAGCATCGACCGCGCTTACGCCAGGTCTTAACCGGCCTACAGTAAACCATCCACTACCGCCACGCTGTCGCAATTTTCCCGCTCCCGGATCAATCCACGACTGCATCATACTCGGCGCCCAGATTTCCGGCGCGAAGAAGTGTTCCGTGCCGATGAAACCTTCCGGCGTAACGCCGATGACGGTGAATTGGCGGCCATTCAAAGTGATAGTCCGGCCCACAATGCCGGGATCGGCGCCAAAGCGCCGTTCGAAGCAACCATAGCTAAGCACGACCACCGGATGCGCGTCCGGTGTGCGATCTTCTTCGGGCGAAAAGGTCCGCCCCACGGTAGCTTTGACACCAAGCACGTCAAAGTAATTGCCTGACACAAGGTAGCCCCAGACGCGCTCATTGTCGCCTCCTCTGCCTGCGGCGTCGCCCAAGTTCATCGGCGCAAAGCGGTATGCGGCAATTCCCGAGAGAACTTCGTTTCTGTCACGAAAATCCTCGTAATCGAGATACGAGAAAAGCCCCAGGCCGGCGCCCTGTCTCTTCACTAACGAGACCGAGACGAGCCGCGCAGGATCGGCCACCGGAAGCGGACGCAGGAGAACCGCGTTAACCAAGCTGAAAATCGCTGCGTTCGCGCCGATGCCGAGCGCCAGCGTCAGCACAGCAATCAAACTGAAGCCGGGATTTTTCGCCAACATTCGCGCGCCGTAGCGCAGTTCCCGCCAAAGCGTTTGCATAGTCCCTCCAGGAAAAGTTGCAAGATGTCAGGCGCTGGACAGGAATCTCACCCGCATGAAGTGTTACAGCGTGCGGGCTTTCACGCAATCAAGTGTGGGATTTTTCGCAGTCTTCTCCCATCAACACACTATCAAGCTGTGAAATCCGGTTCGATCTCGATGGCACAGTAGATGCAAATGCTGAATCTGGAGAATAACTATGGGGAATCTGGCGAAATGGCTATATCGCGGTGGGCGACCCAATTGGGTGGCGACCTTACTCAACCGGCTCTCGGCCGCAGTCCACGCGCTCGGGGTCGCTCCGAACTACCTGGTCACTCTGGAAGTACCGGGTCGGCGCTCCGGGCGCATGATCAGTCTGCCGCTAGTCATGGTTGTCATCGAAGGCGAGCGCTACCTTGTGTCTATGCTCGGGGCGGAAGCGGACTGGGCGCAAAATGTGAAGGCGGCGGGTGGCAATGTCACTCTACGTCATGGAGGTCGCGAGGAGGTGCGCCTTGAAGAGGTTGCCGCGGACCGGCGCGCGCCCGTGCTGAAGGCCTATTTGAAGCGGGCGCCTGGCGCGAGACCGCATCTGCCCGTTGACAAGGATGCGCCGCTTTCCGAGTTCGAGAAGATATCCGCGCAGTTTCCAGTGTTCCGGGTAGTGTCGAGGAGCGCGGGCCGTAATCGTTAGGAGGAGTTATGTCAGGCCAAGATTTAAGCTCGATGCGAAGATCGAAACTGAGATTCAGCGATTCATTCGCAAGTTTGTTGTTTGGCGGCGCCGTACTGATAGCCTTGTTTGCGTTCTTCTACGTGGAGCGTAACCGAACCGGAGTCGCGCCGGAGCGACCTGCGTCCAAAGAATTTCTGCGCGCGGGCTTGCCAGGCTTCGAGCAATACCGGCGGCTCATCGACGTCGAAGGGCTGGAAGCGACACAGACTTCTCTGGCGCCGGGCGCCGTAGCGATGGAATTGACCGCGACCGTGAGGAATTCTACCGGTCAAACCATCAACGAACTGGAGATGCGTGGAGCGGTCCTCAATGAGAAGAGAGAACCCGTGGGAGAGCGGACGGTCAGCGTAATCCCAAAACAACAGGCGTCTCTCAAACCGAATGAGACGATGAAAGCGCGCATCCTGGTGGAATGCATTCCGCCGAGAGTTAATCGCAAAGAGATCAATATGGAAGTCACCGGCTTGCGGTTCGAATGATCCGATCCGATTATGCGCGCTGATTGGCTGTTGCCTGGCGCTGTTACGCCAAACCGGTTGGCTAAAGTGATCAACTGCTCAACCGCTGGTGTTTGATCACCGTCGCTTCCTTCATGTAAACGATCTGTTCGCAGATGTCGGTGACATAATCGCCGATCCGCTCTAAATTCTTGGCGACAAGCAGCAGGCGCGCGGCGGCTCCAGCCACCGCAGGGTCGAGCGATATCTGGTCGAGCAGGTCGTGGAAGATTCGGTCGTAGAGTTGATTTACCTCCTCATCGCGCTCGATCACCGCGCGGGCTGTAGTCGCGTCTGAGGCCGCGAAGGCGTCGAGCGCGGCGCGCAGCATCTCGCGAGCGATTCCGCTCATCTTTAACAGGTCGGGGTCGGGTCTCAGCGGCGGTTTGTGGCCGATGGCAAGGGCCGCACGCGCAAGGTTGCAGGCATGATCCCCGATCCGTTCAAGGATCGGGACCAGCCTGTTGGCGCCCATCACGAAGCGCAAGTCGCGCGCTTCCGGCGATCTGAGCGCCAGTATGCGAATGCAAGCCCAGTCTATCTTCAATTCCAGATCATCAATCCGGTCGTCGCCTTTGATTACTTCTTCGGCCAGGCTGGTGTTATGTTCTACGAGCGCGCGCATTCCCCGTTCTATGGACTCTTCGGCCAGGTCGCCCATAAACAAGACCCGTTCACGTAATTGCCTCAACTCGGTCTCAAGCACGCTCGGCATACTGCCCTCTCTGGAATTCGATCTCATCCGAACCTGCCGGTGATGTAGTCCTCCGTCCGTTCATCGCTCGGCGCCGTGAAGATTCTGTCGGTCTCGCCGAATTCGATCAGCCGGCCCAGCAGAAAGAACCCCGTGTAATCCGCCACGCGCGCCGCCTGTTGCAGATTATGCGTCACGATGACGATCGTATAGCGCTCCCGCAGGTCGTGGATCAACTCCTCGATCTTCTGCGTGGAGAGCGGGTCGAGCGCCGACGCCGGCTCATCCATCAACAAGACTTCAGGCCGGATCGCCAGCGCCCGCGCGATGCAGATTCTCTGCTGCTGCCCGCCGGAAAGACTCAGCGCCGAGGCATGCAGGCGATCCTTCACCTCGTCCCAGATCGCCGCGTCCTTGAGCGCCTCTTCGACCCGCTCATTCAGCTCTCCCTTGCTCCCGGCCATCCGGTTGACGCGCAGGCCGTAGGCGACATTTTCATAAATCGACTTCGGGAATGGGTTCGACTTCTGAAATACCATGCCGACCTTCCGCCGAAGCGCGACGACGTCGGTTTCAGGCGCAAGAACGTTCTCGCCGTCTATCTCTACCGCGCCCACCGCCCGCGCGCCGATGATCGTATCGTTCATTCTGTTGAACGTCCGCAACAGAGTTGATTTGCCGCAGCCCGACGGGCCGATGAACGCCGTCACCCGCCGCGCGGGAATCTGCATGTCGACGCCGAATAGCGCCTGCGTCCGGCCGTAATAGAAGTCTAAACCCCTGACCTCGATCTTGATCTCGACAGGGCCGGAGTCTGGCGCCTGCGGCGCGCGCGGCTCTTCCCGTTTACTTCGTCGTGGTTCAGCCATGCAGTTCTTTATCCATCCGCCACGCGGCCCACTAATTCTGGCTTCGCAAGCGGGCGCGGACACGCGCGCGGATGATGATCGCCGTCAGGTTCAAAACGAAAGTCAGCGCAAGCAGCGCCAGCGCTGTCGCGTACAGATTCGGCAAAGCCGCGTTGACGTCGGACGATTGCGTGGCGAGCACGAAGACGTGATAGCCCAGATGCATAAACTGATCTGTCGGATGCGCGGGTAAAAAAGGAAGATAATACGCCACGCCCGTAAACAGGATCGGCGCCACCTCACCCGCCCCGCGCGAGATCGCCAAGATTGTTCCTGTCAGTATGCCGGGCAACGCCTGTGGCAGGACCACGCGAGTGATGGTTTGCCATCTAGTCGCGCCGAGCGCGAGCGAGCCTTCGCGATGATCTATGGGGATCGTCTTCAGCGCCTCTTCCGTCGCCACGATCACAACCGGCAAGGTCAGCAAGGCGAGTGTCAACGACGCCCAGATGATCGCCGGTTTGCCGTAAAAGAGCGCGCCGCCGTAAAACGCGTCGTCAATCTCGCGGCCTACGGTCTCGACGAAGAGGCCGACTCCGAACAGGCCGAAGACGATTGACGGCACTCCGGCAAGGTTGGCCACGGCCGCGCGAATGAACCGCGTGACCGGCGCGCCCGGACGCGCGTATTCGCTCAAGTAGACGGCGGTCGCCACTCCCACCGGCGCCGCCACTATCGTCATCACCAGCACGAGTAAAACCGTGCCGAAGATTGCGGGCCAGATCCCGCCTTCCAACCCTCCCTTGCGCGGCGCGGTCGAGAGGAATTCCCAGGAAATCCTTCCCGCGCCGCCATGTACGAGCTCAAACAGGATCAATAACAGCATGGCAAGAATAACGGCGACAGCCAGGCCGGAAGCGATGGTGAGCGTCAGATCACCGGGGCCGAGGTCTCGACGCGCGCCTGGTAAATTCCTCATCGCAGCGATCACTCCGCGCCTCCTCTCAAACGCGCATTGAGGCGCCTGACGATCTGATCGCCGACGAAGTTGATGACGAAGGTGACGATGAAGAGCAGCGCGCCGATGGCGAACAGTGTGTGGTAATGCGCCGAGCCATAGACGACTTCGGCCAGTTCGGCCGCTATCGTCGCCGCCATCGTGCGGATCGAGTCGGCCAGATTCCACGAGACGATCGCCGCGTTGCCCGAGGCCATCAAAACGATCATCGTTTCTCCGACGGCCCGCCCGAATCCGAGAATGACGCCGGCGAAGACCCCTGGAAGCGCCGCCGGCAAAATCACCCGCAGCAGCGTCTGAGCTCGAGTCGCGCCGAGCGCCAATGATGCTTCACGCAAGGCGCGCGGCACGGCGGCCAGCGTGTCCTCGGCGACGCTGTAGACGACGGGAATGATCGCCAGTCCGAGCGCGACGCCCGCAACCACCGCATTGAGCCGCGTCTCGAAATGAAAGACCTTTTGAATCCACGAGGCCATTATCACCAGCGCAAAAAAACCAAGAACGACCGACGGAACGCCGGCCAGCAATTCGATCGCCGGCTTGATGTACTCGCGCAACCGCCGCGGCGCGTACTCAGTCGTGTAGATCGCGCCGAGTAAGGCTAGCGGCGCGGCGACGAGCATGGCGACCGCGGTGGCTTTGAACGTGCCGACGATCAGCGGGATGAAACTGTATTTCGGCCGTTCGGATATCGGTTGCCAGACGAATGCCGGCTTCCCGTCAGGCGATTGCCCGTTACGCGTAAAGAATTCTTTGACGTTGGCCGTTTGCCGTATGCGCTCATTCGTGAACACCGGCAGCGCCTTACGCCCGACGAAGAGGAAGATGAGGATGATCGAAATGATGGCGACCATCGCAGTAATCATGATCGCTTTCTCGGCGACCCACTCCGCCCATCGCCTCCGCCGCTCTGTGGTTAGCCTGCTTATCGAGGCCGTTGATTGAGCCATATATTTATGTTGAATGGTCAGCGATCATCCTCACCCATCGCCCCCGGCGCCCTGACGGGAAAATAGCCAACCTCTTTGACCAGCGCCTGTCCGTCCTCACTCGTCACCCAATCGACCAGCCGTTTGACTTCGCCTCCCGGATCGTTCGGCAGATACCAGTAGAGAAAGCGGCTGATCGGGTAAGAGCCGTCTGCGACGCGCGCGAAATCGGGAGCGACGGCCGTGGAAGCCGCGTCTTTCTTGATCGCCAACGATTTCACCCCCTTCGCGAAAGCGACGCCGCCGTAGCCGACGCCGTTGCGATCCTTACTCACTGCGTTGACCACGGCGGCGTTGCCGGAAAGCGTCTGCGCGCGCGGCGCAAAGTCGGCGTTCCCCAGCACATGCTCTTTGAAGAACTCGTAAGTGCCGCTGTTGTTCTCGCGGCTGTAGAGAATGATACGACCAGGCGCGCCTCCGACTTCACGCCAATCGGTTATCCTACCCGTGTAAATGTCTCGCGCTTGAGGCAGCGACAATTCCCGCAGCGGATTCGCCTCATTCACATAGACGCTGATGGCGTCGAGCGCGACCTTTATCTCGACCACGTCCCTTTGATATTTCGTTCGGAAAGCGGCGCGCTCTTGTTCTTTGATCGGTCGTGACGATTGGCAGATGTCGGTCGTCCCGTTGAGCAACGCGGCGATCCCCGTGCCCGATCCGCCGCCGTTCACCTGAATGATGAGATGCGGATGTGACTTCAAGTAATTCTCCGCCCACCACTGGGCGAGCAACACCATCGTGTCCGAGCCTTTAATGACAATCGAATTACCGTGGGGGCCGCGCGAGTCTCCGGGTTGAGGCGAGCGATGGGCGCAACCGGCGCTCTCCGCCAACAGGAGTGTGACTAGCGCGAATTGGAGAATCGGTCTCAAGTCTTCTGTCCGCAATTAATTTACAGGCTCCCAGCCGGCTTGGCGTAACAACCCCAGGCCGCGACCGATCGGAGCGGCGTAGTTCAATAACCTGTCTTCCTGAAAGAACCCGAAATGAATGCCGATCACACGCCCGGACGGCCCGAAGACTGGCGCGCCGGAACTCCCCTCGCCACTCGCGGCGTCGTAGACGATCCGATCATCGTACAAATCCATCACATGCCCTTGCGACGTCAGCGGTTTGAAGATGTTGCGACGCGCCAATTGATTGAGCAGAGACGGGCCTTCTTCCCCATACTGTTCCAGCAGTTGCTTCGCCTCCCCCTGCGGCAACGCCGACAATAGACGATCCGCGCCCGCAGGGAACCCTATCGCAGTGACAGCTTGCCCGATCTTCGCCGGCTCCGCGCCCTGGTCGAGAGGGAGGGCCAGTAACTCTTTCGACACTTCCGCTCCGCTCAACTTGCAAACGGCGACATCGTCGCGCGACGAAGCCAGCTTGACAGTCAGTTGATAGGGCCGTCGCCGGCCCGGGAAAAACGCCTCCAATTTAACCAAACGCGGCTGGACACTAAGGACCTTGCCGAAGAAATACGACAAGGCGTCGTATTTCCACGGCTCGACGACGACGTGGCGGTTCGTCAAAAGATACCCGCCGCCGACGTGAAACCCGGTCCCGGTATAAAAGACCTCGGCGATTTCGCTGTAGCCCTCAGTCGTGTCCTGCGGTTGCTCGGCCTCGCCCGATTCATCCTTCAACTTTTTCATTCCCCGCAGAGGAAGGCCGGTGTTCGGATCGATGAAGATATAAGATCCGGAGATCAGGCAAACGCCGTTGTTGAAGTCATTCGACAATTTCGTTGGGAGCGAAAGATTGGCGAGCAAGTCTTGATTGGACTGCGCAAGATCACTGATTTGTCGGCTGTTCCGTGATATTTGCTCCTCTAACTGCGCGAGACGCCGATCCTGCGCTTCGTTCAGACTGCGAGCCTGCTCTACCTCTCGATACGCCGCCGACCCTAGATAGGCGGTGGCGCTGATGAGCAAGACGATGGCGCCGATAGCCTTTATTTTGGTCAGCGGGCTACCCCCTCTATTGAACTCTTTCGCCTGGCCGCGCGAGGCCGCAAGCGGCGCCTCAACCAGGATCGCTCCCCGTCTGGTGTCTTCAGCGTAGTTATGTATTGCTCGAATCTTCACTCGGCCCTCCCTCCGAGTCGCACGACCTCGACCGAGCAATGCGCGCGAGCCGCTGTAGCGGCGGACACGCTACCTAGCCTGAAACGTTCAAACCGGCTGAGCCCTCTCGCCCCGACAAAGATGCAATCCGCTCCCCAGCTTTCGGCCTCGGCGGGAAGAATGTTTTTAGGGTCGCCCTTTCTGATCTGTGAGGAAACAGTCAGACCGGCGGCTCGCAGCCTGGCGCCCGCGGCTTCGATCGTCTCATGTATCCAGGCGCGCCCGCCTTCTACCTGATCAATGACCTCCGAAACCACGTCATCGAGGGCGATGACTACGCGAGCCTTGCTGTCGGCGGGCCAAACGCGCGTCGCCACCACCGTAACCGCCGCTTCGGCGTCAGGCGAGCCGTCCACCCCGATGAGTAAACGCGCCGGAGCCTCGGCGTCTGAGCCACGGCCACGCCCGACACGGGCCGAGCAATGCGCTTCAGTTACGACCTTCTGCGAGACGCTTCCGAGCATGAATCGGCCCAGCGCCGAGCGGCCGTGTGAACCGACGACGATCAAATCGGGGCGCCATTCGTCAGCCCTTTCAATGACCATGCTGGCGGGCGAGCCCGGGCGCGCTTCAGCCTTCACCGTCCAATCGGGAAAGTATGACTGAACACGCTCACTGGCTCTTCGTGCGAGCGACTCAGCTTTTTCTAGCGAAATGGGTAATGCCCCAATTATTCGCACCTGCCCCGCTCCGACACTCTCCACTACTGGCAACCACAGCTCGGAAACCGAAAGAACTATCGCCTCTGCCAGGCGCGGCAACCCAGCATGATGCAAATCTTCCAGCGCCGAATCAGCGCAACTCGAACCGTCATAGGCGATCAGAATCTTCATTTTTGCCCTCTCCTTTGCGGGCGCCGGAGGCGCGGGTCGGGTCACTCGAACCGCACGCCGGCAACTTCCATTAGAGAGAGCAACCAATGTGCCACTCGTGATCAGCGCCAATGCTCAACGCGCGTCGCAACTCGTCTGCGCAAAGCTACCCACTCCTTCCTCAAGAATGCGTGATTTCACGCATCACCCACGGCTTGTAAGTAATGCCTGCCAGTCTTTCATCGTGTGGCTGCTGCTTTGCGAGAATGAGGCTGAGAGAGCATTCCAGGCGTGTAGAATGACGAAAGCTTAGGCGCGGGAATTACCGCACGGCGTCGGATGCGCTGCTGTCTCTTGCGACCAGACATGCAATTGTTTGACCGCCGCCTCCACCAGCGGCTCAAGCGCCGCCTCCACCGGGGCCGACAGCTCTGTTCCCCAGTCGGTCCGGGCCGGTTGCACTCCCAAGAGAACAATCTCTCTGGGCGTTTCGGAAACCAGAGGCAAGGTCGCCAGCAAGTCAGCTACTCCGAGTTGGTGGACGCTTGCGCCACAAGGAAGACCGCGCAACTCGTCTCCGGCCATGCGCAACAGCGTTCCCGGCTGCTCTCCAATATCTACGGCATCTAGCAACAGCAACCGGGAGGAGTCGTACATGCAGGCCAGTAGCTCGATGCCGCGCGTGCCTCCTTCGATGAGCGTAACGTCATCCGGCAGACGCGAATCGCGTTGCAGCCTCCTGAGCGCATGTACACCGGCGCCGTCATCGGAGCGAATGATGTTGCCCACGCCAACCACGACGGTCTTTCGCGCCGGATTCAGTTCCATTTCTTCGTCCTCGCTTCTCTGCGACCGCGAGTCCCGCTTTCGTATGTCCCTAATTGTCCCTGCGCCTATTCGCGCTGGGAGTCTTCGTTCACTCTGCTCTCGGGAAAAAATTTGTATCCCGAAAAAATGCCGCCAACGAGTCCGCTACGTTCCTCCATCTCAATGAGCGCCGCGCTGTAAACGTGGTGAATGACGAACGCCCAAAATGCGAACATGATCAGGAAATGGGTCTCGCGCAGGTACCGGATGCTAATGAGCAGCGGGAGCCAGTTGATGAAAAAGCCCAGCGCCTTGCTACCGAGCGTGTGTTTGTAGAGCGCAAGTCCGGTCAGGACCTCGACCAGCATGAGGACGTAGACGACCAAATACGTTGCGCCCGCCAGCGGGTTGTGGCCCACTCGAAAGGCAGGCTTGCGGCGCAAAAATAGGTAGTATTGAAGCTGCCAGACGAAGTCTTGCCATTGCTTTTGCCCGATCGGCAAGAGTTGGCGCCAGCGAGCCCACTTATTTCCCTTGAAGAACCAATAGACACGCGCCAAAAAAGCGGCCATAAAGACGAACCCAGCGACTTCGTGCACAAAGCGCATCGTCCCCATCAGGAAAGCCCCCTTGCCTCTGGAAATTATGAAGGGATCGTACAGGTAGTAGCCCGTGAAGCTGAGCGCGATGATAGACAGAAAAATCACCCAATGGGTGATCCGCACAGGCAATTCCCAAACGTAGACCCGAATCAGTTTTTCTTCCGCTTCGGACGCGCTCGGCGCTCCGCCGCTTGAGTGAGATGCATTTATCATAACTCCCCGCTCTCATCATATCTGCTGGCAGGCATAAGTTCGCCCGCGGGCGTCCACCACGTGAACCGCGCAGGCCATACAAGGATCAAAAGAATGAATCGTGCGCAAGATTTCCAAGGGACGCTCCGGATCCGCCAAAGGAGTCTTGAGCAGCGCCGTTTCGTACGGTCCGCGTTGGCCCTTGGCGTCGCGCGGCCCCGCATTCCAGGTGGTCGGTACCACGACTTGATAGTTCTTCACCAGGGTATTCTCGATTTCGACCCAGTGGCCCAATGAGCCTCGCGGCGCTTCAAACAACCCATAGCCCCTTGCCGTCTTTGGCCACGCGTTCGGTTCCCATTTCTCCCCGTTGTGTATGCGAAGATCCCCACTATGCATGTTCCGCCGCAGCTCTTCGATCCAATCCACGATGTGATTGGACAGTAACTGTGTTTCGATAGCGCGAGCGGCAATGCGGCCCAGGGTTGAAAACAGCGCCGTCGGCGGAGCCTTGAATTTCGCGAGCGCCCCGTCCACCATCGCTTTCACCTCTGCTTGCCCCGAAGCGTAGGCTACCAGCATCCGCGAAAGCGGCCCGACCTCCATCACACGATCCTCGTACCGGGGAGCTTTTAGCCAGGAATACTTATTGTCAACCTCGAGAAACTCATAAGGCGGCTTCGGCCCTGTGTATTTGGGGTTCGTGGCGCCCTCCGAGGGCGGTTTCGCCATATGATCCCCTTCGGCGTATTCGTACCAGGAATGGGTGACGTATTCGGTGACCTTGCCCGGATCAACCGGATGCGTCTTGGAGAGATCGTTATTGAGAATGACGCCGCTCGGTAGGAAATAGGTCGCAGTGTCATTGATGCCGCCCTGCGGGAAATCGCCATAGCTCAAATAGTTTCCTGGCCCTGCGCCTAAAGAAAACCAGTCTTGATAGAATCCGGCCACCGCCAGCACGTCTGGAATCAGCACCTGATCCACAAAGGCCTTGGCGCTCTTGGCGACCTGAACCAGAAAGTCGAACCGCTCTGGATTGAGCGGGGCTTGCGGCTCGTTCGGATCGAGCGAGGTCGTCATGCCGCCAACCAGGAAGCTCTGCAAATGGGGATTTTTACCGCCGAGCGCCGCGTGAATACGAATGAAATCCCGTTGAAATTCGAGAGCTTCGAGGTAGTGAGCTACCGCCATCAAGTTCGCCTCGGGAGGTAATCGGTAGGCGGAATGCCCCCAATACCCGCTCGTGAAGAGACTGAGCTGACGGCTCTCAACCAGCCTCCTCACCCGTTCCTGCACGCCCTTGAAGTAAGTAGTGCTCGACTTCGGCCAGTCGGACAACGATTGAGCCAATTGACTGGTCTTGGCCGAGTCAGCCTTCAGCGCTTCAGTGATGTCTACCCAATCCAGGGCATGCAGGTGGTAGAAGTGAATGACGTGGTCCTGGATATACTGGCTGGCCGAGATAATATTGCGGACCAACCGCGCATTATTCGGGACCTCGATTCCGAGCGCGTTCTCGACTGCGCGCACCGAGGCTAGGGCATGGACCATAGTGCAGACCCCGCAGATGCGCTGCGTCCACAGCCAGGCTTCCCGGGGATCGCGATTGCGAACAATCAATTCGATGCCGCGAAACATCGTTCCTGAACTCCAAGCGTCCGAGACTTTGCCACCGTCCGCCTGGGCTTCAATCCGAAGATGCCCTTCGATGCGAGTAACTGGATCCAGTACGATGCGAGTCATTGCAACCCCCTAAGTTTGTGGCGATTCCGGCTCTGCCCTTTCCCCTTGGGCGCCTTCGTCGTTTTTACTCCGCTTCGCGCGAATTACGCTGCCGATGCCGTGAGCCGCGGTAAGCGCGCCTACCGCGCCGACCAGACCCCAACCGATTTTCTCCGCAGTCACGTCGGCGCCGAAACCGGGAACCTTCGGGAGCGGCTTGTAGAACGGCGACATCCTGTCCCAAAACCTATTTGAGGCGCAGGCGATACAGCCGTGCCCGGATTTCACCGGCCAGCTTGTCCCGCCATTCCACCGGACTGTCGGGCAGTTATAAGTCGCGTCGGGGCCTTTGCAGCCCATTTTGTAAAGACACCAACCCTTACGGCTGCCTTCATCCCCCCATTCCTCGACGAACCGACCCGCGTCGTAATGCGCTCGCCGTTCGCATTGGTCGTGGATGAGCTGCCCGTAAGCGAACAGCGGACGGTTGTACTGGTCGAGGGCGGGCATCTCATGGAAGGTTAGATAATGAGTTAACACAGCCGCAGTATTAACCACGTTGTGCGGGCAGCCGCCGAGATTCACGACTTTGATTCCGGGCACGGCTTCCTGCAATCCAACCGCGCCCGTCGGGTTCGGGTTCGATCGGACGAGTCCTCCGTCCCAGGCGCAGGCGCCAACGGCGATACACGCGGCTGCGTGCGTGCAGACCTCGGTCGCAATATCCAGCGCCGTACGGCCAGCGATCGTGCAATACACGCCCCCGTCGGCGGTCGGAATCGCCCCCTCGACGACTGCAATATACTTGCCCGCATCCTCCTGGACGACCTGTTTGAGCGCCGCTTCAGCCTGCTTCCCGGCGCCAGCCATAATCGTTTCATGGTATTCCCAGGAGAATAGTTCCAGAACCACGTCGGCCACCGGCGGATCACTGGACCGAAGCATTGACTCCGTATTCCCCGCGCAATCTTGAAACTCCAACCACACTAGGACAGGACGGTCTGTCCGTTCCAAAGCCTCCACAACTGTCCCGAGATATCGCGGCGGCAATGCCAGCGTCGCCACCATGGCGGCGCAAAAATTCAAAAACTCCCGGCGAGAGATTCCACGCTCCTCAAGAGCATCAGGCACGCTCAGTTGACGCAGCATCGTTCACCTCCACTTCTTTGTCGATCTTCCCGCGACCGTGCATTGACACTAATGACCAACGGAACCGCGATGACGACGTCGCGTAAATATTCCTACCGTCTGGGCGGAATCGCGCGTCTGTCGAATCACTGCCTGACGCGATCAGGCCTAACCACACAGCGGACGGCTTTTCTCGGCGAAGGAACGCGCCTTGCTCTGTGTTTGTTCGGCGACGTCTTCGGCGCGACGCTTATCTGCGCGGCTGCCCACGCGCCCGGCGAGCGTGACCACGCCGTTGTCCACACTTACTTCGATGTCGCTTGCGTCAACGCGCCAGTCGTCCGTCAAACGTTCGTTTACGTCTTCGCAGATGCGCTCGTCGGAACGCCGGTAACCGCGCGGGCCGCGACCCGCGTACATCCCCCTACGCATCTCGTCCATACGCCGAAGCCGCCGCCCAGCCTCCTCATCTCCGAGCCACGACCTGATCTCATCGCCGATGCGCTCAAAGAAGCCATGATGCTCGGCGCCGCGCCCGTATGGGCCGCGGTAGTGAGGCTCACGGTATTCATCCTCATAGCCGCGCCAGTAATAAGGGTAGCGAGAGCGGTCGCCGTATTCATGATGGCCGTAGTCGTAATCGCTGTAAGGCTCGTTGTAATAACCGCCGTGGCCATGGCCGCGCTGCGATAGGTTGTAGTAAGACCTCTCGTGGCTCTGGTAATACGGTTCTTCATGGGCGCCGCCCCGGCTTCGGTAATGCGGCTCGTCGTAATAATCCCGGCCAGGGCGATCGAGCCTGTAATCGTAGCCGTCTATCATCTTGCCCCCTCCAAAAGTTAATCCGCGTCATAGCTGATTTCCCTTGATGACTGTTTGTAGACGAAGGAAACCAACACCGCTTCGGGAGCCGCCTTACGTTTCAGCCCCCTTGCCCGGGATCCACCGCCATTATCCTAGCCTGCCCTTTTCTGAAAAGTCGGTACGCACGCGGACGCACTCCGGGCCAGGATAAATCCTTTTTCCGCTCTTTCTAATGACTGCCACGAATCTGCCAATCCGATACTTCCTGACCGAATCGCCTCTTTGATCCCAAGGCGATCGCAAATGAGATCCACCTGCTGGGAATGGTGTGAGCGACTGAGCGCGACGGTCATCCGCGAAGGATCCGTTTCGGTCGAGACAGGCAAGCGCCTCCGCGCCCCTCTCTCTTCAAGAAACGCGCCTGAGCCGGTCATAGCGTAGTAGAGGTCTCTACTGCGCGATAATCCGCACTCCGCTGGGTGATCTCGCGCAATTCGTCATCGACGACGCCGGCTAAATAATTCAATCCGTTCTGTGAAGATCCGAATGGCTCGCCATTCCGTCCGGCACATGGCTTGCTCTTTCTCAGAAGTAGGAAGAAAGGAAGGTCAGACAATGAAAGCTCAGACTGTACACATGACCGACAAGATGTTGCGTGACGCCGTGATCGCTCAACTCGACTTTGAGCCGGAAGTTGATCCTGCGGGAATCGGCGTGGCCGCGGAGGACGGCGTAGTGACGCTTTCCGGATTCGTGGATGACTACGCGCAGAAGGTCGCGGCTGAAAAAGCGGTGAAGCGGATAATCGGCGTCAAAGGCGTCGCCAATGAACTTCTGGTGAGAATGATGAGTGAACGCACAGACACCGATATAGCGAAGGACGCTATTTATCTTCTGGAATGCGACGTTCATTTTTTGGGCGGCAAAGTCATGGTGACCGTGGAGGACGGGTTGCTCACGCTCGAAGGGACGGTGGAATGGAATTTTCAGAAAGTAGCCGCTGAAAATGCGTTGCAATGTATCAGAGGTGTGAAGGCAGTGGCCAATCTGATAGAAGTGGCTCCCGCAGTTTCTCCCGTCGACATTCAGAAAAAGACTGATGATGCGCTTCATCGCAGCGCTGAGGATGACGCCCGTCAAATCAAAGTGACGACGCGCGATCAAGTAGCGGTTCTCTCCGGCAATGCGCGTTCTTTGTCCGAAGGCGAGGAGGCCGAACGCGCCGCGTGGTCGGTGGCCGGTGTGGTGAGGGTGGGAGACCTGATCGTCGTTGAACCAGGTGTAACTGGGTAAGGCGGCTCAATCGAGATCGAAAGGGGTTTTTATGGCCGCGAGCATGAAGGCGCTCATTGCGTATGACGGCTCGGCTTGCGCTGACGCGGCGCTTGAGGATTTGAAACGCGCAGGCCTGCCGGACGAGGTTGAAGCGATGGTCGTGACAGTCGCGGAGTTGTGGCTGCCGCCTCCGTCGGTTAGGTTCAAGCCCGTTCTGACAACGGCGACCGAGCCGTTGCCCGCGCCTGTTGAGGCGGCGCGCAACCTGGAGATAGAGGCGAGCCGACGCTTGCAAACAATCTTTCCAGCGTGGGATGTACGCGCCGAGGCGCTCGTCGGATCGCCTGCTTCGGCAATCCTTAACAAGGCCGACGAATGGGAGCCCGATCTGATCGTCGTCGGATCGCACGGGCGCTCAGCGCTCGGACGTTTCTTTCTGGGCAGCGTGTCGCAGAAGGTTGTGGCGGAGGCGCATTGTTCGGTGCGCGTCGCGCGCGGCCGCGGAACAGACGCCGGAGCGCCAGCGCGTATCCTGCTGGGCTTTGACAATTCTCTCGACGCTCGCGCGGCTGTCCGCACGATCGCTTCGCGGGAGTGGCCTGAGAAGAGCGCAATCCGCGTACTCGCCGTACTCGCCCCGACGATCTCAGGTTCTCCGCTGCTCCCGTGGACCCCGGAACAGATTGCTCAGCGCGAAGCCAGCGCGCGCGACTGGATGCAAAAGCAAATAGAAGCGGTGGCGGAAGAGTTGCGTTCCTCCGGCCTCACGGTAACGCCGGTGATCACCGCCGGCGATCCGAAACAGGCGTTGTTGAACGAAGCCGGCGGTTGGGGCGCCGATTGCCTTTTCATCGGCGCGCGCGGACACAATCGCCTCGTGCGTTTTATGCTCGGGAGTGTGGCGACGGCTGTAGTGGCGCGCGCGCATTGCTCGGTCGAAGTCGTCCGAATGAAAAAGAGTGCGTGATGGGAAACATTAGCTTTTGCCAGAGAGTGATCGAGGCGGCCGACGCGCGCGCCGGCAAAGTCGCAATGACGTTGATCGGGCCGGACGGCGCCGAGACGACGGCCTTCGGCGAAATGCTCTCGCAAATCCGCGGCGTCGCTTACAGGCTCACGCGGGAGCAGATCGCCTTCGGCGACCGCGTCGCGCTGATCGGCGAGAACCATCCGCATTGGGCGATAGCTTACCTGGGCGTTCTCTATCGTGGCGCGGTCGTTACGCCGCTCGATCAGTCCGCAACCGTCGAAGCGCTGGCCCATTTCATTGAGGACTCCGAAGCGAAGCTGGCGTTCGTCTCCCCCTCTTCGCTCGACAAATTCCGCGCAGTCTGCGAAAGGCTGGGCCGCCGAATCCCAGTTGTGATCTTGCGCGACGTGGCGCGGGCCAATGGTTTTGCGCGATTCGAGGATTGGGCGCGCACGCCGCGCCCCCCGGAATTCGACGCCGCGCCACCGCCAGCGCGCCCCGAAGACGTCGCCGTGTTGATGTACACATCCGGCACAACTGGAACTCCCAAAGCCGTGCCGCTCACGCACGGAAATATCTTCGCCGAGAGCGACGGCGTTCAGAAGGCCCTGCGTGTCACCGATCGGGAGGTCGTGCTCAGCCTGCTGCCGCTCTTTCATGCCTACTCGCAAGTGGTCAATCTGTGGGTCGCCACGATCATCGGCGCGCGCGTCGTTTACATTAGCGAACTGAGCAGCGCCGAGATCGAGCGCGGGTTGAAAGAGGGCGGCGCGACGGCGCTCGTCGGCGTGCCGCGCCTCTGGTACCTCTTCCACAAGAAGATCTTCGACGCCGTCGCCCGGCGGTCTCTGCCCGTCCAATGGCTGTTTCGCGCGATGCTCGGCTTCAATGGACGGCTGCGCGACTGGCTCGGCGTCAACGCAGGCCGACTCTTTTTCAAACAGGTTCAAGATTCATTCGGAGGCCGGTTGCGGCTGGCCGTTTCAGCCGGGGCGAGCTTCGACGCGCGCGTGGCAATGGATTTCCATAGCCTCGGCTTCACCATCCTGCAGGGCTACGGCCTGAGCGAGACCGCCGGGGCCGCCACCGTCACGCGCTTCGAAGACAATAAGGTCGGGTCGGTAGGTACGCCGCTCGACGGCGTCGAAATCAGGATCGATCAGCCTGACGAAGAGGGCATCGGCGAAGTTTTGATTCGCGGCCCCATCGTCATGCCGGGTTACTATCGCAACCCGGAAGCGAACCGCGAAGCCTTCACCGGTGAAGGATGGTTTCGTTCCGGCGATCTCGGACGCTTCGATCGCGATGGCCATCTTTACATCGTCGGTCGAAAGAAGGACGTGATCAAACTCCCGACCGGCAAGCAGATTTTTCCCGATGACGTCGAGGCGCATTACGGGCGCTCGCCGCTCGTGAGTGAAATCTGCGTGCTCGGCGTGCGAGACCCGTCGAGCAGGTTCGAACGCGCCGAGAAATTGCTCGCCGTCGTCGTCCCTGATTTCGAATACCTCAAGGCGCATCACATCGCCAACGCGCGCGAGGCGATCAGGTTCGAGTTAGACAACCTCGGACACGAATTGCCCGAATACCAGCGCGTGCGCGATTACGTCATCCGCGCCGACCCTCTGCCGCGCACGACGACGCGCAAAGTCAAACGGTTCGAGTTGAAGAATCAGATCGAAGGCGCTGGCGAAATCTCGGGGGCGGCGCGCAAGGCGGATCGGTTCAATTTCAGTTCCGCAGACCGCGAGTCGATGAACTCCCCAGCAGGCCGGGCAATAGCCGCCGCGATCAAGCAACAATCGCCCGAAGCTGCGATCATTCACCCGCAAATGAACCTCGAACTCGATCTGGGTCTCGATTCGCTGGCGCGGGCCGAATGTATCGTGAGCGTCGAGCGCGTGCTCGGCGTCGAGTTCACGCCAGAAGCCGAGGCCGCGGCTTTGACTGTTGGAGAAGTGATCGCGCTGGCTCAATCAGTTTCGTCCGAGGGGCGATTGGCAAAACAAAAAACTTCTCAACTCGACTGGCGCGAGATTCTCGCAAGCGGCCCATCGGACACCTCCGATCTGCAACCGGTTCTCGAGCGCAAGCCCGTGACGGTCGTTGTGGCCTACGCGCTGCTGCGGCTGATCTATTTCGCCGCGCGAGTCCTGCTGCGACTAGACGTCGAAGGGCGCGATGTTCTGGTGTGCCTGCGGCGACCGTTTCTGATCTGCCCTAATCACCAGAGCTACCTCGACGCGATCATCCTCTGCTCGACCTATCCGCACGATGTGGCGCCGCACATCTTCCACGTTGGCGCGAGCGAGTATTTCGCCAACCCGTTGATGATGTGGCTGGCGCGCACACTCAACATCGTGCCCGTCGATCCCGACACCCACTTGTTGCGAGCTATGCGGGCTAGCGCCGGAGGATTGCGCGCGGGCAAGATTCTCAATCTCTACCCTGAAGGACAGCGATCGTTTGATGGGCGGCTGCAGGAGTTCAAGAACGGCGCGGCAATCCTGGCCATGGAACTCGATCTGCCTATCGTTCCGGTGGCGATTGACGGGACGTATCGTGTCTGGCCGCGCGACTCGTGGCGGATTCGTCCGGCGAAGGTCAGGATGAGTTTCGGCGAGCCGTTCACACCGCGTTCGGCGATTCCTGAGGGGTTGAGCGGAGAGGCTGCGTATGAAGCGGTGACGGGTGAGCTGAAAAGACGGATTCAGCGCTTGTTGGATGAAATGCGCCGTTTTCATAATCGCAATGACTAACAACGTCGCAAACGTGGAGCCGCTGTCGAATCTTCGTTGAAGAACCCGGCGGGCCCTCTCCTGAGAGACCGGCTGCCGCATAAGCTTGAGCCCGACAAGGGAGGAAGAAGTCCATGAGACACACGCGCATCATCGTCACTCACTACGGCGGGCCCGATGCGCTTCGGGTGGTTGAAGAAGAATGCCCCGAGCCAAAGACTGTTGAAGTGCGGGTGAGAGTTCTGGCTGCAGGCGTCTCCTTGCCCGACATAATGGCGCGCGAGGGCGTTCATCCCGAAACACCCCGGGCGCCCTTCACGCCAGGTTGGGATCTGGTTGGCGTGGTGGATCGGCTCGGCGACGGTGTCTCTGGAATCGAACCAGGCCAGATAGTTGCCGCGATGCCGATTAGCGGCGCGTACGCGGAGTTCGTCTGCCTGCCGCAACGTGAACTCGTTCTGGCGCCAACTGGATTGGACGCCGCCGAGGCCGTCAGCCTCATTCTGAATTACATCACCGCCTACCAGATGCTGCATCGCTCCGCGAAGGTCAAACCGGGCCAGCGCGTGTTGATTCACGGCGCGGCAGGCGGGGTCGGCACGGCGCTCTTACAGCTTGGGCGCCTCGCCGGGCTAGAGATGTACGGTACCTGTTCATTGCGGGGAGCGGCGGCCGTATCCGACCTGGGCGGTATCCCAATTGATTACCGGGATCAGGACTTCGTGAAAGAAATTCACCGACTCACGAGCGAGGGTGTGGATGCCGTCTTTGACCCCATCGGTGGAGCCCACATTTGGCATTCCCGCAAGGCTCTCCGCACTGGCGGGAGAGTCGTGGCCTATGGCAATACGACCTCGCTGCGTGGGGAGGGATTGGCTTCAGGTCGTCCAGGTCGTCGTAATCGCCTTCATGGAATCCCCATTTTCGCATTGTACATCGCGGGCGGCTGGCTTCTCCCGGGCCGGAAACGGGTGGTACCCTACAGCATCCAAACGCTTAAGCGTCTGAGGCCGGCATTGTTTCAACAGGATTTGATCGCCCTGTTTGACCTACTTCAACAGCAGAAAATCAAGCCAATCATCGCGCAACGGTTTCCTCTTGCCGAGGCAAGACAGGCGCAAGAGTTGCTCGGGAAGGGAGGCGTGATAGGCAAGATCGTGCTCGTGCCCAACGGGTCATCGCTTGAGTCAGGAGCGGCGTAGCAACGGCATGCAGCGGACGTCGCTTCGCGCCGCCGATGATGCTGATCGTTAGGCGGCTACCGCTTCTGAAGACACCTTGCTTTACGTTGAAGTTTCCCAGGCGCGGGATTTAGAAGAACACAGAAAGTTAGTTGAGGCCTGGGCGCGGATGTCTGGGCAGCGTGCGGGGACATAACGATACAATCAAACGGCTTGCCGAAAAACATTTGTGGTGAAGAAAGTTTTTAGCGTCTGGAATTATCCTCAGTACTTTGCGATATTACACAGTCTAAACCATCTTCAATACAGCGCCAGCAAAGCGCAATAATTAGTATATACAAGTTTATGAAATCGCGGCTGAAACCCTCTCAGGCGCTTGGCAACGACAAGCCTCGGCTCGCGCGAGCGAGCAAAAAGATCAAGGCGGAGATTGAAGAACGGTTCGGTTTTTTCCCGCCCTTCTTCACTCCCGCGCTCGAAACTCCGGAGATCCTCGAAAACCTCTGGCGGCAGACGCTCTCCGCGTATGTCAACAGTCCGCTGCCGGCCCTGTTCAAGGAAAAGCTCTTCGCCTACCTCTCGCGCTATTGCGCCGTTCCTTACTGCATCATCTGCCACAGTTGCGCCCTTCGTCCCCTGGGGATGACAGCAGCGGAGGTATTGGCGTTGCTCACAGAGCCCGCGCCGGCGACCGAGATCGAGATCGGCAAACACCTTGATTTGTTGGCGGCGCAATTTTCTCCGCTCGAAGAATGGACGGCGCCAGGCTCTCCCCTAGATGAAAGTCTGATGGCTTGTTCCATCTTCTCGTTCCTCAATCCGAGGCAAGCAGAAGACTGTCGCGCCCAGTTGCGTCGTTCGCTGGGAGAGGAAATGTGCGCTTACCTGATGATGTTTCTGGGATATGTCAAGACGTGCCACCTCTGGGTGGAGGCGCATCCGGAACTGTCGTACGAGGCTGATAAGCGAGCGCAGCAGAACCTCGGATACCTGTTGGCTGAAGAGCCGCGTTTGGCCGAGTTCTTCCGAAATTACAATGAACTGATTGCGCGCGAGCGGCAAGATCGGGAGTTAGGTCTGAATGCTGAAGCGGCTTTGCGCGAGAGCGAAGCGCGTTTCCGCAACCTGGCCGACACGGCTCCGGCCATGCTCTGGGTCACCGACCCCAATGGGCGTGGCACGTTCATCTCGCGCGGCTGGTACGAGTTCACCGGCCAGACCGAGCATGAGGCCCTGGGGAAGGACGGGTTCGGCTGGCTCGACGCGGTCCATACCGACGACCGCGAGGAGGCCGGGCGCGTCTTCCTGGAAGCCAACAAGAGGCACGAGCCGTTCACGCTCGATTATCGCGTGCGCCGGACGGATGGCGCGTACCGCTGGGCCATCGATGCCGGCAGGCCGCGCTTCGATGAAGCGGGCGCCTTCCTCGGCTACATCGGCTCGGTCATCGACATCAATGACCGCAAGGAGAGCGAGCAAGCGTTGCGAGAGAGCGAAGACCGCTTGGCCGGGATCATCAATTCGGCGATGGACACCATCATCTCGGTGGATGATCAGCAACGCATCGTCCTCTTCAATGCGGCGGCCGAGAAGATGTTCGGCTATTCGGCGGCGGAGGTGATGGGGCGCCCGATTTCGATCCTCATCCCCGAGCGGTTCCGTGTCTCTCACCAGCATCACATCCACAGATTCGGCATGACCGGCGAAACCGATCGGGTGATGGGAGCGCTGGGCGCAATCAGCGGGTTGCGCCGCAACGGAGAAGAGTTTCCCATAGAGGCATCAATCTCGCAGATAGAAATCGGCGCCAAGAAGCTCTTCACGGTCATTCTGCGTGACATCACCGAACGTGTCTGCGCTGAGGCGGCGTTGCGCGAAAGCCGGGAGCAGTTGGCAAGCATTTTAGACACGACAATAGACGGCATCATCACTATTGATGATGCCCAGCGCATCGTCCTTTTCAATGCTGCGGCCGAGAAAATATTCCGCTGCTCGGCAGCCGAGGCGGTCGGGCAGCCGATTGAACGATTTATCCCGGAACGCTTTCGTCAGACGCACCGCGGTCAGGTCCGCGCATTCGGCCAGGGTGGGATAACACAAGGCACGATGGGGGTAAGGACGGTCTATGGACTGCGCGCCGACGGCGAGGAGTTCCCGATGGAGGCCTCGATCTCAAAAGTCGAAGTGGGCGAGCGAAAACTCTACACCGTCATTCATCGTGACATCACCGAGAGTCTGCGTGCGAATGAGCGATTGATTGAGCAAGCCGCCATGCTCGACCAGTCGCATGAGGCCATCGCCGTCCGCGATTTGGACAACCGCATTCGCTACTGGAGTCGCGGCTCCGAGCGTTTGTATGGTTGGACTGCGGAAGAGGTGGTCGGCAGACCGGTGCAGGAACTTATTTATCGAGGAGATTTGTCGCGATTGGAAGAAGCGACCAGAATAGTCATCGAGAAAGGCGCCTGGAACGGCGAACTGCGCCACATCACCAGGGGTGGCAAGGAGGTTATTGTCGAGGGGCATTGGACATTAGTGCGTGACGCCGAGGGTAAACCCAAAACCATCCTGGCGATCAACACCGACGTCACCGAGAAGAAGAGACTCGAAGCGCAGTTCCTGCGCGCCCAGCGGCTGGAAAGCATCGGAACGCTCGCCAGCGGCATCGCGCACGATTTGAACAACATCCTCTCGCCGATCACGATGGGCGCGCAGATGCTGCAAATGAAACAGCAGGATGAGCAGAGCCGGCGATTGCTCGAAGTCATGCGAGTCAACGCCGAGCGCGGCGCGGAGATGATCAAGCAATTGCTCTCGTTCGCCAGAGGGACCGCCGGCGAACGCGTGTTGATCCAGCCGAAGCACCTGATCCGCGAGATCGTAGGGATCGCGCAGGAGACTTTCCCCCGGTCGATCCGGATCGAACAACATTTGCCAGAGGGTATGTGGGTGATCAACGGCGACGCCACGCAACTGCATCAGGCGCTGATGAACCTCTGTGTGAACGCGCGCGACGCGATGCCGAATGGGGGCGCGCTGACGATCGAAGCCGAGAACCAGACCCTAGATGAAATATACGCGGGGATGCTCAAAGGGGCCAGCCCCGGCAAATACGTCGTCATCACTATCACCGACACTGGCCACGGCATCCCGCCTGAAATCATCGACCGGATCTTCGACCCGTTCTTCACCACCAAAGAACCAGGCCATGGCACGGGGCTCGGATTGGCTACTGTTCAAGGCATCGTCACTGGCCACGACGGATTCATTACCGTCGAGAACCAGCCCGGGCTGGGAACAAAATTCAAAATCTATCTGCCCGCCCACGAAGCCGCGAGCCGGAAAGAGGTGGAAGAACGACAGGGTGAAATCCCACTCGGCAATGGCGAAATGATCCTGGTAATAGATGACGAGGCCGCCATTCGAGAAATGACCCGGACGACACTGGAACGCTTCGGCTACCGTGCGTTGACCGCCGACAACGGGGCGACGGCGCTCGGTATTTTCGCCAGCCACAAAGAGGAGATCGGCGTCGTGATCACGGATATGATGATGCCCGTGATGGACGGTCCCGTGACCATCCGCGCGCTACAAAAATTGAATCCGCAGGTCCGCATTATCGCCAGCAGCGGTCTGACCGAATCGATAGAAGCCGCCGACCTCGATCGACTCGGCGTCAAAACATTTCTGACCAAACCTTACGACGCAAAGACGCTACTGAAGACAGTGGCGCAGGCGCTTAGCTAGGAAACGTTCGCCTCATAATTCTCCTCCGCGTTTTGATCCGCGCTGCGTAATTTCACGCCACGCGGCGCGTGACTTTCCCCAATTCTCCGCTCCGTCTAGCCGTAACCGCCTTCGTTCCGCCGATTTCAGTTCGGCATTCGGGTTGCAATACCAACCTCCACAAGACGGGAAAAGCTATGAATGAATCCACAGGACGGCAAAAAGCTATGAATGAAGAAGAAGAAGTGGAAGAAAAGGCCGCAATCTCGCGCGAGGTATGGATATCGGTAGACTCCGTCACGCTTCCGGGCGAATTAAGTGTTCCCGGTCGAGCGGAAGGCCTCGTTCTTTTCGCGCACGGAAGCGGCAGCGGCCACCACAGCCCGCGCAATCAATACGTGGCGCATGTCATTCGAGAAGTCGGCGTCGGGACGTTGCTCTTCGACCTGCTGACGCGTGAAGAAAAAAGGATCGATCTGCAAACCCGTTACCTTCGCTTTGCCATCGATCTGCTGGCGCGACGGTTGGCCGGCGTGACGGAATGGGTAAAGAAACAAAAGGAGACCGCCCTTCTGCGCATCGGCTATTTCGGCGCAAGCATTGGAGGAGGCGCAGCTCTGGTCGCGGCGGCGGAGATGGACGATGACATTGGGGCCGTAGTTTCACGCGGCGGGCGTCCCGACATGGCCGGCGAGGCGCTGTCGCGAGTGGTTGCGCCAACGCTGCTCATCGTCGGCGGATCGGATGAGGTGATCATTCGATTGAACGAAGAAGCGCATGGAAAGCTTCAATGCGTGAAAGAACTGAAGATCGTGCCCGGCGCGACACACCTGTTCGAGGAGCCGGGAAAACTGGAAGAAGTCGCCCGGATGGCCGCCGATTGGTTTCAGAGACACTTGCGAGCCGGGCAATGACTTTCCGGATTTCGCGCAAGAGAGTGGGAGGGAGTCATGAAATACTTGTCACTATTTATCGCGTTCTTGTTTGTGGTCGCGTTCGGGGTCGCCGGCTGTGGAATACGAGCGGCTGCGCGAACAAGACCGTCCGCGCCGGCGCAGCGCGTCGTCGTTGATGTAAGCGTCTTTTACGACGAGCTTGCGCCTTACGGCCGATGGTTCACGCTCGATGGTTACGGCTGGGTGTGGACGCCCTATGGCGTTTCGACCGGTTGGCGGCCTTACACCAATGGCTACTGGGTTTACACAGACTACGGCTGGACGTGGGTTTCGAGATGGCGCTGGGGCTGGGTGCCGTTTCATTACGGCAGGTGGTTCTTCCACAAGCGCCACGGCTGGGTGTGGAAGCCCGGTAGGGTGTGGGCCCCCGCATGGGTGGTGTGGAGAAATCGCCCCGGCTGGGTAGGTTGGGCGCCGATGCCGCCTCAAGTCGAATGGCATGACGGCGTGGGGCTGCGCGCGCGATGGGACGAGATTGACACGATTGTCGAGCCGCAATGGTACAGCTTCGTCGAGGAGCGCCATTTCCCGGCGCGCGATTTGGATAGACGCTTGGAGCTTCCGGCCCGCAACGTCACGCTTTTGCGCGAGACTGAGAATGCGACCGATTACGCCGCGATTGAAAATCGCGTCATCAACCGCAGCGTCAACGTCGATCGTATCGAGCAGGCGTCAAGGCGCGCCGTACTGCGCCAGCGCGTAGTGGACAGCCGCTCGGCAGGCCGCGGCGTCGAAGTCAGAGGCGGCGACGTGATCTTCTATCGCCCCAGGATTGAAAGAGAGACGACAGACCGCGCGCCGCGCCAGGTCGAACCTCCGAGGCGAGCCCCAACTCCGAACGCCGAACAAATTCGCCGCCGCGAAGAGACCGAACAACGCCGGCTAGAAACACAGCAAGCGCGCGAACGGCAGGCGTTGGAGAACAGGCAGCGAATAGAGCGGACACAACCGCCGCGCAAGGCCCCGTCTGAAGAGATAAACAGGCGACACGAAAACGAGCGGCGCGCGCTAGAAGAACAGATGCGGCGCGAGCAGCAAATACTCAAGAACCGACAAGAGCGACAGCGGAAAGTCGAACCGGCGCCGCCAGCGCACGCTCGAAAAGAGAAAGAGCGGAAGCCCGCGCCTGAAAGAAAACCCGCGCCGACGCGGAGACCATAGAAATTCCGCGAAACAATGCTTGAAACCGCATAGCGGAGCTATCCGCATCGAACGCCATTCGTGAAGATTTATGCAGCTTCGTATCAAACAGTCGCTTACGGCACGGGCATTGCGGGAATGATTACCTGAGGCGAAGGTTCGAGAGAGGAAAGGATGACTAGGAAGATGAAAATCCTGATTGGCTATGATGGCACAAAGGGCGCTGATCTCGCATTGAATGACCTGCGGCGGGCCGGTCTGCCGCACGAAGCCGAAGCGTTGGTAATCTCGGTGGCTGAACCTTCGTTCCTGCTATCGGGCCCTGGTAGCCTAGAGATGATCATTGCCCGTGACTCAATTACCGGGATAGAAAAAGCACGAACGCTGGCGGAGAAGGCCGTTGGGCGCATTCGGTCGGATTTCCCCGGTTGGAGCGTTGAAGAGGCAGTCGTTTCTGGCTCGCCGTCGGGAGCGCTGATCGTAAAGGCTGAAGAATGGGGCGCTGATCTGCTTGTTGTCGGCTCACACGGCCATACGACGCTAGGTCGATTCTTTCTCGGCAGCGTTTCACAAACAATTGTGACCCAGGCGCGCTGCTCGGTGCGTGTGGCGCGCATCCATCCGGACAAACAGACGGCTGACCCCAATTCTCCGGTCCGCATTATTATCGGCGTTGATAGTTCGCCCGGCGCCGAGGCGGCGGTACGCGCTGTCGCCTCACGGCAGTGGCCACAGGGTAGCGAAGCCCGCATCGTTAATGGTTTATGGACCATACCGCCCGTTTCTGAAGAGGAGGAAATGCATGAACACATCGCGATGCAAGCGGCGGAATGGGTCGCAAGAGAGAAACCCGTCGCGGAAGAGATAGTCGGGTCCGCCGTCGAACAATTGAAAGCCGCCGGCTTGGCCACAACCGCCCTTGTCAAGGTGGAAGAGCCGAAGCGGCTTCTGTTAAGCGAGGCCGTAAGCTGGGATACGGACTGCATTTTTGTCGGCGCAAGGGGCCTCACCCGTTTCGAACGACTGCTGCTGGGAAGCGTGTCGACGGCTGTCGTGACGCGCGCTCACTGTTCAGTTGAAGTCGTGCGCGCCAAATGAGCGCGGGGCTGGCTCTCCTATGAGATGTAAAAGCCAAGAGTTGAACTGACACTTTGCGTCAAGTGTGCCCGCGAGCCGGAACAGCCCTCGATTTGTTGCGAGGGTGAGCGCACAACAGGAAGTTTAAGCAGATTAGATCAATGACGAACCAGGAATCGAGCTCGGCGCAATGCGTCTGTTGCGCTGCAAGTTATTGGTCTGTCATTTTGCCGTTATCAAACAGCTTCAATAAAACTGAGATTGACGTGAAAAACAGATTGACAAAAAACCTCAGATGTCTTCGGTTAGCCGGGACAGAATAGGCACAGCAATTGAGCTGACCCACCGAATGTTTTCCATCAACTCCGCGCCGATTTCCCCCTTTCAAAATTCTATGTCGTTTGGGTCTGTCGGGTAAGCGATAGGCCCTATATCGCAGGTGGCCACATCGTTCGGAACCACGATCCACCCGTCGTAGATGCGGTAGCCCCGAAGCGCGGTCTTGACCGGCAGTATTTTGCACGACTTCCATAGGTCGTTGCGGTGGTCTATCGCGCCCTCGATCAGCCCGAAGACATTGTGGCCTTCGTTGTGCGTATAGACGTGGGCGTCCTCAAGCTCCTTCGGTAACGGGCTGTGGTATCGCTTGCCCAAGTCCACGTAGTCCAGGCTTCCGAGCACGTCCTTGATCAATTGCTCACTCGCTGGCATCTTGCGCCTCCCTTCAAAACTCACAAATTGTGTCTAGCCGAACTTCACCGTAGTAAACGTTGATCTACTCACTGTCCGCGTCGGTGTAGGTATTATACGCCTGACACGTTGACCCGTAAGCGTCGTCGTCGTCACGCCCTGGCGCGGGGGAAGTAGGTGCAACGTGTCCTTTCGGAGGTCGGGATTGACAAATTTTTCGTCATATCAATTCCGGTTCCAGAAAGAACACTTCGCAACAGTATCCAATCCGCCGAAAGCTAACGATTATGCGAATACCCGTTCCAGGCTTTGGTGGGCGACGGACTGAATAAGGAAAGGCCCATTGAAATAGGCAGGATAAAAGAAGGACAAGGCTTCCGAGCAAAGGGATCGAAGGTCTCCTACTAATTCTGATCCCCTTCCGCCTTGGATAGACGCAACAAATCAAGAGCATCAGCCGCTCTGCGAGCTGTATCTACATTTGCATTCAGGTAACGCCACATCATTGTCGGCGTAGTGTGACCGGATACTCGCATCACTTCAGCAGGTTGCATCCCGGCTTCGATCATCCGTGTAATCGCCGTATGACGCAGATCGTGAAATCTTAAGTCTTGAATACCTGCCGCTTTACGTGCCGCTAAAAAACTCTTTTTGAAGGTGTTTTTGATTCCGAAGACGAGGCTCTCCGGATCTTCCGTAGAACTTTCCCATAGCTGTCCTAGTTCTGTGACGAGGCGGGATGTCATTGCTACGGTTCGAGAGCGAGCTGTCTTAGTATTGAAAGCTTCGATTTCGATAGAGCGATTCGTGAAGTTCACATTGCGCCATTTCAATGTCAGCAGTTCCCCTCTGCGCATCCCGGTATCGACAGCAGTAATAATGATTGGGCGAAGATGTTTTCGCGAATCAACTTCGCAAGCTTTCAACAATCGTCCCTCTTCTTCGAAAGTCATCACTCGCTCGCGTTGCGATTCGTCTGCCCTGCAGATGAGCGGCGCGCCACTGTTGAAAGGGTTCTTTGAAATCCAGCTCTGTCTATGCGCGAAGTTCAAAATTGCCCGCAGTAGTTCCAGTTCACGATTTACCGCTGCGATACTTCTTTCCTCTCCTCTGGCTGTGGGTTCTTTCAATCGCCTCAGCTTGAAAGTTTCAATATCTGCGTGAGTAATACTTCGAACCTTTCGACGGCCGAAGTATCCGATCAAAACATTTAGAAATCCCAGAGGGGTTTTATATGATCGTAAGCCTGCGACTTTGCGTTTATTGACGTATTGCGCCGGGATTAACTTGACCTCTTTATACTTTTCGGCCAAGGTCTTGAAAGTTAGCCTGTCGCCTTCAATCGCCTTTTCTCCGCGATCCTCGAAGCCGCGCTACCCAGGACTTCCCTTCCTTATAAATATAGCCATGTTTCTGCTTCATACTTCACCTTCGTATCAACCGTCACTGACTTACTGACGCACTGACAGACGCACTGAATTGAACAAACGGGAGTATAACAGAAATTCAGAGGAAGGCTTAACCAGTATATCTCTAAATTTATGAATAGTTTAGACAAATACAGAAAAATCGAGAACAGTAGCGGGAACTGGCTTTTAACCAGTGGGTCGCAGGTTCGAGTCCTGCACGGCTCATTCAATAGAATCAAACACTTGCGAGCGGTCAGCGATGGCCGCTCTACTTGTTTTTGCTACAATTTTGCTACAATTCACAGCGCCCATCTGCCCCCGCATCTCTTCGAGACGCGGGTTGTTGTAGATCATCGTGGTGCGAGGACTGGCATGTCCCATCACGTAGGCGATATCTAACGGGTGCATTCCAGCCTCACGCCAACGGTTTTCGGCCTCATCTCTCAGCCAGCGCAACCAAAAGCCTTTAACACCTGCGGTCCTGCAGACTGTCGCCCATGATTTCTTGACGGATCTGTAAGGAAAGACGTTGTCGTCCTCAGACTTCGCCAGAAGCTTCTCGAATTCAGCCCTGGCCCGGTCTGTAAGTGGCACGATCCTCTCTTTTGGCTGAGCGGTCGCCATTCGACGCCGCCCGGTTTTGTAGCTTATCGGCCTGACCCATCCTTCTGATAAAGAAACCTGGTCTTTCTTCATCTCGAAAAATTCCATAGGCCTCATTCCAGTCTCAAGCAAGATGATCGTGGCGCTTGCAAGATAATCCAGCCCCAGCAATCGACAGGCTTTCAGAATATTTTCCTCGCTGTCGCGGCTGAGGCGTAGTTTTATCTTGGGCGCCTCTTCCAGCTTTGAAATCAGGTTCATCGGGTTGCGCTGTGAATCAACGAACCCTTCGGCGACCGCCAAGGTGAAGATCACGTTCGCCCTTTCAATGATCCGGTTGATTGTCCGGTGGCTACGATTGCCGTTGCGTCCGGGCTTCTGCCGTTCGGCAAGGAGGGCTTTTTGCACGTCGAAGTGAGTGATCTTATTAATCAACCGCGCTTCGAAGTGACTGTTCAGAACTCTTATTTGATACCCCGCTGAACAGCCATAGTGACGCAGATTGGCCTTCGCCACCGGTTCGTAATAGTTCTTCACGAACTCGCCCCAGGTAATCTCCCTTGGCTTCGTTTTCTCAATCTCCGGGCCCGCCTCCAACTTCACGCGCCATTTAGCGTAGAAACTTTCAGCTTCACGTTTGGTCTTAGCGGCGACCTTCGGATTATCGGGATTACATGCCTTTTGATGGAATTGCTTGCCGGCAATCATAAGTTTGAAGTAGAACGCCTTGGCGACGCTCCTATCCTTTCGTTTCCAAGATCGTTCGTAGATGTTCTTCGTGATTTTGCGAAAAGACATTTTCGACCTCCTAAGTGTTTCCACCTCGGAGTAGTGCGTGGCGGATTGTGACTTAAGGTGGGAATTGGGACAAGTCTCAGGCCGCCGCTTTGGAGCATTCATCACGCCATTGATCGAGGGCGGTTCTACTAAAACGAAGAATAGGCCGTTTACGGCCTGGAAGTTTAATTTTGCGAACTGGGATTTGATCCGCGGCGACAAGCTCGTAGATAAGCCGAGGTGTGACATTCAGGTAAACGGCCGTCTCTTCGACGGTCATCTCGATCTCTACTCCCCGGCGGCGTAGTTCATCAGCTATCCAGGTTCGATAAGCGCTTTCATTCTTCATATTTAACACCGGGACGCACAGCGCCATATATTGCATTTTGTGGGTCCACAGTGACTGTCGTTTCCGAGCTCAGTCCTGACTGCGGACAATCAGGCCGAGTCCGCCGCGTCTTCTGGCGTCAAGGCGCACCCTGGGTCTTG
>WNFU01001089.1_pt1 | contig 56771 bp, 55 predicted proteins | sample 5400121 | NCBI WGS metagenome assembly WNFU01 (sample SAMN13153360, study PRJNA577476) | soil metagenome | isolation source: 100 cm soil or saprolite under grassland replicate 1 | place: USA:California | collected 2016-06-15 | reverse complement strand
AGCGCCGCGATCACGGCCCACAGCTCAGGCCCGCGCTCGCGGCCCGTCAATGCAAGACGAAGCGCGCGCAGGTTCCCGCCGACTGCCTTCAGCTCACGCACGATCGTTCGCGCGTCCACGCTGCCGTTTGCGCGCTCGACGAGCTCGCGGAAACGCTCCAACGTCTGCGTCGCGTCGACCTTGACGGGTTCCGGCGGTGTGAGGATTGCCTGCGCGTACTCCCTCGCCTCGTTGAGGTCGCGCGCGCCGCGTAGGGCGGGAACGACCTCGACAGGCGCATTGGCCGCCGCGGCGAGCTCGTCGTCGCTCATGGCCTCGATCGCCTCGATCGCGAGCCGGCGGACACGCGAGAGGTCGTAGTGGACGTCGTGCTGCGGGAGGCCGAGCTCCTCCAGGTAGCGTCGCACGGCCTCACCCGGGATGCCCGCCTCGCGCAGCGACGCGACGGTTGCGCCGGGCGCGCGCTTCGCCAGCTTCTTGCCGTCCTCGCCCAGGATGAGTCCGTGGTGCAGGAACTCCGGCGGGGCCGCGCCGAGCGCTTCGAACAGTCTCCGATGGAGATTCTCGTTCGGGCGGTGGTCGAAGCCGCGCACGATGTGCGTGATCCCGAAATCGGCGTCGTCGACGACGCTCGCGAGGTGGTACGTCGCCGTGCCGTCCTCGCGTAGGAGCGTGATCCCGTCGAAGCGGTCGCCGAGCGGCGCCGCGGCTTCCCGGTAGCGCTCCTGACGCTCGCTCTGCCGGATCGGGCCTTCTTCCCACGCCAGCCCCAGCCACTCGAGATCGCGGACGATCTCCTCCTCACCGCCTGGAACGTTCCGCTGAGGATCCGTGTCGTCGATCCTGAGCAGCATCCAGTCGCCCAGCCGTCGGTTCGCGACGGCGCTGAGCGCGTTCCCGACGTGAAGCGAGCCGGTGGGGCTGGGAGCGAAGCGGACGCGGGTCATGGGGAGAGGCTACCGCGGGATTTAAGGCTCTCGTAAGCCTCTCGCAACGTGACCACAAGGTCGCTCGGTCACGCTGGCCGGAATCGACCGAAAAGGGGCGTTCACGATGAGACCTCTAATCAGCTTGCTTGCCGCAGGTGCCGCCGTCCTAGCGCTCACGACCGCTGCCCGGGCCGACGTCGGCGGCCCGGCGTTCTACGTCGACGGCCAGCTCTACCGGACGGTGGGCACGCCGACCGACCTCTCCGGCACCGGCGCGCCCGCCCAGAGCTACGACACGATCTACGACTTCGGCGGGCTTCAGCTGAACGTCGCCACCGCCGCGCCGGGAGATCCCGGCTACAACGGCGGCCGCTGGCTGGTTCACGCGCTCTCGTTCACGAGCTACTCCGCGGCGCTCGCGGCGTACGACGCGAACGGCAGCGGAACGTTCGACAGCGACGAGGAGATCGCCGCCGCCCTCGCAGGCGGAGTCGGCGGAGCTCGTGACCTCGGTGTCGTGAAGAGCTTCGAGTGTCCGGTGATTCCTCTCCCGCACTCGTAGCTGGCAGTGGGGCCGGCCGGCCGGCCCCACTGTTCACACCCTCGTAAGGTGGTCATGGCCAGAATAGGGCCATGACCACCGTCCTCGTCGTCGACGACGAGCCGATCGTTCGCGAGGTCGTCGTCTCGTATCTCGAGCGCGAGGGCTATCGCACGCTCGAGGCCGCGGACGGGGAGCGTGCCCGCCAGCTCGTGGAGGAGGCGTCCCCGAGCCTGGTCGTTCTCGACGTGATGCTGCCGCGCGTCGACGGGCTCGAGCTCTGCCGCTGGATCCGCAGCCGATCGGATCTGCCCGTGATCCTGCTGACCGCGCGTGGCGAGGAAGCAGACCGAATCGTCGGGCTGGAGCTCGGCGCAGACGACTACGTGACGAAGCCATTCTCACCGCGCGAGCTGGCTGCCCGCGTGCGCACCGTCCTGCGGCGCACCACGGCTCCGGGGCCCGTCGAAGAGCGGATCGCGTTCGGCGACGTGATCATCGACGCCTCCGGGCGGGAGGTCACGAAGGGAGGCGAGGCGCTGACCCTGACCGCCCGCGAGTTCGAGCTGCTCTGGTTCCTCGCATCGCACCCGCGCCGGGTGTTCTCCCGCGACCAGCTGATGGCCCGCGTCTGGGGCTACTCGGCCGCCGTGGACACGGGCACGGTGACCGTCCACATCCGCCGGCTACGAGAGAAGATCGAGGACGAGCCTTCCCGCCCGTGTCATCTCGAGACGGTCTGGGGCGTCGGGTACCGGTTCTCGCGATGATCGACCTGGCCTTCGTCGTCGCGGGCTCCACGCTCGCCGTCGCGCTCGCCGCCGGGCTCTTCGTCCTGCGGCTGCCGACGGTGCGTCTTCAGCTCGCCGGCCTTGCATTTCTCTCGGTCGTGCTGCCGCTGGCGGTCGTGCTCCTCTCGGGCTGGGTGATGTTCCACATGGGCGACGACGTGAAGATCCTCGCGGTCGCCGCCGCTTCGGCGACCGCTGCGGCCGGTGCCGGCGTCGTCCTGGCGCGCAGCATCGCGAGCTCGCTCGATCGGGTCCGGGGAGCCTCGGCAGCACTGGCTCGGGGCGACCTGCAGGCGCGGGCGCCCGAGCACGGCCCGGCGGAGCTCGCCGAGCTCGGCGCCTCCTTCAACCGGATGGCTGAGAGCCTGGAGCAGCTCTTCGACGCCCGCCGGGAGCTCGTTGCCTGGGCAAGCCATGATCTGCGTACGCCGATCTCCTCGATGCAGGCGATGCTGGAAGCGATCGAGGACGGACTCGCCGAGCCGGAGCAGTACCTTCCCGGACTGCGCGAACAGGTTCTCACGCTGGCCCGGCTCGTCGAAGATCTCTTCGAGCTCAGTCGCATCGACACCGGGACGTTGACGCTCGAGCTTCGGCGTGCCGAGCTCTCCCCGCTCGTCGAGTCCTGTGTCCGCGGTTTCGAGCCGCAGGCTCTTGCTCGTCACGTCCAGCTGCGGACGAGCGTCGCCGGCAGCCCTGCCGCGTGGTGTGCGCCGGACCAGGTGGAGCGAGTCCTCTACAACCTGCTCACGAACGCGCTGCGTCACACGCCCTCCGACGGCTCGGTCGCGGTACGTGTCGAGCCGCGCGCGGACAAGGTGGAGATCATCGTCGAGGACACGGGCGACGGTCTGACCGCGGAGGCCTCGAAGCGCATGTTCGAGCGTTTTTGGCGAGCCGATCCGTCTCGTACGGGCGGCGGCGCGGGCCTCGGCCTCGCGATTTCCCGTGGCCTCGTCGAGGCTCAGGGCGGGCGCATCTGGGCCGAGAGCCGGCCCGAGGGCGGCGCAGCCGTCAGTTTCACGCTTCCGGCCGCCTGACGCGATAGCGTCGGCGTCGGTGGAGAGAGCCCTGCTCGCCTGGTTCGCGGAGCACGGACGTGACCTGCCCTGGCGCCGGACGCGCGACCCGTACGCCATCCTCGTCTCGGAGGTGATGCTGCAGCAGACCCAGGTCGAGCGCGTCATCCCGCGATACCTCGAGTGGCTCGACCGCTGGCCGACCGCCGAGGTGCTCGCGTCGGCCACGCCGGCGGAGGTCATCCGAGCCTGGCAGGGCCTCGGCTACAACCGTCGGGGGCTCAACCTCCACAGAGCGGCGCAGCACATTGCGGCCCGGGGCTGGCCCGATGACCTGACGGAGCTTCCAGGCGTCGGCCCGTACACGGCGGCCGCGGTGGCCAACTTCGCCTTCGGCAACAGCGTCGTGCCGGTGGACACGAACGTCCGCCGTGTGCAGGAGCGCACCGGCCACGAATTTTCGTCCGCGTCGGCGCAGGCGCTGATGGATCTCGGCGCGACGGTCTGCCTGGCCCGGATTCCCCGCTGCGGGATCTGTCCGCTGGCCGACGGCTGTCCGTCCCGCGGCCGCCGGTACGAGCCGTTGCGAAAGCAGGGACGATTCGAAGGATCCTTCCGGCAGCGTCGCGCACGGACGTTGCGGCTCGTCGCCGAGCACGACAGGCCGCTCGACGAGCTCGACCGCGATGCCGTCCGGTCGCTCGCGCGTGACGGTCTCGTGCACGTGGACGCCGACGTCGTCGCGCTTCCGGCACGGTGAACACTCGCTACGACGAGCTGATCGAGCGCCTGCGCGCTGCCGCGCAGCCCGATCGGCCGGCCCCGCGGCGGATGCAGCGCTATCTGGAGCAGGTTCGGCTGCACGCCTACAAGGTCACGGATGAGGACGTCGAAGAGCTGAAGACAGCCGGCTTCACGGAGGACGAGCTCTTCGAGCAGACCGTGTCCGCGGCCACGGCGGCAGGACTGGAGCGACTCGAGGCCGGGCTGGCGACGCTGCGATGAGACTCGAAGTCGTCGACGCGGGAGCAGAGGAGCTGCGTGAGCGGCTCGGGCGCGAGCCGAGCGGCGTGCTGAGAACGCTGCACTACCGGCCCGAGCTCTTCGGCCGTCCGTATTCGGATGCACTCGATGCCGCGATGAGGGGGCCGTCCGATTGGAGTCCGGGCGAGCGCGAGCTCTTCGCCGGATTCGTCTCGTCCCTCAACCAATGTCCCTTCTGAACGAACGCCCACGGCGCGGTCGCGTCGTACGGACTCGGTCGTGAGGTTTGGGAAGCGGTCGAGAAAGACTGGCGCACCGCGCCCGTCGACGAGCGTCTACGAGCGACGTTGGGCTTCCTCGAGAAGCTGACCCTGCGCCCGGGCGAGCTGTCGGCGGGCGACGCGGAGAAGGTGCTCGCCGCCGGCGTCACCGAAGAGGCGCTGATCGACGCGATCCACGTCGCCGCGCTCTTCAACATGATCGTCCGGCTCGCGGACTCGCTCGACTGGGACGTGCCGGCGTTCGAGGAGTTCCACTCCCGCGCCGACCGCATGCTGGCCGGCGGCTACGCGCTCGACTGACTTCGTCAGACGGGAGCTCACCGGCTACGATCCGCCCGTGACCGCGTCGATCTGGTTCTACCTGTTCCCGCTCTACGTCCTCGGCGGTCTCCTCCTCCTGCTCGGCATCTTCGCGCTGCTGGGACGAATCCGCGGCGGCCGCTACCTCAAGCCGATCGTGACGGGACTCATGAAGCTTCCCCTGCTCGGCCGTCTGATGAAGAAGGCGTCGCAGGCGGCGCTGGAACGTGAGAACCCCGAGCTCGCGAGCGCGGTCCGGAAGATGGAGCGCGGCGGCGTTCCGAGAGATCCCCAACGCGCCGCGCAGGCCCTCTCGCGCCTGAGCGCGAAGGAGCGGCAGGCCTACCTCGACGCGACCGCCGAGCAGACGGAGGGCATTGCCCAGAACCGCCAGATGCGCCGCCAACTCGAGCGGGCCCGCAAGGGCCGACGCCGCTAGAGGTCTCTGCCTCTAGCCCCGCGCGTTACTTTCGCGGCGCGCCACCGAATTCATGATCGTGGAGGACGTCGCGGAGAGCGCCTTCCGGCGCCACTACGCCCAGATCTACCGATTCGTGCGACGCCGCTCCCCGAGCGCCGAGCACGCGGAGGACGTCACGCAGGCCGTCTTCGCAGACGCCGCCGCCGCCCGTGGGAAGCTGAATACCGACCGGCGCCTTCTGGCGGGGTGGCTCCATCGGGTTGCCCGCCGTCGCCTCGCCGACGAAGCGCGAAAGGACCTTCGGTCGCCGAAGGTCGTGCCGCTCGAAGCCGCGCACGGCGCCGTCGCGTTTGACCCATTCGAGTCGCCTGCCTTGGGACCGGCTCTTCGCAAGGCGATCGCGACGCTGCCGCAAGGCCAGCGCGACGTCGTCGTGCTGAAGCTCATCGAGGGTCGTCCCTTCGCAGAGATCGCCGGTCGCCTCCACACGACTCAAGCCGCTTGCAAGATGCGCCTCGTCCGCGGCCTCGAGGCTCTGCGCGACGAGCTGGAGAAGGAGGGGATCACGCCGTGAGCACGATCGACACCGAAATCCTCGACCTGCTGCGCGACCGCCCGGATCTGCTCAGGCTGGCGACGGCGGTGGCAGAAGCGGGCCGGCCTCCGCGAAGGATCCTGCGGGTGAGCGTCGCTGCAACCGTCACCGCGATCGCAGCCGCCGTAGCGCTCGTCACGGCTTGGCCGAACGGCGGTCCGAACGTCGTCGACCGCGCGCTGGCCGCGCTCAGCACCGGCCCTGTCATCCACGCCGTCGTCGAGCGGTCTTCTCCGAACAACCTCGTCGTGGACCTTGCCACCGGCGACGCGCGCGAGCGCATTCACACCATCGAGTACTGGTACGACCGCGAACGATCGGCCCTGCACACACGGCTGCTCACGGACGGCAAGATGCTGACGGAGATCGTCGAGACGCCGACCGGATCGGATTCCGATCTCGGCCACTATCCCGGCGGGATCGCGGCGCAACTCGATCCCGCGCTCGCGGGCTTCGTCACGCAGTACCGGGAAGCGCTCGCCGATGGGACGGCGAAGATCGTCGGCCACAACGGCGACGTCACGCTGATCCGATTCTCGACGGGGTATGGAGGGACAGAGGACGTCGGCGTCGACGGCGCCTCGTACCGCCCGCTGTTCTTCACGTACAACCACGAAGGCCAACCGGGGCAGAGGTGGCGCGTGGCCACCATCGATTCGATCGCGCGTGACCCGGCAGACTTCGCCAAGCCCGAGCTCTCGGCTCCCCGTCCGACAGGAGCCGGGGGGAACAGGACGGAGCCAATCGAGCCGGCGCAAGCGGCGAACGCGCTAGGGCGACCCCCGGTCTGGCTCGGAGAGACCTTCCGCGACCTGCCGCTGACCGGCGTCGCGCTGGCGACGGACGAGACGACCTACACGGATGGCACGAAGACCCCGGGCAGGTGGCTGGTGCTCACCTACGGAAAGACCGATGCAGTCGTCATCGGCGAGGCGGCGTCTGTTGCCGGCTCCTATCAGCTCGGCTTCAACGACGGCGGCGACCCGCCGGCGCCCGAGGGCTCGATCGTGCTGGAGGGCGACCAGCGCATCGTGGTTCCACCTGGTTCGGCCCCGCCGCCCGTCGAGTGGAGCGGGAGGCTGATCCGCAAGGGCCTCTACATCGAGATCCGAGCTTCGAGTCGGCAGCTCGTCCTCGGCGTGGCACGCGCCCTGCGCGACCTGTCCTGAGCGCAAATCCGATCGCACCGGCACGGGGTAGATACGAATCGATAACCGCCTAGACGACTTGGGAGGTCGCCGGTCTCCCGTCCTACTCGTCTCTCGCTCGGCGTCGCCGCAGCAGCGGCGCTCGCCCTCGTCCCGCTCGTCTTCGCCGGAGGCGCAGGTGCAGGCGAATCCAGCTGTCGGATCGAGGCGCTCTCGCCCACGCTCTATGCCGGGGACGTCTTCGGCATGGGCAGGGTCGTGTGCGCGACGCCTGCGAACAAGATCTCGATCACGGTCGTGCTCGAAAAGGACGGCGTCGAGGTTGCGCGCCTCACCCGCCGTGACTGTCAGAAGACCATCGTCTGCTGGAACACGACTGCCAACGTCCCGGACGAGCCGGGAGATCAGATCTGGTGCAGCCGTGCCTGGGGATCCGCGACGGGCTCGGCGCTCGGGGAAGTGCGCGCCTGCGAGGTCGAGGAGTTCTAGGAGTTCTAGGAGAACTAGAGCCGGTGCCTTAGCCACACGTTCGGCTCGACGTGACGGCCGACCCCGTCGCGAACCGAGAGCGGCGCCAGCATCCCCGGCACGATGTGCTCGCCGTCGCCGGGGAGCTCCATGCCGGTCCACTCCTCCCACTCCGCGACCGTGGCCTCGATCGTCATCGACTCCGCGGCCGGCGCGATGATCTCCCCGCCGTTGCGCTCGTGGAGGCGGATCCAGGGGTCGAAGTGCGAGCCGTCGGCGCGTCGCCACCGCATGTACTGCTCGATCGGGATCAGCGGATAGCGCGCCTTGAGCGTCGGCCGCACCGGCGCGATCAACTCTCGCAGCCCGCCGGAGGCGGCCGCGCGGCGCATCTCCTCGAGCATCCGGCCGGCCAATCCCTGACCCTGGCGATCGGGGCGCACCGCGATCGCAAGGGCGCAGAGGACGTCGGGCTCGCGGCCGCTCCTATAGGCGCGGAGAAACGCTTCGTCCCAGCCTGAAGGGAGGTCGCCGTCCGTCCCCTCCCACGCAGTCGGGACGCTGTGCAGCTCGGCGACGAGCTCGTCGCCCTCGAGCAAGCCGAGCTGAAAGTCGGGGAAGTCCTCGTACAGCCGGTTCCAGTAGCGCTGACCCGGCACGTTGTGTGCCATGTACGCGGGGAACGCCGGCTTCGACAGCACTTCGCCACGGATCGCGAGCAGCGCAGGGTCGTCCGCATAACGAACGACCTTCAAGATCGTTCGACGAGCGCGACCGCCTGCGCGGCCAGGCCTTCGCCGCGACCCGCGAAGCCAAGGCGATCCGTCGTCGTGGCTCGCACCGTGACGGGGGCGTCGACGAGGTCGCTGAGGATCCGCTCCATCTCCTCGCGCCGTCCGGAAATGCGCGGTTCCTCTCCGATCAGGACACAGTCGGCGTTCACGACCGCATAACCGGTCTCGCGCACCCGCGCGAGGGCGTCCCTGAGCAGGTCGAGCGAGGAGATCCCCGCCGGCGTCGAGGAGTCGGACGGAAAGAGCGAGCCGATGTCGCCGAGACCCGCAGCACCGAGCACCGCGTCGATCAACGCATGCGTGACGACGTCGCCGTCTGAATGCCCGGCGAGGCCGCGGGACGCGTCGAACCCCACGCCGCCGAGAACGAGCGGGACACCCTCCGCGAACGCATGCGCATCCACGCCGAGCCCGACACGAAAGCTCATCCGAGCGGCTCCTGGCGCGCGCGGCGTCGCTCGAAGACGGTGACCATGTCATAGCCTGCCGAGCGAAGCAGCTCACGAGCGCGATCGAAATCGCGCCCGACGAGGTCAGGCGAATGCGCGTCCGAGCCGAGCGTCGCCGGGACGCCGCGCTCGCTGCACGCGGCGAGCAGCTCAGGGTGCGGATACAGCTCGCGCACCGGCTTGCGCAGGCCTGCCGTCGAAACCTCGACGGCCACACCCGACTCGGCGATCGCGTCCGCCGCCGGGGCATAGTCGAATGACCTGGCACGTTCGCCGAAGATCTTCACGAGATCCGGATGCGAGAGAGAGTCGAACAGACCGGTTCGGGCAGCGTCGACGAGCGTCTCGAAGTAGCGACGCCAGGCTTCCTCGACACCGACGGCATCGACGAGGCGGGGTTCGCTGTCGATACCGAAGCCCTCGACGTAGTGCACCGAACCGAGCAGGTAATCCCACGGATAGGGCTCGAGGAGCTCGCGGGTCTCGTCTTCGCGGCCCGGTACATAGTCGACCTCCAATCCGAGCTTCACCGGCAGCCCCCGCTCGCGCGCGAGGACGACGGCCTCCACGTACGGCTCGAGGTCGTAGACGCAGCGCTCGGTCTGATACGGCACCGTCCAGAGCGCCCGCGTCTGCCTGAAGTAGTAGACGTGCTCGGTGAACCCGATCTCGTCGACGCCCGCCTCCTTCGCCGCCTCGACGAACGGCTCGACCGAGAACGTGTCGTGCGCGATCTCACCGCGGCCGTTGCGAAGGTGCATGTGGTAGTCGACGATCACAACAGAGCGGCGACCCGCTCGAGATCTCCGGCGTCGGTGATCTTCAGGAGACGCTGGTCGCCGTCGACGACCTTCACCCGGCCGCCATGCGCCTCGACGAGCGAGGCGCAATCGCTCGCGCCGGAGACGTCGCCCTTGCACGCGTCCCGCAGGACCTGCGCGACGAAGACCTGCGGCGTCTGCACGACCCGCAAGGCCTCACGATCGAGCGTCTCGACGACACGCTCGCCTTCGACTCGCTTGACGGTGTCCGCAACGGGGAGCGCCGGCACCACTCCGTCCCAACCCTCGTTCAGCGCCGTCAAGACACGCTCGACCACGCCGTCGTCCACCAGCGGGCGCGCCGCGTCGTGCACGAGCACGACCGCTGCCTCCTCCGGAACCTCCGCGAGCGCAAGCCGCACGGATTCACCGCGGGTCGCGCCCCCGGTCACGCAGGAGCTGACCTTGCTGCAGCCGAGCTCCTCGGCCAGCAGGATCGACGGCTCCTCCCACTCCGGCGGCGCGGCGACGACGATCGCGTCGACCCAGTCCGAGGCGTCCAGCCGCTCCAGGCTCTCGGCCAGCAACGGCCGGTCGCCCAGCCGGACGAACGCCTTGGGCCGGTCGGCGCCGAGCCGCTCCCCGCCACCCGCTGCAGCGAGGATGGCCCAGACGCTCACCTCGAGCCGGCGCGCGCCTTCGTCTTCGCCTTGCTCTTAGCTGCGGGCTTTGCGGTCTTGCGAGCCGCCGGCTTCGCCGTCTTGCGAGCGGCGGGCTTCGTGCTCTTCGACGCGACCTTCGCCGGCTTCGCGGCGGTCTTCTTACCGCCGTTGTCCCGCCCATTCGAGCTGGAGCCGACGAGGACGCCGTCGAGCCACTCGGCAGCCTCTTCCTCGTCCATGTCCTTGGCGTACATGAGCTCGCTGGCCAGGATCTTCTTGGCCTTCACGAACATCTGCTTCTCGCCGGTGGAGAGCCCCTTCTCCCGGTCACGCAACGAAAGGTTCCGCACGACTTCGGCGAGCTCGAGGATGTCCCCGGTCTTCATCTTGTCGCGGTTGTGCTTGAAGCGGCGGTTCCAGTTCTTCGGCATCTGCGTGCCGCCTCCGGTCAATGCCTTGACGACGACCTTGACCATGTCCTCGCCGATCACCTTCCGGAGCCCGACCTTCTCGGCGTTCTCCGACGGAACGTTGACGGTCATGTCGTTGTGCAGGATCTTGATCGTCAGGTATTCGCGCTTCTCCCCCAGCACGTCGCGCTTCTCCTTCTTCACGACCGTGCCTGCCCCGTGGTGTGGATACACCACCTTGTCGCCGACCTTGTACAAGCCCGCCCCTTTCCGTCTTTATCGTCTTATGTGACCGCGAAGCCGGCGGGTGGATTCCGCCGGCCGAGGTGGACAAGTCTACCAAAAGACGCTGGAAATGGCCATATTTTCCTCAAAATCCCTGCTAACCAGGGGATTCACCGGCCGCTCGGCGGAGGACCGGGGCGCACGCGGCGAGCAGGACCGCCACACCGCAGAGGAAGAGGAGTCCGCCGCGGAGGCTCGACGCTCCCGAGACCGCTCCGATGAGCGGCGGACCGGCCAGAAAGCCCAGGTAGCCGAGGATCGCCACGGTCGAGACGGCCGCCCCGCGACCGCCTTCCCCGCCGATCCGTCCGGCGAGGCCGAAGAGGGTCGGGGCGGACAGCGCCAGCCCTCCGCCGGCTATGACGAAGCCGGCGAGCGCGACGACCGCGTGCTGGGCGGTCGCCGCGAGCACTAGGCCGCCCGCGGCCGCGAGTCCCGCGAAGAGCATCCTGCCCGCGACCGAGGAGCGCTCGGCCTTTTGCGCCAAGAGCCGTCCCGTCGCCATCGCTCCCGCGAACAGCCCGGGCCCGAGTCCGCTCACCGCCGGGCTCGCGCTCAGCGTGCGCTCGAGGAAGAGCGCACTCCAGGCCTCGAGGCCGTTCTCGACCAGGAACCCGAGCGCGAGCACGGCGCCGACGATGACGAGCGGTCGCCCGAGCCGGACGCGGGCGCGCGGCGCTGCAGCCGGCCGCGGGCCCGCGAGGTTCACGGTCGCCGTCAGGACAATGATCAGACCGACGCCGGCGAGGATCCAGGACGGATGCGCCCCGGCTCTGCGCAGGAGCCCGGCCCCCACGCTGCCGATGAGGACACCGCCGGAGAACGCGGCGTGTAATCCATCCATCACGCGGACGCGATGGGTCGCCTCGAGTCGGGAAGCGTCGGCGTTGATCGCGACGTCGAGCGTCCCGGTGGCCAGTCCCACGACGGCCAGAAAGACCACGAGGGCCGGGACCGAGCGCGCGAGCCCGGGCAGCATCGCGGCCGCTCCGAACGCGACGAGCCCGATCGGGACGAGCCGGGCCCCGAAGGCGTCGGCGAGGCGGCCGGCCGCGAGCATCGCCGGCAGCGCGGCGAGCGCGACACAGAGCAGCGCGAGGCCGAGTTGCGCCTCGCTCGCTCCCGTCGAGTCCTGGATGCCCGGCAGGCTCGCCGCCCAGGCGCCCCAGAACAGCCCGAACGCCGCGAAGGCCGCGGCAAGCCCTTTTGCTCTGTTCAGAGCTGCAGATACCTGTCCACGAGGTTGTGCTCCTGCAGCCGGCGCAGGCCCTCGCGGATCTCACGCGCGCGCACGGTCCCAACGCCGCTGATCGCCTCGAGGTCGCGCTGGGAGGCGCGGACGATCGATTCCAGATCGCTCATGTCGCGCACGACCTTCTTGACCACGCCCTCGGGCAACCGCGGGATGTGCGAGAGGATGCGGAACCCGCGCGGCGAGACCGAATGGTCCAGCGGATTCACGTCGCGCGGATATCCGAGCAGCTCGGCGAGTCGCTCGAACTCCAGCAACTGCCGGTACGGGAGTGCGTGCAGACCTTCGAGCGTGAGCTCGGCGCGCGGGCCGGGACCTTCGACGTGATAGTCGTAGACGACCGCCGCTCGCTGAGCAGGAACGTCGCCGACGAGCTCGTGGAGCTGCATCCGGATCAGCCGCGCCTCCGCTCCGAGCTCGACGCAGTCGCGCTCGATCTCCGCGGCCATGCGTGTCGTCATCTCGGCGCGCTGGAGCACGACCAGGACGTCGTCGAGCACAACCGCGTTCTGAAACTCGAGCGCGGTGAGCCGGGTGAGCACCTGGTCGAGCCGCTGGCCGTACGTCTCGAGCGTCGCCAGCGCCTGATTCGTCTTCGCGAGGACCTCGGCCACGGCGTCGAGCTGGTAGCGCGCCTGGCCGACGTAGAGGGAGATCGTCGCGCGCTGCTGCGAGATCGAGATCACGAGGGCGCCGGTCTGCTTCGCGACGCGTTCGGCGGTGCGATGCCTGGTTCCCGTCTCGGCGGACGGGATCGTCGGGTCCGGCATCAGCTGGACATTCGCGTACGCGATCTTCGTCAGACCCTGATTGACGATGATCGCCCCGTCCATCTTCGCCAGCTCGTAGAGGAACTGCGGCGTGAACGGCTGGTCGAGGCGCATCCCGCCCGAAAAGAGGAACGACAGCTCGTTCGGGTCGCCGACCACGATCAGGGCACCCTCGCGCGACCGGATGATGTCGTCGATGGCCTGCCGGAGGTCGGTACCCGGCGCGATGCGTCGCAGCGCCGTGAGCAGCTCGGGATCCCGCCGAGGGTCGTCCTCCGAAGGCGTGCGCGTGAAGCCGAGGTCGGGCTGTGCGTCCGGCATCGGATCTCAGTTTGCCAGGTCAGCCAGCGAGCTCAGGCTCCGCGGTCGGGACCTCCCGCCGGCCAACAGTTGCCGTGACGAGCCCGACGAGGATGCAGACGGCGCCGCCGAGCTGGAGCAGCGACGGAGACTCGTCCACGATCAGCGCCGCGAAGACGACCGAGCACAGCGGCTGGAAGGTCAGGAGGATCGAGCTCGTGACCGCCGGCAGCCGCGGTAGGGACGTCGAGATCAACAACCAGCCGAGTACCTGCGCCGAGAGGGCGAGCACGATCAGCCAGCCGATCGCCGCCCACGAAGGCGTCAGGTCGAGATCACCGACTGCCGCTCCGATCGCCGCGCACCCGAGCGCCGCTGCCAGCGTCGCCAGGAACAGCGGCCCCGCCGGCCGGCGCAGGTCGCGGCTGCCTTCGCGCAGCACGAGCAGGAAGCCGGAGTACGCGATCGCGGTCAGCACGCCGTAGAGCGCGCCGAGACCGGGGTTCGCTCCATATGCGCCCTGCTCGAGCGCGCCCGAGATCAGCAGCACCCCGACGCCGACGACCGGAATCGCCGCCAGCGACGAACGATGCGGCCGTTCCCGCAGCAGGGCCCATGCGAGCACACCGACCAGGACAACCTGTGTGTTGCCGAGGACGGTCGCGAGGCCGGCGCCGACCTGCTCGATCGCGTTGTGCCACAGCACCAGGTCGGCCGCGAAGAACGCGCCCGCCAGCCATGCGAGCCAAACGGCGCGTTGCCGCGGACGACCGTAGCGACGCGTCTCGAGCCGCGCAAGCAGCCAGAGCGGCGGCAGCGCGAACACGCAGCGATAGAACGCTCCCGTCGAAGCCGAGACGTGCGAGAGGCGGAAGAGAATGCCGGAGAACGCGATCGCGACCGCGCCGACGAGCACGGCCAACACGGGCCTCTGGCCGACGCCGCGCAGCACGTTCAGACGCTAGGCGATCGCGAGCGGTGCCGCAAAGGGTGTCTAACCCAGCTACTGGTTTATGGGGCCGAGCGCGGCGGTGATGGCCTTCGCCAGCGTGTCCGTCTCCGCCGGCGAGATGACGACCTTGATCCCGAGCTTGGCGCATTCCTCGAGCCGCCGGTCGGTCTGCGTCGCGGGGCGGAGCCGCCCCGTCAGCCCGATCTCGCCGAACGCGGCGAGCCCTTCGCGTGTCGGTACCCCCTTCGCTGCAGAGGCGATCGCGAGCGCAATCCCGAGATCCGCGCCCGGCTCGTCGATGCGAACCCCGCCGGCGACGTTGACGAAGACGTCCGCCGTGCCGAGCGCGACGCGTGCGTGTCGCCCCAGCACCGCGACGATCATCGCCAGCCGCTTCGGGTCGACTCCCGTCGCCACGCGGCGCGGCATCGCAAGGTCGGTGGGCGCGACGAGCGCCTGGATCTCGAGCAGGATCGGCCGGGTTCCTTCAAGCGCGCAGGCGACCGCGGAGCCGACCTCGCTGCCGGCTGTGCGGCCGAACAGCTCTGAAGGATCCGGCACGCCGACGAGGCCGGTTCCCGTCATCTCGAACACGCCGAGCTCGTTCGTCGACCCGAAGCGGTTCTTTGCGGCGCGAAGGATGCGGTGCGCGTGGTAGCGGTCACCCTCGAACTGCAGCACGCAGTCGACGAGGTGCTCGAGGACGCGCGGGCCCGCCACCGTCCCGTCCTTCGTGACGTGACCGACGAGGATCGTGGCGATGCCGAGCTCCTTTGCCGTTCGCAGCAGACGTCCCGCCGCCTCGCGCACCTGTGCCACCGAGCCCGGTGCCGAGCCGACCTCCCCCGAGTAGATCGTCTGGACGGAGTCGATCACGCAGACCGCGGGCCGCTCGGCTTCGAGCGTCGCGCAAACGGTCTCCAGCTCGGTCTCGGCGAGGATCTCGACGCCCTCCGCGCCGCCCAGGCGCTCGGCGCGCAGCTTGACCTGCGCCACCGATTCCTCGCCGGTCACGAGCAGTGCACGCCGGTCCTTCGAGATCGCCGCGAGCGCGGTCAGCAGGAGCGTCGACTTGCCGACGCCGGGCTCGCCCCCGACGAGGACGAGCGACGCGGGCACGAGGCCGCCGCCGAGAACCCGGTCGAGCTCGGCGACGCCGGTGGGGATCCGCTGAGCCTCCGAGACCTCCACGTCGACCAGCCGCAGGATCGGCTGCGGCGGCGCCTTCGCGCTGGGCCCGCCCACGACGTCCTCGACGAGCGTTCCGAAGGCGCCGCAGCCCGGGCACTTGCCGAACCACCGCCCGGCCGAGTAGCCGCAGTCGGTGCACGCGTAATTGACGGCGGGCTTTGCCACCCGGCCAGTCTAGGAGCAGGACCCGATGGCAACTGTGTCCTTTCTGTGCCGGTTAGTGCGGTGAGACCGCCGCTCGATCGTCTGTGGACGACGCCGATCCCTGAACGAGTGAACCTCCCTGGGAGGACCGGCGCGAGCTAGCCGCCGCCCGGACGTGGCGCTAATTCGGGCCCGCGCCGGGTCGTAGCCCTCTCGAACTATGCCGCTCGTGTGCGGATTAGTGCCGGGTTAGATTGGCTTTCGATCATCTCTCCGGTCCTCGTAGTCGGAAGGAAAGGAGACTTCGTGAAGAAGTTCGCTCTGTATCTCGTCACCCTGCTCACGCTCGTGGGGGCAGGCGTGGCGTACTCGGCGGCTTCGCCGAGCGCGAAGCTCGAGAAGCAGGATCGCCTCTACGGCGGCGGCCAGTTCGGGCCCGGTTGCTTCTCGAACAGCACCCTGTGCTTCGCCCGTCCACGGAACTTCGCGGTTGACGCCCACGCAGAGGGCAACGGCAGTGAGGCCATCGGCAACTCGACCTACGGCACTCCCGGGGCCGGCGAGTCGTACCGAAGCGTCACCTGCCTCCGCGTGGAGGGCAACGCAGCGGCGGTGGGCGGCGTCGTCACCTCAGGTGCGAATGCCGGGTTCGGGTACGTCCAGTACTTCGTCGACCGCGGCGGACCCGGTCTGGGCGATCGGGATCTCGCGAGCCCGTCGTTCACCGACACGCTCGACGCATCCGGTTGGCCGGCAGGATTCCCAGCCGTCTGCCCGTCGCCGACGACGGGCTTTCCGGGCGGCGAGCCGAGCTACCTGGAGGTGCATTCGGGTGACGTCGTCGTGCAGGACGCCCCGAGCGACTAGCGCGTAGTTCGGGCGGGCGGTCGTCTCCCGGACGGCCGCCCGCTCACGAGACGACTGCGCCGACGATCACGTAGGCGAGGCCGGCTGGCCCTGCGACCACCTGGCGCGTCGACTCCGGCTCGACGAGGACGAACATGCCCGGCTCGAGCGGCACCTTCTCGCGTTCGACGACGATGTGGCCGCTACCGGCGACCGGCACGTAGATCTCTTCCTGACCACTCTCGCGCTCGTCGTGCTCCTTGCCGGCCTGACCGGGCTCGTTGTCGAACCGGTTGAGCTTGATCGCGCGCGCGCCCCAAGCTCGCGGGCGATCGCCTTCCGCCGTCCTTCGAGAGTCCGCGCATCCACTGCCCGCCAGTTGCTCACGCGCTGAGCCGGCCCGCGCGTACGGCTACTCGGCGGCGAGTTCTTCTTCCGGCTCGTCGGAGGGTTCCTCCGGCGGGACGGTGACCTTCTCGGGCGTCACTTCGCCCGGGATGACGGTCATGTCGACCTCTTCGGTCTGGCCCTTGCGCGCGACGAGGATCGTCGAGCCGGGCTCCAAGCTGCGGCCGAGGACGAAGTCCGCAAGCGGATCCTCGATCACCCGCTGGATCGCACGGCGCAGCGGCCGCGCGCCCATCGCCGGGTCATAGCCCTTCTCGACCAGGAGCTCCTTCGCCTCGTCCGTGAGCTCGATCGCGACGTCGTGGGTCGCCATCTGCTCGCGCACGCGCTTCATCTGGATGTCGACGATCGTCAGGATCTCTTCCTTCGTCAGCTTGTGGAAGACGATCACCTCGTCGATGCGGTTCAGGAGCTCGGGCCGGAAGACCTTCTTCAACTCGCCCATCACCTTGTTCTTCATGTCCTCGTAGGACATGCCGGTGTCGTCGCCCATCGAGAAGCCGAGGGACTGGTTCTTCGAGATCTGGCCCGCGCCGATGTTCGAGGTCATGACGACGATCGTGTTGCGGAAGTCCACGCGGCGTCCCTGCGCGTCGGTCAGCTTCCCCTCCTCCAGGATCTGGAGCAGGATGTTGAAGACGTCCGGGTGAGCCTTCTCGATCTCGTCGAGCAACAGCACCGAATAGGGCTTGCGGCGCACGGCCTCGGTGAGCTGGCCGCCTTCGTCGTAGCCGATGTAGCCCGGAGGCGAGCCGACGAGCCGGGACACGGAGTGCTTCTCCATGTACTCCGACATGTCGACCTGGATCATCGCGTCCTCGTCGCCGAACAGGAACTCGGCCAGGGTGCGCGCAAGCTCCGTCTTCCCGACGCCTGACGGGCCGAGGAAGATGAACGAGCCGGTCGGCCGCTTCGGGTCCTTGATGCCGGCGCGTGCGCGGCGGATCGAGCGCGACACGGCCTCGATCGCCTCCTCCTGACCGATCACGCGCTTGTGCAGCTCGTCCTCCATCCGGATGAGCTTCTGCGACTCGGCCTCGGTGAGCTTGAAGACGGGGATGCCGGTCCACATCGAGACGATGTCGGCGATCTCCTCCTCGCCCACCTCGGGCTGCTCGGCCTCTGCCTCGTTCTGGCGCCAGTTCTCCTCCAGCTCGCGCTTCTTCTGCGAGAGCTTGCGCTCCTTGTCGCGCAGCGAGGCTGCCTTCTCGAACTCCTGGTTCTCGATCGCGTCTTCCTTGTCCTTGCGGACCTTCTCGATCTCCTCCTCGAGCTCGCGGTACCGCGGCGGCGCACTCATCGTGCGGATCCGCATGCGCGAGCCCGCCTCGTCGATGAGGTCGATGGCCTTGTCGGGAAGATGCCGGTCCTGGATGTAGCGGTCGGCGAGCGACGCGGCCGCGTGCAGCGCGTCGTCAGAGATCTTGCAGCGGTGATGCGCCTCATAGCGGTCGCGCAGGCCGCGCAGGATCTGCACCGTGTCGTCCACCGTCGGCTCGTCGACGCGGATCTGCTGGAAGCGTCGCTCCAGCGCCGCGTCGCGCTCGAGGTACTTGCGGTACTCGTCGAGCGTCGTCGCGCCGATCGTCTGCAACTCGCCGCGTGCAAGCGCGGGCTTGAGGATCGAGGCTGCATCGATCGCACCTTCCGCAGCGCCGGCGCCGACGAGATTGTGCAGCTCGTCGATGAACAGGATGATGTCACCGCGCTGGGTGATCTCCTTCATTACCTTCTTCAGGCGCTCCTCGAACTCACCGCGGTACTTTGAGCCTGCGACGAGCGCGGCGAGGTCGAGCGTGTAGATCTGCTTGTTCTTCAGCAGCTCGGGAACCTGGTTGCTCGAGATGCGCGCCGCGAGTCCCTCGACGACCGCCGTCTTGCCGACGCCCGGCTCGCCGATCAGGACCGGGTTGTTCTTCGTGCGGCGCGACAGGATCTGCATCACGCGCTCGATCTCCGTCTGGCGGCCGACGACCGGGTCGAGCTTCCCCTCGGACGCCTGCTTCGTCAGGTTGCGGCCGAACTGGTCGAGGAGCTTCGAAGACTTGGCCTTCTCGCCCGGCGCCGCGCCGCCGCCCTGTTGCCGGCGGCCGGGACCGGAGAGCATGCGGATGATCTCGTTGCGAATCTTGTCCGCATCCGCGTCGAAGTCGAGCAGGATGCGTGCGGCCACGCCCTCGTTCTCGCGTACGAGGCCGAGCAGGATGTGCTCGGTGCCGATGTAGTTGTGGCCGAGGCTGAGCGCCTCGCGCAGCGCGAGCTCAAGTACCTTCTTCGCGCGCGGCGTGAACGGAATCTGGCCGGTCGTGACCTCGTCCCCCTGGCCGACGATCCGCGCGACCTGGGCGCGAACTTCCTCGACCGTGATGTCGAGCGACTCGAGCACACGTGCCGCGAGCCCCTCCTCCTCGCGCAGGAGGCCGAGCAGGATGTGCTCGGTGCCGATGTAGTTGTGCTTGAGCGCCCTGGCCTCGTCCTGAGCGAGGACAACGACCTGCCGAGCCCGTTCGGTGAAGCGTTCGAACAAATTCGTCCTTCCTTCCTAACCGGGAAGGGTCATCGTAGCCCAGCTAGCGGAGGCTGTGCCCTGGCCCTTTACGGACTTCTTACGCCTGTTTCGGCAGAACCCACCGCGCCCTGAAGAGAAGGTCAGGAAAAGCGCGGGAGGAGCCCCCTGACGACGGTCGCCGCCGTCATCAGAAGGATCTTCAGGTCGAGCCAGAGCGAGAAGTTCTCGATGTAGAAATTGTCCCATTCGGCTCGATCGGCGATCGACGTGCGGCCTCGCAGGCCATGGACCTGGGCCCAACCGGTGATGCCGGACTTGACGCGGTGCCTGTCGGCGTAGCGATAGACGCTCGACTCGAACCGGCTGGCGAACTCGGGACGCTCCGGCCGCGGGCCGACGATGCTCATCTCGCCCTTGAGCACGTTGAGCAGCTGCGGCAGCTCGTCGAGACTCGTGTCTCGCAGCAAGCGGCCCAGGCCGGTCCTCCGATCTGCGCCCTCGACACCCCCGGGCGCGAGACCGTCGGGAAGGACAAAGGCGGTCTCGTCCTGCTCGTTCCGCATCGACCGAAACTTGAGCATCTCGAAGGGTTTTCCGTCGCGGCCCACGCGCGTCTGACGGAAGAGGATCGGGCGACCCATGGAAAGCCGGATCGCGAATGCGACGACCAGAAAGATCGGGGCCATGACCGCCAGCAGGAGGGCTGCCGCCACTCGGTCTCCCGTGTACTTGAGCGCGAAGTGCCAGTTCCGAGGATTTACCCGGCGTGGAACGAGGAGCGAAACGCCTCCGAGATGCTCGACGGTGACGTCCTCGGCCACGCGCTCGTAGAACCGCGGCACGAATGCGACGTCGACGCCCAGCGTGTCGCATTGGCGGAGGATCCGAAGAAGTACCTCATCCGGCGCAGTCGAGAAGGCCACGACAACCTGTTGGATCCCGTGCCCCTCGACCACTCGCTCGAGGTCCCAACTCGCGCCGAGGACGGGCAGGTCGCCCTCGGGGACGTCGAGCGGCAGCGGATCCTTGTCGAGGAAACCCACTGGGGCAAGCCCGAGCTCGGGCCGCCTCTGCAGCCGCTGCGCAAGCAGCGTTCCGATTCGACCGCGACCGATGATCAACGTCGGCCGAACGATCCGCCCGGCGCGGCACGCGTTTCCCAGCGACCATTGCAGCGCCGTGCGCCCGGCGAGAAGGTAGACGGCGACAAACACCCATTCGCGAATGAAGAGGGCGCCGTCGCCGGAGCCTTCCAGTAGAACCTGAAGCGAGAGTGCGAAGGCCGCCGACAGAGCCAGCACGAGGAGAATGACGCGTGCATCATCGAGCACGTGCGACTGCAGCCGGCGACGGTAAAGACCTCGAGCGGCAAGCAGCGAGAACAACGCCACCGCGAAGACGAGCAGCCAGCGTGTCGGAAGGGGCGTCACACCGGCGTGGTGGGCGCCGTACTCGGCCGCGACGGATCCGGCGGTGAACATCAGCGCGTCCAGCCCGAGCAGGACCGAGGTCCAGAGGTTGGCGCCGATCTGCCACGGGCGCGAAACCGGCCGCGGGATCGCGACGACCGGCTCGACCAGTCGATCGAGGGAAGCTTCAGTCAGTGGTGTCGCAGACACCCCGGGACCTCACGCTTGTCCGAACGCCCGCTAGTTCCGGTTCCGGGCAGCCACGCGCCGGAGCCCAGCGCCCGTCAAAAGCAGCGCCACCCCGCCGACGACCATCAGGGTGAGGTCGAGCCCGGTGAACGGCAGCCCCTTGGCACCGCCGGCCTGCGCCAGCTGCTGTTGCAGCCCGGGCTGGACGTTCTGGTTGCCGTACCCCTGCAGGACAGCATCCTTCAACGCGCGGTTGAGGTCACTGCGTGAGTAGTGGCCGTCGAGACGGCCGTTGTCCGCATAGTCGCGGTAGATCTGCGTCGGCGTCGCAGCAAGCGCCGCCGGTGAAAGTATGAGAGCCGCTGCCCCGACAGCAAGGCCCGCTAATAGACGCCGCATGGTCTTCCCCTTCCAAATCCCCCAGATTGCCGCAAGATCCTGCCCAGAAAGCTACTGCTTCCTTCGGACAGGGTACACACACAATACGCCCCGCTCCTCCTTCTGTCGACACCCCCTTTTGAGTGATTCCAGCGTGTCCGCCTTCAACAGGTGAAAAATGAAGTTGTAAGTAGAACGGACAAGGCTTTCCCCTGGATACTGGTTGGGGTTCTGGCGACCGGCGCGTGCTCGCTCGCCTGGAACCAGTACGGGAGCATTTACGCGCGGGACTGGTTGCCGTATGCCGTTGCGACGGCGCTGCTCACGGCCGGGCTCTTCTGGAGCGGCCGAGCGCAACGTCCCGGTCGGCCCGCGCTCATTGGGCTGGCGGGTCTCGTCGGTCTCTCGGCCTGGGACGCGTTCTCGATCCATTGGTCACCGGTCCCTGCCCTCGCGCGTGACGAGTCACTTCTCGTCCTCTTCTATGCACTCGCGTTCCTCGTGCCCTTGCTCCTCCTGCGAACCGAGGAGGAGCGGAGGCTCGCGACGGCTCTCCTCGTCGCGTTGGTCGTCGCGCTCGAGCTCGCAGCGCTGGTCGAGCTGCTCGCCGTCTCGCAGCCCACCGATGACTATGAAAACGGCCGCCTGACCTTTCCCATCTCCTACGTCAACGCGCAAGCCGCGCTGCTGCTCCTCGGGTTCTGGCCCTCGGTGGCGCTGGCGACGGACCGCGGGATTCGACCGGCACTACGTGGGGCAGCGATGGGAGGCGCGTGCGCGCTGCTGGCCGGCTGGCTGATGACGCAGAGCAAGGGCGGACTCATCGCCCTCACCCTTGCAGGGATCGTCTTTTTCGCCCTGAGCCCGGATCGGCTGAGGGCAGTTGTACCGACGCTCGTCCCTGTCGCCCTCGTCGGTGGGTCGTACGAGCTGCTGACCCGGCCGTTCCGAGAACGTCTGGGGACGGACTTCGCCGACGCCGTTCGATTCGCGTCTCGGACGGCCCTGATCCTGGCCGGCGTCGCGGCGCTCATCGGTTGCGTCTATGCACTCATCGACCGGCGCGTCCTGGTGCCGCGGCGCGCGAGCAGGTTGGCCGGCAGGTTCTTGCTCGCCGCGCTCGCGGCCGTGCTCATCGGCTCGATCGGGACGTTCTTCGGCGTCGCCGACCGGCCCGGCCACTACCTCCAGGAACGATGGCGGCACTTCAAGACGCTCCCGTCACATGAGCGAGGCAGCAGCCACCTCACCAGCCTTGGTTCCAATCGCTACGACTTCTGGCGCGTCGAGCTACGGCTGGCGCAGGATCATCCGGTTGCCGGCGTCGGGGCGCGTGGATTCGCGCAGCGCTATGTCGAAGAGCGACGCAGCAGCGAGACGCCGGCGCGGGGGCACTCCCTAGAGCTCGACGTCCTCGCCGAGACCGGAATCATCGGCTTGGCGTTTCTCCTCGTGGCGATCGGCCTCCCGCTGTCCTGCGCGATCCGACGCGGACGGCGGACCGCATTGCTCGCCGGCCTCGCCGCAGCAGGTGTCTACGGCTTCACGCACGCATCCGTTGACTGGATCTGGACTTCCCCGCCGATCGGGGTCCTGCTGTTCCTCCTCCTCGGGATCGCGAATGCCGGCCGCACCGTGGAAGATCGAGGGCCGCCCTCGATCGGCCGCCGCGTCGCCCTTGGAGCCGGCCTTGCCTCACTTGCGCTGGCGATCGGCGCATTCGCACTCCCCTGGATCTCGGCACGTCTGACCACGAATGCTCTGCGGCATCCCGATCAGGCGGCCGGCGACTTACGCTGGGCGAGACGGTTGGATCCCCTGTCCGTCGAACCGTGGCTCGCCCAGGCCTCGCTCGCGAAGGCCCCGCCCGATGCGGTCGCCGCCTTGAGGCATGCTGTCGACCAACAGCCGGAGGTCTCCGGCCTTCGGTACCTACTCGGCCTCGCCTATCTCCGCGCGGGCGAGAACGTCCAAGCCAGGCGCGCCCTGCGCGTCGCCCATCGACTCGATCCCCGGGACGCGGACATAGCGAGTGCGCTCCGACGCGCTCGGCACGAGGGATGACCTCATCGCCCAGGCGCTGTGCCGAATAGAGCCGTTGCGACTCGGCCCGTAAGGTCGTGCACGCGAGTCGCAGCCTGCTCGTAGTCGTGCTGTGTCCCGCCGTATGGATCGGCGATCGGCGGCGGTGGCTCACCCGCCTCCCCTCTCTGGCGACGCTCGTTCACCAACGCCACGGCAAATCGCGCCCGCGAGACGGGATCCGGCTCGTCCGGAATCGTTACGGCCTCGAGGCCCTCGACGAGCTCGCCCAGCAGGAAAGAACGCTCGCGGCGCGCATCCGCTTCTACGACGGCCCGAGCGACATGCTTGGGTTCGAATCCGACGATGAGATCGGCGCCGTCCAGTCGAACGCCGTCGAGGCAGCGCGAACGATGGGCAGAGAGATCGAGCCCGTAGGACGAGCACAGACGCAGGGCCTCTGCGAGGGCCGGCGCCGCGTTGAGATCCAGGGTTCCGAGAGAGTGAACCCGGACCGGAACGCCCGCACTTACCGCCTCGAAGGTCGCCGCGGCGATCGGGCTGCGGAATCGATTGCCGGTGCAGACGAAGACGACCTCGAACGTGTCGGTCATCGGGGCCACGTTAGCCGGGGGGTTCTCGCCAGCCGCCCGTACAGGTCCAGGTACCCCTCGACCATCGCGGCCTCCCCGAAGCGTGCTGCGACCTCCCGGCCGGCCTCGGTGATCCGGTGCCGGAGCTCGCGGTCGTCGAGGACCCGCCGGAGTGCCGTGGCCAGCGCGTCTGCGTCGTCCGGCGGCACCAGGAGTGCGGTGCGCTCATCTTCGAGCAAGTCCAGAACGCCGCGAATCCGCGTCGCCACGATCGGCGTCCCAATCGCAAGTGCCTCCAGAGCGGTCAGCGGGAACCCCTCGGCCCTCGACGGCAGCACGACCGCGTCTGCGGCTCCCATCAGCGCCCAAGCGTCGATTCGAGGGCCTGCGAAGACGACACGACCGTCCACGCCGTTCGCCGACGCTTCCACGCGTAGCTGCTCGAGCAATGGACCGTCGCCCACGATGCCGAGTGCGGCGCCCTGGACACCCGCGAGAGCGCGGATGGCTACTCCGTGGTTCTTCTCGGGCACGAGGCGCCCGACGCTCAGCACGAGTGGCCGTCGGGGCTCGAGGTTCCACTCCCGTTCCAGCGCTGCTCGCTCGACCGGCGAGGGAGCCGCGGGCACGCCGTTTGGGATCGTCTCTACGACGCGCAGACCATGGGCAGCCAGACCGTCCGCGATTGCGGGGCCGCATGCGACGACAGGGAAACCGGCGAGCCGCAAGACCCGTGCGGCCGCCGCGTCGTCCTGCTCGGGAACACCGTGCAGGCTGACGAGCCCGCTCGTCCGGCGACCTCGGAGTGTCGCGACGCAGGCGACGGCGGCCATCCCCGGGTTGTGCACGTGCAGGATGTCTGGACGCTCGGCCCGCAGCGCTCTGTCGAGTGCCGCCACTGCCCTCGGAACACCGCGGAGCCGGCGGCCGACGATCGGCAATGGATGAACGGTTGCTCCAGCCTCGGGGGCGAGCACGCCGAGGGCGGCGGCAATCGCCACCTGGTGCCCGGCGTCGCGCGTAGCCCGCACCAAGGCCAGCGTCACGCGTTCGGCGCCGCCGACCCCGAGCGCCTGGATGACGTGCAGGACCCGCATGTCAGTTCGACGCCCGGAGGCCGCGGTAGAGGTCCACCATCTGCCGGGCGACGGCGCCGATCTCGAACTGCTCGGCGACGCGTGCGGCGCCGGCCCGGCCGAGCCGTACCCGCAGCTGGTCGTCGTCCGCCAGACGCCGGATTGCTTCTGCAAGTGCATCGACGTCGTCGGGCTCGACGAGTAATCCCGTCTGCTCGTCGGCCACGAGCTCCGGCAGACCGCCGGTGCGGGTAGCGACGACCGGAAGTGCAACCGACATCGCCTCGAGCACCGCGATCGGAAGGTTGTCGCCGCGCGTGGCAAGGACGAAGAGATCGGCGTCGCGCAATCGACCGACGACGTCGCCAACCTCGCCGTGGAAAACGGCATCGACTTCGAGCCGGCGCGCACGATTCTCGAGCTCGGCTCGAAGCGAGCCGTGGCCGAACACGTCCAGCCGAACCCGCCGCTCCGCGCGTGCGACTGCGTCAAGCAGCACGTCGACACCCTTCCGGTGCTCGAGAATCCCGACGGTCGAGACGCGGAAGGGCTCGTGCCTCGGCGCCGGCTCGACTCGCCGCACCTCGACCCCGTTGGGAATCACGTGTAGACGCGGTCCCGGGAATCCGTGCTCGACGAGAAAGCGCTGAAGCGCTGCCGACGGCACGACGATGCTGCCGAGCCGAGCCAGAGCACCCTCGATGCGAAGAAGCCCGTGGAGGAGCCAGGCAACGCGTGCGCGGGAGACATCCGGCGGGAGCCTTCCATCGCTGCGGCCGACAAGACCGAAGATCTCGTCAGGGACGCCGTGCATGGTGTGCACCGCCGAGGCTCCCCGCATGCGCGCCTGCGGGCGAACGAGCAGCCCTGTGCGCCGGTCGTGCGTGTGCACGACATCCGCGGCTGCAAGCATTCGCGAAAGTCCGGCTGCGCCGCGTACGTCGAACTTGTGACGCAGAGGCTGGACCGTTGCCCCGACGCCGACAGCGCGGAAACTCTCCGCCACCGCTTCGCTGGCGCACAGCACGTTGACGTCGCAGCCGGCCCGCGCGACGTGGGGAGCGAGCTCGAGCAGATGTGTCAGCGGGCCGCCGGCCGCGAGACTGCAGGCGTAGACGACCCTCATGCAGTCGTGCTGGAGTCGCGCTCATGGATCAACGCTGTGGCGAGCGCGCCGAGCAGCCAAAACGGCGCGAAGTACTGCTCCGACAAGGTGATCGCGGCGGCGCTCGCAATCACGAGCGAAACGCGAGCGGTCGATGCGAAGAGCGGCGGGCCGAGATCTCGACGGATCGCGGCGGTCAGCCTGGCGAAGGTCACGACGAGATAACTGACGAAGAGGACGAGCGCGACGACCCCGAGTTCGGAGGCGACGTCCAGGTACGCGTTGTGAACAACGCGAAGCACCTTCGTTCCCGGCGGATGCCCGGTCGCCTGCAGATACTGAAACTGGAAGTTGCCGGGCCCGATCCCCAGGACCGGGTGTCCGGCGGCGAGCCGAGCCGCTGCATCCCACGCCTCGAGCCGCGAGCTGACGTTTGCCGACGCGACCTTCTCCTTTGCGCGTAGACCGGTCTCGATCTGCGGACGGCCGAGATGAATCACCAGGAGGAGCGCCAGCCCGACCGCAACCGCACCTGCGATCAGGGCGCGCGCGTGTCGACGCTCGCCGAGCGTGTACCAGAGGACGCCGGCCCCAATGCCCACAAGGGCACCGCGCGAGAGCGTGAGCAGCATCGAGACGACGATCACAGCGGTCATGGCGACCGCCAGGGCGCGGCGACTCCCCCGCTCGCGCAGCAGCCACAGCGTGAACGGGAGCGTCGTCGCGAGTACGAAGGCAATGTCGTTCGGGTCGCCGTGCGGCAGTCGAGCGGACAGCGTCTCGCCGGAGAGGAAGTTCCAGCTGGCGAGGGCCCCTGTGATCGCCGACCCGACGGAAAGAGTCCACGCGATGCGCCTGTGCAGGTGGTGAGCGCCGACAAATTGGCTCACGACGAAGAACAAGGCCACGAAGCTCGCGTACCGCGTCGTCGTGACAAGCGCGGGTGACATCTCTTCCGCCTGGAGCGTCGAGAGCAAGGCAAGCGCGAGCAGACCGAAGACGAGGGCGTGCAGAGCGTCGAAGACGAGTCGACGCCGCGTGACGATCGCGTCGAGCGCGAACGCGCCGAAGCAGAGGGCGCCGGCCAGCTTCGTCAGCGTCAACGAGCTGGAGCCGAAGGTGATCACCGACTCGAGCGGAGCGGACGCGACGAGCAGGAGAATCGCCAGCTCGATTCGCACCGTACAGACGGCGACTGCGGCAAGCGCGACGAGCGCGATGAGGACCTCGATCGGGCGCTCTGTCGCTAGGAGCGCGAGCGGGAGGGCGGGCAGCAGGAGGAGGAATGCGACCGCCGCACGGCGGTCGCCAGCGGTCTGCCGTGCAAAGCTCGCCACGTCTGAGTCCCGGACCGCGCTAGACGCGCTCGCGGACCTTTGCGGGCGCCGGCAGCTGACCCCCTTCGGCCTTCTCCGGTCTTCCGTAGTAGCCCCGTGCCTGCCGGCTGCGGGACTGGTTCAGGACGGCAGCCGTCGGCGCGACGGCGATCAGCGCGAGCCGCTCGACCGCCTCTCGCACGGCGGCGCGCGACGCCGAGCCGGCGCTCGCGACGAGCAGTGTCGCACTGGTCGCACTGGCGACAACCCTCGCATCGCTGACGGGGACGACGGGCGTCGTGTCGATGACGACCGTGTCGTATTCCTCTTCGAGCGTGCGCAGGATTCCCGGGAACCGTGTCGCGAGCAGCTCACCGGGATCGGTCGCGAGACGCCCGCCCGTCAGCACGTCGAGCTCGCGCAGGGACGTGCTCCGGATCGCGGACTCGAGACGCGTGCCTTCGAGGACCTCGTGGAGGCCCGGGATGCGGTCGACGTTCAAGAGCTCCGAAAGTCTGCCGCGCCGCAGATCGGCGTCGACCAGCAGGGTCCGTGTCCCGGCCCGCGCCATCGTGATCGCGAGGCCGAGTGCGACCGTGGTCTTGCCGTGGCTTCCCTCGGGGCTCGTGACCGAGACCGAGCTGACGTCGCCTGACGGAAACATGAGGTTCGTCCGGAGGTCGCGGAGAGCCTCCGTTACCGAGCGAAGCGATGGATGCGAGATGAAGAACTCTGCGGATACCACGCCGGAAAGCGCACCCTCACGCGGGAGTTCCGCGTAGACCGGGACGCCGGCCGCCTCGCTGAGATCCTCGCGCGTGCGCACCTTGTTTGCCAGGCTCTCGCGCAGGAGCGCCGCGCCGATCCCGAATGCGAGTCCGAGGAGCACTGCGACGGCGATCGTCAGGTCCGTGCGTGGGAACACGGCAGAGCCGGGATACGTCGGACGGTCGATCTGCGTGAGGTCGAGAGAGGGCACACCCACCTGCCCCTCGGTCACGCGATCCTGCAGGGCGGTCGTGACTGCCTGAGCAGTTTGCTGGACGAGCGACTTGTTCTCTCCGCGTGCGACGATCTTGAAGATCGGCGCCCCCGAGAACGTGCGCACGGAGACGCTCTCGAGACGTCCTCCGAGTCGCCCACGGGCAATGTCCTTCGTCTCCTGTGTCTCCGCAGCGGCCGCGTAGATCGGAATGATCGAGTCGATCGTCTGGAAGAAGACGAGATCGTTGTTGAGGTTACGCGGGCTGAGCGCCATCGTCGAGGTCGCCTCGTAGACTGGATTCACCAGGCGGAGGGCTCCGATCGCACCGCCGACAAACGCAGCCACGACGACCGCAAGGATCAACTTGCGGTGCCAGAGAACGGAGAGGATCTCGTTGACGTTCATTTCAGATTCGCCGACAGTTCTTCGCAGGGCTCGCCCGTCGCCCTCGTCCCAAGGATAGTGGGCTTTTGGGATCGGTTCGCCGTCGGCTTTTGTTGACCTCTTATCCTGGCGACGGAGGCGTGGGCCGCCACGTCGCCGACCTCGCCGAGGGAGTGCTGCGGGCCGGGTGGACGATCGGGCTCGCGTGCCCCGAGGGATCGGAGCTCTGGCGGGCGCTGGCCGAGCATGACCATGTCGAGCTCCACGCACTGCGGGGAGCCGACGGTCCGCCCGGCAGTGAGACGCTCGACCTGGCCCTCTTTGCCAAGCTCGCGCGCGGCGCGGACGTCATCCATGCCCATTCGTCGAAGGCTGGGTTCCTCACCCGCCTTGCAGCCGCCCTCACCGGCCGCCGCGGACGGACCGTGTTCTCGCCGCACGCGTGGTCCTTCTGGTACGGGAGCCGCGCGATCGGGCGCCTTTACCTCGCGCTCGAGCGGGCCGCAGCCGCATGGTGCCGGCTGATTGTCACGGTTTCCGAGGCGGAGCGAGACGCCGGTCTGCGCGCGCATGTCGGCGATCCCGAGAGCTACCAGGTGATCCTGAACGGTATCGAGCTGGAGCGCTTCGCAGCCCCTCCTGGCCCAATCCCGGGCCGTGTCTTGTTCGTGGGACGGCTGGCGGCCCAAAAGCGCCCGGATATCGCGCTGAGGGCGTTTGCGCAGGTTGCCCGCCGACATCCTGAAGCGCGACTCGACCTTGTCGGCGAGGGACCGCTGCGGCAGGAGGTCGAGGCCCTCATCGCCTCACTCGACCTGGGCGGTGTCGTCCGGCTGCTCGGACGGCGGACGGACCTCCCCGCCCTGCTCGCCAATGCGCATTGCCTCGTCCTCACGAGCGACTACGAAGGCTGTCCCCTCTCGGTGCTCGAGGCGATGGCCGCGGGCGTTCCCGTCGTCGCCACGAAGGTCGGCGGCGTCCCCGAGCTCGTCGCCGACGGCAGAACGGGGCTGCTCGTTCCCCGGCGCCGGCCCGACGAGCTTGCGACGGCGTTGTCACGGCTGCTCGACGACGCCGCCTGGGCCGCCGCGCTCGGAGTGGCGGGACGGAGCGTGGCGCGGGAGCGATTCTCCCGCGAGCGAATGGTCGCGCAGACGATCGCGGTCTATGACCGCGTGATCGCCGCCTGAGCTTCCGGCCGTCCCTCGAACGAGGGATCGCACCGGGCTTGGGCCTGCGCCGATACCGCGAAAGACGGCGTCGACCGGCGTCGTCAGCCGTATCGCCGCAGCCCAGTGCCTCGAATCTCGAACGTCGCCGTCCTCTTCGCCGTCGTCGCGCTCGGCGTGGCGGGCTCCGCACGCCCGGCACCCGCGGCTCAGACCCTGCCGACGACGGCTGCACTCCGCATCTGCACGGGCTGTTCTCAATACGGCCTCAGCGACGGAAGCCGTTATCGCTACGTGATCCTCCACGCCTGGCAGTCGGCTCTCATCCCGCAACTCAAGTCCACGAACCCCGCGATCAAGGTTCTCGTCTACAAAGACCTCGCTGCGAGCGTTGCCTACGCTTGCCACAACGGCGTCGACGATGCACTGCTCCCTGCTGGTGTCGGCTATTGCTGGGCAGACAAGAACCAGCCCGGGTGGTTTCTCAAGGACACGACCGGTGCCCGAATCGAGTTCTGCGATTACCCGGGCGTCTGGCAGATGGACGTGGGCAGCGGCGCCTACCAGCAGCAGTGGCTGACGAACGTCGCCGCCGAAGCGAAGCGGTTGGGCTTCGACGGCGTCGTCTTGGACGATGCCAACCAGAGCGAGGCCGGCCATCTGTGCGGGAGGACGATCGCGAAATATCCGACGCAGACGGACTATACGGCGGCGACCGGAAGCTTTCTGTCCACAGTGGCGAAGGGGCTGCAGGCACAGGGCCTGCTCGCTCTCCCGAACATCATGATCGCCGACTACTGGACGGCCAACGGTCGGGCCGTCTGGGACGCCTGGGTGTCGTATAGCTCAGGTGCCGTTCAGGAGTACTTCACGAAGTGGAGCCGCGAATCGACGGCCTGGTTCACCGACGACGGCCAGTCGCACAACGATTGGAGCGCTCGTCAGGCATTCCTGGCACGGACAGAGGCCGCGGGCAAGATCTACCTCGGAATCACCTATGCACCGTCGGGCGACGATCGCTCGATGCGCTACGCGCGCGCGAGCTTCCTCAGCGACTGGTCGGGCGGCCCCAGCGCGCTCGCGTACGAGCCGACGACTCCTGAGGCGCAAGACCCGTACGCCGCCGGCTGGACAATGGAGATCGGCACTCCGCTCGGTCCGCGCTACAAGGTCGGGGTCGCCTGGCGACGCGACTACACCGGCGGAGCGGTGATCGTCAATCCGTCGCCGAGCACCCAACAGAGCGTCTCTCTCGGCGCGAGCTACCTCGCGGCCGACGGCTCGACCGTCTCATCGGTCACGGTCCCGGCAACGGACGCGTTGATCCTTCGCGCGACGACGTCCACCACGCCTCCCCCACCCGCGCCGTCGCCCGTAACGGCTCCGACCAACACGTCGCTTCCGACCCTCTCGACGATCCGCGGCGGCAGCGGACTTAGTGCGCTCCCGGGCACGTGGACCGGCAGCCCGACGTCGTACGCGTACCAGTGGCTGCGCTGCGCCTCGGACGGCAACACGTGCGCGCCGATCACGGGGGCTACCGGTCAGAGCTACCTGCTCGCGAAGGAGGAGGTGGGCTCTCGGATGCGGATCACGGTGACGGCCTCGAATCCCACCGGTTCTGGAACGGCGACGTCGGCGCCCACCTCCACCGTGACCGTGTCCAGCGGAGGGAAGCCAAGAGCGTTGACCTCCCTGTCGGGAAACCTGGTGGTCTCGGTCCGCGCCTCCGGGGTGATTCGATCTCGCCACGCCGTCCAGCGGTTCAGCATTCGCTGGATGCACGGAAAGATCAGGGTCCGCTATGTCGATCGTCGATTGAGGATGAGCTTCCGCTCCGAGTTGATCTCGCGTCTGGAGATCGACAGGAACAGGCTCGTGGTCGCGGGAAGGGGCGTCACGCACGGCCGCCGGCTCTGGTTCACGGTCAGCGCTCTCGACCGCGGCGACCGTCCCGGCGCGGACAGCATCCGCATCCGGCTGAGCAACGGCTACGGCAGGAGCGGTCGGCTCGTCGCCGGAGCCGTGAGGATTCCTTAGCTCCTCCTGCCTGACGCTGCGCCAGGCGGCGGGACGAGGATGCCGCCGGTCGTCTCTCGATCGCGGCCCAGAAGGAGCTTGGCGGCGAGTCCCGGCGCAAACGCCGCCGCCGCCGCTTTTGCGCGCGTGCGAAGCGGCTGGCCGCGGCCCAGCGCGACTGCGAGCGAGCGCCGTCGCGGGTACCGCAGGTCTCCCGCCAAAGCCGCCCTCGCGCGGGCGAGAGCGAGCCGGCGTCGTTCGAGGGCCAGGGAGGCCATCGTGATCTCGCGCTCTCTCGGCGTCAAGCTCGGGTGGTTGTGCGCCTTCTCGAGTGTCCGTACACGTCCTTCGAAGAGCAAGTGCCGCTGGGAGCTCAGGCTGCCGCTTCGTAACCGGTAATGGGCGAGCGGCTCGTCGACGAGGCCGACACGCGAGCCGTCCAGGATCAGCCGGGCCCAGAAGTCCCAGTCCGCGGCCCAGCGAATCGTTTCGTCGAATCCGCCGACTTCCAGCCAGCGCCGGCGCTGCACGGCGGCGAGTCCGAAGACGAAGTTGCGTTCGAGGATCGCAGCACGCTGGCCGACGACGGGAAAGGGGAGCTCAGAGGTGTAACAACGGCGAACGAAGCGGCCGTCGACCTCGATCTCGGCGTCCGTCGTGACGATGTCGAGGTCGGGCCGCGCGGCGGCGAGCTCACCCAGCGCCTCGAGGCGTTGTGGATGGAACACGTCGTCGGCATCGAGGATTACGACGAAGTCACCGGTCGCCACGCGGGCGGCCCTATTTTTCGCGGACGACTCGCCACGGTTCTCTTGACGGATGAGCCGAATTCGCCCGGCGTAAGGTTTGAGCGCGGCAGCGACGTCGTCCGTCGAGCCGTCGTCGCAAACGATTACTTCCTGTGCGGGCCTCGTCTGCGCGAACGCTGACCCGAGCGCGTCGCCGATGACATCGGCCACCTGGTAGGCCGCGACGATGACGGAGAATGTGGGCGGAGCAGGCAGCGGATCCACGGGCCCGGAGGACGGAGGCGCCAGGACTGGTCTCACGACGCCCGCGCCTCGGCAACCGGCTCCGCCCAGAGACGGATCAGCCGGCCGACGCGACCGCCCGCGAGCCGCCCTGCAATGTCCTCGAGCCAGGCGGCGTCGGCGGCAGGCAGAATGCGAAGCGCGCGCCCGAGCAGCACGAACGTCAAGACCCCGGCGCCCAGGCCCACCACGAGACCCGTGACGTCGCCGAGCCACTGGACGGCGGCCCACGCGACCAGACCGGCTCCGGCGGCGGCGGTCGCTGCTCGCGCGAGCGCGCCCTTTTTCCACTGCGTACCGCCGAGGGCGCGCTCGGCGTAGGCGACGATCCCGATTGCCGCCGTCGCCTGCGCGGCCACGTTCGCAACAGCCGCGCCGACCGCGCCGTGCTGAGGGATGAGAACGATGTCGAGGACGACATCCACGATCGAGGCGACGATGCCCACGAAGATGGGAGGCCACAGCCGTCCGATCGCGCTGAGCGTCACGCCTGCCAGATTGACGAGTGGAATCAGCGGCAGGATGGAGACGAGGATCAGGAAGACCGGTCCGGCACTGCCGAAGCCCCTCCCGTAGGCCAATCGGAGCAGTGCCGGGCCAAGCGCGATGCCGAAAGAAGTGAGCGGAAAAGATGCCATGACAAGCAGGCGCGAGGCCCGGCTATATCCAGATCGAATTCTCTCTTCTGCACCTGCGCCAAAAAGTGTCGCCACCGCAGGAAACAGGACTGAGGTCATTGCCTGGAAGATGACGACCGGCGCCGTGACCGCAGCGAACGCGATGGAGTAGAAGGCGATCTCGGTGTCCGAGGAAAAGTGCTCGAGGAAGAAGAGCTCAGAGCGCCGCCAGATGACGAGCGTGATCACGATCGAGATCGACGAAACGGCGGCGTAGCGAACCACCGCGCGCCGTAGCTGCGAAGGCGCCTCGGGAGGCGCCCGTAGCGCAAGCGATGCCTGCCGAGCCACACGCCCCAGCAGTGCGAGCGTCGCGAGCGCGACGCAGGCCTCCACTGCGAACATCCCTGTAATCCCGCCGCCGGCGGCGAGAACGACGACGGTCGCGGCGGTCCCGACCGTGCCGGTCGCGAGTCCCGCAACCGTTGCACCTCGCCAGCGCTGTACGCCGATCAAGAAGGAGTTCGGCACCTTCACGAGCACGCCGGCGGCGGCGATCACCGCCGCGAGAGCCCAGGCCGCGCGCGGTTCCGCGCCGGCGACCACGGCAGCCGCAAGAAGCCCTCCGGCCGCCGCGGCGCCTAATGCCTCGGCTCGCCAACCCCAGTCGAGCAGGCCGCGTGCCTCCGCGGGTCTTCCGCGTCCCATTGCATCCCCGACGAAGCGCGTGAGGGCACTCGGCAGACCAGCGGTGAAAAGGGTCGCGACCGTGATCGACGAGAAGGCGATGAAGCTTTGACGGCCGAGCCGGTCGGGCCCGAGAAAGCGGGCGGCAGCGATCGAGACGACGACGAGGTACACCTGCGGAATGGCGCGGCTGGCGACATTCCAGGCACCTCCACGGAGGACGGAAGCGCCGGTGGTCGAGGCGCCGGCAACGGCTTCGGGTTCAGCCAAGGCCTTCGAGTCCACGGGCTTCAGCCTGCTCCTTGCGCAGAGCGCCTCAACGGCGCAGCCCCTCGGCGAACAGGGCTCTCGGCGAGCCCCACGTAATACCCCACCGCTCGAGACGCACGGCGGCGGCGAGCGGTGGATACGCGAGGGCCCGCACCTTGAGACTCGAGTTCTTGATGCGGTCGCGCAGCTCCTGCGCAATCCGGACCATTCCCCGTGACGTGAGGGCGACGCTAAAGACGTCGATACCGGCGCGCTCCAGCTTCTCGCGCAGCTCATCGACGGTGTAGCCATGGCGGACCTCGTTGCGCCAGGTCCGCTCGCTACGAGGCAAAACCGGCGTCCAGCTGCTCTCGGGCACGTGCACGAGTAGAAGGCCCCCTGCACGTAGCGCTTGCGCCATCCGCGCGATCGCCGCGTCGTCCTGCTCGATCTCCTCGAGGCACTCGAGCGCGACGACTGCGTCGAAGGCCTCTTGGCCGAGGTCCCCTGTCACGTCGGCCTGAAGGAAATCGACGTTCGCCACGCCTTCTTTCTCGGCAGACGCGCGTCCGCGCTCCAGGAGTTCTTCGTCGACATCCGCGCCGACGACCGTCCAATTTGAGTGGCGACGCGCGACTGTCTCGGCAAACAGACCTTCGCCACACCCGGCGTCGAGTACGTGCAGCGGACGACCGTTCGCGAAACGCTCGAGGGCAGCGAGCGCCAGCTCGAAGCGCAGTCGCCGCGCCGCCGGGAGATGCCGCAGGCGGCGTTCGGCGAAAGTGCGAGCCTCCGCAGTGAGCTGAGACATCCTCGACATCGCTCGGCGCCGCCGATCGTAGCGATAGGCACGCTTGCATTTCGGCGCGACGCGGCCGAGCGAACGCCTATCGTGAGACGTGGTGGCTTGCACCAGGACGAACGGGAGGCCTGAGAGCAAGGCCGGCACGCGGACCCGGCTGACGATCGTCGTGGACAGCCAGGAGTACGGCGGGGCCGAGGCTTACGTCGCGCAACTGCTCTCGCATCTCCCTGATCGCTACGAGCGGACGCTGTTGGCGACGGAACCGATCCCGCAGCAGCTCCGCGAAGCGGCGCGGTCGGCGGGTGCGCCCGTCGTGCCGTTCGTCCCCCCGCGCGGAAAGTTCGACCTCGCGAGGCTGTTCGGAGGTGCGCGCGTTCTGCGTTCGACCCGACCTGACCTCGTGCACCTGAATCTGACGACCGCCGCAAACAACCGCCACCTCCTCGCCGCGGCCGTCGCGCTGCGCGTACCCGCGCTCGCGACCTTGCACATCGTCGCGCCGCTCCTCAGCACCATCCAGAGACGCGTGCTCCGACGCGCGTACCGGCGCCTGCGCAGGCTGATCGCAGTCTCGGACGAGACTCGCCGACAGCTCTGCGCGGAGCTGGGCGTCGAGGACGAAGCCGTCGCGGTCGTACCGAACGGCGTCCCGTCGCGGACGCCGAAAGAACACGCGTCCCGACGGCGGGTGCGCATCGGCGGACTGGGACGGCTGACGAGGCAGAAGGGCTTCGACCTCCTGGTGGAGGCAGTGCGCGTTCTCGTCGCGGAAGGAATCGAGCTGGAGGCGGCGGTGGCCGGCGAAGGCCCGGAACGAGAGCCGCTCGTCGCGCGCGCACACGGGCTTCCGATCGAGTTCCCAGGGTTCGTCTCCGACGTCTCGTCGTTTCTCGACGAGCTCGACGTCTTCTGCCTGCCGTCGCGGTGGGAGGGTCTGCCCTTCGCACTCCTCGAGGCGATGATGGCCGGGCTTCCGTGCGTCGCGGCCGATGTCGGCGACGTGGCGTCGGCGCTCGGACCAACAGGCGTGGTCGTCCCGCCGGACGACGTACCCGAGCTCGCAGCCGCACTCCGCGGGCTTGCGACCTCACCCGCGCTGCGGCGAGATCTCGGGAGCGCCGCCCATGCGCGCGCCCTCGCGCGACACACGACGGAGCAGATGGTGGCGGCGACCGCGCGGGTCTACGAAGAAGCGCTCGCCGGGTGAGCCGCATCCTCCTTCACGGCGTCACCGGGCAACCTGGGACGGCGTTCGCGAAGTGGCTCGACACCGGCCCACACTTCCCCGATGCGTATCGGCCGCTCGTAGGGGCGACTCCGAGGATCGTCACACGCCTCTCCGGCGCCGGAGTCCAGCCGGACGACCACGGCGGCGCAGCGGCGGCCGAAGCGACGGCGGTGCGCCTGCGTCGTCAGGGCGCTTCGCTCGAATGGGGCGAGCCGGACCAGACCGTGGATCTCCGCCGGTTGCTCCGCCTGTGCCGTGCGCGCGGACGGTCGTCGGTTGAGCTGCTACGCCGCGATGCAACGCTCTGCGGCGAGCTCCAGATCGGATCCTGGTTCGACGCTCCCTTGCGGGCGAGAATCGTCCGCCGGGTCGCACTCCACGCCCCCGGAGTGCTGTTGTCGTTGGCGAGATCGCCGCGCGGCTTCAGGACCGCCGCCGATTCCGCGTTCTGGAAGGGCGTTCGTTCCGCAGCGACACGAGCAGAGTGGAAACGGCTCACCGGCGCCTCCTTCACCGCGCTCGTCTACCACCGGATCGCCGGTGAAGCGAAGCCGGGCCAGGAGAAGCTGGACACGCCGGCGCGGCTCTTCGAAGCGCAGCTACGGCTCTTGCGCACCCTGCGCTTCCGGCCGCTCGCCGCATCCGAGCTGCTCCGCGTTCTCAGAGGCGAGGCAGATCCACCTCGCCGCTCGTTCGTGCTGACCTTCGACGATGCAATGCTCGACTGTCTGGACGCGCTGCATCGCCACACGCGCGAGGCTCCCATTCTGTTCGTCCCCACCCACGAGCTGGGCGCCAAGGCGCATTGGCTGGGCGACGAGCCGACGATGGCGTGGGACGACGTGCGCGCGCTCGCGGCGGCGGGCGTCGCGATTGGGGCACATGCCCGCCGGCACCGGCCGCTCGTGGGTCTGCCGGAGGAGGAGCTGGCCGATGAGCTCGAAGGTTCGCTCGCAGACTTGCGCGAGCGGATCCCCGAGGCGTGGGCGCTGCTCGCCTACCCGAACGGCGCACACGATCTCTCGGTCCGCGCAGCAGCGATGCGTGCCGGATTCGAGGCTGCGTTCACGACCGAGAAGGGAAAGAACGGTCCTGCAACCGACCGCTTCTGCCTCCGGCGCATCAGCGTGTACGGCTACGACGGACCGTTGGCCGTCGCGTGGAAAGCGGCAACGGGAGAGCCCGTCCCCCGTCTCTTCGAGCGGTGGAGGTTGGCCCGGCTGCGCCGCACCGGCTCGGCCCCGTCCACCGATCCGGGGCCGTCGGCCGGATGACGATTCGGCGGGCCGACCTCCGTTTCGCACTCCCGGCGCCCGTGCGACGCGCGACGGTCCTCGGGCTGCCGGAATGGCGTGAGGCGCTGACGCTCGCCGGGATCGCCGTTGTCGACGGCTCCTCGGCGGCCGATCTCGCGGTCGCTCCGACGAGCCGCGCCGGCGAAGCCGCCCGGAGCGGCGCCCCGATGATCGTCCTCGAAGGACTTTCGGACCCGGACCTGGTGCTGCCGCTCGAACGCGATACACCCGCCGACTACGCGTTGCTGCGGTGGCGTCCGGCCGAGGCCCGGCTGAAGCGGGCGCGAAACCGGGCGGTCGCGGCGCTCGTTCGCGCGGGTGCCGTCGCGCCCCTGCGCCCGCTCGGATTCGCGGCGGCTCGCGAAGATGGGCCTCCCTTCCTGATCTCCGCCGCCGCGGCGCTCGGCGTCCCGGCCGACGCGCGGTGGTTCATGACGCTTGGACAGGGAGACGTCCTGACGCGCGCGGCCTTCCATCTCTTTCCGCGCGGATCCAGTGCCTCGTCGGCCGCCTGGAAGCACACGGATTGCCGCTCTCGGTCGAGACGGCTGCGATCGGCGAGCGGCTGTCGACGCTGCTCCGGCGGACCGAGGCGACAGAGCAGATCGAGCGAGTTGCCGGCTGGCTCGTCGAGGTGGGTCGCTCCACCGCGGGGCCGTCGGCCGAGCTCGGCCCAGAGCGCCGGCGCCTCGCCGAGGAGGTGCTGCCCTCCTGGCCCGGGGTCCCCGCCGATCTCGTTGCGCGGCTCCCACCGCTGCCCGGCGTCCTGCAGCACAACGACGTCGGATCGTGGAACATCGTCGTGGGCGAGGACGGCTTCGTCGTCCTGGATTGGGAGTCGGCGCGGCGACCAGGACTGCCGCTCTGGGACCTCCTGTATTTCCTTGTCGACGCGCTTCCGCTGGTCGAGGGCGCGAGGACGCCGGCGGAGCGGGCTGATCGCGCTTTGGCGTTGCTGCGCGGCGCGTCTGTCTGGTCGCCCATGCTGTTCGACTGGCTCCGGAAGGCCGCGGCTGCCGCAGCGATGCCGCCTGCTGCGATCGGGCCCGTGGCCACGCTTTGCTGGCTCCATCACGGCTTGTCCCACGTCACGCGCGGACGCGCGGCGACGGGGATCGAGCCCGGCGCCTCTGTCTCGATTCCACCGGTCGAGCGAATCGCTGCCGGCTGGCTCGCCGATCCAGCTCTCGGCCCGGACTGGAGCCCCGGGCGCGACTGAGGCTCTAGGCAGCCCCGACGATGCGCTCGTAGAACGCGGCCAGGGGCGCCGTCGCAGGCTCGGGCGCGTACCGGCGCAGGAAGGCGGCCCTGGCTGCCGCACCGCGCTGGCGCCGCTCCTGGGCGTCGCCCAGGAGCAAGACGGCCGCAGCGACGAGCCTGTCCGTCTCCTGCGCGATGACAACGCCGTCTTCGGCGTCGATTCCCTCCGCCCCCTGGGTCGTGGTGACGACCGGGAGACCGACCGCGATCGACTCGAGCACCTTGACCTTCACGCCGCTGCCGCGATCCAGTGGATACAGAAGGAGCGAGAGGCCACGTAGGAACTCGACCGCCGAGGGAACCTCGCCGAGCACCTCGACGCCGTCCCCAGCCTCGCCCGCGAAGGCCGCGGTGCCGCGCCCCGCGATAAGCAGTCGAGCTTCCGGTACCGCGCGGCGCACCTTCGGCCAGACGTCGCCCAGAAGTCGTTCGATCGCGTTCGCCGTCGGCGGCCAAGCCGCCGTCCCGATGAGCCCGGCGACCGGCGCACCGTCGAGCGATGCCGGCGGGTAGTCGGCCGGCTCGAGGCAGAACGGCACGAGCTCGACCTCGGCCGTCGGCTTGCGACGGCGCAGCTCGCTCGCGAGCCGTGGAGATGCGGCGATGAAGCGCTGATGCCGGCGAATCGCAGCGCGCTCGGCGAGCTCGAACTCGAGCCGGTGCCTGAAAGAGCGATGCCACGGCGCCCCGAGCGACCTATCCCAGCGCGCGAAGTAGTGGAGACGAAGCATGGACGGAGTCGCCACTCCCTCGCTACACCAAGCCGTGTCCACCTCCTCCAGGTGGAGCACGTCCGCGTCGAGTGCGGCCAGCCGGACGCGCTCTCCGAATTCGCTTCGTGCTATCTCCCCGACGGGGCGACGTAGCCGGTTGAGCCGTGACTGCCAGCCTGCTGGTTCGGAGGGAACGTCGACCACCTCCACCGGCACGTCCGGGGGCGGATCGCCCTGGACTGCGAAGTGCTGCCGGGCCGCGAGCATCCTCACGTCGATTCCATGGCCGGCGAGCCCGCGAGCCATCGCCAGCGCCAGTCGGCCGGAGGCACGGCCCTCCTGCAGCGGCGGCTCGTGCAGGACGATCAACGACCGCAGTCCGCGACGGGTCACGCCACGACCCGCCGGTACGCCTGCACGACCTGGCCGGCCATCAGCGGCCAACTGAACTCGGCGGCGCGGTCCCGGCCCGCTGCGGCGAGTCGTCGGCGCTCGCCCTCGTCGCCGAGCAGGAGCTCGATCGCCTCGGCGAGCGCGTCGGCGTCGTCGACGGGAACGAGAACTGCGGCGCCCCCGGTCAGCTCCCTGATCGACGGAAGGTCGCTCGCCACGACCGGTACACCCGCTTCCATCGCTTCCAGGCACGTCATGCCGAAACCCTCCGCACGGCTCGGGTGGCAGAGGATGGAAGCGCCCCGGTACAGCCGGGCGAGGGTCGAGTCGTCGACGGGACCGAGGAGACTTATGCGCCGATCCGTACCGATGCTGGCGAGCTTCGCGCGGATGTCTTCGGCACGCCACCAGTCGGGACCCGCGACGAGGACCGGCGGGCAACGGCCGCCCAGGCGCGCGACGGCCCGCGCGAGCACGTCGAGCCCTTTGCGCGGTGTGACCTGTCCGACGGCGAGCAGGTAGGGACCCGGCGGCGGCGTTCCTCCGTCTTCGCGCTGCGTGAATGCACCCGGAGGGGCCACGACGATCCGCTCACGCGGGATCCCTCCAACGCGGGCAATCTCTTCCGCCGTCGCCTCGCACGTCGTTACGACGAGATCCGCACGCGCGGCCGCTGCAACCTCTTCCCGATGCACCACGTCCGCACCAGGCGGATAGAGATGTGGATGGGTGATTGGAAGGACGTCGTGGATGGTCTGCACGCTGGGCTTGCCGGTCGGCGCAGGCAGGAGTGCGAGGGAATGCATGACGTCGACGTCGCCGGAGAACAGCTCGGCTCGCGGCCTCCTCGCGGAGCGCCAGGCGGGCCTCAGCAAACGAAGTGGAACGGGGAAGCGGCGTAGAGGAAGCGCGAGGTCAGGCGCTCGTCCGCGGCCGAGTGCGAACGCCGACACGGTGATGTCGTCGCGCGCGGCAAGTGCACGCCACAACTCCTCCGCGTAGCGCGCGAGGCCCCCGTGCGTCGTGACGACGGGAGTCACGTCCAGGCCGACGCGCAGCTGTCGAGTGCTCAGGAGATGAGCTCCCCGAAAACGTCGTTGATCAGAGGGTCGAAGGACGGGGGCAGAACACCGTCAGGGTCTGCGTGCTCGCGGAGGAAGAAGAGATACGTGTTCCATTCCTCCCGCTGCACTGGATCCGCTGCCTGGTGTTCGCGTACGAGCAGCTCGAGCGCGAGGAGGTTCCACCGGCCTGCCACCGGCTCGAGTGTGATTTCCGGCTGCGGCTTCGCCGGCGGCTCGGGTTGGGGCTCTGGCGCCGGGGCCCGTCGCTGGCTCGGCGCCGGACGGGCTGCCACGGCGGCGAGTTCCTCCTCCCGCCGCTCTAGGTGCTTCTCACGCTTCGCGAGCTCCCCGGCGCGACGCGCGAGCGCCCGCTCACGTTTCGCGACCTCGTCGACGCGTGAGCGCAATCGGCGCTCGACGTTCGGATCCACCACGCCCTCGATCATCGGCATCCGGCGCTGACGTGCGAGCGCCGCCGCGCCCGCCGCGCCGCCGGCCAAGCCGATCAGTCCCGCGATCAGAAAATTGCGCTCGGGGGTCGGGCTCGTCCGTTCGGCGGGATGGGCGGGATCCAGCACCGTTGCGGTCGCGCCCGTCGAGCCAAAGCGCTGCTCGACCTTCTGGATCAGGATGACCACCGCCTCGGCGTCGATCTGACGGGCACGATCGCGGCTGCCCGCCTCCACGGAGACCGCGAGAACCCCACCCTCACCTCTTTTCGCCGAGACGCGCGGGGCGTGCGCGATGTGCAAGGTCTGCGCGACGTTCTGCTCCAGCAGGCTGCTCTCGGCCACGGCTTCCACCGCGGGCAGGATGCGGCTCGCGTTCGTGCCGCGCACGAGCACGCGCGCGTCTGCCCGGTAGCGGTCGGGCTGGGCGAGCGTCCAGATCGCGCCCGCCGCGAGTCCGGCGAGTGCGCCCGCGAGCAGTGGCCATCCCGCTCCCAGGATCCTCCCGAAGCTCACACCCATCGCTACTGCTGCCGGAGCGCGGGGAACAGGATCACGTCGCGGATCGCGTCGCGTCCCGTCAGCACCATCGCGAGCCGGTCCATGCCGATGCCACAGCCGCCGGTCGGCGGCATCCCATATGACATCGCCTCGACGAAGTCTGGGTCGCCCTCCTCGGCCGTCACGTCCCCGGCAGCGCGCTCCGCCGCCTGCATCTCGAACCGCTCGGCCTGCTCGGCGCTGTCGTTCAGCTCGCTGAACGCGTTCGCGAACTCCATGCCGCTGACGACGCACTCGAAGCGCTCGACGAGCATCGGCTCGTCGTCGGTCTTGCGGGCAAAGGGCGAGGTCTCGATCGGCCAGTCGTGAACGAACGTCGGCTGGACCAGCTCGGGCTCGACGAAGTGCGAGTACGCGTGGTCGACGAGTTGCGCCCAGGTCTTGTCCTGAGTCGTGTCGACTCCGGCAGCGTCCAGCTTCGTTCGGAGCTCGTCGGGGTCGCGCGACCATGCGCCCTTCTCCTCGAGCGCCTCGACGAACTTGACGCGCAGCCACGGCGGGGCGAGATCGATTTCGTGCCCGCGGAAGGTGACCTTCGTCGTGCCGATCGCAGCCTGCGCGGCCCGCTCCACGAGCGACTCCGTCCGTTCCATCGTGTCCCGGTAGTCGGCATAGGCCTCGTACCACTCCAGCTGCGTGAACTCCGGCGAGTGCTTGTAGGAGACGCCTTCGTTGCGGAAGTCCTTCGCCAGCTCGTACACCTTCTCGAGCCCGCCGACGATCAGCCGTTTCAGGTACAGCTCGTCCGCAATGCGGAGATAGACGTCCTGGTCGAGATAGTCCGAGTGCGTGACGAAGGGCTCCGCGAAGGCGCCGCCGTAGCGCGGCTGGAGGATTGGCGTCTCGACCTCGAGGAAGCCCTCCCCGTCGAGGTAGGTGCGGATGGCAGTGATCATCCGCGAACGGACGACGGCATCCCGGCGCGACTCCTCGTTCATGAGCAGATCGAGGTAGCGCTTGCGATAGCGAACCTCGGTGTCGGTCACGCCGTGGAACGTGTCGGGCAGCGGACTACGGATCTTCCCGAGCAGGACGAGCTCCTCGACGGCGATCGAGGGCTCGCCCCGGCGTGCCTTTGCGGGTGCGCCCGTCACACCGACGACGTCGCCGAGGTCGACGTCGATCGACCCCGTGCGTGCCGTGTCGCAGAGGAGCTGGATGCGGGCGCTGCGATCGACGAGGTCGAGGAAGACGAGCTTGCCAAGCTCGCGCCGTCCGAGGACGCGGCCGGCGACGCGGCGCTTCTCGGCGGCCTCGGCCCCCGGCTCGAGCTTCTCGGCCGCCGCTCGGACGTCGGCAACAGGCACCGTCTCGGGGAAGCGCTTCGGTGTCACGGTGCAGAGCCTAGGCGCCGGTGCGGTCAGGCGAGGAACGTGCGCACAACCTAGCCCCAGATCGCCCAGCCGAGCAGGATGCCGATTCCGAGGGCTGCCGCAAACAACGCCCAACCTAGGAGCAGCGCCTCGAAAAAGGAAGGCCGCCTCGGCCTCCTCCTCCTCCTCGGTACACGGACAGGGGCACGCCCCGGGCCCGAGAGCATGCCGATCACCTGGTTCCGAACCGTCTCGCCATCGGCTCCCGCGTCTAGGAGGATCCGGGACGCGACGCCTTCGTTCTCACGCGCGATGCCGAGCAAGACGTGCTCCGTGCCGACGTAGTTGTGGCCGAGCGAGAGGGCTTCGCGAAGCGCGAGATCGAGCACCTTCTTTGCGCGAGGAGTGAAGGGGATCTCCCCTGCGGTGACCTCGTCACCCTGGCCGATAATCCGTCCGACCTGCGTGCGCACGTCTTCGAGACTGACGTCGAGCGAACTGAGCACGCGTGCAGCGAGTCCGTCCTCCTCCCGCAACAGCCCGAGGAGCACGTGCTCCGTGCCGATGTAGTTGTGCTTGAGCGCCCGCGCCTCTTCCTGCGCGACCACCACGATCTGCCGAGCCGGCTCGGTGAAGCGCTCGAACACGCGGCCAGCCTAGCCGGGTCTGACGATGCGGGCTAAGCGGCCTTGATCTCGAGGATCTTGAACTTGAGCGTGCCGCGCGGTGCCGTGACCTCGACCGTCTCGCCCTTCTTGTGGCCGATGATCGCCTTGCCGACGGGCGACTCGTTCGAGAGCTTGTTCGCCGCCGGGTTCGCTTCCGCCGAGCCGACGATGTGGTACTCGATCGTCTCCTTGGCGGCCACGTCGCGTAGCTTGACCTTCGAGCCGACGGACACGACGTCCTTCGCGATGTCCTTCTTGGTGATGACACGCGCGTCGCGCAGGCGCTCTTCGAGCGTGGCGATCCTGTGCTCGAGCAGCATCTGCTCGTTCTTGGCGTCGTCGTACTCGGCGTTCTCCGCGATGTCACCGAACTCCCGCGCGATGCGGATTCGCTCGGCCACCTCGCGGCGCTTGGTTGTCGAGAGTTCCTCGATCTCGTGCTTCAGCTTCTCGTAGCCCTCGGGTGTGAGGATGACTTCCTTCACTGCAGTGCACCCCTTCTTACGAAAAAACGCGGCGCTACAGGCGCCGTCGCGGGCGCGAATAGTAGCTATCCACGTGGGGCCCGTCAACAGGCGCTGCGGATACCATTTCCCGCTCTATGCAGGTAGATCTTCGCGAATCGTGGTGGATCCGGGGCATCGAGATCCCCACCCGCCTCGTCCTGGCCCCCATGGCCGGCGTCAGCGTCCAGGCCTTTCGCCGCCAGGGGCGGCGCTACGGAGCCGGACTCGTCTGCTCCGAGATGGTCAGCTGCGCCGGGCTCGAGCACCGCAACGAGCGGACGCTGGGCTACCTGCGGGTCGCGCGGGACGAGCATCCGCTGGCAATTCAGATCTTCGGCTCGGAACCGGCGGTCATGGCCGAGGCCGCCCAGATGGTCGTCGCCGCGGGCGCGGACATCGTCGACATCAACTTCGGCTGTCCCGTGAGGAAGGTGACGAAGACCGGCGCCGGTGCGACCCTGCTGGAGGATCCCGACCGCGCCTGCGCGATCGTCGGAGCGGTGGCGTCGGCGGTCGACGTACCGGTCTCGGTGAAGATGCGTCGCGGGCTCGAGAACGGCTCGAGGGCCTGTCTCGACGTCGGGCCTCGGCTCGTGGACGCCGGCGCGGCGACGCTGACCTTGCATCCCCGCTCCGCGCGCCAAATGTACACGGGCGAGGCCGACCACGCGCTGACCGCGGAGCTCGTCGAGCTCGTCGACGTGCCCGTCATCGCCTCAGGTGACATCACGTCGCGTGCGCGCGCGCAGGCGGTGCTCGCGACCGCCGGCGCCGCCGCCGTGATGGTCGGACGCGGCGCGCAGGGCAATCCATGGGCGCTGCGCGAGATCGTCGACGGGAAAGGCGCAGAGCCGTCGCGCGAAGAGGTTGCGGCGGAGCTGATCGTGTTCATCCGCGAGACCGTGCGCGAGCTCGGCGAACGGCGGGCGGGCGGCTTCCTGAAGAAGTTCTACGGCTGGTATCTAGGCCGGGGGCGGTTCCCCAGGCCGTTCAAGCAGGAGCTCGTCCAGCTCGAGACGACCGAGGAGGTCGTGACGAGACTCTTTGCCGCCGCGCCCGGCGCCGCCGAGATCGTCGCACGGCTCGAGGCAGACCTCCCCGACCCGTCGGACGAGATCCTCCTCGACTCGATGCCGATCTCGATCTACGGCGGCGGTTAGCGCACGCGAATCCGGCGCCGGCTTCGCCGGCGCCATGATGATTCGCGCGCGATGGTTCCAATTCCAACGGCTGTGAGCACTGTCGGGCAAAGCCCGCCGGTGCGCCGGCCTGTCAGTGGAGCCACGAGCGGGGCGGGATCGCGATCACAAGAGCATTCTGCCGCCCTCGGCTGGCGTCCTCGATGCGACGCACCGTGAAGTCACTGATCGGCCGAGGGAGCGCGCTTGGATCGCAGTATGCGCAGGCGTCGACCTCCGTTGACCGCGGCGCGCGATCCGCTCCACTTTCGAGCCGGCAGCGAAACACGGCGTGGTGCGCATCGAACTCTGGTCGTAATAGATGCCGGTAAGGTGTTCCGCCACCGCTTCTATTCCAGTCTCCTCCTTCAGCTCGCGTAATGCTGTCTCGTCGAGTGACTCACCTGGTTCGCTCGCCCCACCGGAAGTTCCCAATTGAGCTTCCCGTAGGTGTGACGGACAAGGAGCACGTTGCCGTCGCGGTCGAAGATCGCCGCAGCCGCTCCGAGACGACGCCCTGCCCATTTCACCTTTAGTGGTTCCGGTCCCACACGAGCCTTAGTCCCTCGAGCGTCAGGAATGGATCGACGCGCTCGATCGTCCGCGCGTGCGGCGCGATCAGCTCCGCGAGGCCGCCCGTGGCGATCGCGCGCGCGTCGGTGCCCAGCTCGCCGCGGATAGCGTGGACGATTCCGTCGACCTGGCCGGCAAAGCCGTAGACGAGGCCGGACTGCAGGCTCGCGACCGTCGTCTTGCCGATCACGCTGGCGGGCTCGACGAAGTCGATCTTGCGCAGCCGCGCCGCCCGCGCGAACAGCGCGTCCATGGAGACCTCGATCCCAGGGGCGAGCACGCCGCCGACGTACTCCGAGTCCGCGGAGACGACGTCGAAGTTCGTCGACGTGCCGAAATCGACGACGATGCACGGGGCGCCGTACCGCTCAACGGCGGCGACCGCGTTTGCGATCCGGTCCGGCCCGACCTCGCGCGGGTCGTCGTACCGCACGGGCACCCCCGTCTTCACACCCGGCCCCAGCTCGAGCAGCTCCGCCTCGGTGTAGCGCTCCGCGAACTCGTGGTAGGAGCGGACGAGCTGCGGCACGGTCGACGAGAGGGAGATCCCGTCGATACCCGCAAGGTCGAGGAAGCTCTTGTAGAGCGCGCCCAGCTCGTCGCCGCTCTTGTTGCGCTCTGTCGCGATCCGCCAGTGCTCCGTCAGCGCCGTGTCTTTGAAGACGCCGAAGACGGTCGAGGTGTTGCCGGCGTCGATGGCGAGGAGAGACGCAGCCATGCTGATATCTTCGTCGAACGGTGCGCCGCGTCGGGCCGGTCCTCGTCATCGTCGCCGCACTCACCACCGGCTGCGGAGCCCAGCACAGGTCGATGCAGGACGCCGTCCTCTACTACGTCTGCGGCGACACGTGCAAGAACTTGGAGGTCGAGCTGTCAGCGGTAAGGCGCGTCGATAACTGGGCGACCGCCGAGGTCCGGGCGAAGCCGGCCGGCCGGGTGCAGGGCGCGCACGTCCTGCTCCACCGCGTCCATGGAGACTGGACCTTCGTCGACGCCTGGAGCAGCCTCGCTGGGCTCACATGCGCCGACGTCGCACGCCAGATGCGCGTCCCGGAGCGGACTCTGCACGAGTTACAGATCTGCTAGAGGTCGTCGTCAGAGGCGAGCGACTCGCCGATCTTCTCGGCGAGCGCCTCGGCGGTGAGGCTCGTCTCCTCACCCTCGCCGCGCAGCTCCTCCACGGTGACGTCGCTGGACGTCCAGACCTCGGCGCGCGGAATGATTCGCGTCGGCCGGTTCTTGTCCCAGACCCAGACGTCCTCCATCCGCAGGTGGAAGAACGGGTAGTTCGGCTGCGAGACCTGCGCGAGATCGAGCTTGTTGCAGAGGTAGGTCGCGTCCTGCGTCAGGACGCAGTAGCGGAAGAGGCCGAAGACGGCGGTGTACTCCTTCTTGAGCCGCAGCTCGAGCTCGGCCTCGAATTCGTCCAGCTCGTCGAGGTGACTCATAGGCCTGAGTCTAGCTCTGAGAGAAGGGCGTGGATCGGCCCCCGGCCGGGCACCTCGAGGCCGGGATCCAGCTCTGCGAGCGGCTCCAGGACGAACCTGCGCTCTTGCAACCGCGGGTGCGGCACTTTGAGCAGCGGCTCGTTGATCGTCTCGTTTCCATAGAGCAGAAGGTCGAGATCGAGCGTGCGGGGTCCCTGGAGCGGCGAGGCGCTCCGGTCGCGGCCGAAGGCCCGTTCCAGCTCGAGCAACACCCCCAGGAGTGCCCGGGCCGTGAGGTCCGTCTCGAGCTCGACGACCCCGTTGAGGAAGCGTGGCTGCTCGAGATATCCCACCGGCTCGGTGTCCCGAAAGGCCGAGACCCCGCGAACCTCGATCCCCGGCAGGCGCCGCAGGCGCCCCACCGCCGCGCGCAGGGTCGCCTCGCGGTCGCCGAGGTTCGAGCCGAGGGCGACGAAGGCGCGGACCACCTCCGGAGACTAGTTACCGCGGTTACTCTGAGGGACTTGGCGCCGAGACTTCTGATCGTCCTCGCCGCTTTTCTGGCGAGTCCCAGTCCGGCGTCGGCCGATCTCGTCCAGCTCGATCCGTCGCACGTCCGCGAGGGAGCCCGGTTGGCACGGAGTGCCGGCGGGACCGAGTTGGCCCGCGAGCTCCGCATCTGGCGCGTGCCGGCCTACGCGGTCGCAGACATGCGCAGGGCCGGTGTGGTCCGGCTGAGCCGGCCGGACCGGATGCTGACCACGGCGGGACAGCTCGAAGCTCCAACCGACCCGCTCGTTCCTCAGCAGTGGTGGCGAGGCGCCATCGGCGCCGACCGCGCCGAGGCACCCGGGCCGGGCAAGCCTCTGACCGTCGTCGACTCGGGCGTCGACATGAGCCATCCCGAGTTCGCGGGCCGCCCGGACACGACCGTCCTCAATCCTCAAACGATCCGCGAGCAGAACGAGGATCACGGCACCGAGGTCACCTCGGTGGTGGCCGCTCCCAACAACGGCGTCGGCATTGTCGGCGTCTACCCCGCCGCCGTCTTGCGCATCTGGGACGCCAGTCCTTTCGGCATCCTCAGCGAGAGCTCGGCGATCCAGGGCATCGTCGAGGCTGCCCGCCGCGGTCCAGGCGTGATCAACCTGAGCTTCGGAGGCGAGGACGACGATCCGCTGCTCGAGGAGGCGATCCTCTTCGCGTTCCGTTCGGGCTCGATCGTGGTGGCGGCGGCCGGAAACGACGGCCTCGAGGGAAGCCCGAAGAACTACCCCGCCGCGTACACGCACGTGCTCACCGTGGGCGCCACGAACGAGAGCGGCCGGGTCGCCGGCTTCTCGACCCTCTCGCCCACCATCGACCTCGCGGCGCCCGGTGTGCGAATTTGGACAGCCGAGCCGGTCTCGCAGGATTCCACCGGGTACGTCCTGGTCAACGGGACGAGCTTCGCATCGCCGCTCGTCGCCGGGGCCGCCGCCTGGGTCTGGACCGTACGACCGGAGCTCGACAACACGCAGCTCTTCGAGCTCATGCGCAGGTCGACCACGGACATCGCCGATCCCGGGTTCGACCACGCCTCGGGCTACGGACTGCTCAACATCCCCAAGGCACTCTCCTTCAAGGCGCCCACGCGCGACCTACTGGAACCGAACGAGGATCCTGCGGAGATCGAGCCGCACGGTCTGTTCACGACCGGGACGCCGCCGCTGACACGACCGGGAAAGACGAGCGCGTCGATCTCGGCGCACGTCGACCGGAGCGAAGACCCCGTCGATCTCTACCGCGTCTGGGCTCCGCCGAGGCAGACGCTACGGGCTCGGGTCACCGGTCACGCCACCGTGCGTCTGCTGCCACGCTCGGTCCTCACGAGCAAGACCCGGCCTCTCGCCGTCGGGAAGCGCGGCGTCGCGGCGTACCGGAACGGCAGCGCGCACGGTCTGTACGTCTACGTCGAGTTGCGCCCCGCCATTCGCTTCGCCGAGTACACGCTTCGGCTCACGGCCGCTCGACGGTAGCGGCCGTCCACGCCACTGGGAGCCCGGCCGGCTCGACCTCGCGCTTGCGCACGCGCACGCGCACGCGCTCGATGGGGAACCGCTCGGCGATCGCATCGGCGACCGCGGCGGCAAGCGCTTCGAGCAGGTTGAACCGGCTTCCCTCGGAGACCTCGCGCACGGTTTCGGCGACCTGGACGTAGTCGACGGTGTCGTCGAGCCGGTCCGACAGCGCACCGTCGGAGACCTCCAGGCGGAGGTCATAGAGAAACGTCTGGCCCGCCGCACGCTCTTCCTCGGTCGCGCCGTGCCGGCCGAAGATCTCCAGCGCCTCGACCTCGACGACGATCAACCTGCCACCGCCGCGGCAACGGTCAGCGCCTCGACGTGCTCCTGCACGTCGTGGACGCGCAGGATCGAGGCACCGCGCTCGTAGGCCGTGACAGCGACCGCCACGCTCGCCGAGAGCGGGCCCGTGGTCGCGGTCGGATCGCCGAGGATCCGACCGAGCGAGCTCTTCCGCGAGAAGCCGATCAGCACCGGGCGGCCGAGCGAGGTCAGGACGTGGAGTTGCCGCACGAGCTCGAAGTTCTGCTGCACGGTCTTGCCGAAACCGATACCCGGATCGACGCAGATCCGCTCCTCGGCGATGCCGGCCGCGACCGCGAAACGAATTCGCTCGTCGAGAAAGACCGCCACCTCCGAAGCCACGTCGTCGTACGTCGGCTTCACCTGCATCGTCCGCGGCTCGCCCTGCATGTGCATGAGACAGAGGTAGGCGCCGGATTCTGCGACGACGTCCGCCATCGCCGGATCGCCCCGAAGCGCCGTGACGTCGTTCACGAGCTCGGCGCCGAGCTCGAGCGCGCGGCGCGCGACCTCGGCCTTCGCCGTATCGATGGAGATCGGCGCACCGCGCAATCCCTCCAGCACCGGAACGACGCGCCGCAGCTCCTCCTCCGCCGAGATGCCTTCCGACCCCGGGCGGGTCGACTCGCCGCCGACGTCGACGATCGCCGCTCCTTCGTCGAGCATCCGCCACCCCGCCGCAACGGCCGCAGCCGGTTGGAGATGAACGCCGGCGTCCGAAAAGGAGTCCGGCGTGACGTTGACCACGCCCATCACCGACGGGCGCGGGAACCGCTCCTCGATCGGGGGCCGCTGATTTGACATCGCCGGATACTTTGACCCATGGGGGTTCCCGACGCGCGCAGGCGCGCGGCGTGGAGATACGTGCGCGCCGTAGTCCGTTCGCAGCTGGACGGCGTCATCGGCGCCGTCGTCTCCGGGTTGCTCTGGCAGGCGGGAGCGATTTCCGCACCGCTGATGGTCAAGTACGCGATCGACCATGGCGTCCTGACCCGCGACCGGCACGCCCCGTTCGTCTGGCTCGCCGCGCTCCTCGGCGTCGGCCTGCTGGAGATGACCGCCGGCGCCCTGCGCCACCTCTACGCGGTACGCAATCGCTCCCGCTCGGACGCGCGGGTCCGGGACGCGATCTTCGCGCACGCCCTGCGACTCGATGCGAGCTACCACGATCGGGTCGGGCCGGGCGAGCTGATGAGCCGCGCGTCGTCGGACTCCGAGCACGTCGCGCGGATGATGGACTCGATCGGTCACACGATCGGCTACGTGCTGACGGTGTGCGCGGTCTCGCTCGTGCTGCTCGCAATCGACTGGCAGCTCGCACTCATCGTGCTCATCCCGCTGCCGCTGATCAGCCTCGCGGGCTGGGTGTACTCGCGCCGGTACCACGAACGCACGGAGCGGCTCCAGGAGAGCTGGGGCGAGGCCTCGACGCTCGTCGAGGAAACGGTGGTGGGAATCCGGGTCGTGAAGGGTCTGGGCGGCGGGGACCCGCTGGCGGCGGAATTCCGGACACGGAGCGGGTCGATCGTCCGTCGTGCCCTCGACATCGCACGGCTCGACGCGGTCTTCCTGCCGATCCTGGAGTTCCTGCCGCTGCTGGGATTGCTGGCGGTGCTCTGGCTCGGCGGCCGGCGGGTGATCTCCGGCGAGCTGAGCCTCGGCTCCTTCGTCGCCTTCAATGCGTACGTCGCGATGCTGGTCTGGCCGTTGCGCGTGCTCGGCCAGCGGGTCACGACCCTGCAGAAGGCCGTCGGCGCGAGCGCGCGGATCAGCGAGGTGCTCGAAGCCGAGCCGAGGCTGCGCGAGCCCCGTCATCCCGTCAAGCTGGACGGGGTACGGGGCGACGTCCGTCTCCGGCGGGTCCAGTTCGGCCACGAAGGCGACCGGCCGGTGCTGGACGGACTCGACCTGCACGTTGCTCCCGGGGAGTCGCTCGCGCTCGTCGGCGCGACCGGCTCGGGGAAGAGCACGGTCGCGGGCCTGCTGGCCAGGCTCTACGACCCCGACGAGGGCTCCGTGCTCCTCGACGGCCACGACGTCCGCGAGCTGCGGCTGGCCGACGTGCGTCGCGCGGTCGCGCTCGTGTTCGAGGAGACGTTCCTGTTCACGGACACCGTGCGGGAGAACATCCGCCTCGCCCGGCCGGACGCCCGTGACGAAGACGTCGAGCGCGCCGCCGCGCTCGCCGGGGCGGCGGAGTTCGTCGCCGATCTGCCCGAGGGCTACGAGACCGTGCTCGGAGAGCGAGGGTTCTCGCTGTCCGGCGGACAGCGACAGCGAGTCGCGATCGCACGAGCGATCCTCGCCGATCCGGCGGTGCTCGTCCTCGACGACGCGACCTCCGCCGTCGACGCGACCAAGGAGCATGAGATCCGGGCTGCGCTCACGACCGTGATGGAGGGGCGAACGACGCTCGTCATCGCCCACCGACCCGCGACGATCGCCCTTGCGGATCGCGTCGCCGTTCTGGAGGGGGGCAAGATCGTCGAAGAGGGCACGCACGCCGAGCTCCTGCGGCGCTCTCTTCGCTATCGCGCGCTGCTGGCACTGGAGAACGCGGCCTAGTGGAGCGTGCCTCTCCGCGAGCGGTCTGGCGGCACACGCGCGGGCTCCTGCGGCCGGTGCGGGCTCTCTACATCGGCGCGGGCGTTGCCGTGACGCTGTCGACGCTGATCACGCTCGCGGGCCCGGCGCTCGTCCGCTACGCGGTCGATGCGGGAATCAAGAAGCACGCGACTCATCCGCTCAACGTCGCGGCGCTCGTGTTCCTGGGACTTGCCCTCTTCAAGCCGGCGGTCGTCCGCGCGCAGATCCTGCTCGCGGCGACGGCCGGCGAGCGCTTTCTCCACAACCTGCGGGTCGCCGCCTTCGACAAGCTTCAAGCGCTGCCGCTCGGCTTCTACGAGCAGGAGCGCGCGGGCGTGCTGGTCTCGCGGCTCACCTCGGACGTGCAGTCGCTGAACGAGCTCGTCCGGGACGCGCTCGTCGAGATCGTGGGGAGCGGCCTGCAGATCGTCCTCACCGTCGTCGCGCTGACGCTGCTCTCTCCGAAGCTGGCCGCGATCTCGCTGGTCGCCCTGCCGATTCTCATCGCGTCGAGCTGGAGCTTCCATCACAGCGCCGGCCGCGCGTACCACGCGATTCGCGACCGGGTTGCGGAGACGCTGACCGCACTGCAGGAGGGCCTCGCCGGCGTGCGCGTCGTCCAGGCGTTCCGCCGCGAGAAGCGAACGCTCGATCGGTACAGGCCACGTAGCCAGGCGCAGATCCATGCCTGGCGCCGTGCCTCATTCGTCAACATCCGTCTGTTCGCGTTCCTGCCGCTCGCGCAGGCGTCTGCGCTGATCGTCGTGCTGCTCGCGGCGGCGACGATGTACCGCCACGGCTCGATCTCCATCGGGACGATTACCGCTTTCGTGCTCTACCTCATCCAGCTCTTCGATCCGATTGGGCGCTTCACCGAGTGGTTGGGTGAATTCCGCCAGGGGCTTGCGGCGCTCGCAAAGATTGCGGGCCTGCTGGAGGTGCCGACTCCGATCGCGGAGAAGCCGGGCGCGGTCGAGCTCCCCCGCGAGGGCGTGCTCGCGCTGCGCGGCGTCACGTTCGGGTACGGCAAGCGGCCGGTCGTCCGCGACCTGACGCTCGAGTTCGCGCCCGGAGAGCACATCGCCCTCGTGGGCGCAACGGGAGCCGGCAAGTCAACGGTGGCGAAGCTAGTGACGCGTCAGTACGACCCGCAGCAAGGCCGGATCGAGCTCGGCGGCGTCGACCTCCGGGACGCGACGCTGGATTCGCTGCACCGGCGGATCGTCTTGCTCCCGCAGGAGGGACACCTCTTCAGCGGCACGATCGCCGACAACGTCCGTCTTGCACATCTGGGAGTCAGCGATGACGACGTTCGGCGCGCCCTACGGAGGATCGGCGCGCTCGACCGCTTCGAGTCGCTGCCGGCGGGACTCGACACCGACGTGCAGACCCGCGGGCTGCGACTGTCCGCGGGCGAGCGCCAGCTCGTGGGCATCGCGCGCGTCGCGCTGGCCGACCCGGCGGTGATCGTCCTGGACGAAGCGACCTCGAGCCTCGATCCCGCGACGGAGGCCGCCGTGGAGCGCGCGCTGGCCGCGGTCGTCGAAGGCAGGACCGTGATCACGATCGCGCATCGCCTGTCGACCGCGCAGCGCGCAGACCGCGTCGCGGTCATGGAGCACGGCCGTCTGGTCGAGGTCGCCTCGCACGACGAGCTCGTGGAGCAGGGCGACCGCTACGCGCGCCTCTGGGCCTCGTGGCAGGCGGGCCTCGCGTCACCGGCCTAGGCTGGGGACAAAGAGTCACGCTTTCCCGACACCTGGGGTCAGACCCTGCCGTTCGGGCCACGCCTCGAACGGCGGCTGACGCTGGGGACGAAGAGTCACGCTTTCCCCGCAGCCAGGGTCAGACCATGCCGTTCGGGCCACGGCTCGAACGTGGGCGCAGCCGGCTTCGCAGCGGTTCTTATCTAGTCACTGCGAGCGCGCGTGCTCGGCCCAACTGTTCGTTCATCGGCCGCAGCAGCGCGGAGAAGCTGTCTAGCTGCCGGCGCCTTCGGGCTTCGGTGGCGGTTGCATCGTCGCCCCGGGGATCGGGAACGGACGTGGCTTCGGCTCCGGCTTGCGCTTCTTCTCGTCCGCAGGCGCGGGTTCCGGCGTGATCGTGGGAGCCTCCTCGGGGAAGACCGACGCCTCCGGCTCACCGGCGAGCAGACGCTCGAACTGATCCTTGTCGATGGTCTCGCGTTCGATCAGGATGGCGGAGATCCGGTGCAGCTCGTCGCCGTGCTCCTTGAGCACACGCGTCGCGTGGTCGTGCGCCTCCTCGATGATGCGGCGGATCTCGTCGTCGATCTCGCGGGCGACCTCCTCGGAATAGTCGGGCTCCGCGCCCATCTCGCGTCCGAGGAACGGCATGTCGTGATTCCGTCCGAGCACGCGCGGGCCGAGCTTCTCGCTCATTCCGAAGCGCATCACCATCTGCTTCGCGGTGGACGTCACCTTCTCGAGATCGTTCGCCGCGCCGGTCGTGACTTCGTTGAACACGATCTCTTCGGCTGCGCGGCCACCCAGCGTCATCGCGAGCTGGTTCATCAGGTTCTGCTTCGTCGTCAGGTACCGGTCCTCGCGCGGTAGCGAGATCGTGTAGCCGAGCGCCTGGCCGCGGCCGATGATCGAGATCTTGTGGACGTCGGACTCCTGGTCGAGGTAGTGACCGACGATCGCGTGCCCGAGCTCGTGATAGGCGGTGATCTTCCGTTCCTCTTCCGAGAAGAGACGCGTCTTCTTCTCCGGACCCGCGATCACGCGCATGATCCCTTCCTCGAGCTCTTCCTGCTCGATCGTCTTCTTGCCACGGCGCGCAGCGAGCAGCGCCGCCTCGTTGACGAGGTTCGCGAGGTCCGCGCCCGTGAAGCCGGGCGTGCCCGCTGCGAGCGTGTCGAGGTCGATCTCGGACGCGAGCGGCTTGCCCTTGGAGTGCACCTCGAGAATCTTCTTCCGCCCGTTGCGGTCGGGACGGTCGACGACGATCTGGCGATCGAAGCGGCCCGGCCTGAGCAGCGCGGGATCGAGGATGTCGGGCCTGTTCGTGGCTGCGATGAGAATGATGTTGTCCTTCAGCTCGAACCCGTCCATCTCGACGAGGAGCTGGTTCAGGGTCTGCTCACGCTCGTCGTGACCGCCGCCGAGGCCGGCGCCGCGATGGCGGCCGACCGCGTCGATCTCGTCCATGAAAACGATGCAGGGCGACGCCTGCTTGGCCTGTTCGAAGAGATCACGCACGCGCGAGGCGCCGACGCCGACGAACATCTCGACGAAGTCGGAGCCCGAGATGGAGAAGAACGGCACGCCGGCCTCGCCCGCAACGGCGCGGGCCAGCAGCGTCTTACCGGTACCGGGCGGTCCGTAGAGCAGGACTCCCTTGGGGATGCGCGCGCCGAGTGCCTGGAACTTCTTCGGGTTCTCGAGGAACTCCTTGATCTCCTGGAGCTCCTCCACGGCCTCTTCCACCCCGGCGACGTCCTTGAAGCCGATCTTCGGCGAGTCGGGCGTCATGCGCTTCGCCCGCGACTTCCCGAAGGACATCACCTTCGAGCCGCCCCCCTGGACCTGGTTCATCAGGAAGATCCAGAACCCGAACAGGAGGACGAAAGGCAGCAGCGAGGTCAGGATCGACCACCAGGGTGACGAGCCGGTTCCCTTCGAGTCGAACATGACGCCGTGCTTGCTCATGAGCGACTGGAGGTCCGCAGCCGACTGGTCGCTCGGATAGTGGACGGTGACCTTCCGTCCGTTGTTGAGCTTCCCCTTCAGCTCGTTCTTGTTCGGGTTGAAGACGAGCTCCTGGATCTCGCATCCAGCCACGTCCGGCTGGCAGGCCTCGATCTTCTGCTGCACCTGCGAGAGGGTCAGCTTGTCGACCTTCTGGCTGTGCCCGCCGAGGGTCTGCAGCGCCAGCCAGACGAGCGCCGCGATGATCACGAGCGGGAAGAGCGCGCTGCGGAA
>WNFU01000488.1_pt1 | contig 56784 bp, 55 predicted proteins | sample 5400121 | NCBI WGS metagenome assembly WNFU01 (sample SAMN13153360, study PRJNA577476) | soil metagenome | isolation source: 100 cm soil or saprolite under grassland replicate 1 | place: USA:California | collected 2016-06-15 | reverse complement strand
GTCTCCGCGAACGGCCCATCGGTGGTGAGGGTCTCGCCTTTGCGGACGCGGACGGTGGTTGCCTGGGCGGAGGGTTGGAGCGCGTCGCCGCCGCGGATCCAGCCCTTGTCCGTCAGCCACTTCCCATAGTCGTCCCACTTCTGCATCTCGGCGGCCTGCTGCTCGGGCGACGCACCCTCCATCTGCCCGGTCTCCTCGTTGTAGATCAACAGCAAATAGCGCATGACGACCCCTTTCTGTCTCGGCGGCCCGGTGGCCGCCACCAACCCTATCGACGTTCGGCGACATGCAGGATCGACAGCTCGGCAGGAGATCGGTCGGCGTCCGGCGGGCGGGTAGGCTAGGTGCCGCGATGTCGGCCCCCGAGATCGATCCGCTCGACTTCCTGGCGATCGACCGCCTGCTCTCCGATGAGGAACGCGACATCCGCGATGCCGTTCGAGCGTTCGTTCGAAGCGAGATCCTGCCTGGCGTGGGGGAGTGGTTCGAGCGTGGCGAGTTCCCCAGGGAGGTGGCCAAGGGCCTGGCCGAGCTCGGCCTCCTCGGGATGCACCTGACCGGGTACGACTGCGCAGGGGCGAACGCGATCTCCTACGGCCTGGCCTGTCTTGAGCTCGAGGCCGGCGACAGCGGGTTCAGGTCCTTCGTCTCCGTGCAGGGCTCGCTGTGCATGTTCCCCATCTGGAAGTTCGGGACCGAGGAGCAGAAGCTGCGCTACTTGCCGAAGATGGCCCGCGGCGAGGTGATCGGGTGCTTCGGGCTCACCGAGCCCGACGTCGGGAGCGACCCGGGCCGGATGCGGACCTCAGCGACCCGCGACGGCTCCGAGTGGATCCTGTCCGGGACCAAGATGTGGATCACGAACGGTGGCATCGCGGACCTCGCTGTGGTCTGGGCCAAGGCCGACGACGGTGTTCGCGGGTTCCTGGTCCCCACCGAGGTGCCCGGGTTCTCCACCAGGGATATCGAGCGCAAGCTTTCGCTCCGAGCCTCGGTCACTTCCGAGCTCGTCCTGGACGAGGTTCGCCTGCCCGAGGACGCGATGCTGCCCGGCGTGGTGGGGCTGAAGGGCCCGTTGTCGTGCTTGAGTGAGGCGCGATTCGGGATCGTGTGGGGCGCCATGGGGGCGGCGCGCGCCTGCTTCGAGAGCGCGCTCGAGTTCGCCAAGACCCGCGTGCAATGGGGCAAGCCGATCGGGGAGTTCCAGCTCACCCAGGAGAAACTGGCGAACATGGCGGTCGAGATCAACTCGGGGATGCTGTTGGCGATCCACCTCGGACGGATGAAGGACGAGGGCATCCTTCGGCCGGAGCACGTCTCGATGGGCAAGCTCAGCAACGTGCGGGAGGCGCTGGGGGTGGCTCGAGAGGCCCGAACGATCCTCGGGGCGAGCGGCATCACCCTGGAGTACCCGGTGATCCGCCACATGAACAACCTGGAGTCCGTCCTGACCTACGAGGGAACGAGCGAGATCCACACGTTGATCGTTGGGCAGGCGCTCACGGGACTCCGCGCCTTCGAGTGACCAGCATGTAGCCTGCCGCTGCAGGTCCGAGCCATGGCAAAGCCGGAAGGAGGAGGTTGGAGGATGGCGCGCGAGTTCGATTGGGCGCTCTTCGAGAAGGCCGTCGACATCACGACGTCCGCGGTGCGGGGCACGTTGGGCGGGGAGAACAGCCAGACGCCGAAGTTCGCGGCCGACGTGTTCCGGGAGGTGTGGGCGGCCCTGAAGGATGCGGCGGGGGATCTGTCGGCTCGGGGTAAGCCGGGGTTCTGAGGCTACCCCGATCGCGAGAGATCGCGGAGGGAGACCACGCCGACCAGCGCGGCGCCGTCCATCACCGGCAGGTGCCGGAATCCCCGATCGAGCATGATGTCGCGGGCCTCGCGGACGTCGGTGCCGGACTCGACGGTGACCGGATCTGGGGTCATCCACTGGGAGATGTGGTGTTGCGCGGCGTCGAAATCGGCAGCCAGCGCGCGGAGGATGTCGCGCTCGGTGAAGATCCCGGCCGGCCTCCCCTCCTGGAGCACCAAGGCTGAGCCGACGTGATGGGCGCCCATCATGGTGGCCGCTTCGGCCACGGTCGCCGTCGGCTCGACCGTCACGACCTCCTTGCTCATGACGTCGCGGACGGTGGTCATGCCCACGCCCCAGCCTAGACCTCGCCGGTTGGGTCGCAAAGCCCTGCTTCGCTGGTACGCACCCCGCCGACGCACGTACCCATGGCGGAGCACGCGCGACCCGTACCGGATCCTGGTCTCCGAGGTGATGCTGCAGCAGACGCAGGCGTCGCGCGTGGTCCCTGTCTTCCGGTCGTTCCTGGCCCGCTTCCCCACCGTTCACTCGCTCGGAGGGGCGCGCCTCCGCGATGTCGTCACCGCCTGGCAGGGCCTGGGGTACAACCGCCGAGCCGTGGCGCTCTGGGAGGCGGCCGGCACGATCGTCCGGGACCACGGGGGGAACGTTCCGGACGATCCGGTCGAGATGGAGAGGCTCGCCGGGGTCGGCCCGTACACGGCGGCAGCAGTATCGTCGGTGGCGTTCGGGTCGTCGATCGCGGCCGTCGACACGAACGCGCGGCGGATCGTGGCTCGGTTCTTCCTCGGGGCGGAGCCCGACGGTGTGTCGCCGCGCGAGATCCGCGCGCTGGCCGACGCATGGCTCGACCACCGCGACCCGGGCGGGTGGAACCAGGCGGTGATGGACCTCGGCCGGGAGCGGTGTCGGCCTCAGCCCCGGTGCGGAGCGTGTCCGCTCAGAGCGCTGTGTCGCTTTGCGGCCGAGGGCCGGGAACCCGAGCCGGTTCGGCGGGGGCGGCCCACGTTCGAAGGGTCGATCCGACAATTGCGCGGCGCCGTCGTCCGCACCCTCGTCGATCGGGAAGGGGCGTCCCTCGCGGAATTGTCCCGTGAGACCGGAGTGCCCCTCCAGCGAGTGGACGAGGCGGTGTCGGCGCTGGCCGCCGACGGCCTGCTGGTCGCGGGGCCGGCCGCCCGGGCGGGGCGCCCGGGCGGCCGCGTCCGCCTGCCCGGCTGAACGGGAACGCCGGAACCCCCTGCCTTCGTCCAACCGCTCGACCGTTCGGACCGGCCAGGGAGGCCTCCATGCGCAAGGCAGTGCTGTCGATCATCGGGTTCCTGGCGCTCGCGGGGATCGTCGGATACGTCGCCACGTGGGGTGCCGGGCTCCAGTCGGAGCAGTCAGGAGGTGGCGGCGGGGGCGCGGCCAGCCGGGCATCCGAAACGGCAGTGGGTCGGGTCGGGAGCGACGAACCAGTCGCCGCTGTCCCGAGCCCCGGATCTGTGAACGGGCAGGATGCCGGTCTCGCCGCCGGGGGAGCGCTCTCTTCCGTCGGATCCCTCCCCCCCATCGGTCCGGACATCGTGAAGACCGCCGGCATCTCGATCGAGGTGAAGAGCGGCGGGTTCGAGTCGGCGTTCAACGCCGCGACCACGATCGCCGGAAGGTACGCCGGCTACGTCGAGGATTCATCGATGCACGGGATCAAAGCCAAGTCGGGCGAGCTCACGATCCGTGTTCCCGCCTCCGCCTTCGACCGGGCCATGAACGACCTCCGAGGCCTGGGCTCGGTTGAGGGGCAGTCGATCTCGGGCCAGGACGTGACGTCACAGTTCGTCGATCTCGACGCACGGCTTCGGACCTGGCAGGCTCAGGAGGCGGTGCTCCTGCGGCTGATGCGAAGGGCGAGCTCGATCGAGTCCACGCTTCGGGTCCAGAACCAGCTGCAGGACGTGCAATTCCGGATCGAGCAGATCAAGGGCCAGCTCCGCCTGTTGGAGGACCAGACATCGCTCGCAACGATCGACGTGTCGCTCCGAGAAGTGGGTGCCGTGGTCGGCGTTCGGCGGTCGGCGGCCCGTGAACGGCCCAGCCTCGGCGAGGCCTGGAACCGGGCGGTCGACGGATTCCTCGGCGTGATCTTCGCCGTCGTGGTCGGGCTGGGGTACCTGATCCCGTTGGCCGCGATCGCGTTCGCCATCGGCTTCGGTTACCGCCGGTATCGGGCCAGGCCGGCATCGGCCGCGTAGGACGCTTGCCTCGCGGTCCAGATGGTCGTTAGTTGACACTAACGTAAGGCCAGACTTAACCTGCTGCGCATCGTGGAGGCCGCTCTCCGAGCCATCGCCGAGGCTCGCCGGCGTCAGATCCTGCGCCTGGTTCGCGACGAGGAGAAGACCGCCGGGGAGATCGCCTCCCATTTCGAGGTGACCCGTTCGGCCGTGTCCCAGCACCTCCGGGTGTTGAAGGATGCCGGGCTCGTCTCCGAGCGGCGGCAGGGGACCCGTCGCATCTACCGGATCCGGCCCGAGGGCCTTGCGGAGCTCCGCGAGTTCATCGATGGTCTGTGGGAGATCAAGCTCGCCACCCTCAAGCGAGTGGCGGAGGCCGAGGAGAGGAGGCGGCGTGGTCACTGAGGGGACGGACGTGCTCGCCCACGAGCTCCGGATCGAGGCCCGGCCCGAGACCGTGTTCGCGTTCCTCACGGACCCCGACAAGATGACCCGATGGAAGGGCGACTCGGCGCAGCTCGACGCCAGGCCTGGGGGCGTGTACCGAGTGCAGATCGGCCAGACAGTGGTGGTCGGCGAGTTCGTCGAGCTCGATCCCCCGCGCCGAGTGGTGTTCACGTGGGGGTGGGAGGGGAACGACGCCGTCCCGCCCGGATCGAGCACCGTCGAGATCACGCTCACGTCCGACGGAGAAGCCACGATCCTCCGCCTGGTGCACCGGGACCTTCCGGAGGACCAGCGCGCCGAGCACGATGGAGGGTGGAAGCATTTCTTGCCGCGGCTGGCCACTGCCGCCGCGCACGATGAACCAGGCTCCGGATCCGGAGCCGGTTAGTGGAAGGAGGAGAACGGCATGGGCGCACCGGTGGTGCACTTCGAGATCAACGGGAAGGACCTGAAGGCCCTCTCCACGTACTACTCGCAGCTGTTCGGGTGGCAGGTGCATGAGGCCATGCCGACCTACGGCCTGGTGCACACGGAGGCCGGCGGCAGGGGCATCGAGGGAGGTATCTCCGGAGAGAGCGAGAACCCGGGCGTGACGATCTACGCCGAGGTCGACGACCCCCAGAAGTACCTGGATCTGGGCGGAGAGCCTGGGCGGCAAGGTGGTCATGCCGGTCACTGACATGGGCATGGTCACCTACGGGCTGTTCACCGACCCCGAGGGACATCTCGTCGGCGTCGTCAAGGCGGAGGAGGCCACCTCCTAGTTCGAGCGCGTCTCGCTCGCGGGACCGGCCTGAATCGGGCCTCGGTACGACCCGTCAGCCGACCTTCAGCGATGGGAGGATCTCCTGGCCGAACAGCTCCACCGCACGCGCGGCCGGCTCGAGATCCATCCCCGGATAGTGGAGCCGGACGATCAGGTGGAGCTCCCGGTCGCCGAAGGCCTCGGCGAGCGGCCGGAGAGCCCGGAGCACCTCCTCCGGCGTCCCTGCGGGAGTCCACGTTCGCATCGTTTCCTCGTCCGGGGGCGTTGGCTCCAGCCGGTCGTCGTCCGGCGTGTCGGCGGTGCCCTCCCACGCCCGATACGTGCCGAGCTGGTGGGCGACGCCCGAGCGTGTCATCTCCCAGGCATCGGGGTCGTTCGCGACGAACGCGTTCTGGATGAGCGCGATGCCGAGGGAACGAGGATCCCGCCCTGCCGACCGCGCTGCCTCGTCGAGCGTCGACAGGGCCGGCCTGACCTCCTCTGCGGCGTCGGCGTCGGTGATGTATCCGTCCGCCATCCGTCCCGCTCGTCGCACCGCCGCGGCCGCGTATCCACCGAGATAGATCGGGACGCCTCCCTCACGTGCGGGCGGCGGTGTTACCTTGACCCGATCGTACGAGTGGGCCCTGCCCTCGAACGAGAACCGGCGCCCAGTCCAGGCCCGCCGAAGGATGTCGATGGTCTCGGCGGTCCTGATGGCTCGTTCGGACCTCGGGACGCCGAACATCCGAAACTCCTCGTCCCGCCATCCGATCCCCAGGCCCAGGATCAGGCGGCCCCCGGAGAGCTGGTCCACCACTGCGGCGTCCTCCGCGAGGCGCAGCGGATCGTGGAGAGGCGCGAGGACAACGCCGGTCCCCAGTTGCATCCGATCCGTGGAGGCGGCCAGGGCCGCGAGCATCGGAAGGAGTGACGGGAGGTAGCCGTCGGAGGCGCCGTGGTGCTCGCTGACCCAGGCGGAGTCGAAACCCACGGACTCGGCCAGCCGCACCAAGTGGATCGTCTCCCGGTACTCGCGAGCGAAGGTCCGTCCTGACCCTACCGGGATCTGACCGGTGAACAGCCCCACGCCCACACGAACGGCCATCGCGCGCACCCTATCGGGGCCCGATCGCTGGGCTCAAACCGGCTGCCCACGGGCGTCCCAGGCAGGGCAGGACGACCTCCAGCTAGAGCGCGAGTGGTTCGAACCTCACACCCAGTCGAGCGTGTACCGGAGGATCTTGTCCGGGAACTTCAGGTAGACGTACTGTCCGGTCTCGGACTCGCCGTCGGGGAGCACGAGAACGTCCTCCACGCCCGGCACCTGCCGCCTGGCCGCCGCTAGCAGGACGTCCCGCGTTCCATCTTCCCTGCGGAGATCGTCGGGCCAGTGGACGAACAACTTGGGGGGGGCCATTACTTCGGCCATCGGTTCCTCCTGGGTTGAAGTGTGGCCGAAAACCCCAACGCCGGTCAAGACCAGGGTTCGGGCCCCACCAGGGGAGCGGGACCGGCGGGAGCGAGGGTCAGGGCGTGAGGTAGGGCCTGGCCGGCCGGAGCACCGCCTCCACCGACGTCGCGTTCACGATCACCTGCTTGCCTAGGGGGTAGATCGAGCCCCTCACCTCCACCCAGTCGTTCGCCTGGAACTGCCCCGGAGGGACGTTCACCACGCGGACCTGGGCGGTGGTGGCGTCCGCGACGCAACACGTGACGATGTAGCGGGTCAACAGGAACTCACCGGCCGGCGTATCGGGGAAGCGAGTGACGATGCCGATGAAGTCGATCTGCTCCCCAGCCCGCCGGGCGAGCGCCTGCTCGCCGGCTTTCGAGTACTGGGCCGCGGCCACATCGACCAGCGTCAGCGGGCCGCTCCCGGGGTCGGCGAGGGATCCGCCGAATCCCGCGGAGCTGAAGCCCGGCCGCTTGTTCGCTGAGAAGCTGCCGAGCGTGGCCGGCGGGAGGGCCAGGATCATGACGACTGGGAGGACCATCAGCCCCATGACCCAGGCATCGCGTGAGCCGATGGGCCGGGGAGAGCGGACCCGGGCCGAAACGATCAGCCCGGCAGCGGCGGCCGCGAGCAGCGCCGCGCCCACCGGCACGACCCATGACGTCCTGGTGGACAGGTATAGGTCGTCGCGCCCGGTGAGCAGCAGGAACCAGAACAGGGCGGCCCACGCGGCCAGCACCAGCCCTCCGGCGACACGGCCGGGGCTCCACGTTCGGGGTAACTCACTGCCGTGCGAGCGCTCGTGGGCCGTGCCCCGGACGGCAACGGAGTCCTTCATCCGGCCACCACCATCACCCACATCGCACCGACCAACGTCGTGGCGAACACCGTCACCACGAGCATCGGCAGGAACCCCCTGCGGAACGTGCCGGCGTACAACGCGCCGAGCTTGAGGTCCATCATCGGCCCCGACACGAGGAACGCGAGCTGCGCGGCCGGGCCGAACTGCACGAATGACGCCGCGACGAACGCGTCGGATTCCGAGCAGAGCGAGAGCACGGTGGCCAGGCCCATCATCACCGCGATGTCCAGGACCGGCGTCCCGGCGACCTTCGACACGAGCGACGCGGGCAAGAACGTCTGGACCATCGCCGCGGCCGCCGCGCCCAGCAACAGATACCGACCCATGAACAGGAAGTCGTTGCCGGTGTGGAGGAAGAACCTCCGCCACCCCGCCTCCGGCGGCCCCGGCGCGACCAGAACGACATGCGCTTCTTCGGAGCGGGGCCGGAGCACCTCGTCCTTGCTCCGGCTGCCGAGGACCCATCCGACCACCATGGCCACGAGCATCCCCAGCGCGAATCGTCCGATCACCATGGTCCACAGCGACGATCGCGCCCGATAGGCGACGAACGTGGACGCGATCACCACGGGGTTCAAGACCGGGGCCGCGAGCATGAACGTGACCGCCGCCGACGGCGTGAGCCCTCGGGCGGCCAGTCGTCGAGCGACCGGCACCGAGCCGCATTCGCAGATGGGGAAGCCGATGCCGGCCAGGGCCGCCGCGGGGAGCTGGAGCGGCCTCGGAAGCCCGGCCACCCGCTCCAGTGCGTTCACCGGTACGAAAACCTCGATCGCCGCGGAGGCGAGGGCTCCCAGCAGCACGAACGGCATGGCCTGGACGACGAGCGAGCCGAACACGATGAGGAACGCCTGGATCCAGGCGATCCGGCCGGGCTCGAGGATCCGAAGGAGGCTGGCGGCGAGGGCCAGGACGGCGACGATGACCGCAGCGGTGCGAACCGTGGCGATCCTCGCTGGTTGCGAGGGCGCGACGTCGACCATCAGCAATACCTCCCGAAGGAGACCGCGAAGCCCTGGAACGCGTCCTCGAACACTCGCGTCCCGTCGGGGGCCGTGACCCCCATCGTCGCCTGGACCACGGCGTCACCCGAGATCCCCTCGTCCGCCAGGGCCCCCTGGTCCAGGAACAGCCCTCCCGAGACGATGTCCGCGATCACGTTCGGATCGCCGGGGACCCCGGCGTCGACCTGCGAGACGACCTCGGAGACCCTGATGGGAGCGCCGTCGGACGATCCGGAGTCGGCTCCCGAGCCGCCCCCAGTCCCCGCGATGGCTACGACCACGGAGCCGCCGGCCGCTCGCTCCGCGGCGGCGACCAACCGCTGGGTCCGCCTGTCGATCGAGCCGGTCGAGCCCTCCAGGACCACCGCCAGGATGTCCGGGACGGCGTCCCGTCCGAACCCCTCGGCGAGGAGCCGCTCGGCGGCCGGCACGGCGGAGTCGCCCGTCGCCACGACGATCGCGTCGCGGTCGTGGCCGACATACCAGTTGCCCCCGACGATCCCGCGATCTGCTTCATCGCTCGCGACCAGGCCGATCAGCGGACGCTGGTCCATCGCCTGGTCAAGGTCATCGGGGAACGTCGCGATCACGGAGAGGGGCGCACCCGGCACCCAGGCCTCCACGACGCGACCGTCATCGTCTCGCACCAGCGCGCCGGTGATCCCGTGTTGCGACGGCAGGCCGCCGGTGCCGATCGTCGTGAGCGTCGCCGAGGGATCGAGCGGCAGGGAACCGGTGTCGCCGGCCATCGTGGCCGCACCGCGCTCCATGAACGAGCGGAGCGAACGCCAGCTGCGCGGATCGTCGCGGAGCTCCTGGGTTCCCACGCCCTTCCACGCCACCTCGAGGACGAGCCGGGGCCGTTCGCCGTCGGAGATGCCGGCGACGGCCGCCCCCGCTCGGACCTGGGGGTGCGGTCGGCGGAAACCCAGCACCTCGGAGAGCGTCGGGGCGATCGCGTCGAGGCCCGTGCCCCGCGGGACCAGGGCTCCCGGCTCGATCCCCGTGCCGAAGAACGCGATGGGCACCCGTGTGACCGTGGAGGCTTCGGCGACCGACGGCCATGGGCCGCCACCGTCCGGGCCCGCAACCGCGTGGTTCCCGGTCACGGCCATCACGTCGGGTGACCGTCCCTCGCGGAACCCCGCGGCCAGCTTCGCCTTCAGCTCCGCCGGCAGCGGACAGAAGGGAACGCGAGCGTGCGCCACGTCCGCAGGGCACGACTTCCCGGCGCACGCCGCGCGCAGCACGCCCGCGGGCACGCCGATCGCGGCGAGCACCAGGAGGAGGACGAGCAGGCGCCGTCCGAACACGACGGGACACGCTATCGCGATTCCGAGGCACGGACCGGCCCTCCGCACCTTCCGGGGAGGGGTCTGTTAGGTTTGCCGACTCGCCCGTGAGGTCGTCTCGTCGTCTGCTCGTTGTCGTCGCGCTGCTCGCGTCGACGTGCACGTCGTCGGGTGGCACGTCGGCAACGCCACCCGCCCCGACGAGCGGCCCGACCGTCCCCACCCAGGTCTCCGAGAGGGCGCTGGCGAAGCAGGTGTGCGCGGACCTCTCCCACGAGGTACTGCTCCGGACCTGGCGCGGATACTTCCCCGGGCGGAGTGGGGACATCCAGATCGTTCCCAAGGACCCGAACTTCGTGAACGGTGGACTGACCCATTCGACGCCCTTCGCGTACACGCAGGACGTCCCCCTGTTCCTGTACGGACCGGGCTATGTGCGACCCGGCATGTACCACCGTCCGATCACGCTCGCCGACATCGCACCCACCGAGGGAGCGATGCTGAAGTACGACTTCCCCGCGCCGGACGGGACGGCTCAGGACCAAGCCCTGCTCCCCGCCGAGGGCCGTCCTGTTCCTCGGCTGCTGCTCACGCTGATCTGGGATTCCGGAGGCATGGACGTGCTGAACCGGTGGCCGAACGACTGGCCGTACCTGCGCTCGCTCCGACCACACGGCGCCTGGTTCACCTATGTGACGGTCGGCGCCTCGCCATCGAACACGCCCACGGGGCATTCCATCATCGGAACCGGGGCCTTCCCCATGCGCACCGGCTTCGTCGACGAGTACGTCAGGGTGAACGGCCGGATCCAGAAGCCGAACGCGAACGGCCCGGCGTTCCTGCTCGAGCCGAGCCTGGCCGACCTGTACGACCGTGGCATGGACAACCGCCCGATCGTTGGGGCCATCGCCAGCCTCTCGGCCCACATCATGATGATCGGGCATGGCTCGTTATGGGGCGGCGGCGACAAGGACCTCGCGGTTGCGCGGGAGGCGCAGTTCGGGCCCACCGCGGGCGCCGAGTCCGACGTGTGGAACCTCACGCCGTCCATGGCGCCGTACTACACCTTCCCGAGCTACGTGAACACGCTCCCACCCGTGACCGCGTACACGCGAGCCCTCGACCAGGCCGACGGACGGCTCGACGAGGCATGGCGAGGCCATCCCTTCACGGAGCTGCACAACGGGTTCGACACGCCGGCCCGAACCCCGTACCAGACCAGGCTGGTGGAGACGGTGATCGAGCGAGAGGGGTTCGGAAAGGACGACATCCCGGACCTGCTGTCCGTGAACTACAAGGCCATCGATACGATCGGGCACCTGTTCAGCGCCGACGGCGTGGAGATGTCCGACGCGGTCACCTACCAGGACGAGGCGCTCCGCGAGCTGGTGTCCTTCCTCGACCGGGTGGTCGGTAAGGGAAGGTGGATCATGACCCTCACGGCCGACCACGGAACCCAGCGGGACCCCGCGGTGAGCGGCGCGTTCATGATCGATGTGAACAAGATCGATTCGCTGGTACGCAGGGCGTTCGACGACGACGACGGCGTGCCGCTGGTCGAGAAGGTCAGGGCCACCGAGATCTGGTTGAACACCGACGAGCTCGCGAACAACGGATTCACCCTCGACGACGTCTCGCAGTTCATCATGCGGATGACGCAGCAGCAGACGTTCAAGAACCGGAACACTCCTGTCCCCGGCCACGAGAACGACGTCGTGTTCTCCGCGGCGTTCCCCTCGACTATGCTGTCCCGGCTCCCGTGCCTCCCCGAGGCCCGCGCGAGCTGAGTGACGAAGGGGGAGGACCAAACCGGATGGCGGTGACCAGGGAAGCTCCGGCTCAGGACCTGGTCCCGGCGCCGGAGCCGGGAAGCCGCTTCCTCCGCCGCCCCGCCGTCTTGGTGCTGGCGATCCTGGCCCTGCTGCTCGCGTTCGGCTGGACGTTCCTGCGCGATCCCTCCATCAGCGCGCCCACGCGCGACCCGGCTTGGTACACGTGGCGGTCGAACCTGATCCTGCACGACGAACCCGGCCTGGTGGCGGGGGAGTGGGGCCCGTTCAGCATGTTCTCCGGCGGGTACCGGGTCGTGGTCCCGCTCTACGGTTCGGTCCTGCAGCGGGTGGCCGGCATCGACCTGTACACGTTCAGCGCGTTCATGATGATCGGGATCCCCATCCTCACGGGTCTCGCGCTCGGAGCGTTCTCCTACCGGCGCCACCGCGACCCACTGCTGTTCCTGCTGGTGATGGTGGCCACGGCGGCGCTGTTCATGACCACGCCGTACGTCGGCTACCTCGACAACATCACGGTGCTCTACCTGCTGTGTCTCATCCTCGCGTTCTACGAGCCGGGGCAGACGTCGTGGGGAGCGAGGTCGGCCCTGTTCCTGTTCGGCTTGGCCGCCGCCTTCACCCACCCCACGACTTGTGTGATCTTCGGCGTCACGCTCCTCGCGGCCTTCGCCCTGCACTTCGTGACCAGCCGGTTCTCCCTGTCTTCTGCCCTCCGACGGGACGGCCCGGGTCTGCTCTCGGTCGGCTCGGGGATGATCCTGGGTTTGGGGTCGTGGCTGGCCGGACCGTGGGGCGTGAAGGGGTCACTGGCCGATGCGGCGCTGCCTCCTCCCTACACGATGGAGGTCTTCCTCCATCGGCTGAGCGGATGGGTGGGATCGCTCCAACCCCTCATCACGTTCCCGCTCATCCTGCTGGCCATCGGATGGGTGATCTACCGAGCGCGGAAGGATCGGCGGCCGGCCGACACATTCGGGACGGTCTCCGCGCTGTGGCTGTTGCCGCTGCTCGGCGTGTTCGGTTGGGTGGCGGGCAGCGCGTATCCCTACTACCGGTTCATGAACGCGACCGCGGCGCTCATGCCTCTCCTGGGCCTGGGGCTGTGGGTGGTCGTGCGATGGCTGCTGAGCCGGCGAGGCGGGACGCGCGCGGTGGCCGTCCTGGGCGTGGCCGTCCTCATGGGGGCCATGGCGTTCGTATGGGTCCGGGGCCGCGACGCCTCGCAGTGGGCCAAGCCGAGCAACCAGTGGATCGACCAGCCGACCCGAACAGCGCTCTCGGCCGCGGAGGCAGTCGCCGCTCGCGAGCCCGGCCGCCCCATCGTGTTCATCCTGAACTTCGGCGACACGTACCAGGCGTACGGTTGGGCCAAGACGTTCACGAACGTCTCGCGGACCGGGTTGCCGGGCGACGCCGTGAAGCGGTCGATGTCCTACTTCGGCGGCGTGCGGGACTTCCTGGGGAACCGACCGACCGAGCTCACGGATCCGACGTACAACAAGATGTCGCGCGGCTTCTTCGCCGAGGTGCAGGCGTTGGAGCAGACGTATCCGCAGCCCCCGGTGGTGTTCCTGGTCCGGCAGTTCAACGAGAACACCGAGAACGCAGCGCTCCTGGACCAGGAGCCCCCGCCAGACTACCTGGTCAAGATCGGCCAGGACATCGCGGTGGTGACCGGAACGAACCTGGCCACTCCCTCGCCGGAGACGATCGATGCTGCCCGCGCAGCGGAGGCCGCGACCGCGGCACTGTACGCCGATCATCCTGGGATCCTCGGGAACTTCGGACACACGCTGTGGGTGCTGTTCGCGCTGGCGCTGCTGCTCGTCGTCCCGGGCGTGATCGCAGCGAGGTGGTTCGAGCTCGATGACATCTGGCTGAAGGTCGCGCTGGTCCCTGGCATCTCCATCGGGCTCACGGTGCTCGCGGCCATCGCCTGGGTGTCGATCCGCCGGGCCCCGTTCACCACTGCGGACGGATGGGTATCGATCGGGCTGGCCACGGCGGTGGCCGTGGGGCTCCGGGTCGGCAAGCCCAGGCTCGACCGCCTCTTCGCCGGTGTCTCACGGTTCTTCGCCGAGTTGTTCGCGGTGTTCTCCAACCGGAGCTTCTCGGCGCTCATGGGGACGCAATTCGTGGCCCAGGCCGCAGATGGCATCGTCCAGGCCTCGCTGGCCAAGTCCATCGCGTTCGGCGGCGAGAAGGGGTTCGACGTGGCCAGCGCGCCGTCGGCCCGCTACCTGCTCGTCGTGGTCCTCGCGCTCTACGTGCCGTACACGGTGGTCAGCCCGTTCGTCGGCGCGTTCATCGACCGCTACGACCGCAAGCTCCTGCTGGTCCGGTCGAACCTGTTCCGAGCTACCGCCGTCGCCCTGGCCGCCCTGGCGCTGGCCGCGGTGGGTGACGGCCTTCCCGATGCGATCCTGATCCTGGCGATCCTGGTCGCGCTGGCCTGCACCCGGATCCTGCTGGCGATCAAGTCGGCCGGGATCCCGGCGGTCGTGCGTGGCAGGGACCTGCTCCAGGCGAACGGCCTGTCTCAGGCCGGCGGGGCCATCTTCCAGGTCGTGGGCGGTGGAGTGGCGCTGGTGGGCACGGCGCTCGCGCCCTCGTGGATCGTCGCGCTCCTCGGAGCGGCGCTGTACCTGGTGGCCGCGATGGTGGCGCGCTCCGTCGAACGCCTGGAGTACGAGCGGCGCACCTCCCGGTTCGCCGAGGAGGTCCGCCGAGTCTTCCGAGACATCGCGACCGGCCTCCACGAGGTGTTCGGCCGGCCGCCCGCGGCGCTCGGCTTGGCCGGCTTCCAGGCGCTGCGGATGGAGTTCTTCGGATTCGTCGCCCTGGTCTTCGCCCTCGAGGCGCGTCATCTGCTCTCCGGCTCCGACTCGGACAAGACCGTCCTGGCCATCGCCGGGGCGTGCGGGGCGATCGGCGCGGCGATCGGCATGGTGTTGGCGCAGAAGCTCAAGGACCGGGTCCCGCCGTACCGGCTGCTCGTGTCGGCCATGGCCGCACTCGGGGTCGGCGTCATCCTGTTCGGCGGGGTCCAGACGATCGCCGGTTACTCGGCGATCACGTTCGTCGGCGCGCTGGGGTTCTTCCTGGGCAAGATCTCGGCGGACACGATCATGCAGCAGGCGCTTCCCGACGACTTCCGCGGCCGCGGGTTCAGCCTGTTCGACATCGCCTACAACCTGGGGTGGATCGTTCCGGCCCTAGTGCTGTCGCTCGTGTGGAACGATGACCGGGTCCGGCTCATCCTGATCGGATCGGGCATCGTCTTCCTGCTCGTGACGACGGCCGTCTATCGGTGGGCGAGGAGCATCAAGGATCAGCTGGCCAACCAGGACGACATCGCCGATGCCCGTGCAGCAACGGGCGACGGAGGGGCCCGGTGACACCGCTTCCAACGCCGGACCCGATCGGCGACCCGTCGGGGTACCAGCGGCATCTGTTGTCGCTGCTTGGCCACGACGACCCGGCTGAGGTGCAGGGCGCGACGCCCGCCGCATGGCGATCGGTCATCGAGCGGTCCGACGACCTCCTGACCGTCAGGCCCGAGCCCGGCGAGTGGTCGGTGCTCGAGTGCCTGGCGCATGCCACTGACGCGGAGATCGTTTCGGCGGGTCGGTACCGATGGATCGTGGCCCACGACGAGCCACCCCTGATCGGCTACGACCAGGACCTCTGGGTCGACCGGCTGCACCACGACCCGGAGGATCCCGACGAGTTGCTGCGGCTCTTCGAGACGCTCCGACGAGCCAACCTTCGGCTCTGGGCCCGGGCAAAGCCCGAGGAGAAGGCCCGCGTCGGCCTGCACGAGGAGCGCGGTCCCGAGAGCCTGGACCTCTCGTTCCGCCTGGTCGCCGGACACGATCGGTTCCACCTGGACCAGGCCCGGCGGGGACTCGCCGCGATCGAAGGTCGATCAGAACGGTGAGGATCGGGAGATCCTGTCCTCGAACTCCGGGAAGTAGCTCGAGATCATGGCGACGTCGAACGAGGGAAGGATCAACTCCTTCGACTCGCGTTCCAGGAGGAACTGGAAACAGGCCCGGACGAACTCGTCGAGCTCCCGGAAGTTCCGGCCGAGGCGTTCGAAGTCGGCGAGCGACACGGTCACCTCGTGGACGCTGGTGGATCCATCCTCGTCCCGAACGGTGACGCCGAATCGCGGCACGAAGTCCTCGCCGCTCGCACGCCGGACCTCGATGTCGGCCACGCTGTCCCCCCGGCGGGTATCGTACGCGAGCTCTCGAACGGAGGTCCTCCCCTGCCCGAGGTGATCACCGAAGACGTCACCCTGCACTGCGAGGTCGATGGCGAAGGTGAGCCGGTCACCGTCGTGGCGCACGGCCTGACGAACAATTGCCGGGAGCTTGCGGCGCTGACGCCCATGGTGCCGGGCACGAAGGTGCGCTTCGACTTCCGCGGCCACGGCAGATCGAGCGCCCCGCAGACCGGGTACAGGTTCGAGGATCTCGCGGGCGACCTCGACGCCGTTGCCGCGGCCTACGGGGCGACACGGGCCGTCGGGACATCGCTCGGCGCCGGCGCCATCGCCAACCTGGTGACCCGGGATCCCGACCGGTTCGAGCGGATGGTGTGGCTCCTGCCGGCCGCGCTGGACGTTCCCTTCGGGTTCAAGGACCGGTTCCTGGAGCTCGCCGCGAGCCTCGACGGCAAGACCCCGGAGGAGGCGCTGGAGGCGATCGTGTCCGACCCCGAGCGCGTGGCCCAATACGTGCAGACGCCGTGGAAGCTGGAGATCGACAAGGTCATGTGGGAGCACGAGCACCCCGATGGCCTGGCCCGGGCGATCCGGGAGGTCATCGAGGACTGGCCGGTTCCCGACCGGGAGCTCCTGCGGAAGGTGTCGGCGCCAACGCTGCTGATCTGCATCGAAGGCGACGACATCCATCCGTCAGAGCTCGGCCGCATCCTGCACGACCTCCTGCCGAGCTCGGAGTTGCTTATGTTCGAGAGCGAGATCGCCCTGTTCCAGGCCATCCCATCGCTGGTCCAGCGGGTGGCTGCGTTCCTGACCGCGAATGACTGACGCCATGGCGGGGTTGCTCCGACGCCCATGAGCGAGCTCGAGGAGTACCGCAAGGCGAAGGACGAGTTCTTCCGAGACGATCCGTCGCTGTTGCCGCTCTCACGCTCACAACCACGGCGGGCGCGATCACCTATGGTGAGCCGGATGGGAACGGGCATCCCTTTGTGGGCGCGTAGCTTGCGCCGGTCGCGTACTCCGACGGGACTTGGGCGGTGTGCCCGGTCACCCTCATCTCGCCGACCGTCTTCCTGACCGCGGCTCACTCTGTGCCCTCGGTCTTGCTCTCGCGGCGCTGCTGGCGGCGACCACGCCGGCGACGGCGATCACCGGCGGCACCGAGGACCTCGCCAACAAGTACTCCAACGTCGGAATGGTCGTCTTCTATCAGCCCGATGGCCGTTTCCGGTGCTCGGGGACGCTGATCTCGCCGCAGGTGTTCCTCACTGCCGCTCACTGCACCTTCGAGGATATCGGGAAGGTGGTCGTGACCTTCGATCCGCTGATCTCGCGTTCCGAGGAGGAGGCGGAGATCGATATCCCTCGTGCCGCCGACGACAGCGGGCCTGATGATGCGATTTCGACGATCGGATTCACCACAGCCGACATCACGCCTCCGGACTACGAGGGGGAACAGACGTGGTTCCTCGGAACACCTCGCACCCATCCGAACTACAGCGACTTCACCGACCTCAGGAACTGGAACGACACAGGTGTGGTCCTCCTCGATCAAGCCCCTGGACTAGGGTCGGCATCCCTCGCCCCTGAGAACTACCTCAACCGGTTCCGGCAGCCGCTGCTGAACGCTACAGAGTTCCTCGTGCTCGGCTACGGCACCGAGGTGCGTGGGCACCCGCCGACACCGGAGCGCGAGCCGATCGTGCGTCGATACACCACAGAGATCGGTCAGAAGTTGACCGCGCAGATCCTGCAGACCAACGGCAACGAAATGGATCCCCGTGCGGGTGGTGGTACCTGCTTCGGTGATTCTGGAGGTCCCGCCCTGAAGGATGGCTACCTGGTCGGTGACACGAGCTACGGCTTCACGAACAATTGTCGCTATCTCGGCGGCTACCAGCGCGTGGACATTCCCATCGTCCGTAACTGGGTACTCGATTGCACAGCGGATCTGGCATGCCCTACGAAGCAATAGCCGGTCCGCCGGGCTCGGTCTCCATCGGTCACTGGGGCCCAGCGAAGCCCGCTGCACGGCCCGCGTGATTTGGAGGGACCGGTAGGAGACTTGGTCCGGGAGCGTCGTCGCTCTCGCCACGGCTTCCACCCCGGCAGGTTCGCTCGGCCAGTGAGCCTGGTGAGGCGGGCTACAAGTGCGTCAACCCGGGTGTCACCGAGGACAAGAAGGACTCGGATGACGTGGCCTGCTTCAACGCGGACGAATCCCTCTTGGTCGAGATCGGAGGTTGCATCGCCACCGACAATGACTTCGATGGGGTTTCCTACCAGCCGAACTGGCCGGGAACCGGGGCGACCCCGGCGTTAGACGCAGCGCTCAACCCAGCGTCGATCCTGTTCACCAGTCCGACGCTCGGCGGAGGACAGAAATTCGATCGCGTCGGGCTCGAGGCCGACCTGCCGCGGATCAAGGCCGCCGACTTCGGCGGGATCTGCGACCGGAGCACCGGGACGGGCTGCGTTAACCCACCACCCGGCTCCAACTTCTACCCCTTCTACAGCACCAGGAACGATGGAACGGTGGGGTGCTTCTGGCAGCTCGGCGGCGCGAACATCCCGGGCACGACGAACACGTTCGGTGGGAACTCAGCGGCCGAGTTCGGACCGTTGCTCTTCCTGGACTACCCGGGACCGGTCTTCACGCCGATTCACCGGACGAACGACTTCCGCTCCGCGCACGCAACTGACCGGTCGAGTGAAGGTTGTCCGTCGCCGTCCGCGCCGGCGAGAAGGCCTTCGAGGTTGAACCGAGCGGGGGCGGGCGACCGACCGGCCTCCGATAGGCTCTGCCCCATGACCGAGGAACTCTTCTCGACCGACGCGTATGCGCGCACGTGCCAGGCGAACGTGACCAATGCCGGCAGCGACCGTGTGGTGCTGGACCGAACCGTGTTCTACGCGCGGAGCGGCGGACAGCCCGGCGACACCGGGTGGCTGATGTGGAGCGGCGGCAAGGCCCGCGTGATCGACACGGTCAAGAGCCAGGGCACGCTGGAGCACGTGATCGAGGGCGGTCTACCACCGATCGGCACCCACGTGACCGCCGAGATCGACTGGGACCGCCGGCACGTTCTCATGCGGACCCACACCGCGCTCCACGTGCTGTCGGGGATCGTGTGGCGCGACTACGGCGCGAAGGTGACGGGAGGGTCCATGGATCTCGGCATCGCCCGCATGGACTTCGAGCTCCCCACGATGTCGGCGGAGTTCGGCCGGGCCGTCGAGGGGAAGCTGAACGAGGCCCTGGCTGAGGATCGCCCGGTGCACGTCTCGTTCGTTCCGCGGGACGAGGCCCTGGTGGACCCGGACCTCATCCGGACGAAGGTGAACCTGATCCCCGAGCACGTCGACCCCATCCGGGTGATCAACATCGAAGGGGTCGACAAGCAGGCCGACGGCGGCACCCACATCCGCTCGACGGCCGAGGTGGGCCGTGTCCGCGTGGTGAAGACCGAAAGCAAGGGCAAGGACTTCAAGCGGATGCGGATCGAGCTTGTCGACCGGTAGGGCGCAGGTCACCGCGACGCGGCCTGAAGCGGTGGGCGGCGCACTGGTCGCGCTGGCCGCTCTGTGCTTCGGCTCAGTCGTGGTCTTGGGCAAGCACGAGCTCGAGGGCGGCATCACCGTGTACTCGCTGTTGGCCATCCGATTCGGGGTGGCCGCGGTGGTGCTCTTCGCGCTGCTGGTCGCCCTCCGCCGTCCGCTCGCGGCGGTGGAGGGGGAGCGAGCCGGGCTCGCGGTACTCGCCGTGTGTGGCTACGCCGTGGAGGCCACGCTCTTCTTCCTCGCGCTCGAGCACGGCACCGCGGCCGCGGTGACGCTGCTGTTCTTCATCTATCCCGTGGTCGTGACGCTGATGTCCTGGGCGACGGGGGGCGGCCGACCGGGGCGGCTCACGTTCCTCGCGCTGGTGTGCGCGGTGAGCGGCGCGGCCGTCGTCGTGGCCACCGGAACCGGACTGTCGATCCAAGCGCGCGGGGTGGTCGCGGCGTTCGGCGCTGCGACCACCTACAGCGCCTACCTCGTCGGCACCGATCGCGTGCTTCGTCGCACGAGCCCGCTCACGAGCGCGATGTGGGTGAGCGCGGGCGCGTCGTTCGGCCTCTTCGCCTTCGCCTCACTCACCGGGAACGGTTCGCTCCCAGATGGATGGGGCGAGTGGTGGCCGGTGATCGGGATGGGCCTGGCCACCGCGGCCGCGTTCGTCTGTCTCCTTGAGGGGATCCGGCGGATCGGCGCCATCCGGACGGCGATCGTCTCGGCCATGGAGCCGCTCGCCGCCGCGGTGCTCGCGGTCCTGTTTCTCGGCGAGTCGGTCACCGGGGGCATCGCGCTCGGTGGGGCGCTGATCCTGGTGGGTGCCGTCGCCGCGAGCCTGGCCCGAGTGGCAACGGTGCAGGAGCAACAGGTCCCGTAGCCGGCGAGCCCTCGGGCGGGCTGGAGTACCCTCTGGTCCAAAGGAGCCCCCGATGGACCGGACCATGGCGTTCCTGTTCGACCTCGACGGGACCCTCGTCGACAGCGTGTACCAGCACGTCCTGGCGTGGCAGGACGCGCTCGACCATGTTGGCATCGAGCTGTCGGTGTGGCGGATCCATCGCAAGGTCGGGATGAGCGGCGGCTTATTCGCGAACGCGCTCCTTCGGGAGACGGGCCGCGAGGTGAGCGCCGACGAGCGAGAGCGCCTGAAGAAGCTCCATGCCGAGGCGTACGAGCAGCGGGCCGGCATGGTGCGCCTGCTTCCGGGCTCCCGCGAGCTGCTCGCGTATCTCTCCGACGCCGACGTCCCGTGGGCCATCGCCACGAGCGGCGGCATGGAAAGCGCCGGCCGAGTGCTGCCACTCTTGGAGGTTCCCGACGGGGTCCCCATCGTGACCCGCGACCAGGTGGGCTTCGCCAAGCCGGATCCGGACCTGTTCCTGGCCGCGGCCGAACGACTCGGCGTCGACATCGCCGAGTCCGTCGTCGTCGGCGACAGCGTATGGGACCTGCTGGCCGCTCGCCGGGCCAGAGCCCTGGGCGTCGGCCTGCTGTCGGGCGGGTACGGGCAGGACGAGCTGGAACGTGCCGGGGCCTACCGCGTGTACGAGGACCCGGCCGACCTCCTCCGTCACATCGACGAGGTCGGCGTCCGGCAGCGCGCATAGACCGGAATGCCACCGGAGAGGCTGACCGCGCTCGACGCGTCGTTCCTGTACCTGGAGCGGCCGGCGATGCACATGCACGTGGCCGCGCTGTCGGTGTTCGATCCGACCTCACGGCCGGACGGCCGTCTCCGCCACGACGACGTGGCCGGAGTGATCGCCTCACGTCTCCATCTCGCGCCGCGGTTCCGGCGAAAGGTCGTGATGGTCCCCGGCCACCTCGGGCTTCCCGTCTGGGTGGACGATCCGCGCTTCGATCTGGATTTCCATGTTCGCCACTCGGCGCTCCCCTCACCCGGCGGACGACAGGAGTTGACGGACACCGTGCAACGCGTGCTGTCGCGGTCCCTGGACCGGACGAAGCCGCTCTGGGAGCTCTATGTGATCGAAGGGCTGGAGGAAGGTCACGTGGCGACCCTGCTCAAGGTGCACCACGCGATGATCGACGGTGTCTCCGGGATGCAGCTCGCGGCGGTCCTCTACGACGTCGATCCAACGCCGCCCGAACCGCCGGCGCCTCCTCGCTGGAGCCCGGAGCCGGAGCCGCCCGGGCTAGATCTCGTGAGAGAGGCCGTCCTCCGACAGATCACGCACCCGGTCCAAGCCGTGCTCGACGGCGCCGGCCAGGTGATGCACGCGCCGGTGATGACGGCCATCGGCCTCGGTGCGATCGCCTCGGGCGTGCGCAGCATCTTGGGGATGGGTGCCAGACCGCCGAGCCCGCTCGACGTCGCGATCGGCCCAAACCGGAGGTTCGCCATCACCGAGGCGCCGCTCCAGCGGTTCAAAGACGTGAAGGATGCGCTGGGGGGAACGGTGAACGACGTCGTGCTGAGCGTGGTGGCCGGGGCCCTGCACCAACTGCTGAAGGCCCGGCGAGAGCCCTCCCGCGGTCGCACTCTCCGCGTGATGGTTCCCGTCTCGGTCAGAACCGGCGCGGACGACGGCGTGGGCAATCGCGTGGCGCCGGCTTTCGTGGACGTCCCGGTCGGGACGATGTCGGCGAAGCGCCGTCTGGCCGAGGTTCGGAAGGGGACAGAGTTCCTCAAGGACTCGATGATGGCGCTCGGGGCCGACGCGATCATCGGCCTCGGTGCCTACGCGCCGGGCGGGATGCTCGCCGCGGCGGCCCGAGCGGTCTCACGGGGGCGGTGGTTCAACCTCGTTGTCTCGAACATCCCCGGACCTGGGCAGCCGATGTACCTTGCCGGCGCCCGTCTGGTGGCGAGCTACCCATCGATGCCGCTCGGGGAGAACTCGGCGCTGTCGATCGCGTGCTCATCTCTGGGCGGTGTGATGGCCTTCGGCCTGACCGGAGACTGGGACGGGATGCCCGACATCCATCAGCTCGCCACGGCGATCGACGACTCGCTGAACGATATGTGCAAGGCGGCCGGGGTCTAGGCTGGTCTAGTCCGGGGCTGAATCGGGAGAGGAGGCCTGCCCCGGCTCCACGACCTCCTCGAGCCAGCCCGTGAGGGCGGCCATCCACCGGTCGGGGTCTTCGATCATCGGCACGTGGCCCACCTTGGGGAGCAGGCGAACCCGCCAGTTCGGATGGCTGGCGATGGCCGCCTGGGCGAACGCTACCGGCACCAGCCGGTCGCCGTAGCCGTGGATCACGAGCACCGGGCACTTCGCACGGTCCAGGACCGATCGGGCAAGATCGCCTCGCTCGCCCAGGCGAAGGAGAGAGCGTGCCGCCTCGACGAGCGCCGGCCCGATATCGGGGTCCTTCTGCCGCTCGAGCAGCAGGTCGATGTGCGCTCGGACGAGCTCCTCGGGGACCGTGGCGGGGTTCATGGCGACGATCCGGAACCCGAGGCGCACGATGCGCTCCGCCGACATCGCGGTGAGCCGCTTCCTGGCCACCCACTCGCCGATCCCGGGGGCCCGATACAGGGCGAAGCCGGTGAGGACGAGGGCCGAGGGCACGCCCCCCCGAGCCCACGGGAACACCGACGCGCTCAACACGACCGCCTCAGCCGACGCCGGCTCGTACGCGGCCTGGAGCATCGCGATGGCCCCACCCATGGAGTTGCCCACCAGGACCGCCGGCGCGCCGATCACATCGTCGATGAACCGTGCCAACAACACCTGGTTCGCGCTGAGCTTGCTGCTCCGCCCGTCACGGGGGGTGCGACCGAAGCCCGCCAGGTCAAGGGCCAGCACTCGGCCGTGCTCGGATAGGCGCCGTCCGACACGCACCCAACTGAGGTAAGAGCCTCCGAGGCCGTGGAGGAGGACGAAGCTTCGTTCGGATGGACCCTCCCACTCCACGTAGTGGACCGGGCCGTCCAGGTCCACGAACCGGCTCTCGGGGATGTCCAGCTCGCCCATCGGCCCAAGCGTACTTGCCGGGCCCACCACAGGAGGCCGTCGGCGCCGGACCATCACCTCCCCGGACGCGACGCCCTACGATCGCGATGCTCGAAACGCAGTCGCGGAAGGAGATGAAGCGATGAGGAGGAGGGTGGAGGCGAACCGTCCATGGGCCAAGGTGATGGGCTACGCGCGTGCCGTGCGGGTCAGGGGCGTCGTCGAGGTCTCAGGGACGGCGGCCGCCGCGCCTGACGGCACCGTCCTGTTCCCGGACGACGTCGAGGGCCAGACCCGGGCGGCCCTGGCAACGATCGGTGAAGCGCTCGAGGAGCTCGGTGCCGCGTTCGGCGACGTCGTTCGAACCCGCGTCCTGTTAGCCGACGCTTCGCGCTGGGAGGAGGCCGCGCGGGCTCACGGCGAGGTCTTCGGGGACGTCCGTCCGGCCAACACGACGGTGGGCGGCCTCGAGTTCATCGATCCCGCCATCCTGGTCGAGGTGGAGGTCTCCGCCGTCGTCGAGCCCGGCTAGACTTTCGTGGAATGGCCGTCGTCACCCTTCGTCCGCCGCTTCGCGACCTGGCTGGGGGTCGCGAGGTCGAGGTCGATGGCACCACGGTCACTGAGCTCCTCCAGGCGCTGGAGCGCTCGTATCCGCGGCTCATCGGATGGGTCCTCGACGATCAGGGCAAGATCCGGCAACACATCGCCGTGTTCGTGAACGAGGAACGGGCGACCCCCCACGCGCCGGTGCGAGGAGGCGATCGGGTCCACGTGCTGCCCTCCATCTCCGGTGGCGCGCACGACGCGGAGGTGCTCGTGGGGACGAGGAAGGGACTGTTCGTCCTCCGAGGGGATCGCGGAGGTCCGATGGACGTCGCCGCCCGGCGGTTCTCCGGACAGACCGTGGAATACGCGGTCCGCGATCCACGGTCGGGGCGGTATTTCGCCTCCGTTACCCACGGTCAGTACGGGCCCCGCCTCTTCCTCACCGATGATCCACTCGCCGAAAAGTGGACGCAGGCCGACGGGCCGAGGCTCCCCGACGGGGAGGACGCGACCGTCGAACGGATCTGGATCGTGCATCCCGGCGAAGAGGATGGCGTCATGTGGGCCGGGGTTGCCCCGGCCGCACTGTTTCGAAGCGAGGATGGGGGTCGAACCTGGACGCTGAACCGTGCACTCTGGGACCAGCCGAGTCGCAAGCACTGGCAACCCGGAGCCGGCGGCCTCGCGCTCCACTCCATCTGCCCGTGGCCGGGTGACCCCGACCGACTGGCCATCGGCATCTCCGCGGTGGGGGTGTGGATCTCAGACGACGGCGGCCGATCGTGGCGCAACGGGAACAAAGGGCTGGTCCCCCGGTACGTGCCCGATGAGGTCCGGGAGACCACCCTCGACCTGTGCATCCACAACATGTACCGCTCGCCGCTGGCGCCCGAACGGCTGTTCATGCAGTTCCACGGCGGCGTGTATCGCTCCGACGATTGCGGCGAGACGTGGCTCGACATCGCCGAAGGGCTACCGTCGGACTTCGGCTTTCCGCTCGTCCAGGACCCGCACCGCCCCGACCGCGCGTTCGTCATACCCTTGGTCTCCGACGGAGACCGGGTCACGCCCGAGGGCAAGGTCCGCGTCTACGAGACCACCGATGCGGGCAGCACCTGGGTGGCGCGAGGTCAGGGGCTGCCCCAGGAGCAGGCCTATCTCACGGTCCTTCGCCAGGCGTTCGGGCACGACGGCGCCGATCCACTCGGCCTGTACTTCGGCGCCACGTCGGGCGAGGTGTTCGGCTCGGCCGACGGCGGTCGGACGTGGAGGACGGTGGCTCCCCACCTGGCCCCCGTGACCTCGGTCCGCGCCTGGTCGGCCTGATGCCGGCGAAGGCGTCACCGAACGCGAAGCTCCGGCCACTGTGGGCCTGCCCGAGGTGCGGGCAGCGGTTCGTCTCGCCCAACATGTGGCACTCCTGTGTCCGGATGACGATCGGCGACCACTTGCGGGGTCGCCCGAAGGAAGTCGTGGACCTGTACCGCAGATTCGCCGAGATGGTCCGCGACCTTGGGCCGGGGGTGAAAGCTGTTCCGGTCAAGACCGGCATCGGATTCATGGTCCGGGTCCGGTTCGCCGGGGTCGCCCTTCAGAAGCGCGGCCTGCGCGCGACCTTCTGGCTGAAGGACAGGATCGACAGTCCGCGGTTCGCCAAGGTCGAGTTCATCCCACCGAACAACTTCATCTACTCCTTTCACGCCCGCTCCCCGGAGGACCTCGACGATGAGGTCCGCGCGTGGCTCGCCGAGGCGTATGGCGTGGGCATCCAGGAGCACCTGGCCGCGCCTGCCAAGGGGGAAGGGTTGAGCGCGGCTCGGGTGCGCCCGAAGGGTCAGGCCGGCGGGGGAGGGGGAAGCACCGGCTCGGAGGTGCGGTACCGGGCCCGGTAGGAAGCAGCGATCGCCTCGAGCAGCCCTTCGTCACTCCCCGCCCACGCGTCGGCACCGGCGACCCTCGGGCGGATCGTCGTGGCGAGATCCGCGGCGAGCCGCTCACGGGCGGCCGGGACCAGGGATCCCCGCCGTTCGAGGAACGAGCGGATCAGCGAGTATTCGGATTCGGTGAGCGCGGCGGTATCCAACGTCCGGGCGGCCACGAAGGAGTCGGGGGGAAGTGACACGGCGAAGGGCGGCGGAGCTGCCCGCAGACGCACGACGACCGTGCCACCGGCCAGGTCACCGAGCCGTTGGGACTGGCGGGTCAGGACGATGGACACCGTTCCTATCGCGTAGAAGCCGGGCAGGAGGTCCACGATCCGCACGAGGTTCCTGATCACGACCTGCGGCCATCCTGCAGGCTGCCCGTCGGCTCGTGCCACGCGGATGCGCTGGGTGCGCTTGCCCGGGGTCTGCCCGTTCCACATCCCTTCGAACGCGAAGAAGTATCCCCAGAACAGGAGGAAGAACGAGACGAGGAGCACGGCCTGTGCGGAGGTTCCTTGAAGGCCCAACCCGGCGAACGACAGAGAGAGCAGCAGGAACACGCCGACCTGGATGACCATGTCGATCGCGATCGCGATCATCCGGGAGCCGAGCCCTGCGAGGTCGAGCGTGAGCGCGACGGCCTCCGGCGTGACGATCCGTTCGGGGCCTTGAGACTGCTGCATGTGTCCCTAGACTCCCTTGCGTGGACGTCGATTCCTTCATCGCCAAGTATCGGCCGGAATGGGATCGGCTGGAGGCGGCTTCCGCCGGCGGGGAGCGTGCGCTGTCCTCGATGTCGGGCCCACAGATCGAAGAGCTCGTCCGCCTGTACCTACGCGCCTCTGTGCACCTGACCGAGGCCCGGGCTCGGTTCCACGATCCGGGCCTGGAGATCTACCTGAACTCACTCGTCTCCCGGGCCCACGCTGCCGTGTACTCGGCCAGGCCGCGAACCGTGCGCGGCTTCACTCGGCTGTTCGCGGTTCGCTACCCGGAGGCGCTTCGCCGCACGGCTCCATACGTGCTGGTCGCAACGGCGATCCTCGTCGCGGTCATCCTCGGCTCGTGGACATGGGTGGCGAGCTCTCGAGAGGTCCAGGCGGGGATCCTGCCGCCGGGAGCGCGCGAGGCGATCGAGCGCTCCGGCGGACGCGCCGGAGATCTCGGGCCGCCGGCGGGCCTGTCCACGCTGATCCTGTTCAACAACGTGCAGGTCGCGTTCCTCGCGTTCGCCCTGGGGATCACGTTCTGCGTCGGGACGATCTGGATCGTTGTGCGGAACGCGCTGCTCCTCGGGGTCCTGGCCGGCGCGTTCCAGGCCGTCGGCAACGGCGGACGGTTCTGGTCCCTGATCCTCCCGCACGGCATCCTCGAGCTCATGGCCATCTGCATCTCCGCCGGGGCCGGCCTGCGGATGGGGTGGGCCCTGATCGATCCGGGGGACCGAACACGGGGCCGGGCCCTGCAGGAGGAGGCTGCGGAGTCGGTCGTCGTCGTGATCGGGGTCATCCCCGCGTTCGTCGTGGCCGCCCTCATCGAGGGGTTCGTCACCGGGACCGCCCTGCCCGATGCCGTGGAGATCGGCATCGGCGTGGCCGCGTCCGTCGGCTACCTGCTCTGGTTGGTGACGTCCGGCCGCCGAGGACGGCGGCTCGCTACAGGCGCCCCGCGCTCTTGACCCGGAGGTACCGGTCGGCGACGGCGCCGGCCAGGCGTGTCGGCTCGCGATCCTCCACCATCACCCCCATCGCCCTGAGCCGCCTCGCCGTGCGCTCCCGGGCCTCGACCGAGGCGGCGGCCGCGGCTCCGAGATACGCCGCGTCGTAGGATCCGGGCGCCGCGTCGCGGAGGGCGAGCACCTGGGGGTCCACCACCGACGCCACCATCAGCAGGTGCTGGGGGAGCAGTACGGGCATCGCCCCGAAGAGCGACTCCATCGCCGACTCCTCGGCGAGCTCGGTGAACAGCACGAGGAGCGACCGGCGCCGGTAGCGGGACAGCAGGACGGCGAAGGCCCCTCGATAGTCGGCCGCGTCGAGGGACGGCTGTACGTCGAACAGGAGATCGACGATCCGCCGGGGCTGGGCGCGGCCGCCCTTTGGACCAAGGATGGCGGCCACCTGCGAGCCGAACGCGATCATCCCGACCTGGTCCCCGACCCGAGCTGCGAGCTCGGTCACGGCGACGGCGGCGTCGATCGCGTGCTCGAAGCGGGAGACGCGATCGATAGACCCCGCCATGGTCCTGCTGGCGTCGAGGAGGACCATGACGCGCTGATTGCGTTCCTCCCGATACACGTTCGTGATCGGTTTGGCCGCTCGAGCCGTCGCGGTCCAGTTGATCCGTCGGAACTCGTCGTCCGGGTGGTACTCGCGGAGCGCGTCGAACTCCGTCCCCCCACCCCGGAACATCGACGATCGTTCCCCACTCTGTAGGAGCCGGGCTCGCTCGACGCGCAGCTCCACCTCGGCTCGACCAGGGAGGGCGGGGTACACCTTGATCCGATCGAGGAGTGGCAGCGTCGCTTGCCGTCCTCCCATGCCGAATGGCCCGACCGTGCGGACGGTGACCGGACCGACCTGAAGCAGCCCTCTCCTCGACGGCGCGATGCGCGCCCCGAGCGTCAGGACCGAACGCGGCGCGATCGTGGCCCGGTGGAACCTGGGGTCGCGCCGGGCCGATGGGGGCGTGATATCACGCACCGCGACGAGGAGTGGACGGGCGATCGGATTGTGGAGCTGCAACTGGATCTCCGCATCGTGCTCGACGGTGACGACCGGCGGGGCCGCCCGGACCGGTCTCAGCGTCGTCGGGTGAGGTGCCCGCGAGACATCGAAGACGAGCAGCGCGAGCACCAGCGCGTTCGCCGCGACGAGCCCGGCCCAGAACGGCACCGACACGAAAACGGCGACCACGCCCGCGGCCACGAGGCCGGCGGCGACTGCGGCGATGGCGAGTCGCGGTGAGAGGTACACGTCAATCGGGGACGGAGACCCGGGCGAGCACACCGTCGAGGATCGCGTCCGCGCTCGCCCCTTCGAGCTCGACCTCGGGCCGCACCAACACCCGGTGGCGCCAGGTCGGTTTGAGGAGGACCTTCACGTCATCGGGGGTGACGAAGTCACGGCCCGAGAGGTAGGCCCACGCCTTGGCCGCCGACTGGAGCATTGCCACCCCCCGGGGGCTGACCCCGAGCGAGAGTGACGGGCTCCTGCGCGTCTCGGCCGCGAGGTCGACCAGGTAGGTCATGAGCTCGGGCGCCATCCTCACCTCGACAACGCCGGCGGCACCGGCGGAAAGGTCCGCGGGCCCTGCCACGGGCGTGACGCCGAGCGAGGGGAGGTCGTGGGGATCCTTGCCCGCATCGTGCATCCGAAGGATGTTCTTCTCGTCGTCGGGTCTCGGATAGTCGATGAGCACTTTGAACAGGAACCGGTCGAGCTGCGCTTCCGGGAGCGGATATGTCCCCTCGTACTCGACCGGGTTCTGCGTGGCGACCACGAGGAACGGCTCGGGCAGGGCATGGGTCTCCCCCTCGATCGACACCTGCCGCTCTTCCATCGCCTCCAGCAGCGAGGCCTGTGTCTTCGGGGGCGTTCGGTTCAGCTCGTCGGCCAGCAGAAGGTTGGCGAACACCGGACCGGGACGGAACCGGAACTCGCCGGTCTTTGCCTCGAAGATCACATTTCCGGTCACGTCGGAAGGCATGAGGTCCGGCGTGAACTGGATCCGTTGGAAACGGAGGTCGAGGGCCGTGGCGAGGGCTTTCACCATCAGCGTCTTGGCCACACCGGGGACGCCCTCCAGGATCACATGGCCCCGTACGAGGAGGGCGGCGGTGAGGCTCCACAGTGCGGGCTCCTGACCCACGACGGCCTTGCCCACTTCGGCTCGCACGGCCGACATCGCCGCTCTGGGATCGGTCATCGGCTCGCTCCTTCGGTATGGCGGATGATCGTGGCGAGCTCGTCGCCGAGCGCCATCAGCTCCCGATCGTTGATCGGGTCGGGGCCGGCGAGCGCCCGCTCCACCTGCTCGTGGGGAAGGTGGCTGGAGCGGGAGACCAGCTCGACCAGCCGATCGGCCGCAACGTCGTGCGGCGAGCCGAGCCTTCGGGCCAGGCGCGACGACGTCGAGCTTCGCAGCAGGCGCCCGCAGAAGGCCGAGGCCCTGGCCCTGCGGTACAGACCGGCCGTCGCTCGTACCAGCTCGCTCGCCGGGATGGGGGCCAGGGGCTCCTCCGACGGGGATCGTCCCAGGCGTCGGGCTCTGGCGAGAGCGAAGAGGACACCGGCGATCACGATCTCGATGATGACCACTTTGGGCGGGCCGGGCAGCAGGCCCCACAGCGAGTGCCCTCTCGCACCGGGCTGGGCGGGGGGCCCGAACACCACGGGCCCACCACCCCCGAGCAGCCTGAGCGCGAACATCGCGTTGTCCCCCTCGTCCAGGAGCTCGTTCGTGAGGGCCGATGACCCACCGAGCAGGACCACTTCCCCCTCGCCGGCCTGAACGAGCAGCACGTAGAAACCGCCGAGCCGAGTGAAGCACTCGACCGCATCGGCGTTCGACGAGCGAAGTGTGAGGTCGCCGGAATCCGCGAGGATCTCAGTGACCCCGACCGTCTCCGGAGCAGTGCAGTTTGGCAGGAGTGTTCGAGCACCGAACAGGGCGACGCGATCCCCCGGCTCAACGGACAGCAGTGGGAGGAGCAAGGACCCGGGGTCAGCGACCACGAGCCTCCCACCCGACCGGGCCCATCGCAGGAGGGAGGAAGCCTGCTCCCCGTCACGGACGTCCCGGAGAAGGACGAACGTCCCGGGAGGAGGCGGCACCGAAGCCTCGGTTCGGACGACGAGGCCGCTTTCGGAGAGGAACCGACGAAGAGCAAGGGTGTCGTCGGCGGTACGAGACGGCCCGATCAGCGCCAGCCCCCCGATGAAGACGACGGCCAGGGCCGCGAGCAAGACCAGGTCCTTCCTCCGTCTCATGACGTGGCCTCCCTATTCGCGGTTCGAAGAGCATCGACCTCTCCATGTCCGGCGGGTGCTCCCCCGTACGCGACGCGTTCGAACGCCTTCGTCGCCTCCGCGACCGATGGATACAGGGCGGGCATGGCCCGGGCCACCGCGGATCGGCACTCGCCCGCCGTCACGCCGGGGTCCGCGGCGATCACCCCGCGGGACGCGAGGGTGGCGACCAGCGCGTGGAACAGCGCGCGTGTGGCTTCCCTGAGGTCTCCGCGACGGATGGCCTGCTCGGCCAGACCGTGCCAGTCCGTGGCGGCGAACGTCGGATCGGCCGAGGAACCCGATCGCTCGGGTACCAGGTTCACTCCCAGTCTGCGGAGGACGAGCAGGATGATCACCGCGACCCCCAGAACGACGGACCATGCGATCAGGCTTCCGAACCCCCGGTATCGGAACAGCGGCTCGACCAGCGCCTGGAGTAGCCGAGCCAGGGCCTCCCGGACGTTCCGTCCGAGCCGCTGGAGCCATCCGGGAGTGGCGATCCCGGCGTACGCGCGATCGAGGGCGGAAGCGACTGCGGCCCGGTCGGTCGCAGAAGCGAAGGCAGCCGATCGAACGGAAGCGGAGACCGCCTCCAGGTGCTGAGCGGCGCGATCGAAGTCCTCGGGCACGTCACCTCGCAGTCGATCGAGGAACGGGTCGGCGTCGATACGGACTGTTCCACCCGGCAGGAGGAGCTGGACGGGCAGCCCGAGCGCCGCTCGAACGGCATCCATCGCGCCGGGGGAGGGGTTCAGCGCGCCGGCCTCGGCCAGTTGGTCGGCCTGCTGAAGCCTTTCGAGGAAGTCGGCGCTGGTGACGGGCGCCGCACGTGGGGTCGCGACCGTGAGGGCGAACGACAGGAGAGGGATGGCCCCGATCGCCAGGGCCGAGATGCCGGTGCCTCGCCTCACGACGGGCGCTGGGTCCGAAGCTCCTGAGCCATGATCGAAAGGTCAAGGCCCTCCTTGCGGATCCGCTGGTCGAAGTACAGGAGGACCACGACGATGGTGACGAACGGCGTCGTGACGACGGACGCAGCAGCCGAGCCCACGGCTCGCAGCAGCCAGCCCCAGGACCCCAGCCCGTAGGAGAGGGCCGTCGGGACGAGGCCCAGGATCGTGTTCGCTATGCCCGTCAGCACCAGGACCAGCAGGCCCGTGCCGAAGATCTTCCAGAAGGCCTTGGAGGTCAGGCCCCACGATCGCCGCAGCGCCCCAGTGCCACGGCCGTCCTCGACGACGACCACCGCCGAGCCAAAGGCCCATCGGACGTACACGAGGAGGCAGAGCACTCCTGCGGCCAGGAAGACGGGTACGGCGAGAGGCCACGCTCCGATCGCGCCGAACAGGGCCGCGAAACCCCCCGCCGCAACGAGGATCCCGATCAGCGCCAGCATGGTGAGCACGAGCACCCACACGATCGATCCCAGTCGTCGGAGGGCGAAAGAGTACACGGGCCCGACCGATGGAATCTCCCCGAGGTACGCCGCTGCCACGGCTCGTACCGTGGCCCCGGTGAGGAATGGGCGGACCAGGAGGAACTGGAGTAGCGCGAAGACGACGCCGAGGGCCAGGTACGTGTCGGCCTGGCCCTGCGAGGTGGTGGCCGTCTCCCCGAAACCGACGGTCGTCCCGCCCGTCGTGAGTGTCAAGACCGCCTCCTCGACGAACGTCAGGGGGACAACCACGAACGCGACGATCGCCATCAGTGTCCGCCAATGGGTGCGATACAGGTTGATCGCGGCATCGAGCATCTCCCCAACCCTCATCGGGTGGAGGGGAACGGGGCGGCCTCGGGCCCACCGGGTCTTCGGAAGAGGTGGAGGTGGAGGGCTCGTCCACGAGCCGGCGGGTGGCGGAGGTGGCGGGAGGGGGGCCACCCCCGATGGACCTTCCGGCCGGGACGGATCGTCGAGCACCTGGCACCTTCCTCCACGCAGGATATCTGCGCTGCTCCAGCCTCGTGGGATCCCTCGGTCGAGCCATCGCCACCCTTGAGACGTACTAGGAGGTATGGGGCACATGGGCGAACCGCTGTAAGTCATTCGGGGCCGAAAGAGGTCACTAGCTGCGGGAATAGACCTGGTCGTCACGATGTCTTAACAAATGGCGGCCTTTACAAGGGGTGGGACCGCCCGTACCATGGAACCGCGACGTGCCACCGGCAGCTCTCGTATCGAGTGCCCCCCTGCCGACGTACTATGTAAGGTCCCCGAGACCTCCCCGGAGCGGGAAAACACGCCCTGGGGAGATTCGGAGGAGGAGAGTGAAGGACTAGATGCCAGAGCCTGCCCGCCCGCTGGGCACAGACGACGCCGATGACCTCCGCCTGTATCTGGAGGCCGCGGCCAGAGAGCCACTCCTCACCAAGGAGGAGGAGGTCGAGCTCGCCATCATCATCGAGCACGGCAAGGAATCGGAGGACAAGCTCCGAGCCGGCCGCCTGCGCTCGGAGAAGAGCATCCTGAAAGCGCGCCAGGCCGTGAAGAAGGCCGAGGCCGCCCGGCAGCGATTCATCATGGCCAACCTTCGGCTGGTGGTCTCGGTGGCCCGGAAGTACCAGGGCCAGGGGCTGCCGCTCCTCGACCTGATCCAGGAGGGCAACATCGGCCTGATGCGAGCCGTCGAACTGTTCGATTGGCGCCGGGGGTTCAAGTTCTCCACGTACGCCACGTGGTGGATCCGCCAGGGCATCACCCGGGCGATCGCCGACCGGTCTCGGTCGATCCGCCTGCCGGTGCACATCCACGACCGCCTGCGCAAGCTGAACCGAACCCGGTTCCAGTTCGCCCAGACCATGGGCCGGGAGCCCTCGCGCGACGAGCTGGCCAAGGCCCTCGACACCACGGTCGAGGAGATCGACGACCTCTCGGAGATGGGTCGCCGGGAACCGCTGTCCCTGCAGTCTCCCGTGGGCGAGGACACCGAGCTCGGCGATCTGATCGAGGAGGTCGACTCCGACGCCGCGTTCAACGAGGTCGAGGACGCATTGCTCCGCGAGGAGATCGGTGACGCCGTGGAGCGGGTGCTCGACGATCGCGAGCGACACGTCGTCGCGCTTCGCTACGGGCTGGAGAACGGGCAGCCCCTGTCGCTTCGGGAGACCGGCAAGGTACTCGGCCTCTCCGGCGAGCGGGTGCGCCTGATCGAGCGCGAGGCCCTTCGGAAGCTGCGCGACTCGAATCTGATCTCGACCGTGGCGCTGTAAGGCGGCTCGCAGATCCAGAGGGGCCCGGTCCGCGGACGCGGACCGGGCCCCTTTCGTTTTCCCTGCGACGGCCGACCGGCCGCCAGAGGTTCGCCTATCAGCCGACCCCCGAGCCGACCTCGCCCTCGACCTCTTCGGGCAGCGAGGTCGGCGCCTTCGGAGCGGGCGCCCGGCTCGCCGCCGCGGTCACGTCCGAAACGAGGGGCACGCTCGCCTCGGTGCGAACGTCGAAGGCCGAGAGATCGAGCGACTCCCCACATCCCCCCGCGCCCACCAGAACGTGCCTGCCATCGAGCCAGCCGAGCACTCGACTGGGCCCAGAGCCATCGGGAAGGATCGGGATCAGCTTGCGGTCGGGTTCTCGGATCATGGCCTCGCTGTCGTCGCACGACGATCCCAACGTGAGTCCCAGGAATCTTCCAGTTCGGCTGGGCGGTTGGAAGACGGACAGGACGCGCTGGCCCGGCTGGCCCCTCCACAGCCAGCGGATGAAGCTGCGATTCGCCAGGTCGAGGGCGAGCACCTCCGGGTGCCCGTCAGAGTGCTCGGCCGCGTAAACGAGGCTCCGTCCGTCCGCAGAGAACTCGAGTGCTCCGAACTCGGTCCCCACCTTGCTGAACACGAGGCGCTTGGGATCCTCGCCGAGATTCGAGGAGAGCCAGATCGACTGGCGTCCTTCCCGCTCGGCCACGAAGGCCAACGCGAGGCCGGAGGGATGATAGGTCACGCTCAGGTACGAGACCCCGCGCAACGGCGAGATGTCGACGAGGCCTTTCTGGTCGAGGTAACGCTTGTCGAGCTCCGTCCCGTCGCCTGAGACGAACGCCACGGCCGTCCCTACTGGATGTCCCCACGCCGTGGGGCCAGGCTGGACGTCGAGGGGAGGCTGGAGGGTCTGGCCGCCGATCGCCTCCATGTGCAGCCCGCCGAGGAGGACCCGGTCCCCCAGGGGGCCCCAGGCGAATGGGCCGGGGTCGCTGACCTGGAACAGGCATGTGAGCGCGCCGCTCGAGGGATCGAGTACCCACGCTCTTCCTTCGGCCGCGAACGCCACCGTCTGGGTGGGTTCGGAATGCCGATCGGAGCATCCATCGGGGAGTGGATCTCCCGAGGCGAGGTGCGTCCGGATGCCGGGCGTCTGGCTCCCGGGACCGGGCCCTTCGCTGTCTGGCGTACCGGTCGAGGAAGTACACCCTGCCACCACCACCAATGACGCGGCGAGAACCGCGCGAAGCCTGCTCTCCCTCATGGCAGCTGTCCTCAACGGTCTCACTGTACCGCCCGGCCACGGCCGTCCATGTGGGTTCCCGCCGGCGTGCGTTTGTGGTTCGCTGGGAGTGTCATCGAGATGGACGAGGTCCAGATCGGGTCCGGCCGGTCTTCGCTGCCCGGTGAGCTCACGGTCCCTTCGGGGGCCGTCGGGATCGTGGTGTTCGCGCACGGGAGCGGAAGTAGCCGGCTGTCGCCTCGGAACGTGGCCGTGGCCCGCGCGCTGAACGAACGGGGGATCGCGACCGTGTTGTTCGATCTGCTTACGCCGGCCGAGGCCGACGACCGAGGAAAGGTGTTCGACATCGACCTCTTGTCCGGACGGCTCGAGGATGCCGCTCGGTGGGCGATGGCGTTGCGGCCGGAGGCAGTGGGCCTCCCCGTCGGCCTGTTCGGTGCCAGCACCGGTGCTGCGGCGGCCCTGGTAGTTGCTGCGCGCCTGTCGGAGGGGATCGCCGCCGTGGTCTCTCGGGGAGGCCGCCCCGATCTGGCCGGTGCGGCGCTCGAGGAGGTCACCGCGCCGACACTCCTCATCGTCGGGAGCGAGGACCCCGTGGTCGTGGAGGTGAATCGGGAAGCGTTCCAGTCTCTCCGTTGCGAGAAGCGTCTGGAGGTGATCCCCGGCGCGGGTCACCTGTTCGGGGAGCCGGGAGCCCTGGAACGCGTCGCCGAGCTGGCCGGTGATTGGTTTTTCCGACACTTCTAGATGGGAGGTGGGCGACCCCGACCCGCCATGTCTCGGGCGGCGGCGGTCTGCTCGACGATCCGCGTCATGATCAGCGCAGTGAATGCCTGGACGTCGTCGGGAGACGAGGGGTCCCCGTGGGGCTCGACGGGCGGGCCGAAGGCCAGGGCCACCGTGGGACGGAGTGGTCGGCCGAACCTGAGCCCGGTTCGAGGCCATCGTATCTGGGTCCCCCAGATGCTCACCGGGATCACCGGCGCACCTGCGGCGAGCGCGATTCGGGCCACGCCGGTCCGCCCCCTGAGCATGGGGCCGCCTGGATCCGGGTTCACCGTGCCCTCGGGGAAGATCCCGGCGACGGCACCAGAACGGACGGTAGCCACCGCCTCGTCCAGGGCCCCGGAGTCACTCATCCCGCGCCGGATCGGGATCTGCTTGAAGGTCCGGAGCCAGAAGCCGTGGAACCGCCGGTCGAAGAACTCTGCAGCCACGAGGTACCTGGTGGGGCGGCTCCGCCGCCGAGCCACCAGGTACGCGAGCACGATGCCGTCGAGCGCGCTCACGTGGTTCGCCGCCAGGATGGCCGGGCCGATCCGAGGGACTCGCTCGATCCCGGCCAACCGGACATCGAACAGCAGCCGGAGGACGGGCCCGACGAGGGCGAGACCAGCCCGCCACCAACCGTTCAGCTCCGACCCGGGCCCCGGCACGGCCGGATGGTACCGGCCGTGCCGGACCGGGGCCGGGGCCCTACTCGCTTCCCGTCCGGGCGACCTCTCCGTCCCCGGACCGGGACAGCTCCAGGACGCGTCTGGCCGTCTCCAGGAAGACGACCTCCGGGATCTCGATCTCTCGGTCGCCGTCGCGGATCACGTATGTGCCATCGTCAGCGGCCCCCACCGGCGTGGCCGCTCGCTCGGTCCACGCGTACGCGGCCTCTCCGTGCTGTGAGAGATCGAGCCCCACCTCCTCGTCGTCCTCGCTCGCGCGGAGGCCGACCAGCAGGTCGGTGATCTTGAGGATCAGCCACGTCGCGGCGAAAGAGAAGAACAGCGTGACGACGATGGCCGTCGCTTGCCTGCCGAGCTGCGCGATGCCGCCGTCCGCACCCGCCGTGTTGATGGCCAGGCTGGCGAACACCCCGGTCAACAGCGCTCCGACCACCCCTCCGACCATGTGCACGCCCACCACGTCGAGCGAGTCGTCGTAACCGAGCCGTGATTTCAGGCCCACCGCGAAGTAGCACACCGCCCCTCCGGCCAGGCCGATGGCGATAGCTGGCAGCGGGCCGACATAACCGGCCGCGGGAGTGATGGCCACGAGCCCGGCCACGGCACCGGTGGCCGCGCCGATCGTCGTGGCCTTGCCGTGCTGGAGCCACTCGGGGATCAGCCACCCGAGCACCGCCGACGCGGCCCCGAGCTGCGTGGCCACGAACGCGCTGCTGGCCAGGCCGCCGGCGGCGAGGGCGCTGCCCGCGTTGAACCCGAACCATCCGAACCACAAGATGCCGGTCCCCAGGATCACCATCGGCACGTTGTGGGGGACGAATGCCCTCGATCCGTAGCCCCGTCGCTTCCCCAGGTACAGGATGGCGGCCAGCGCGGCGACGCCCGCGTTGATGTGCACCACCGTCCCACCGGCGAAGTCGATGGCCCCGACCCCGTTCGCTCCGAGGAATCCACCACCCCAGACCCAGTGAGCGAGCGGCGCGTACACCAGCACGGACCACAACCCCAGGAACAGCAGGTACCCGGAGAACTTCATGCGCTCGGCAAACGCTCCCGTGATGAGGGCCGGCGTGATGATTGCGAACATCAGCTGGAAGGCCATGAACGCGCTGGCGGGCACGGTGGGTGCGAGGGGGGTCGGAGCGGCGCCCACGCCGTTCAGTCCCAGGAAGTCCAGTCCTCCGACGACGAGCCCGCGGTCCGGCCCGAAGGCAAGCGTGTAGCCCACCAGGACCCAGAGCACGGAGACCAGAGCCAGAGCCACGAACGACTGCATCACGATGCCCAGCACGTTCTTGGCCCGGACCAGGCCGCCGTAGAAGAGCGCGAGTCCGGGTGTCATGAACATCACCAGCGCCGCGGCGGCCAACAGCCACGCGGTATCGCCAGGAACGACCTTCGGCACAGCAAACCTCCCTCGACCGGTTCTCCGGGTTATAGGCGAAGGCTGTCTCGTCGCAATATCCGACCTGTTTCGAGTGCGTTAACGATGCCGGGCCCGGCCTCGGGTCCCGCAACCGGCACGCTCATATACTTCGGCCCGATGGACATCCAGGAGCTCCAGCGGATCGCCGTTCGCCGGTACGACGAATTCGTCGAGGATCTCCAGGCCATGGTGAACGTCGATTGTGGGTCGTTCACCAGGGAGGGCGTGAACGAGATCGCCGACCTGTGTCAGGCGCGGTTCGAGGCCGGCGGATGGAAGGTGGATCGGATCGCCCACGTGCCAGCCGGAGCGGAGCCGCAGCTCGGAGACCTCGTGATCGGGCGGCTCGACGGTGTAGCCGGTCCCCGCGTGCTGATGATCGGCCACACCGACACTGTCTTCGAGCCCGGAACTGCGGCCGAGCGCCCCTTCAGGATCGAGGGCGACCGTGCGACCGGCCCCGGGGTCTCCGACATGAAGGGAGGCCTGTTGACTGGGTTCTTCGCCGTCGAGGTGTTGCGGGAGGCCGGATTCGACGGGTTCGGCTCCATCACGTACATCTGCAACCCCGACGAGGAGATCGGCTCGCCATTCTCCCGCTCGCACATCGAGCAGGCCGCCGCGGACACGGACGCCGCGTTCGTCCTTGAGGGCGCGCGTGAGAACGGAGACGTCGTGTCGGCACGGAAGGGCGTATCGGACTTCCGGATCGAGATCCTCGGCCGGGCCGCCCACGCCGGCGTGGAGCCGGAGCGAGGACGAAGCGCGATCCTGGAGGCCGCGCACAAGGTCATCGCGCTGCACGAGCTGAACGGCCGGTGGCCCGGCGTCACTGTCAACGTCGGCGTGATCGAGGGCGGGACCAGGCCGAACGTCGTCGCCGAGCGGTGCGTCCTGAACGTGGACGTCCGTTCCCCGCAGGAGAACACGCTGACGGCCGCGGAGGCGGAGGTGAGTCGGATCGCGGAAGCCACCACCGTCCCGGACATCCTGGTGGACGTGGACGATGGCGGGTGGCACCGGCCGATGGAGAAGAGCGAGGCCGGAGCCCGGCTCGCCGCGCTGGCCATCGACGTGGCCAAGGACCTGGGGTTCGAGTTGCATGACGCGGCGACCGGCGGGGCGTCGGACGCCAACACCACGTCGTCGGCGGGCGTCCCGACGCTGGACGGCCTCGGGCCGGTGGGCGGTGACGACCACGGGCCACGGGAGTGGATCGACCTGACGAGCGTGGTTCCTCGTATCGCGCTGCTCGCCGGGATAGTCTCCAGGCTCGGCACGCGTGCCTAGGAGGCTCGGCCGATGGACATCTCCACGGTCCGGTTCGAGAAGCCAGGGGAACTGAACTTCATCCTCGGACAGTCGCACTTCATCAAGACGGTGGAGGATCTCCACGAGGCGCTGGTGCAGTCCTCGCCTTCGCTCAAGTTCGGGATCGCATTCTGCGAGTCGAGCGGACCCAGGCTGGTGCGGTGGAGCGGCAACGATCAGGAGCTGATCGATCTCGCCGTCAAGAACGCGCACGCCATCGGGGCCGGCCACGCGTTCGTGGTGCTGCTGAAGGAGGGTTTTCCCATCAACGTGCTGAACGCCATCAAGTCGCTCCCGGAGGTCTGCACCGTTTACTGCGCAACGGCGAACCCGGTTGAGGTCGTGGTGGGACAGACCGAGCAGGGGCGCGGGATCCTCGGCGTGATCGACGGCGGCTCGCCGCTCGGCGTGGAGAACGAGGACGACATCGGCGAGCGGAAGGCCATGCTGCGCAGGTTCGGGTACAAGCTGTGAGGTAAGCCGGGATCAGGCCGGAGCGGTAGCCGGCTTCGACGCTCCGATGGCCAGGCCGGTCTCGGGGTCGAAGAAGTGGAACCGGCGCGGGTCGACGGACAGGCGCACGCGCGACCCCGGGCGCGCCGCCGAGCGCGCATCGACCCGTGCGCAGAACACCGCCCGGTTCTCCTCCAGCAAGAAGGCTGCCTCCTCCACCGGCTCGTCGGCCGCCTCCATTACCTCTTCCACCCCGACCGGTGGCGCGTCTACGGTGAACAGCACGTTCACCTCCGAGCCCAGCTCCTCGGTCACGTCGGCGGTCACCTCGATGGTCGGCAAGTCCGGGTTGGACCACACCGCCGCGTCCTCCAGATCGGACGGGCGGATGCCGAGGATCAGCGTCTTCCCGCGGTGGTCGCCGAGGTCGCGTCCATCAGGCATCGGGATCTCGAATCCGGCGAACGTCACCTTGCCGTCCGACACCTTCGCCTCGGCCATGTTCATGGGTGGCGAGCCGATGAACGCCGCAACGAACAGGTTCGACGGGTTGGCATACAGGTTCTGCGGGGTGTCCACCTGCTGGAGCACGCCGTCGCGCATGACGGCCACCCGCTCGCCCAACGTCATGGCCTCGACCTGGTCGTGGGTCACGAACACCGTCGTCGTCTTCAGGGTGTCGTGCAGCTTCGCCAGCTGCGCCCGCATCTGCACCCGGAGCTTGGCGTCCAAGTTCGACAGCGGCTCGTCCATGAGGAACGCCTTGGGCTCGCGAACCATGGCCCGGCCCATGGCCACCCGCTGACGCTGCCCCCCGGAAAGCGCCACGGGCTTTCGCCCGAGGAGCGGCTCGAGCCCGAGGATCTTGGCTGCCTCGGTCACCCGGCGTTTGATCTCGGCCTTCGGGGTCTTTCTGAGCTTGAGCCCGAAGCCCAGGTTCTGCTCCACCGACATGTGCGGGTACAGCGCGTAGTTCTGGAAGACCATGGCGACGTCGCGCTGCTTCGGCGGGAGGTCCGTCACCTGCCGGCCATCGATGTAGACCTCACCTGCGGTGACCTCTTCCAGGCCGGCCAGGATGCGGAGGATCGTCGACTTCCCGCAGCCGGACGGACCCACCAGGACCATGAACTCGCCGTCGCCGATCTCGAGCGAGAGGTCGTCCACGGCCACGACGTCGGATGCGAAAACCTTCGAGACCTCTTCCAGCACGATTCCGGCCACGCCTCAATCCTCCCTCATGGCAACGCTCAGCGTTCGCGCCAGGCGCTCGTGGCTCAAGGCGGCACGGAGCCGGGCCTTTGCCGCATCCGGTGCGCCCATCCGGTCCAGCCCCATGAGGGCGGCTCCGGCCACGGGCGGAGCGGAGAGCACGGTGACGCGAACGTCCGGGGCGATCTGGCGCAATCCTTCCTCGATCCGATCGAAGAACGGGCCGAATTCGTTGTGGAAGATCCCGCCCCCGAGGACCACCGGAACGTCGAGCTTGGTCATCCGGAGCTTTCGGATGGCGGTGCCGGCCATGGCTACGATCTCGTCGGCCTGCCGGTCGAGGATGCTGCGGGCCACCGCATCGTCGGCGCCCGCCGCCCGGAACACGATCGGAGGCAGCTCGGCCAGCCGGTCCATGTCCATGCGACCGAGGTGGATCGCCTCCATGACGTGCCGGGGCCGTTTGAGCGCGAAGTGAGACGGAATGAGTCCGGCGAGCTCGGTCTCATCCCCGCGGCCATCCTCGGCCCGGACCGCGTGCCAGAGCGCCATACGACCGATGTCCATCCCCCCGCCCCAGTCACCGGAGATGTCGCCGATCGCGGCGAACCGGAACGTTCGGCCGTCGGGAGCCACCGCCGAGCAGTTGGTCCCGTAGCCGCACACCACGCCCACACCCCATGTTCGGTCGGTGCCCGCGCGGAGGATGGCGAACGTGTCGTTGCGGAGCACGTCGTCCTCGGTCCAGCGATGCTTGGAGACCCACCGCAGGATGCGTCGGTCGTCGGCTGGCAGGTCCGCTCCAGCCAGGCAGTAGATGCCCAGCCGGGCGATCGGCCTGCCGTCCCGATCTACGCCGGCCTCCCCGCACACCGCGTCGACGGCAGTGGCCACACCTTTCAAGTAGGAGTCGCTGTGCGGCCCGTCGTGGCCGGTGCTCCGGATCCGAACCGCGCCGACCGGGGTCCCATCATCGGCGACCAGTGCCGCGTCCACCTTCGAGCCTCCACCGTCGACGGCGATGACGGCCGGAAGGCTCACGGCAGGGACTCCAGCTCGTCCACGGTGGCGAACCGGGCGCCGTCCTCAGCGAGCCGCTTCAGGATGCGAGGAAGGGCTTCGCCGGTGGACTCGGGCCACGTGTGCAGAAGCACCACCGCGCCGTCGCCGTGCCCTACGACACCCTCGAGAGTGATCCGCTCGACATCGTCGGGCGTTCGGGCGGCGTCCCAGTCGAGCGCCTCCACCTGCCAGTGGACGTTCCGGTAGCCGATCCCCTCGAGGGTGGCGAGCGCGCGGGGATCGTCTCGGCCGTCCCCGAACGGAAACCGGAACCAGGGGCGAGGGTCGATTCCGGTGAGGTCGCGGATCGTCCGTTCGCACTGTTGGACGTCGGTTCGGATGCCGTCGTCGGTGAGCAACGTCATGCGCGCGTGATACTTCGAGTGGTTCCCGATCAGGTGGCCGTCGGTCGCGATCCGCTCGGCGATCCGTGGATCCGACCGTGCCCATCGGCCCTGGAGGAAGAACGTGGCCCTTGCTCCCGCCTCGCCCAGGGCGTCGAGGATGCGCTCGGCGTTCCCCGGCGGGCAGTGGGGGCGATCGGGGTGCTCGGCGTCGAAGGTGAGCGCGACGCCGACCCCGTCACTCACGGGTCGTCACCTTCGACGCCCGCGTGTATACGCCGGGTGCCCGGCCGCCGACGGTCGCAAGCTTCCACGCGAGGAGCTGCACCGGGACGATGGCCACGGCGGACATCAGCGCGCGGTCCTGATAGCCGGTGGCCACGGCGTGGGCGCCCTTCGGCGATTCGCCATCGGGGGTGATGACCAGGACGGCGGCCCCTGCGTCCACCAGGTCGGCGGCCAGGCCCAGATCCAGGCGCCGGGTCTCCGGCTCGGTTGCCAGGACCACCGCGGCCATCTGCGGGCCTGCCAGCTCCATGGGTCCGTGCCGGAATGCGCCGGACTCGAAGGACTCGGCCATGACCCCGCACTCCTTCAGGGTGAGCGCGCCCATCTCGGCCGCGGCCCGTGCCGGGCCGCGGCCGAGCACCACCGTCACGCCCTTCCCCCCCAGGAACCCCGCCAGCTCGGCAGCGCTCGCCTCGGGATCATCGAGCAGCCGCTCCACGGCTTGGGCCGCGCCCTCGGCCGCCGTCTGTGTACGATCGATAGCGGTGTCCACGCCATCGCCCGCCACCAGCCGAGCGATGCCCGAGAGCTGGGCCATTGCCGCGGCGAACGTCATCGTGGACGGCCCCGTCTCCTTCCCGACCCGGGTGTCGAGCGTGATCTCGGCCCGTTTGGCAAGGTCGTTGTCCAGGCCGTTCGTGATCGACACCACCGTTGGCCGGGCTCGCTGCTTCGTCAGCTCTCCCACGAGCTTGACGATCTCGGCGCTCTCGCCGGACTGGCTCAGGATGATGAGCAAGGTCTCGGGCCCGAGGATGGGCCGCCGGAAGTGCAGGAGCTCGGCGGTGTCGACCAGGAGCGAGGGAACGCCGCGCCCCGCCAGGTCGTTCACCGCCGGATAGCAGGCGTCGTAGGAGCTTCCCATCCCGGTGAACACCACCGTCCGCGCCGTGATGCCCGCTTCCCGGATCTCCTCGAGGGTCGACCGCTGCTCCAGCAGGGCCGTCGCGGCGCGGCGAAGGGCCTCGGGCTGACGAGCGATTTCCCCGAGGAATGGGTCAGGAAAGTTTCCTAACGATTTCACCTGGACGGAGTGTACGATGCGGCGCGATGGGTGTGAAGGTCACCGTGGTCGGTGGAGGGAGCACCTACACGCCCGAGCTGGTCGAGGGGTTCGTCACTCGAGCGGACCGATTCCCCCTCGACGATCTCGTTCTCCTCGACGTCGATCCCGAACGCCTGGAGGTCGTGGGGGGACTGGCGGAACGGATGCTAGCGAAGGCGGGTTACGACGGGGCTCTCACGCTCACCGGGGATCGCGATCGCGCGCTGGAAGATGCCGACTTCGTCGTGGTCCAGCTTCGGGTGGGGGGCCAGGCCGCGCGATACCTGGACGAGACCATCCCACCGAGGTTCGACTGCGTCGGCCAGGAGACCACCGGGCCGGGCGGGTTCGCCAAGGCCCTTCGCACCGTGCCGGTGGTCCTGGAGCTGGCCGAGGAGACGTCCAAAAGGGGCGCGCCCGGCGCGTGGTTCGTCGACTTCACCAACCCCACCGGGCTCGTGACGCAAGCGCTTCTCGACGAGGGCCACCGGGCCATCGGCCTATGCAACGTCGCCATCGGGTTCCAGCGACGGTTCGCCCAGGCCTTCGGCGTGGAGCCCGAACGCGTCGAGCTCGAGCACGTGGGCCTGAACCACCTGTCCTGGGAGCGCGCGGTGCTGGTGGACGGCGTCGACCGGCTGCCGGAGATCCTGTCGACGCGTATCGACCTCCTGGCGGACGAGACCCCGGCCGAACTGATCCGGGCTCTCGGTGCGATCCCTTCCTACTACCTGCACTACTACTACCTGACCGACGAGGTGATCGAGCGGCAGCGGACCGAGCGCACCCGGGCTGAAGAGGTCATGGACATCGAGGCCGGCCTGTTCGAGCTGTACCGCGATCCCGACCTTGCGGAGAAGCCCGAGCTCCTGGAGCGTCGGGGCGGCGCGTTCTACAGCGAAGCTGCGGCGCAGCTGATCACCTCCCTCCACGAAGGGACGGGCGACCTTCAAGTGGTGAACGTTCGAAACGAGGGCGCGCTTCCCGACCTTCCCGACGACGCTGTGGTCGAGATCCTCGCGCGCATCGACCGGGACGGCGCCCACCCGATCCCCGTGGCGCCCCTCCCGCCCGAGATGCTCGGGCTCGTCGAGCACGTGAAGGCGTACGAGCGACTGGCGGTCCGGGCCGCCACGACGGGCGACCGGACGATCGCGTTGAAGGCGCTGATGACGAACCCCCTGGTCCGCGACTACCGAACCGCGGTTCCGCTCCTCGAGGCGCTCCTCGAGGCGAACCGCCAGCACCTGCCCCGGTTCTTCCCCGGCGAGCTTCGGTTGCCCTGAGGCTCGCGGTAGGCCAACGCTAGCGAGCGGTCCAACCGCCGTCGATCAGGATGGTCTCGCCGGTGATGAGCGAAGCGGCGGGGGAGGCCAGGAACACCACAGCGCCTGCGACGTCCATGGGCTCCCCGATGCGGTGCAGCCCGGCGATGCGCTCGAGGACGTCCTCACGGAATCCCGGGTCGGCCAGCGCCGGCTCGGTCCCCGGCGTCGAGATGAACGTCGGAGCCACGGCATTCACCGTGATGCCGTGCCTGCCCCATTCGACGGCCAGGCACTTGGTGAGGTGGACGATGGCCGCCTTGGTCAGGCAGTAGACGGATTCGGTGGGGAGGGCCACGAACCCGGCCTGGGAGCTCAGGTTGATGATGCGCCCGTTCCCCTGAGCGATCATGGCCCGCCCCGCCGCCTGGCTGGCGAAGAACGTGCCCTTCACGTTCACCGCGACGGTCAGGTCGAAGTCCTCTTCGCGGACGTCTTCTGCGGGGTTCTCCGGCCCGATTCCGGCGTTGTTCACCAGGATGTCGAGCCGGCCGAGGCGCTCCAGGGCGTCGTCCACCGCCCGGAACACCTGCTCCATCCGCGTCACGTCCATCTGGAGCGGCAATGCGCGGCGGCCCATGCCCTCGACCTCGGAGGCGACGTCGTCGCCGGCGTTCGCGTCGCGAAGGCCCAGCGCAACGTCGGCACCGGCGTTCGCCAGCGCGAGCGAGATGGCGCGGCCCAGCCCGCGCGCCGCCCCCGTCACCAGGGCCACCTGTCCCGTCAGGTCGAACCGTGGGAACTCGTCCATGGGCGGCTCCTTCCGACGACAGAGGCTCTGCTCGGCCGGCCCAAGAGCTCGTTCGGCCTCCTCCCTCGATGACGAAGGCCCGGCGGTGACGCCCGCCTTGACTCGGGTCGGGGCCCGAGCGTAGCATGCGCCCGAATAGTTAGGAAAGTTTCCTTAGCACTGAGGGGATGAGCACGGGCGCGGACCAGACCTTCGCGGCGGGAACGCCCAGCCTGCTCAGGGCGATCAACGAGCGGGCAGTTCTAGAATTCATCAGGCAGGTGGGCCCGGTGTCCCGGGCTCAGATCTCCAGGGACAGCGGACTGTCCAAACCCACCGTGTCCCACTCGCTCGTGGCCCTGGAACGGGCTCGGCTCGTGCGACCGGCCGGAAAGTCGTCGGGCGGCAAGGGGCCGAGCGCCGTCTTGTACGAGCTGAACCCCAGGGCGGGCTGGGTGGTGGGCATCGACGTGGGCACGTCGCTCCTCCGCGCAGCCATCGCCGACCTCAACGGCGACGTCGTGGTCCGCCGGGACGAGCGGGCCCAAGCCGCGAGTGCACGGACGCTGATCTCGCACATCGGCGAGATCGCGCACGGCCTGGCCAAAGAGGCGGGGATCAGGTGGGGACAGGTGACCTGCGCCACCGTTGGCAGCCCGGGCGTGTTCGAGCCCAGCCGCGGACAGGTGGCCCTGGCCCACAATCTGCCGGGGTGGGGACGACACGGGTTGGTGGAGACCGTCCAGCGTGAGCTCGGGACCAACATCGCGTTCGAGAACGACGTGAACCTGGCAACGGTAGGCGAGCAATGGCGAGGGCTGGGCAAGGAAGTGTCGAACTTCGTGTACCTCCACGTAGGGACAGGGGTGGGGATGGGGCTCGTCTTGAACGGAGAGCTGTACCGAGGAGCGACGGGCGCCGCAGGTGAGGTGGGGTACATGCCGTTCGCTGCTTCGGATCCCCACGATCCGGCCAATCGTCGTCGGGGCGCGTTGGAAACCGCAATCGGGGCGAAGGGCATCGTGCAGATGGCCCGGGAGCTCGGCATGCCGCGGCCGCTCACGCCGAAGAAGCTCCTCGCGGCGGCGCGGCGGGGCGACGACAAGGCCAAGGAAGTGATGGAACGCGTGGCAAAGCACATCGCGCTGGCCGTCGCGGCCGTGGTTCCAGTGATCGATCCCGAGCTCGTGATCCTGGGCGGCGGCATCGGCCGAAACGGTGACCTGCTCCTGGAGCCAATAGAAGCGGAGCTGCGCGCGATCTCACCCTTCCAGCCGAGGCTCGAGGTCTCGGCGCTGGGGGAAGACGCCGAGCTGACCGGGGCAGTGGCGCTCGCGCTTCAGACGGCGCAGGATCTGCTGTTCACCCGGGGGCGCAAGGCGGTCGCGACGTGACGATGTGAGGAGGGCGCGCACACGATCACGCTTGAGAGCATCACGAGGGAGGGAGGTAGAGCATGATGAGGTGGGTGGGAGTTCGGGCGGCGATCGCGGTCGCCGGCATCCTCACTATCGTCGCCGCTGCCTGCACCGGCGGCGATGAGGACGGACAGGAGACCGGACCGGTCACGATCACGGTGCTCGACTATTACGGAGAAGCCACGCCGCTAGCGTCGGACGTCATCGAACGGTTCGAGCAGGAGAACCCTGGGATCAAGGTGCAGTACGAGGCCGGTGATTGGGATTCCATGCACGAGAAGTTCACCGTTCGAGTGTCGTCGGGAGACTCGCCGGACGTGGCCACGATGGACATGACGTGGATCCCGACGTTCGCCTCCAAGGGCATCTTCGCGGATCTCACCGATCTCTCCGGCGGTCAGTTGAACGGTCAGCCCATCGAAGAGCAGTATCAGCCCGGGGCACTCGAAGCGATGACGTTCGAGGATCACTACGTGACCATGATGTTCGACTTCGACGCGTATGCGCTCTACTACCGCGCAGACCAGTTCACGAAGAAGGGCATCGACGTGCCGTCCACGTGGGAGGAACTCCGCGCTGCCGCCAAGCAGCTGGCCGAGGACACCAACGGTGACGGGGCGTGCGACAGGTTCTGCTTCGAGGTGTACGGGAACGACTGCTTCCACTGGTGCCAGTTCCTCTTCCAGAACGGCGGCGAGATCCTGAACTCGGACGCATCGGCCGCCGCCTTCAACAGCACGGCGGGGCTGGAGGCCCTCGAGTTCTACAAGGGGTTCTTGGACGATGGGTCGGGGATCTATTGGGGAGATCCCCAAGGCGAGCCGATCCGCGGGATCAAGGACGAGCGCCTCGGCATGTTCTTGGACGGGCCCTACTACATGGGTCTGCTGAAGAGCGGCGCGCCGGATCAAAAGGGCAAGTGGGCCGTCGCCCCGGCTCCCCAGGCAGAGGAGCCTGGCAGTTACCTAGGCGGAACGGGGCTCTCCATCCCCGTGAACGCCCCGCACCCTGAGGAGGCGTGGAAGTTCGTGGAGTACATGCTGCAGCCCGAGCAGCAGGTCGGCGTGTTCACGTTGGCCGGAGCCGCGCCGGCCACGACGGCGGCACTCGAGGGCCAGGAGCTGACCGAGCCCGATCCCTATTTCGGAGGCCAGGCGCCGTTCTCGGTGTTCCTCGATTCGATGGCGACCGCCACGCACTTCCCTTATGTCGAGGCGTGGGATCCGATCGACGAAGACATCGGCAACATGGTGCAGTCCGTGATGCTGGACAAGGCGACGCCGCAGGAGGCGCTCGATACCTACGAAGCGAAGGTCAACGAGGAACTCGCGGGGTAGGCCATCGCAGCCGTAGCCGCCGGTCGACCCCGACGAAGGACGCGCGGGCGGGTCCGGAAGGTCCTGCCCGCGTACGTCCTCATCGCTCCGGCGATCGCGTCGGCCATGGTCTTCCTGTACATCCCGATCGCGTACTCGGGCTTCTGGAGCTTTACGGAGTACAGCGGACTGGGGTCGGCCAAGTGGGTGGGGCTGGCGAACTACCGCGAGCTCTTGGGCGATGAGGACTTCATCAAAGCGCTATGGAACACCGTGCTGTTCGTCATCATGGGCATGAGCATCGGGCCGGTGCTCGGTTTCCTCTCGGCGCTGCTGTTGAACCAGGCGGTTCGGTTCCGCGCGTTCTTCCGAGCCGCCTACTTCCTGCCGGTAATGACGTCGCTCGTGGTCGTCGCCTCGATCTGGAAGATCCTGCTGAACGACGAGGGGATCATCAATCAGATCCTCTCGTTCCTTCATCTGCCCACGCGCCCGTGGCTGAGCGATACGACCACGGCGCTCCCCTCGGTGGCCGTTACGAGCATCTGGCAGGGATTCGGGTTCGAGACCGTGGTCTTCCTCGCCGCCTTGCAGGCGATCCCCCGGGAGTACTACGACGCCGCTAGAGTGGACGGGGCGAGCTACTGGCAGCAGGTCCGTCACATCACACTGCCATCGCTCCGCCCGACGATCATGTTCGTCTACATCATTGGCATCATCGGGAGCTTCCAGGTGTTCGACCAGATCTTCGTGATGACGGACGCCGAGCCGATCAACTCCACGCGAACCCTGGTGTACGACTTGGTCGCGCGGTTCAACCTTCTCGATCTGGGTGAGGCCTCGGCCGTGGCCTACGTGCTCCTGGCGATCCTCGCGACGCTGTCGTACATCCAGATCTTCCTGTTCGAGAGGCGCCGATGACGATAGCCCGCGTGGCACCGCGCCCGCTGCCGGCCGCGATCGAGCGGCGCGAAACCAAACGGCCCCGGCACCCCTTCGGACGAGCGATCCTCTACGCGGCCTTGATCGGCACATCGATCCTCATGATCGGGCCCTTCTATTGGGCGCTTGCGACCTCGTTCAAGCCGAGCGGCGACGTATTCGCCTCCCCGCCGAAGTTCATCCCGAACCCGTGGACCCTGACGAACTATCGCGACGTGTTCACGCTCCTGCCGTTCGGCCGTTACCTCCTCAACAGCGTTATCGTGACGGGGACGATCGTTGGATTGAACGTCGTGTTCGACACGGCGGCCGCGTACGCATTCGCGAAGCTCCGCTTCCCCGGTCGCAACGTCTTGTTCTTCCTGCTGCTGATCACGCTGATGATTCCGTTCCAGGTGAACCTGATCCCGCTGTATCGGATCATGGTCGCGCTCCGTGATTTCAATCCGAACCTCGGCGTGGACACCTACTCGGCTCTCATCCTCCCAGGAGCTATCCAGGTCTTCGGGATATTCCTGATGCGTCAGTTCCTCGCCTCGATACCGGACGACATCCTGGAGTCAGCTCGAGTGGACGGGGCATCGGAGTTCACGATCCTCGCTCGGATCGTGTACCCCATCGCTTTGCCGGGGATGGCGACGCTCGCGATCTTCACGTTCCTGGGCGCGTGGAACGACTTCCTTTGGCCGCTGCTCGTGACGAACTCCGACCAAGTGAGGACCCTCCCGGTCGGGCTTGCACTGCTCGCCCGGAGGAACACGGTCAACTGGGGAGACACGATGGCCGGGACGGCCCTCACAGCGGGCCCGATGATCCTGGTGTTCCTCGTCCTCCAGCGGCGGTTCATCGAAGGGCTGACCGCCGGCGCAGTGAAGGGCTGAACGCTACCCGCGCCAGGACAGCACGGCAGCACCGAACGCCTCCAGAGCGACCGAGAGACGATCCACGCCGGCGTCGAGGACCGGGGCGGCGCGGCCCCCTGCCCACTCGACGCGAGCGCCGGCCCGGGGAAGTCGGACCGATGCCGAGACGTCGCGATCAGAATGGTTCGTCAAGGTCACGACTCCGCCCTCGGGACCACGGAGCTCGCCGAGTGTCACGTCTGCGTGGTCGCAGGACGCGGAGTCTGTCGCGTCCACCAGCCGGGCGAGGCCCGCGTACAACCCCCAGCTCCGATCGTCCGGCCGGTGCGCGTCCGGCTCGGAGGCCAGGAGCGCCTCAACCGGATAGGCGCACGTGACGGCGGTGCCCGAGCCGCGACGGACCATGACCAGCGCTGGATCGCCGTCCGCGTCGACGGCGATCGTCTCGGCATCCGAGACGCGCAGCCGAACTCCCCTCATCGCGAGCGTTCCGTCCCCGTCCGGCAGCACCAGCTCGTCATCCCTGGCGCACGGCCCCCACGGCCTGACGAATCGAAGGACCGCCGTGCGGTCGCCCGGGGCTCGGTCGGCGATGCGACACCCGGCAAGATCCTGCATGTCGGGGATCGCGGCGTCGGCGGAGCATGAGACGTACAGGACACCGCCGCGCCCGAAGAAATCGCGAGCGCCCCGCCAGAAACTCGTTCGGACGTGCCACAGCGAGATCGTCGTGGACGCGAGCGGAGCGGGCATCATCAGGAGCGGAACGTTCGGCCATCCGTCGTCGAGTCGCTCCCGAGGGAATGACATCGAAAGATCGGCACGCGAGGCCATCACGAACGCGTTCAACAGCGAGCGGACCAGCGGCTTGGCCTCCGTCATCCCGACGCGGCGCGGACTCCACGTCGACTCCGAGGGGCGGTAGAGCCCGGAAGGCGCATCGGAGAGGCCGTAGGCCTCCGGGTCGTAGGGGCGCACGTACTCATGCGGCACGGGGATGGCCGCGCGTGCCGGCGCTGGGCCGTCCGAGGCAACGGCGTCCAAGTCGATCCGCCTGGCGAGCTCCCCGAGTTCGACGAGCACGCCCCCCCGGGGGCGAAGCTTGCCTCGCCAGTCGGTGACGCCGAACTGGGTCTCGTGTGGCTGCCGGACGTACGGGGCGCGCCGGAACGCGGCCGGCTCTGCGTCGGTCCAGCACCAAGCGAAGTACCCGATTGCGCCTCGACCGAGGCTGGAGTACGAGAGCAAACGATCGTAGGCCGCGATCGCCTCGGGGTCGAACTGCGTCGAGGACGCACCGTACTCGTGGACCATGACCGCCCTGCCGGCGTCCGCCGCCAGCGCTGTCTCGAACGCGCCGGCGTGTGTCATCCGCGGCGAGAGCAACCGGTCGGGGTAGATCTCGGGCTGGTAGATCGGGTAAGGATGCACGCACGCGAAGTCCAGCCGGTCAGCGACGACGTCCGCCCGGAACGGGCCCCACCCCACCTCCTGCCCCGACGTCCCGATCGTGAGCAGGTGTCCCGGATCCTCGGCGCGGAGCACATCGACGAGCACTTGGGTCCATGCCCGGGCGTCGTCGTCCGTCGTGTCGGGGAACAACCAGAACGGCGGCTCGTCGGTGAGATCCCACGCGATGATCGCCGGGTCGTCCTTCCATCGCCGTGCGAGCATCGCCGCATGCTCGGCCTGCAGGCGCAGCATCTCCGGGTCCCGGTGCGGGTGCCGACCACCGCGCCACGGGACGTCCCAGAACGCGTCGCCGACCTCGCCTCCGACGAAGAGCGTGGGATGCAGCCACAGATCGTGAACCTTCGCGATCTCCAGGATCGCATCGAGCCGACGCAGGTGGTCCTCGTCGTAACGCCCGGGTTCGGGCTCGATCGCCGACCACAGCAGGTCGATGCGAACCGCCGTCATCCCGATGGCCGACATCTGCGCGAACGCACGGTCGAACACCGACTCGTCTACTCGCCACGGCCAATCCGGCCCCTCCGAGGGGACGAAGTGCGCGCCAACCGGCAGGATCGACCGGTTCCCCGTTCGCAGGTAATGTCGTCCCGCCCGCACCACAGACCCCGTCATCGAGCCTCCTCCTTGACTTCGACCCGTCGCCACGTCCCGCCCCTACCCGGCGCGAGCACCGCGAGCGACGCGCCATCGGCGACGCCGGGGGGTGAGGCTCGTTCGGAGGACACGCCCCATGCCTCCAGCGGCGCGCACCACAACGCGGCATCGGTCCATCCCGATCGTCCCTCCTCAGGGACAACGAGGCCGACGCGAGAAGCGACCGACCAGCTGTGGAGACGCGATGCGGACACGAACCTCCCCAGCCCCGAGGTGACACCATCGGCGCGCCTATGCTACCGGCGCGAGACGAGATGGGTCGATGCGATCGGTTGCAAGCTTCTGGCTGGGTTTGAGAGCGAAGTCGTGGTGGGAGAGCTGATGATGTTTCCCCCCCGCGCACACTTCTTCTCGACATGGTGACGCTCGCCGTCATCGGCAACATCAATGTGGATCTCCTGGTGTGGCCCGCTTCCGAGGTTCCGCCACCGGGTGCCGAGCGTGCCGTGGAACGCATCGACCTGCGCATCGGCGGCGCCGCCGCGATCGCCGGAGCCGCCCTGGCGCGGTTGGGCGCCGACCCGATCGTCGCCGGCTGCGTTGGCGACGATGCCCTCGGCGCCGCGGCTGTCCAGGAGTTAGATGGGTACGGGGTCGTCACGCGGCACGTCCGCCGCATCGCGGGCTCGGCCACCGGCACGTGCATCGCGTTCGAGGCACCCGGCCGCGATAGGTCCTTCCTGATCTCGCTGGCGAGCCTATCGGCGTTCGAGCCGTGGATGGTCCCGGACGAGGCAGTCGAAGCGTCGTTCGTGCTGTTCTGCGGGTACTTCAACCTCCCCTCGATGCGCGGGCGCCCGACCGCCGATCTCCTACGCCGGGTGAAGGAGGATGGGGGAACCACCCTCCTGGATACCGGATGGGATCACGATGGTTGGTCCGAGACGACTCGGGAGGAGATCCGCCTACTCCTGCCATTGGTCGACATCTTCGTCCCGAACGAGGCGGAGGCCGAACACCTGAGCGGTGAGGCCGATCCCCTGGCCGCGGCCCGTTCGCTCACCGCGCTGTCCGGGGGCTGGACGGTCGTCAAGCTGGGCCGGGCCGGGTGCCTCGCTGTCGGCCCGGGTGAGAGCGTGCACCGGGCGCCGGCGCCAAAGGTCGAGGTGGTCGACACGACCGGGGCGGGCGATGCATTCAACGCCGCGGGCTGATGAACGCGCTGAGCGCCGGCGAGACGTGGACGGATGCCTTGCGCGCCGGGTCTCGCCTGGCATCCGCCGTCGTGTCGAGACCGTCCGGCGACCGATACCCGACACCGGCCCAGCTCCTCGCCTAGTCCTGTTCCGCGTCGGCCAAGGAGGGCCCCGGAGGATCGTCGCTCACCCGCACTTGACCGCTGGCGTACTTGCTGGCTCCGCCCGTCCCCACGACGAACTCGCGGATCCCGTGTTGGATGTCCAGTTTGCCTCCGGGCGCCTGCGGCTTCCACCGCTGGTAGTTGTGGGAGTGGCCGTTCAGCACGACGTCGGCGTGGGCTCGGTACAGCAGGCGCCAGAGCGGCCTCATGGCTGGAGACGCGCCGCTGCCGCTTGAGAACGAGAACAGCGGATGGTGCCAGTACGCGAGGGTGCAAGCGTAGGCGGTGGCCGGATGGACTGCGAGGTCCCGTTTCAGCCACTGGTGCATCCTGTTCCCGAGCCCGGGGTTGGCCGGATCCGACGGGGCGCCGCAGCCGCCGCTCGCGAAGCACAGCTCAGACGAGAGGGCGATGAAGTGCCAGCACACTCCCTGCCCGGGCGTGCATCCCTGCGGCACGTCGAAGCTGTAGTAGCCGAGCCCGTCGGGTCCCTTCACCCGGTCCCCGAAGTACCGGAAGTACCCACTCGGAGTGGAGCTCGGATCCTGGGCGTACTCGTGGTTCCCGGGAACGGGTTTCGTGTTCGCCACGTACTGGCCCCACGTTGGATCGTAGTAGGTCGTGTATGCCGCGTAACTTCCGGTGTCGTATTGGTTGTCTCCGAGGGCCAGCACCAAGGTGAGCCGAGCGAGCAGGTCGGCTGTGTTGTCGTACTGACAGTTGTCCGGCTGGGTTTGCGGGTAGGGATTGCTCGGGCAGGCGATATCACCCGCGCCCCCGATGACGAAGGACGTGCCGGCGGACGCTCGGGACGGGCCAGCCCCGCCGATCGACTCGGCCGGAGCCGGCGATGCCGATGAGCCGAGCACGAGGATCCCGAGCACGAACGCGAGCTTCTTCATGTGTGCTCCGCCGATCGTGGACCCATCGAGGATACGCGAGCTCCGGCCTGAAGCGGGCCGGAGGTCGCGTGACTCTTCTCAGCGGAAGCTGAACGAGAAACCCGGTGGACGAGGGTGGCACAGCTGCACGAGGCGGTCGCGCAGGGCGCGGCGCTCGCCGCGGTACACGGGATCGTTCGCCCTGTTCGTCAGCTGGTTGGGATCGCGGACCAGGTCGTACAACTCTTCCTCGCCAGTCGTGTAATCGACGTACACGTACCGGCTCGAGTGGACGCCGCAGTACGTCGGCACCCCTCCGGCATCCATCTTCAGGTGCTCGATCAAGAAGTCGGATCTCCAGGAGGCGGCGGGCGACGCGATCAACGGCAGCAGGCTCCGACCCTCCATGTCAGGGGCAGCGATTCCGGCCAGCTGGGCGAAGGTTGGGGCCAGGTCGACGTTCAGCACGAGGTGCCCATCCCGGCGCGGCGCTGCGACCAGGCTGTCGGCACGCAGGACGAACGGGACGCGAATGCTCTCCTCGTAGGGAACGACCTTCTTGTTCCAGCGGTGCTCGCCCCATAGCATCCCGTTGTCGGACATGAAGACGAGCATCGTGTTCGACAGCCGGCCCGTGTCCGCGAGCGCGTCGATGATGTCCGCGACTGCTCGGTCCACCGCCAGGAGCGACCGGTACTGGTCCCGCCGAAACTGGTCGATCTTTGCCGTCATCGCTCTGTCCAGAGCCTCCTCTTCCCGGATGTAGTCAGGCTTGTCGGATACGTTCACCTCGTCGTAGCTGACCGGCCTCCAGGGTTCGAGGTTGGAGAACTTCGTCTCGTCTTCCGGTGCCGGAGTGGCGGGCTCGTGCGGCGCGTGCGGCGCGAAGTACAGGAACAGCGGACGCCCGGGATCGGTGCTCCTGATGAAACCGGTCGCACGTTTGGACAGCACGTCGGTCCCATAGTCGATCGGGTCCGCGCCGAACGTGCCCAGAGCTCCGTCGGAGTTCGCGGAATACCCGTAGAAGCCTCCCTGGTCCCAGGTCGCGAACCAGCGGTCCCAGCCCGGTGGCACGTACGACGTCCGGTAGCCGTTCAGGTACTTGCCGAACAGGGCCGTGTCGTATCCGGCGTCGTGAAGCGCCGTGGCGATCGTCCACCGGTCGTGGAAGGCCGGGAAGCCTCCGTACGGCTGGCCGGGCTTGTTCGTGTAAACGCCGGTCGAGTGCGAATACCGCCCCGTCAGGATCGTCGTGCGGCTGGGACAGCACAACGGGTTCGACACGTACCCGTTCGAGAACTCGATCCCTTTGGCCACGAGCTCGGACTGGACGGTCGGCATGGCCCACAACGTGTCGTACCGTTGGTCGTCGGTCAGGATCAGCACGATGTCCGGCTGAGACGTGCTCGCGGTTACGGCCGCCCCGGCCGACTGAGGCTTGGCCGCAGGCGCCGCCGCGACGAGACTGGCGACCACGACGGCGAGTACAAGCGAGATCGCCACCGCCCGCTTCACGGATCGCTTGCGAGCCAACGGATCGCGAATGGTCGTGCCCTCTTGCCGATCCGGCCGCACAGGGAGCATCCGGATCGTTGTGGGGGTCAGGCTGAGCCTCATGTCGGTCACCTCCGTCCTCTCGTGGCCCTCGTTGGGCCCTGGGGGCGACGTTAGGGACGAAGGTGTTCTCGGAAACCCGCAGGACTACGCGCGTTTGCTTGCGCGACTACGTAGGAATGCGGCGATGGCTCGATCTAGTCGAAGAAGAGAGCGAGCTCACTGCGTGAGCGAACGCCGAGCTTCGCGTACGCGTGCGAGAGGTGGCCTTCGACGGTCCGTACGCTCATGAACAGGGCGTCGGCGATCTCGCGATTGGTCCTGCCCGCCGCGGCGAGCTTCGCCACGCGTGCCTCGGCCTCGGTGAGCTTCCCGGCTACTGACCGCCGGCCACCGATCCGGGCAAGTTCGGCGCGGGCCCTTTCTGCCCACAGAGGTGCGCCGAGCCTCTCGAAGATGG
>WNFU01000439.1_pt1 | contig 56784 bp, 58 predicted proteins | sample 5400121 | NCBI WGS metagenome assembly WNFU01 (sample SAMN13153360, study PRJNA577476) | soil metagenome | isolation source: 100 cm soil or saprolite under grassland replicate 1 | place: USA:California | collected 2016-06-15 | reverse complement strand
CGGACGCTGGTTCTCGCCGGCCCCCGGCGAGGCCTTCATCCCGCTGGAGTTCGCCGATGCCGCCTATCGCTACGGCCACGGCCAGATCCGCCACGGCTACCAGCTCACCCCCGACGGTCCCGAGTATCAGCTCTTCCCGGACCTCGTCGGCTTCGGGCCCATCCACCCCGAGCACCGCCTGTCCTGGCAGCGGCTGTTCGACCTGCCCGGACGCCCGCCGGCGCAGCGGGCCAAGCGCCTGGACGGCAGGCTGGCGGCCAGCCTCATCGGCCTGCCGCACCAGGTCACCGGCGACCTCGACGTGGCGGCGTACCGCTCGCTGGCCGTCCGTGACCTGCTGCGGGGCGAGGCCACCGGCCTGCCGGCCGGCGAATCGGTCGCCGAGCGCCTCGGGGTCCCGGTCCTCACCCGCGACGAGGTGGGCGCCGACTGGCCTGGCGGCACGCCGCTGTGGTTCTACGTCCTGAAGGAGGCCGAGCACCGGGGTGAGGGTCACCAGCTCGGACCCGTCGGCGGCCGCATCGTCGCCGAGGTGCTCATCGGGCTGATCCGCGCCGATCAGGGCTCCTACCTGGCGATCGACCCGTCGTGGCGGCCGACCCTCCCGCGCCACGAGCGCGAGCTCGGCCTGGCGGACCTGCTCGTGTTCGCCGAGCGGGGCGATGGCCGTCCGGTCACCGCGCCGGCTTGACGCTCTGGGAGCGAGCGCAGGCGCCACCGGGCGGCCTGCCTGACCGCCGGCTGGCTCGAAGATCATCGGCTGCCGAGCACGTGGGCGCTCAGCCAGTCGTTACGGAACGCGCCCCGCGGATCGAGCCGGTCGACCAGGCGGACGAAGTCGGGCAGGCGCTCGTACACGCGGGCGATGGCCGCGGCGTCCGCGAGGAACACCTTGCCCCAGTGCGGGCGCGCGTCGAACGGGGCCAGCGCGGCCTCGACCTCGACGAGCACGCGCTCGACAGCGCGCTGCTCCAGAGTCCACGTGAAATGGATGGCGATCGTGTCGCGTCCGTACTGCGGGCTCATCCACAACTGGTCGGCGGCCACGCTGCGGATCTCGGCTACCTGCAGCACGGGTCGGAGCCGGTCGCCCAGCGAGCGCATCGCCTTGATCGCCGCGGCGGCGTGCCGGCGCGGCATCAGGTACTCCGACTGGATCTCCTGGCCGCTGCTGGGTGTGAAGCCCATGCGGAAGTGCGGAAGGCGGTCCGACCACAGGCCGGGCACGCCCAACTGCGGCGAGGAGTTGACGGGGTCCAGACCCAGGATCGGATGCCGCTCGACGGTCGCGGCGATCGCGCCGAACAGCTCACCGCGAACCGGCTCCGGCGCGTCGGTCACCCGGGTCTTCACCCGTACCTGGTCGACCGCCTCACCCCAGCGCGTGAACACGCTCACGCTGTAGCCCGCGGCGGTGATCGCATCGAAGTTCTCTATCAGCGCATCCCAGGCGAGGCCTTCGAACACGCGCTGCCGCACCTGGTAGGCGGGCTCGATATCCAGGGTGATGCGCGTGACCGCGCCGAGCGCGCCGAGCCCGACCACCAGGCCGTTGAAGTCGGCGTCACCCCTGGAGGCGGTGAGGATCTCGCCGGAGGACGTGACCATCTCCAGCCCCCCAACCGCTGTCGCGAGGCTGCCGGTGGCGTCGCCGGACCCGTGGGTGCCGGTCGCGACCGCGCCGGCCACCGAGATGTGGGGCAGCGACGCCAGGTTGGCCAGGGCCATTCCCTCAGGGGCCAGCGCCTCGGCAAGCTGGCCGTACCTCAGGCCCGCCATCAAGGAGACCGTGCCCGCCGCGCGGTCGACGACGACGTCCGCGGGCAGGCCGTCGAGGGTGAGCAGCTCCGAGGAGTCGGCGATCCCGTTGAAGGAATGCCGCGAGCCGAGCACGCGCACCCGGGGTGCGTTGACGACGATCTCCCGCACCTGCTCCACGTTCGACGGCCGGTGCAGCTTGTGGGCCCGGTAGGTGTAGTTGCCGGCCCAGTTCGCCTCGCTCACCCGACCAACACTAGCCGAAGCAGCGCCCGCTCGGCCACTTGCTCCCGCCTTGGCCACCAAGGGCTCGCCCCGCGGTCGGCCACCGCCCTCGGACCTGCCGCTCGGCGCCTTACAGGGTGAGGTGCGCCCCGGTGTCGGGGTTGAACAGATGCATCTTGCGGGGGTCGAACCACACTTCCAGCTTCTGGCCCTCGCGGGCTCTGCTGGCCGGGTCCAGGCGGGCGACGATCTGCTCGCCGGCGCCCGGGACGTCGCTGGAGCCCGCGTCGGCCGCCAGCTCCTCGAGCTCCTTCGCGGTGGCTCGGGCCCCTTGGATATGGAAGTAGGCATACAGGTCGGAGCCGACCGACTCCAGCACGTCGACGTCCGCGGAGAAGGTGAGGCCATCGCTCTTCTGGTCGCCGACGAGCGCGGCGTCTTTGAAGTGCTCCGGCCGCAGCCCCATGATCACGGTGCGGCCCGTGCCGGACCGCTCGACCTTGTCGCGGATCTCGGCGGGCAGCGCGATGTCGCCGAGGGGTGTGCGCAGCTGGCCGTCGTCCAGCGTGGCGGGCAGGAAGTTCATCGACGGCGAGCCGATGAAGCCGGCGACGAACAGGTTGCGCGGCTGCTGGTACAGCTCCTCTGGGGTACCGACCTGCTGGATGACGCCGGCGCGCATGACCGCGACGCGGTCGCCGAGCGTCAGCGCCTCGGTCTGGTCGTGGGTGACGTAGACCATGGTGGTGCCGAGCTGGTTCTGGATGCGTGACACGGTGGTGCGCATCTGCACGCGCAGCTTGGCGTCCAGGTTGCTCAGTGGCTCGTCCATGAGGAACGCCTGCGGGCTGCGGACGATCGCCCGGCCCATGGCGACCCGCTGGCGCTGCCCGCCGGACAGGTTGGCCGGCTTGCGGTCCAGGAATTGGGTGAGCTCCAGCAGCCGCGCCGCCTCGTTGACTTTCCGGTCGATCTCGGCCTTATCAACCTTGGCGAGCTTGAGCGCGAAGGCCATGTTGTCCCGCACCGTCATATGCGGGTACAGGGCATAGTTCTGGAACACCATGGCGATGTCGCGGTCCTTGGGCGCGAGCTGGTTGACCACCCGGTCGCCGATGCGCAGCTGGCCCTCGGTGATGTCCTCCAGCCCGGCGATCATGTTCAGGCAGGTCGACTTCCCGCAGCCGGACGGGCCGACGAGGATGACGAACTCACCGTCGTCGATGTTCAGGTTGGCGTCGTTGACCGCAACGGTGCCGTCCGGGAACCGCTTGGTGACATGGTCCAAAACGATGCCGGCCATGGCCTGCTCCTAACCTTTCACCGCGCCGGAGGTCAGCCCGGCCACGATCCGACGCTGGAAGAAGAACACAAAGACAATGATCGGGATGGTGATGATCACCCCGGCGGCGGCGATCGAGCCGACCGGGGTCTCGAACTGCGAGGCGCCGGAGAAGAACGCGATCGCGGCGGGCACGGTCCGCGAGGCATTGGTCGAGGTGAGCGAGATCGCGAACACGAAGTCGTTCCAGCAGAAGATGAACACCAGGATCGCGGTGGTCACCATGCCCGGAGCGGCCAGCGGCAAGATCACCCGCATGAACGCCTGGAACGGGGTGGCGCCGTCGACTCTGGCGGCCTTCTCCAGGTCCCACGGGATCTCCCGGAAGAACGCCGACAGGGTGTAGATCGTCAGCGGCAGCGAGAACGTCAGGTAGGGGATGACCAGCCCCGGCCAGGTGTCGAACAGGCCGAGCTGGCGCCACAGGTTGAACAGCGGGCTCACCAGCGAGATGGCCGGGAACATCGCGATCAGCAAGGTGGTCGCCACGAGCGCGCCCTTGCCGGGGAAGCGCAGCCGCGCGATCGCGTAGGCGGCCATCGACCCGACCACGACGGCCAGGAACGTGGCGATCAGGGCGATGCCGATGGAGTTGCCCAGCGCCCGGGTGAACAGGGACGTGTCGAAGATCCCGCGATAGTTCTGCAGCGTCCACTTGCGCGGGAAGAACGTCCCGTCGCTGATGGTGCTGGGGTCCTTGAAGGACAGCGAGGCGATCCACAGGACCGGCACGATCGCCACGATGATGATGATCGTGTTGAGGATCGCCCACTGGGCCTTGCCGCGGGTGCTGGTGTTCATCGGCGGGCCACCTCCTGGCCGGGCGCGGCCGTCCCGAAGCCCTTGACAAAGATGAAGGCGATGATCGCCACCGCGACGAAGATGAGCACCGAGATCGTGGAGCCGACCCCCAGGTTCAGCGCGGTGAACAGGTTGTCGTAGCCCAGGATCGACACCGAGCGGGTGTTGTTCGCGCCGGCGGTCAGGATGAAGATATTGTCGAAGATCCGGAAGGCGTCCAGGGTGCGGAACAGCACCGCGACCAGGATCGCCGGCTTCATCAGCGGCAGCATGATCTGGGTGAAGCGCTGCCATGCGGTCGCGCCGTCGACCTTGGCCGCCCGCAGCAGCTCGTCGGGCACCAGCGACACCCCGGCCAGCAGCAGCAGCGCCATGAACGGCGTCGTCTTCCAGATCTCGGCGAGGATGATGATGCCGATCGCCGGCCACTGCTTGGTCAGCGGCGCGCTGCCCGACGGCAACAGGTTGGCGAGGTAGCCGGTGCCGGGCGTCCACGCGTACTGCCAAGAGTAGGCGGCGACCACGGTGACGATCCCATAGGGGATCAGGATCGCGGTGCGGACCGCGCCGCGGCCGACCAGCGCCCAGCGCATGATCAGCGCCAGCCCCATGCCCAGCACCAACTCGATGGCCAACGACACCACCGTGATGACCATGGTGACCCAGAACGCCGTCCACCACAGGCTGTCAGTCAGGACGGTGGCGTAGTTCGAGAGCCCCACGAACTCCTGCCGGGCGGGGAACCGCAGGTCGTAGCGCTGCAGCGACAGGTAGATGGCATAGCCGATGGGGTAGGCGGTCACCGCCACCATCACGATGACCGCGGGGGCGCACAGCAGCCAGCCGAGCCGCCGCTCGGCGCGGGCGCCCTCCGACAGCGGAGGCTTGGCTCGCCGGCGTCGTGGTCGGACCTCGGGAGGTGCCTGGGGCGCCTCGGACGTGTCGGGACGGGCCGTCATGGGATCAGCCCCCTGGATTCGATGGCGTCCTGCAGCTTGGTGCGCAGCTCGTCGAGCCTGCCGGGGCCCGCCGAGGACGGCGGGTGCAGGGTGGTCTGGATGGCGATGGACACCGACTGGTAGGCGGGGGTCTTCGGCCTGACGCCGCCACGCTGCAGGGAGGCCAGGATCTCATCGGCGAACGGGTAGCCGCCCCTGACCAGCCTCGGGTCCTGGTAGAGGCTCGCCAGGGTCGGCGGCAGACCACCATCGATTGCGTTGCGGAGCTGGTTCTGGCGGTTGCGCAGGCACACGATCGCGTCGAACGCCTGGTCCTTGTGCCTCGAGTAGGCACTGACCGCGAGGTCGATGCCGCCGACCGGCGGCCGCGACGGCGTGGCCGCGTCGACCCTTGGGTACTCCACCCAGCCGATCTGCTTGGCCAGGTCGGGCGCGTTCTGCTGCGCGGACGGGTAGATGAACGGATAGTTGATCTGGAACGCGGCGGAGCCAGACTCGAAGGCGAGCCGGGCCTGGTCCTCCATGGTCACCGACAGCGACGGGTCGGCCGCCGGCGAGCGGGCCATCCTGCCGATGACGGAGACGGCCTGCGCGGCCGGCGGGCCGAGGATGACCCGCTGGCCGTCGTCGGAGAGGATCTGCCCGCCCGCCGACAGGATCATCGCGTTGATCCACACCGTGTAGCCCTCATAGGAGGCGCCCTGGATCTCGATGTAGTGGGGCTTGCCCTGGCGGGCGAGGCTCTCGGCCTGGTCGATCATCTCGCTCCAGGTCTTGGGTGGGTTGGGGACCAGGTCCTTGCGGTACCACAGCAGCTGGGTGTTGCTGTTGAACGGCGCGGCCACGAGCTGATCCTTCCAGGTCGCGGTGTCCAGCGCGGCCCGCACCACGTCCTGCTCGACCTGCCGCCGCCGCTCGCCGGTCCAGTTCTGGATCCAGCCCGCCTCGGCGAACTCGGCCTCCCAGACCACGTCCAGGCCGAGGATGTCCAGCGAGCTGTCCTTGGCGGCGCTGCGCCGGACCAGCTGCTGGCGCTGCCCGTCCGCGGCCGTCGGCAGCTCCTGGATCTTGATGTTGTACGCACCGCCAGAGGCGGCCGAGCAGCTGGCCGCGGCGTTCTGAAAGCTGCCGGACGGCTCGTGGAAGACGTACCAGTTCAGGGTCGGCGTGCCACCCGTGCCGCCGCCGTCACCACCGCACGCCGCCAGCAGCGACGCGACGGCCACCACGATCAGCCCGCGGCGCCATCCTCTGATGCCTCTCATGTCCGCTCCATTGGCACCTCGGCTCTCGTTCAAGCTTGGGATACCCAGGGCCGACGCGGCCATGCAGTCGCTGGCAACCTGGAAGGTGTTGCCCGACACCAGACCCATGAGGAGCTGGCACATGGCCGACCGACCATCCGTGACCGCAAGCGCCGCCGGGACCATCGGGATCGGCGGTGACCTCACCGTGAACCGGATGGGCTTCGGCGCCATGCGGATCACCGGGAGGGGCATCTGGGGCGAACCACCGGACCGCGAGGCGGCCAAGGCAGTGCTGCGCCGCGCCGTCGAGCTCGACGTCAATTTCATCGACACCGCCGACTCCTACGGCCCGCATGTCAGCGAGACGCTGATCGCCGAGGCGCTGTCCCCCTACCCTGACGACCTGGTGATCGCCACCAAGGGCGGCCATGACCGGCCGGGGCCAGGGCAGTGGCGGCCCAACGGCCGGCCAGAGCACCTGAGGGAGGCCTGCGAGGGCAGTCTCCGGCGCCTGAGGCTGGAGCAGATCCCGCTGTACCAGTTGCACCGCCCCGACCCCGAGGTGCCGTTGGAGGAGTCCATCGGCGCGCTGGTCGAGCTACGCGAGCAGGGCAAGATCCGCCACCTCGGCCTGTCCAACGTCAACGAGGCCCAGCTGCGGCGGGCGCAGCGCCTCACCCCGGTCGTCTCCATCCAGAACCGCTACAACCTGGGCGACCGTGGCTCCGAGCCGCTGATCGACCTGTGCGAGCAGGAAAAGCTGGTCTTCCTCCCGTGGGCGCCGATCCAGGACCTCGAGAGCAACACCGCCCTGCGGGAGATCGCCGGACGCCACGGCGCCACCGCGAGGCAGGTGGTCCTGGCCTGGCTGCTGGCCCGCTCCCCCGCCATGCTCCCGATCCCCGGCACCGGCACCGTGGCGCACCTCGAGGACAACGTCGCCGCCGCCGGCCTCCGGCTGAGCGCCGAGGAGGTCGACATCCTCGGCGAAGGCTAGGGCCAATGCCGGTCAGATAGGCGGGGAAGCACCCGTCCTGACCTGGGCAAACGTCGTGTGTTTGCACGGCGGGGTCGTCGTAACTGACCGGCATTGAGGCTAGGGCCGGCGTCGCCGGCGTTCCGGCCGGCGATGCCGGCTCGGCTCAGCCGCCTTCGGCCTCCTCCAGGTCGATCCAGCCATGCTCGTGCCGCGGCGGCACATCGCGGGCGCACAGCTCTGAGCACAGGCACGGCCCCTCGGACTCGACCATCGTGCACACCCAGTAGCAGTCGGTCCCGTCATGCTCGGGGAAGTGCATCTGGCGGTGATGGCCGCACCACGGGCACAGCTCGATCGGCCGCACGGTGTGTGCCTGCCGTGCTGGATCGGAGCCGGACGCGTCCATGACGCCCGAAGCATATCGAACTGACGTTCGCTCGCCTATGACCTCGCCGGCGAGTCATCCGCGACCTCCTCATCGGGATGCGAGGGGCGGTGACCCGGTCGCGGCGGACTGCCAGGACGACCCGCTTGGCCGGCTACAGCGGGGCGGTGAGCTCCAGCGCGACGCCGTCGGGGTCCTTGAACGGCAGCACCGCGATGCCGAACGGCGGCAGGTCGGTGATGCCGCCGTGCTCGACGCCGCGCTCCTCGAAGGCCTGTGCCGCCGCCGCCAGCTCGGCCTTGGAGGCCACGCCGAAGCTCAGGTGGTCAAGCCCGCAGCGGAACGGGTCGAAGCGGTCGCCGGCGCGGGCGCTGTCCACCGGACGCAGCCCGATGAGCGTGTCGCCGTTGACCATGACGATGCCGTCCTGCAGTGCCTCCGCGGTCAGGTCGTGGTGGGGATCGTCGGCCGGTGGCGGGGCGTCCATGGCGATCTGGAACCCGAGCAGGTCGGTGTAGAACGCTCGGGATCGCTCCACATCGGTGACCGTCAGCCGGAGGTGGTGGATCTGGCCGAGGGATAGCGGGACTGCCATCGGAGCGCCTCCTGGTGCGGGGGTGGATCGCGAACCATGATCGTCGCACCCCGTGCCGTCATGCCGCGATCGCGGGTCGCCCGGTGAAGCTGGCGACCTCTTCGACCACCATGGCCACCCGGAGCAGTTCGTGGTCGCCGCCGATCCGCCCCACCAGCGAGGCCCCGACCGGCAGCCCATCGACCAGCCCGACGGGCACGGACACGACTGGCGAACCGGAGCAGTTGAAGGCGCCGGGCAGGGCGGTCAGTGCCACTTGGACTCCCATCTCGCTACCGTCGCCGAGCCGGACCACCCGGCTGGCGCGCTCCGGCGCCACCACCGGAATCGTCGGCAGCAGCAGAGCGTCTCGCCCGTCGAGCAGCTTCTCGACCAAGGTGACGAAGCGACCGCGGTAGCGCAGCCCGGCCAGGTACTCGGTGGCGAGGGCGCTCTGGCCGAGCCGAATGGCCGCCAGCACGCGGGAACCGTAGCCCTCCTCTCCAGTCTCGGCGAGGAGGCGGGCGTGGGCCGCGGCCATCTCGGGCAGGACGATCGTGGCCACCGCCGACCTCGCGGCGTGCAATGGCAGCTCCACCTCGTCGATCCGCGCGCCGCCCGTCTCCAGCCGCTCGCAGAGCCGGTCAAGCGCCTCGCTCACCGGCGGGTCCACTACCGCAAGGTCCTCGCCCACCACGCGCCCAAGGCGGAGCGGGCCGGCTGGCGCGGGCGCCGGCGGCGACACGCCGGACATGATCTCGAAGAGCAGGGCGGCCTCGGACACGCCGGCCGCGATGGGGCCGATGTGGTCACAGGACCAGGACAACGGCTGCACGCCGGCGGCCGGCACGGCGCCGTAGGTCGGCTTGAACCCCACGACACCGCAGCAGGCAGCGGGAATGCGGATGGAGCCGGCGGTGTCGCTGCCCACCGCGAAATCGACCAGCCCGGCGGCCACCGCCGCGGCCGAGCCGCCGCTGGACCCACCCGGGATGCGGGTCTCGTCCCAGGGGTTCACCGTGCCGGGGGTGAGCACGCCATAGGCGAACTCGTGCGTGCGGGTCTTACCGATGACCACCACGCCGGCACGGCGCAGCCGCTCCACGATGGGCGCGTCCAGCTCCGCCCGGTTCGCCACCAGCTTCGGCGACCCCGCCGCGGTGACCACGCCCGCGACGTCGACCAGGTCCTTGACCGCCACGGGCACGCCGTGCAGCGGCCCCCGTACCTTCCCAGCCGCCCGCTCGGCGTCCCTGACCGCGGCCTCAGCCCGTGCCTGCTCCGGGAGCACCGCGACGAACGCGCCGAGCCGCTCGTCGAGCGTCTCGATGCGCCTGAGGGCCGCCTCCACCATGACGGCGCTGGACGTCACCCGGACCTCGCCGCCGTGGTCGGGTCGGTGTAGGGCGGGTCGCCGGGCACAAGCTCAGCCATTCGCGCCAGCGCCGCGACCCGAGCCAGGTGGACGGCCAGCTCACCTTCCATCCGCTCCCGCTCCCGCGGGTCGGCAGGCGGCTCCATCCCAGCGGCGGCCAGCCGCGCCCGCAGCGCCTCAGCGATCTCCATGGTGGAATGCTATCGAGGCCCGGCCCCGGCGCGAGCGTTCCTCGGAGAGGCGACGGCGTGAGGGCGTGCCGTCCGTCGTGTAAGATGCGAACATGTGTTCGAGTCAGGTACGGCGATGATCCTGCACGCCGACCTCGACGCGTTCTACGCGTCGGTCGAGCAACGAGACGATCCTCGCCTGCGCGGGCGCCCCGTGATCGTCGGGGCGGGGGTGGTGCTCGCGGCCAGCTACGAGGCCAAGGCGTACGGCGTCCGCACGGCGATGGGCGGAGTGCAGGCCCACCGGCTGTGCCCGCAGGCGATCGTGGTCCAGCCCCGGATGTCTGCCTACGCCGAGGCGAGCAAGGCGGCGTTCGAGGTGTTCGAACACACCACACCGCTGGTCGAGGGACTGTCCATCGACGAGGCATTCCTGGACGTCGGCGGCCTGCGGCGGGTCTCCGGCACCGCCGCCGAGATCGCCGTGCGGTTGCGGCGCGACGTCCTGGAGCGGGTCGGCCTGCCCATCACGGTCGGGGTGGCCAGGACCAAGTTCCTCGCCAAGGTGGCCAGCGGCGTGGCCAAGCCCGACGGTCTGCTGGTGGTGCCACCCGACGGCGAGCTGGCGTTCCTGCACCCGCTGCCGGTCGAACGGCTGTGGGGCGTCGGGCGGGTCACCGCCAACAAGCTCCACGACCGGGGAATCACCACCGTCGGCCAGGTCGCCCAGCTCGGCGAGACGACGCTGGTCTCCATGCTCGGGCGGGCGTCGGGCCGGCACCTGCACGCGCTGGCCCACAACCGCGATCCCCGGCCGGTGCAGGTCGGCCGCCGTCGACGCTCGATCGGGGCGCAGCGCGCGCTCGGCCGTGCCCCGAGATCAGCCGATGCCATCGACGCCGTCGTCGTCGCGCTCGTCGACCGCGTCACCCGCCGACTGCGGGCAGCCCGGCGGGTGTGCCGCACCGTCGTGCTCCGGATGCGCTTCGACGACTTCTCGCGAGCGACCCGCTCCCACACGCTGCCTGAGGCGACCGCACAGACCCACACGATCCTCGCCACGGCGAGGTGGCTGCTGACGACGGCCATGCCGATGATCGACAGCCAGGGCCTGACGCTCGTCGGCGTGGCGCTGGGCAACCTCGACAACGACGGCGCCATCCAGCTCACGCTGCCGCTCGATCGTCACAGCGGCAGCGCCCTGGACGAGGTGGTTGACAACGTGCGCGACCGGTTCGGGTCGGCCGCCGTCACCCGGGCCGTGCTGCTCGGCCGCGACCAGGGCCTGTCGGTGCCACTTCTCCCCGACTGAGCCACCGCCTCAGCCGCGGCGTCGCGCCGGCGGGCTCACGTCTCCTGGCCACGCCCTTCAGCGACGACGCCAGACCGTTCCCCGGCGCTCGTACTCGAGTTGCTGTTCGACGGCCACGGCGAGCTCGGCGCCGAGCTCGCGTTCCAGCAGCCAGAGCGCAAGGTCCAGCCCGGAGGTCACGCCGCCGGAGGTGATCAGGTCCCCATCGTCGACGACCCTGGCATCGACCAGTCGGCCGCCGGCGCCGTCCAGGTCCTGGAGAGCTGACCGGTGGGTCGTGCAGGGCCGGCCCTTGGTCAGCCCGGCGGCGCTCAGCAGCATCGCGCCGCTGCACACCGACGCCATGATGAGCCCAGGGCGCGGGGCCGCTCCCAGCGTGGCGGGAAGCTCCCCGCGCTGTATCTCCGCCCACACCCCCTGATCACTTCGGTCTCCGTAGCCGCCGCCGGGGACCACCACGACGTCGGCTGACTGGGGTGACAGGCCGGCGTTCACGATGAGCTCAGTCCCGTGGCGAGCGACCATCGCGCCGACTGGACCGGCGGTGACCAGCAGCGGCTCGACCTCCGCGCCCAGCCTCCGGGCGTAGGCGAGGACCTCGTAGGGGCCCAGGGCGTCCAGTTCCTCCACGCCAGAGAACATCACGATCTGCACCCGCATCCGCGGCCTCCTCCATCGGCGGGACGGCACGCCCGCGCCGGCGCACCGCTGTCGCTCACCATCTTCACAGCCGCGGCGCGGGCCGGTGAGTGGCAAGAACGTCAATAATGGTTATGATCTGGCCATGCACGTCGTGGCGGTCCTGGCCCTCGATACGACCGTAGCCTTCGATCTGGCAGTGCCCTGCCAGGTCTTCGCCACCGCCCGCCTCGGCGACGGTTCGCGGCCCTACGAGGTACGGGTGTGCGCCGGCCCCAACGCCACGGCCACCGCCTACGGTCAGGACTGCTTCCAGCTCCAGACCCGCTGGGACCTCGAGGACGCCGCCGACGCCGACACGATCGTGCTGCCCGGTCACGCCACCTGCCTGGACCCGCCCGACCCCCGGCTCCTCGAGCTGCTGCGCGCGGCCGCCGAGCGCGGCGCACGCCTCGCCTCGATCTGCACCGGCGCGTTCCTGCTTGCCGCGACCGGGCTGCTGGATGGCCAGCGAGCCACCACCCACTGGCGCTTCGCGGCCGAGCTGGCCAGGCGCCATCCCCGCATCCAGGTCGACCCCGCCGTGCTCTTCGTCGACAACGGGCCGTTGCTCACGTCGGCCGGCATCGCCGCCGGCCTGGACCTGTGCCTGCACCTGGTCCGGCGCGACCACGGCGCGACGGTCGCCGCCGACACCGCCCGCTACATCGTCATGCCGCCGCAGCGCGACGGCGGCCAGGCCCAGTTCATCGCGCAGGACGACTCGGCCGTCGAGGACGCCTCACTCCAGTCGACGCTTGAGTGGCTGCAACGCAACCTCGACCATCCGATCGCTCTGGCCGACATCGCCCGGCAGGCCACCACCAGCATCCGCAGCCTCAACCGCCACTTCCGCGCTCAGGTCGGCACCACACCGTTGCGCTGGCTGCTCCAGGTCCGCATCCATCGCGCCCAGCAGCTCCCGGAGACCACTGACCTGTCCATCCAGCACATCGCCGAACGGGTCGGCTTCGGCTCGCCGCTCACCCTCCGGACCCACTTCCGCAGGCGGATCGGTACCACGCCGCAGGCCTACCGCGCCGCCTTCCACCAGGGCGGCCCGCACCCGCCCGGGCGAGATCGCCTCGAGCCAGAGAGCCGATGAACCGAGCTGTCATGGCTTCGCCCGATTCCTGCCCTCCAAGATCATCTGCGTCACGGTATAGGTGCTCAGCCCGAGCTTTTCCGCGATCTCGTCCGGACGGACCCCTCTCGCGCTATAGATCAGGGCGAGGTCCCGCTGCGAATCGGTCCACGAATGCCGCCTGCTCCCAGAGGCGGCCGCGTCCCGGCGGGCTCGAGCAGCGCGTCCAGGGCTTCGAGCGCCCTCACGGCGACGTCCCTCACTTCCAGGGGAGGCGCGTCGTCGACCCTGCTGCCTGCCACTGGCCATCTCCTCGACATACTCGCCCGTGGCCACCTTTTCCTGCGTCCGCTCGTCCAAAATCTGATACTGGTCAGCGGCCTTGTTCACGCCAAGAGCCAGTATCGTCAGGCCCCTGGCATTCCGCTCCTGGCATGTACGGTCGGTACAGTAGTCGTACTTCTCTGCTCGCTCGGGATGCAATTCGCTCCCGCACGTGACACACCTCGCCATGGCCCTCTCGGTCCACCGTCCCTTCGCCATGCCCTCATCACTTCTGCTCTTCGCCGATTCGCCGGCAATTCCCAGCGCCGCGACCTGGGAAACCCAAATCAAGAGCGCCGCCATGCCCGTCGTTTGAACGCCAGGCGAGCGCGCTTTCTTCCCGGGCCGGTTGCGACACGGCCAGATCCTCGAGCAATCCCTCGACCGATCGTGATGCTGATCGCCGGAGGCAGCAGCGCCGGGCCGGGCCGGCTCAGACCCAGGTGACGCGGCGAGCGTCAGAAGGACGCCGGCCAGCGTGACTGTGACGGCGCCCGAAGAAGAACAACACCCACAGCAGCGGCCACGGGAAGAAGAAACCGCGGGTGACGAACACGAGCGCCACCACCGCGACGACGACCAGCACCAGCGGCAGGAGCCGCAGGGCCATGGGCGCGGCGGCGCGGCGAGGCGCGACCGGAGGCTGACCGCCCTGCCGCGCCCGCCATTCAGGCGGAAGGTCTCCGAGCAGCCGCTCGAGGTCGTGGCGGGTACGGGCGGCAAGCGCGGCACTGAGCCGCTCGTCGATCTCGGTCAGCGTCAAGTAGCCAGCGACATGCGCTTCCTTGAGGAGGTCGATGGCGCGGGCTCGCTCGGCGTCGCCGACCCGGTAGCTGCCCAGCCCGCCGAGTTCGTTGCTCATGGCGACATCCTCTCCCCGGGTCGCCTCGAGCGACCCACCCCTCCGACCAGTCTAGGCCACTGGCCGAGTTGGGCAACCCCAACGGTCGCAGCTCGCGGTGGTCCCCACCTGTGCCGGCTCGCGGTCGGCTGAGCGGGCCACCCCTGCAGGGCCAGATGCACGGGTTTCAGGGAACCTGGGATGCGGCAGAATCTATGACAATGTGAGCGCCACGCGCAATCCCCCGTTGTGTGCATCGTGAGCCCGAATGCATCTGGAGGCTGGTATGCCAGGCAGACGCTTGGTCGCCGCACTGGCCATCCTCGCGCTGACCGCGACGGCGTGTCAGGCGCCGCGTCGATCACACCAGGAACCATCGCCGCCAACGGCATCCACATCCGCGCCCAGACCGGCGGCACCGGCGGCGCCCAGCTACAGCGCGGGGCGATCGCAACCGGTCGCCGACCCGGTCTATCCGAACTTCGGCAACCCCGCCATCGACGTCCTGCACTATGAGCTGGCCCTGCGCTGGGCGCCCTCGAACAGGACGCTGTCTGGCACCGCGACACTCACGATCCGGGCGGCGCGAGACATCGACGAGATCCGGCTCGACTTCGCCCGGCCGCTGCGGGCCGATACCGTCACCGTGGACGCCAAGGTGGCGACGGCAACCCACCGGGGCGACGATCTGATCATCCGCGCAGGGCGGCGGCTGTCCAGGGACGCCCGCGTGGTCGTCGCCGTTCGGTATCACGGCCGGCCGAGAACCCTGGTCGGTCCCACGGTGCGCAAGGACGTCAGCGCGGTTGGCTTCAATGTGCGGGCCGACGCCTCCGTGTTCGCCCTCCAGGAGCCGTACGGAGCGCTGACCTGGTATCCGGTCAACGACCATCCCTCCGATGAGGCGCTGTACGACGTCGCCCTCACCGTGCCCCGCGGCTGGGCCGGCGTGTCCAACGGCGTGCTGCGCGGCACGTCAGCAAGCGGCGACGGGGCGACCTTCCGCTGGCACGCCGCCGACCCGATCGCCAGCTACCTGGTCGCGTTGGGCATCGACCGGTACCGCAAGCACACGGCGACCGGCCCGCATGGCATCCCCGTCACCTACTGGATTCGGCCGCAGGACCAGGCCCGGGCAATGCCCGTGTTCCGCAAGACCCCGCAGATGCTGGCCTGGCTGGAGAAGCGGTTCGGGCGGTACCCGTTCGCCAGCGCCGGGGTCTTCGCCATCCGTGAAGACACCGGCATGGAGACGCAGACCATGGTGACGCTCGGCCGGAATATCCCGGCGGAGGCGCTGCTGCACGAGCTGGCCCACCAATGGTTTGGGAACTCGGTGGGCCCGCGTACCTGGCGGGAGGTCTGGCTCAACGAGGGGTTCGCCAGCTACGTGCAGCTCCTGTTGTACGACATCGAGGTGCTGGGAGAATCCCGGACCCGGATGCTGGCCGGCATGCGTCGGCTCGACGGCCAGCTGCGCAGGCAGCACGGCCCGCCTGGCCGCTACAAGCGCGACCACTTCGCCTCGTCGAACGTGTACTTCCCGCCGGCGCTGATGCTGCACGAGATCCGCAAGGTGATCGGCGACAAGAAGTTCTTCGCGATGATGCGCGACTGGGCGCAGCAGCACCGCAACGTCGAGGTCGACCGGGCGCAATTCACCTCGTGGCTCAACCGGTACACCGGCCGCAACCTGACTCCCCTGGTCAACCGCTGGCTCGACTCGCCCACGACCCCTGCCGCCACCGGCTGACATTCAGGCACACGACCTCCGCTGTCGTGGCGCGGACGCCGTGCGGCTGACGATCGACGTGCTAGAGGGCGTCGACGTTGAGCAGTCGCTCCTTGCTGCCGTCGGGGTCGTCGAGGTTGCTCCAGTCGAGGTTTCCGGCGCTCTGCAGGGCGGAGCTGATCTCGGATGGGGATGCTTCGGGATGGGCGGCCTGGTAGAGGGCGGCAGCGCCGGTCACGTGCGGGCTGGCCATCGAGGTGCCGCTCAGGGTCGCATAGCGGCCACTCCGGTAGGTCGAGTAGATGCAGGCCCCGGGCGCGATCAGGTCGATGTCGCTGCCGAAGTTCGAGAAGTCCGCGAAGGTGTCGTCGGTATCAGCCCGACAGGTCGCCGCCGCGCCACCCCCTGGCTGGCCGTTGAAGTCGGCGAGGGCCGACACCGTGATGACCTCGTCGTAGGCGGCCGGGACGAAGCCCTGTGCGTTCGCGGAGGCATTGCCGGCAGCGACCACGTAGGTCACACCGGCCCCCACCGAGCGGCAGATCGCATCGTGCAGCGGGTCGCGGGTGGAGCATCCGGAAGCCGCCGGCTCGGAGCCGCTGCCCCCCAGGCTCATGTTGGCCACCTCGATCGTGCCCGCGTTGGCGGTGACCCAGTCGACCCCGCAGATGACGTTCGAGAAGGACCCCTTGCCGCTGCTGTTCAGCACGCGGACGGACCACAACCGGGCGCCGGGAGCCACCCCGACGACACCGATGTCGTTGTCCCGGGCGGCGGCGATGCCGGCCACGTGCGTGCCGTGGCCGTTGCGGTCCTCGCGGCCGTTGCCGTTGCAGGCCACTCCCCCGACCACGTTCAGATCCGGATGCTTGCTGTCGATGCCGGTGTCGATGATCGCGATGTCGACATCGACGCTGCCGGCGCCGTCTCCCGATGCCGTGCTGGACAGCTCGCCGTCGATGCGGTCGATGCCGGTGGGCAACGTCTGGGCGGCGAGGTGGACCTCGCGGTCCTCCACGACGGCGGCCACCAACGGGTCGGCCCGCAGCGCCCGGACGGCGCCGGAGGAGAGGGTGGCGCTGTAGCCCTTGATCGCCGCGCTGTAGACGAATCCGAGCTGGGCGTCGTGCTTCCTGGCATGCGAGTGGGCGACCGCCACCGGGCTGGCGACGGAGTCCTTCAAGACGACGATGTAGCGGCCGGTCGGCGGCACCGGGGGCTCACTGTCCCGACCCTGGGCTGTCGTGCTGGCCGTCGCGGGAGTGGTGCCGCGCGTGGTGGCCGGCTCCTTCTTCGCCTGCCCCGGCCGTGCGGTGATGGCCTGACAGTAGGCGGCGATCTTGTCGGCGCCGCCCGCGGCAGTCGCCAGCGCCTCGAACGCGGCCGCGCCGTCCGTCGCGCCCTGCTGGCCGTCCTGACCGGCACGCCAGGCACGGCACAGGCCACCAGCGTCAGCGGCCGCACCAGCGTCAGCGGCGTCCGGGCGGCTCGGACCGCGTTCCCGCGCCTGGTCGGGCGCGGTGACGCCAACGGCGTTGAGCACCCGGTCCGCGACCTGCTGCACGGGTCCAGGCAGGGTACCGGTGGTGGCGCCCGCGACGCCGGCCAGACACAGCACGGATGCGGCGATGGCGATGGCCGCCTTGGCGCCCAGGAGCCTTGTGAGCACGCTTTCAACCTCCGAGTGACGGGGGGCATGGGAGGACTGAATGTGAAAACGCCGTCACCGCTGAAAGCGTTACAGGCTCATGTCTGTCGTCTGACGTCATGGCGGTGTGTCCAAGAGCCTGCCGATCCGGGCGAACGTGAGGCGCAGATTGTCTTCCGCGACCGCTGACGTCGCCTCCGCGATCGACAGCCAGCGCAGCCGCGCGGTGGGGGTCTCGGCAATGGCGTCCTCGGGCCGGGCGGTCGCCAGCGCATACCTGAGATCGGCGTGCTCATGCTCGCGCTCGCCCCGACCGGCGGGCACGGGAACGATCACCACGTGAACCAGCAGGGGCCGCGCGGCATCTGGCCAAGGCGAGAGATCGCGAAGACCAGTCTCCTCTGCGGCCTCCCGGAGCGCGACGTCCACTGGGCTGGTCTCCCCCGGCCCGCCGTGGCCGCCGACGTGCAGCCAGCTCCGCATCCGGTCATGCCAGCGCAGAAGGACGCGCCGAGTCTCCGGGTGCAGGATGACCGCGGAGCCGGTGACGTGGAGCACTGAGGACCGTGCCCACGGGTCGCCGCTGGCAGCCAGCGTGCGGATGCGCGCGATATCCCGCGCTTCGTCGTCCGACAGCGGCTCGTATCCATCGAGGACCGCTTCCAGCCCCGCACCACAGTGCGACACGCAGCTCATGAGCCGGTCTCCATCGCCAGCAGACCCGGACGCCGCTTGCACCCTCGTCGCCCCGCAGGAGCGACGCACAGCTTCCCTCCCAGCGCGTCGACACGCAACCTGCGACGAGAACACTCGTTCACTGGCTTTGAACGCCCCGTATCCGACGGCAGAGGGCGGCGCGTTGACTGCGAGGCAAGGTGTGATCGAAACATACCAGGCGGTCGGGCTGATCCCGACCATACGGGGCATCCGCCACCGTGACGAGATCCAGTGGAACCTGGACCACATCGCCCACCTGATCAAGGCGGCAACCTGGTTGTCCAGCCTGGACCTGCCGGTGCGCCTGATCGCCATCCCCGAAGGTGGGCTGCAGGGCTTCACCGACGAGATCCTCGACCTCGATCACGAGGAGTACGCGCGCACGTGCGCGATCGACATTCCCGGACCCGAGACCGACGAGCTCGGCAGGCTCGCCCGCCAGTGGCAGGTATTCATCATGGCGCAGGCAAAGGCCCGGCACCCGGAGTTCCCCGGGCGGTTTTTCAATGTGGGCGTTGCGATCGACCCCGAGGGCTCGGTCATCCTGCGCCACCACAAAGTGGTGCCGCTGCTGCCGGTGGAGCACTCGGTCACGCCTCACAACGTGTGGGACCGATGGGTGGAGCTGTATGGCCGCGGCCTGGAGGCGTTCTACCCGGTGGTGGACACCGCGATCGGGCGACTGGGATTCCTGATGGCCAACGAGGCGAGCTACCCGGAGAACGCCAGAGGGCTTGCCATGAACGGCGCCGAGGTGATCTACCGGGGCCCCTACCCGGCGCCGCACACACCCAACGGGTTCTACGAGATCCAGAATCGCGCGCGGGCGCTGGACAACAACGTCTACCTGATCGCCAACAACATTGGCACCTACTATCTGGACAAGGAATCGGAGATCCCGATCGACCCCGGCGGGGGCAACTCGATGATCGTGGACTATAAGGGCCAGATCGTCGGGCGGCTGAGCTACAGCGGCGGCTCGACGTGGGTGGCTGGCACGGTCGACATCGAGGCGCTGCGGCAGTTCCGGGCAAGCGCCCAGTGGGACAACTGGCTCAAGGACCTGACCACGGAGCAGTATCAGGTCATCTACGACCGGCCGATCTATCCCAGGAACCTCTACCTCGACCGCAAGCCGCATGACCACGCGGAGTACCGCAAGCAGGTCACGGACCAGCAGATCGAGATGATGTTCGAGCGCGGCATCTGGGCACGCCCCGACCGCGGCGAGAGGGGTGGCTGAGCAGCGGTGGACAAGGTGCGCGACCGGTTCGGATCGGCCGGCGTCATCGCGTTGCGCGCTGGTAAGCGGTCGGACAGCGTACGGAGCTGCTCGATGAGCTCGGGGGGTTCGCGGGCCTTGAAATCGACGTCGAGCATCCCCAGGTAGACGGCGAGCATCTGGGGAGAGTCGGCGCCGGCGTCAAGCACGCAGGTGTGCTCGTCGACCGCTTCCAGCACGACCGCGGGTGGGAGACGCTCGGCGATCACCTCGGCCGGTGCGTGCACGGTCACCCGCGCGCGATACCGCCACGGCGCGGCCCCCACGCCCCGCGAGACGTAGGCCTCGACGTCGCCGCCGGGCGGGTCGCGGGGCGCAAACCGCGGACCGGTCGGGGTGCGGGGCTGGATGCGGTCGACTCGGAAGGTGCGCCAGCCCTTGCGGTCGGTGTCCCACGCGACCAGATACCAGCGGCGCATCCAGCACACCAGGCGATGCGGCTCGACGGCGCGAACGCTCGCGGTGTCATCGTGGTCGCGGTAGTCGAACCGCAGCCGCTCGTGGTCGCGGCAGGCTGCCGCGATGGCGGCCAGCACCGTCGCGTCCACGGTCGGCCCGGACCCAGGGATCGCGACCATGGAGGTCTGCACGGCGTTGACCCGCCGGCGCAGCCGCGACGGCAGGACCTGCTCCAGCTTGGCCAGCGCACGCAGCGAGGTCTCCTCGATCCCGGTCACGGTGCCGTTGGCGGCAGTCCGGAGCCCGACCGCGACCGCGACGGCCTCGTCATCGTCGAGCAGCAGCGGAGGCAGGGCCGCACCCGCACCGAGCCGATAGCCGCCCGCCACGCCCGGGGTCGCGAGCACCGGGTAACCGAGGCCTCGCAGCCGCACCACGTCGTTGCGGACGGTTCTCGTGCTCACCCCGAGCCGGTCGGCGAGGTCAGGGCTACCTGCAGATCCAGGGCACCCGGCCACAGACGCTGGCCTATGGCCTCAACGACTCGCCGGTCGCGCAGCTTGCCTGGATCGTGGAGAAGTTCAAGGAGTGGACCGACCCGGCGGCTGACCTGCCCGAGGACGCCGTCGACCGCGACCAGCTCCTCACCAACGTCGCCACCTACTGGTTCACCGGCACTGGCGCGACGGCGGCCCACTTCCTCTACGACGCCATGCACTCCGGCGACTGGGTGGCACCGTCCCTTGGCAAGCAGGGTTGGGCGGTGTTCGGCGGCGCGGGCAGCGTCATCCGGCGCATGATGGACCCTGAGGACAAGATCGGGCACTGGACTGAGTTCGACCGTGGTGGCCACTTCGCCGCCATGGAGACACCCGACCTCCTCATCGCTGACGTGCGCGCGTACTTCCGCCGCTTCCGGTGATCCACGGGCTGCGGCATTGAAAGAAGCGAACGATCGTTCGTGTTACCAGTAAGCCTTCGGTGCGGTCTCGCCTCGTCCTGGTCCGGGGCGCCTTCCGGCTGCTGGAGCGCGCAGCGCCGACGCTCGGGGCCCGCTGGGCCGAGCGCCTGTGGTTCAGCATCCCCCGCACCGTCAACGCCGGACGGTCGGCGCGATTGGAGGGCGACCGTTTCGACGTGCCGGTACAGGGCAGCTCGGTGGCGGGCTGGTCCTGGGGAGACGGAGCCCCCGTCTACCTCGTCCACGGGTGGGGCGGCTCCGCGGGACAGCTCGGCGCGTTCGTCGAGCCACTCGTCCGCGCCGGCTACCGGGTGGTCGCCTTCGACGGCCCCAGCCACGGCCAGTCCCAGCCCGGACCAAGCGGGCCACGCAGCAGCACCATCCTGGAGCTCGCCGAGGCGCTCCGCGCGGTCGCCTGCGTCCACGGGCCGCCGCATGCCGTGGTCGCCCACTCGCTGGGCTGCTCGGCCACGGCGGTCGCACTGCGCGACGGCCTCACCGCCACCCGCGCCGTGTTCGTCGCACCATTGGTCGACGTCACCCCGTACACGCATGCGTTCGCCCACCGCCTCGGCTTCGGCGAGCGCATCCGCGCCGGCATGGTCAGGCGCATCGAGCGCCGCTTCGGCGTGCCGCTGTCGTTTTTCGACCTGACCCCGATGGCCCGGCAGATGACCCCGCCGCCGTTGCTCATAGTCCACGACCGCGACGACCGCGAGACCCGCTGGCCAGACAGCAGCAACCTCAGCCGCGCCTGGCCGGACGCGCGACTGCTGACCACCTCCGGCCTCGGCCACCACCGCATCCTCTCGGACCCACGGGTCATCGCCCAGGTCGTACGGTACGTGCAAGGCGACAACGCCGACCGCACGAGGGCGACCGCCGTGTGCTCGTGGGGCTACAGCTCGCCCGGTCTGGCGTACCGGTAGAAGAACGCGAAGAGGGCGGAGTACACCCTGCTGTCGGTTACCCTGCGGTGAGCCGGCACGCGGCCATCCACAGCTCGGCATCGAACACGGCACCGCGGTCCGGCTCGCGACTCACCCAGGCCGCGCACTCACCGATCGACTGGACAAGCAGGTCACGCAGCATCTGGTCCGGATCCGGCACGCAGGCCTGCGCGATGCCCTCGACGGCGTCACAGACAATGGTCGGCGCAGCCCGCCGGCGAAAGCGCTTCGCCGAGATCAAGACACCGCTGGTGAAGTTGTTGGCCCACTGCGCCGCGTGCGGAACCCGCGCCAGGGCCGACCGGCTCTGCTCCTCGAGATCTCCCACCGGTCGCCCGTCCAGATCCGCCAGGACGCGTTCGGATGCCAGCACCGAGACCGCCATGACACGTTGCCGCTCGGCCGCCACGACCGGCAGTGCCATCGTGGCGCACCGCAACGAGATTCGGGCGTCGATGTGCAGGTCGTCGCCGGTCAGCCCGATCACGGACGGAATGAGCTCGGCCAGCCGTGAACGGGCGGAGTCGGAGGTGTGATCGTTGACGTGGCGGGCGACAGCGGCGAGCAGCGGGTGGGTGCACGCCGGGTGGTCACTCCATTGCTCGCCGGCGAGCAATGAGGCAAATTCCATGAAACACGCGCCCTTGCGCGGGCTGCGGTGCTTGCCAGGAGCGAGCATCGGGAGCAGCTCCGGCAGCTGACCGTTGTAGCGCAACATGAGGCACTCCAAGCAGATTCGGACCCGATCCGGTCTAGTCTGCGCCGTCGCCGACGGACGCGCCAGGGGCCGTCTGGGCGTCTCGGCGACGTCGCCGCCTGCACTCCTTCGCCTGACCGCTTTCTTGCGAGGGGCCAGCCGGCGGTGGCCGCCGCACCACCAGCCGAAGTACGCTCCCTAGCCAGTCGTCCAGGCGGAGAGGTGGCGCAAAGCCGTGGCCGTACGGCCGGTTCCTCTGTCGGCACGGGTGTCGGCACGCGCCGCGGCGTTCCTGATCGTGGCCACCCTGGCCTCGGCCGCCTGCCAACGCGGCGAGCACCGCCCGGACGCGACCGCGACAGCGGCCGTGCCAAGCAGCACCAGCCGGGCGAAATCCACCCAAGGCCAGACCGTCCGGCGCCCGGTGACACTCGCCTTCGCGGGCGACGTGCACTTCATGAAGATGCCAGGAGCCCGCCTGGCCCACGATCCAGCCACCGCGCTCGGGCCAGTCGCCGCGGTGCTGCGCCGAGCCGATGTGGCGATGGTCAACCTCGAGACGACAGTGACCACCCGGGGCACCCCTCAGCAAAAGAACTATCGGTTCCGCGCCCCACCGAGTGCGTTCCGGGCGCTTCTGGCAGCCGGCGTGGACGTCGTCACGATGGCCAACAACCACGGCATGGACTACGGCCTGGTCGGGCTGCGCGACTCGCTGGCCGCGGCGGACGCGGCACGCTTCCCGCTCGTCGGCATCGGGCGAAACGCCGCCCAGGCCTACGCGCCGTGGGTGGCGATCGTCGGCGGGCAGCGCATCGCCATCCTCGGCGCCACCCAGGTGCTCGAGCCAGGCCTGCAGGCAGCGTGGACGGCGGGCAGCGACAAACCGGGCCTTGCCTCCACGCATGACGAACGGCGCCTGCTCGCAGCGGTACGGCGAGCGCGCACGCTTGCCGACATTGTGGTGGTCTATGTGCACTGGGGTGAGGAGGGCAACCCCTGCCCGAGCGGCCCACAACGCAAGACCGCCCAACTGCTGGCCAGGGCCGGAGCCGAGATCGTGGTCGGCACCCACGCGCACACCCTGCAAGGCAACGGCTGGCTCGGCAACACCTACATCGCCTACGGGCTCGGCAACTTCTACTGGTGGAACTGGTTCTCGGCCTCCAACCGGACAACCGGCGTGCTGACCCTGACGGTTGCGGCTGGGCGAGTGACGCACACGGCGTGGACACCGGCCGTCATCCGCCAAGGCGCTCCCATCCCGCTTACGGGCGCGGCCGCCACCGAGGCCCGCTCGCGCTTGGCCGCCCTACGGTCGTGCACCAACCTCTCCGCCAGACCGTCGTAACCGCCATCCGCCGGCTCGCCGGCTCCAGCGGCCGGTTCGTAACCTTCACGCACCTTGAGCCGCCGTGGTCAGCGGCTCAAGGTTGGGTGCAGGCCCACGACTCGGTGTGGCCGGGGTCCTGGCTGGAGCCGGCGGGGGCCCCGCCCTTGACGTTGCCGCCGTCGCCGGCGCAGCCGGGCGGCGGCCGGTCCGCCCGGATCACCTCGACCTGGCTGGCCGGAGGTGGGGTGACCTGGACCTCGACGCCGAAGTCGTACAGCTCCAGGGTGCTCTCGATGGTCATCCTGGTGGCGGTCTGCCCCGGGACGGTCCCCAGATCCGGGGCCTTCATGGTGATGGCGTAGTCGATCTTCCGCAGGCGGCCCTGCTGGTCGATCCAGACATCGGCTGGCTTGGCGAAGGCGAAGCCCGACTCCTCATAGAAGCCGCTGAGCTCGGCCGGGAGCCGGGCGGCCTGCTTGGCCGCGTCGAAGGTGACCGCGTAGCGGGTGGCGGGCACGCCACGCACCTGCTCCTGCCCGACCACGTCGACCTTGCTGGCGGCGGCCTCGAGGTACTGCAGCGCCTCGGTCGGATCGCCGCTGCCCTCACCAGGACCTGGGCCGAAGCCCGGCCCCAACCCGCCGGAGCCGGCCAGCTCCTTGGGCAGCTCGAGCTTGATCCACGGCTTGTGGCGCTCCCCTGGGATGGCAGGTTCGCCCTCCGGCAGCTCCGGCGGCATCGGCAGCTTGGTGTAGACGCTGGAGCCGATCACCAGCGTGCGCTCGGTGACCCGAAACGGGATGCCCGCCGTCTTGACGGTGGTGTCCATCTGGCCGGTATGGGCGGCGTAGTCGTACACCCCCACAGTGGTGGCCGTGCTGGCCGGGACCTGCTCGCCGGCGAAGATGGTGCGCACGGTCATCGAGAACCTCGCGCTCTTGGCCTCGACGACCCTGGCCGAGGCGCCCCGGACGCGCGCCAAGGCATCCTGCGGCGTCTCGGTGCGCTGCCGAACGGCGGCATTCGCGCAGCCCGCCAGCACCAGCGCGGCCAGCGTGGCCCCGACCGCGACTGCGCGGGCCTTGGTCAGCGCCGTCATGCAGACTCCTCCCCGGGCACTGCACCGATGGACCGGCTGACCGTAACAGACGAAGTCTACCGCTTCGCCAGCAATGCAAAGAAGAGGAGCCGCCATTCGGAAGCGATCTGCCGGACCTCTCCACTTGCCAACCGGTGGGAGTGCGAGGAAAGAGCTCGGCACGGTTGTTGGTCCCTCACGTTGCTCGCCGAGGCGTCGTCCAGAACGCCGACAGGGTTATTCTTGTAATCCGGGATGACGCTCGGGCCCTCTGTGAATCGGATGAGCGGGTGACCGCCGCCTCCGGGGTCGCCTTCGATGGCAAGCGATCGATCCGATCGAAGAGCCGGAACATGACGGTCTTGCGACGGGTGAGGGTTGGATTTGGCATTGCGTGGGAAATCATCAAGTCACTGTCGGCGAGATCCCCGCCGCACGACGCGCGGGGGTGAGAGGAGGCACAGCGTGATTATTCTCGGCTTGATCCTGCTCGTCATCGGCTTCATCGCGAAGATCTCGATTCTGTGGACGATTGGGATCATCTTGCTGGTCATCGGCGCCGTGCTGTGGGTCCTGGGGGCGACGGGACGCGCGGTCGGTGGCCGGCCGCACTACTGGTAGCGCGCGCGGCGCGCCATCTGACCAGGGGAGACAGCGATGCGTATCGGCTCGATACTGGTCGTCATCTGGCTGATCATCGGCCTCCTGGCGGCGACACAGCGCAATTACTTCTCCGGATCGGACGCCAACTGTGCAAAGGTGGGAACCATCGCCGTGACGATCCTCGCCGGCCCGTTGAACTATGCCGGCGTCAACCCCAAGATCAAGTGCGAGTTGTCCACCTAATTAAATAGAGCTTCGCCCGTTCCGGAGACATGTTCGGGCTGCCCGGCGGCATGGCGGTGTGCGACCAACCGCCTACCGCCGCAACGCCCGTGGCCTGTGCGACCGCCAGGCGTTTGAACGCGTCCGCATGCAGGCCAGTACCATGGCGGTCGTCGACACCGCGCCGACCGGACTGGTGGACCGGTTCGCCGAGCTGCTGCTCTCGAGCGGGGCGCCCATCTGCTGCCGCGCCGCAGCCTGGCCGGGCTGCCTATCGTAGAGCGCTCCAGGTCACCGGCCGCGATCCCGCGCCGCGGGTCCACCTCGAAGACCGTTCCCCTTCCGGGAGCGGCTCAGAAACCGAGGTCACTCAGCTCCGGATGGCTGTCCGGGCGACGCCCCAACGGCCAGTGATAGTTGCGCTCGGATTCCGCGATGGGAAGGTCGTTGATGCTCGCGTGCCGCACGCGCATCAGCCCCTGCTCGTCGAATTCCCAGTTCTCGTTGCCGTAGGACCGGAACCAGTTGCCCGAGTCATCGTGATGCTCGTAAGCGAAGCGGACGGCGATCCGGTTGCCCTCGAATGCCCAGAGCTCCTTGATGAGCCGGTAGTCGAGCTCCTTCGCCCATTTGCGCGTGAGAAACGCCACGATCTCGTCACGCCCGTCGATGAACTCCGACCGGTTCCGCCAGTGGCTGTCCGGTGTGTAGGCCAGAGCCACCTTCTCGGGGTCACGGGAGTTCCAGGCGTCTTCCGCCAGCCGCACCTTCTGGATGGCGGTGTCGCGCGTGAACGGAGGGAGCGGAGGACGCGTGGCCATACTTTTCCTCCTGATCAGGTTCGTCGCGTCGCCGTCGGTCGCGGACGTCCCGTCGGAGCCGGCATCCCACGACCGGGCCCAGATGACCGCTGGGGGGGACCTACCCCGACCAACTGTGATTGTAGGTGACCTTCCCGGCGATCACGGCGGTTCGGCTCCAACCCCGAGGCGTTCGCCGAAGCGCTGCACACGGTGCTCCGCGGCTGACCGCGGATCGTGCCGACCCCACCGGGCGACCAGCGCACGCTGCAGGACGGACGGCCGTCGCGATCGGCGCTACAGCTCTACCGGCTTCCCGTCGTCCATCACCCGCAGCGTCGTGCCCTCTCTCGCCCCCAACTGCTCGAGCTGCCCGTAGTGAAGCGACATCCCGATTGCCGACAGCACCCTCTCGTGCACCGGCACCGCCATCCTCGGGCGTACCTCGCGCAGGTAGTCGATCGGCTCCGACAGTTTCAGCCATGGCGCACCGGCCGGCACCGCGAGCACGTCAATCGGCTGCCCGGGCGGGGTGAACGCGTCGCCCGGGTGGAAGAGCCGCCCGTCGACCAGGTAGCCGACGTTGGGAACCACCGGGATGTCGGGGTGGATGACCGCGTGATCGCGCCCGACGACGCGCACACCCACCCCGCCGATCTCCAGCTCGTCCCCGTCGTGCACGACCTCGACCTCCGCCCCGGCCTCGCCAAGAGGCTTGGCGCCCCCCTCGTCGCTGACGACCCGTGCCTCCGGGTTGCGGTCCAGCAGCCCCCGCAGCCGCGCCGGGTCGAGATGGTCGGCGTGCTGGTGGGTGTACAGCACCGCTGTCAGCCCCCGCAGCTCCTCGAACCCGCCGGACAGCACGCCCGGGTCCAACAGCATCCTGGCTCGCCCCTCCTCTACCAGCAGGCACGAGTGCCCGAACTTGGTCAGCCGCATGGCGCCTCCTTGTGGCTCGCTGGCCGTCCCTTACTCTCTGGGTGAGCTCTTGTCAGACTTCCTACCACGTACCGTGGAGACAAACTCTGGACGCGCTCAATCAAGTCGCCGAACCGATCCGCGGCGAGGGAGTGGATCGGGAGGTAAACCTCGGAGGCTACGAAGATGACAGTGGAAGACGGCAAGCTGGCATTGGATGAGCCGGTCGACCGGCTGCTTCCGGAACTGGCCAACCGCAAGGTGCTCAAGCGCATCGACGGCTCGCTCGACGACACGGTTCCGGCCAATCGCTCGATCACGGTTGAGGATCTGCTGACGTTCCGCATGGGCTACGGCCTGGTTCTCGAGCCCGGCTTCGAGCCGCCATTCCCGGTTATCAATGCAGCCAACGAGCTGCAGCTTGTCATGGGGCCGCCGGACCCGCGTACGCCTCATGACCCGGACGAGTGGATCAGGCGTTTCGGGACGTTGCCACTGATGTCTCAGCCCGGTGAGAGGTGGCAATACAATGCCGGCTCGCTCGTGCTCGGCGTCCTGGTCGCGCGCGCCTCGGGTCAGCCGCTGGAAGATCTCTTCAGGACCCGGATCTTCGAGCCGTTGGGCATGAAGGAGACGGGCTTCTCGATGCCCGCGGAACATGCCGGCCGGCTGCCGAGCTACTACATGACGAATTTCCAGAGTGGGAAGTTGGAGTTGCAGGCGCTCTCCGCCCCAGGCGAGTGGACCACACCACCCGCATTTCCGTCCGGCGCGGCAGGCCTGCCGTCGACGACTACCTGCCATTCTCCCGCCTGCTACTCAACAAGGGCGTTCACAACGACGAGCGGCTCCTGTCGGAGGAGTCAGTCAAGCTGATGACGACGAACCACCTGACGCCGGAACAGATGGCAGGTGGCGGGCCCCTGCTCGCCGGGCACGGGTGGGGTTTCGGCATGGCCGTCGTCACCGCACCGGACGAGGTGTCGCCCGTTCCGGGCCGCTACGGCTGGGATGGCGGCTACGGCACATCGTGGTTCAACGACCCCAACCGGAACCTGGTCGCAATCGCCATGACGCAGACCAGCGACTTCCTGTTCAGCGGCGCGTTGGCCGAGTTCGGGAACCTGGTGGGTAAGGTGTTACTACCTGTTTGACGCCGTGTCACAGGTTCCGTACGCTGCGGCGTATAGGGGTTTCGTGCCTCACAAGCAACGGTCCTGCCTGGCGTATAAAACGCGACTCGCCTGGGGGAGGGGATCGTGTCCACACGCATCTACGCCCTGCCGATCGAGCAGACGCGCTGGCGCGTCCCCAGCGGCGGGGTCACCGCGTTCAGCTGGGAGTACGACGAGGGCAGGGATCGCCTGCTCACCCTGTACGAGAAGGGCAAGAAACGCCAGTGGGACGCCGCCGAGCGGATCGACTGGTCACAGCCGGTGGACAAGGACGATCCCCTGGGCACCCCGGACGAGGCCATCTCGATCTACGGCTCGCCCACCTGGGAGCGCCTGGGCCCGCGCGAGCGCGCCCAGGTCCGCCATCACACCGCCGCATGGCAGTTCTCCCAGTTCCTGCACGGCGAGCAGGGGGCGCTGATCTGCGCGTCGAAGATCGTCCAGACCGTGCCCGAGCTGGACTCCAAGTTCTACGCGGCGACGCAGGTGATGGACGAGGCCCGGCACGTGGAGGCGTACTCCCGCTACCTGCGCGAGAAGCTCGAGCTTGCCTATCCCGTCAACACCCATCTGAAGGCACTGCTGAACGACGTGATCACCGACAGTCGCTGGGACATGACCTACCTCGGCATGCAGGTGCTGATCGAGGGCCTGGCGCTGGCGGCGTTCGGCGTGATCCGCGACATGGCCACCGACCCGCTGGGACGGGCGGTCAACGCCTACGTGATGCAGGACGAGGCGCGGCACGTCGCCTTCGGTCGCCTTGCGTTGCGGGATCTCTACCCCCAGCTCTCGCAGGCTGAGCGTGACGAGCGTGAGGAGTTCTGCGTCGAAGCCTGCTATCTCATGCGGGACCGCTTCACCGGGGAGGAGATCTGGCGGACACTCGACTTCGATGCCGACGAGTGCATCGCGTATGTCGAGAGGAGCGAAACCTTCCGTCAGTTCCGTGGCATGCTGTTCAGCCGCATCGTGCCCACACTGCGCGACATCGGGCTGTTCGGCCCGAAGATCCGCGCCGCATTCGCTGACATGGGTGTGCTCGGTTTCGAGCAGGTCGACGTCGAGGATCTCATGGCCAACGACGAGCATCTGGCCGCCAGCTTCGACGCCGAGCGGGTGAAGCAGGTGGACGATACGATCGCCGACGGCGTCGAGGCCGGCTAGCCCGTAGGCGGCTTGCCTTTCCGATCTGAATCAAGAATTATTGATTCAGATGATGACCACGGGTGCGGCCTCTTCGGCGGTCTCCCTGACTGCCGTCCATCCTGACGGCGAACAGCTTGCGCGCGCGCTCGGCGACCCACTGCGCTGGCGGATCGTCCTGCTGCTCGCCGGCGAGCAGCTGTGCGTCGGCCACCTCGCCGAACAGCTCGGCGCCGCGCAGCCGCTGGTCTCCCATCACCTCAAGGGCCTGCGCGACGCCGGGTTGATCGAGGCCGACCGCTACCGCTACTGGACCTACTACCGGCTACGGCCCGCCGCGCTCGACGCTCTCGCCGACCAGCTCTGGCTGCTGGCCCGCACCAGCCCCGCCGCAACCGCCTGCCGCCGGCTCGCCGCCGCCACCCAGGCGCCGCCCAGCCCCGCCGCCCACGCGCACTCACGCCGGTCCAAACCCTTGCCTGCCCGAGGAGGCACCATCATGGCCGACCGCAACCTCGACCCGGTCTCGCGGATGGCGTTCGCCGGCGCGATCAGCTCCCTTGCCGACGAGTTTCGCGGGAACTTCTCGCTGGAGACTATCGAGCGCTATGTCGACGAGTCGATCGACCGGCTCCAAGGTGCCCGCGTTGTCGACTTCATCCCGCTATTTGTGCACCGGTTTGCCCGCGAGCGCCTGCGGGCACTCGGCCAGGCCGGTGGGCAGATCGCCAAGGACGTGCCAGAGGTGCTGTTCGTCTGCGTCCACAATGCAGGCCGCTCGCAGATGGCCGCCGCGCTGCTGGACCACCACGCCAAGGGCCGCGTGCACGTCCGCTCGGCCGGCAGCGACCCGGCCGACCACATCAACCCCGCGGTCATCGCGGCGATGGCCGAGGTGAGCGTCGATCTGTCCAAGGAATTCCCCAAGCCGCTCACCGACGAGGTCGTCCAGGCCGCCGACGCGGTCATCACCATGGGCTGCGGGGATGCGTGCCCGATCTACCCGGGCAAGCGCTACCTGGACTGGGAGCTCGAGGACCCCGACGGCAAGCCCGTGGAGCGGGTCCGGGCGATCCGCGACGACCTCGACCGGCGGGTCCAGGCGCTGCTGGCCGAGCTGGTGCCCGCCGCCACCTGACGCGGCGCCGACAGCCTCACCGCCGCCAGGCGCGGCAGGTGGTGATCGTGGGAGCCGGCTACATCGGTGCCGATGGCCGACCACAACGTCGCTGATTGGTTTGCGATAGCTGGGCCGAGTGTGTGTCAATCATCCTCCTGATTCCACTACAGGCCCAGCACGGGAACCGATCACAGCGCCAAGCTGGCCGCGGTCCGCGATCGCCTGCGAGGGCTCGCCGACAGACCACGGTGATCGCCCGTCGAGGAGGCATACCCGTGAGACGATTTGTCATGCTGGCTGTGGCGACCTTGGCACTGACCGCCTGCGGCGGCGGAGCTGACACCGAGTCCGCGGCCCCCGAGGCCACGCCGACGACCGCTGCCGCAACCACAACAACCGCCGTCAGCATCGCCGCCGACAAGGCCAAGGCGCGCGCCCTTGTGTTGACGCCCTCCGACCTGCCCGCCGGGTGGGAGGCCACACCGCACCGGGACGACCCCACCGACAAGAAGTTCGATGACCAGTTGGCGGCCTGCCTGGGCAGGCCCAGCCCCACCACCTACCTCACCGCACGCGCCAACAGCCCGGACTTCGCCAGCGGCGACGCCGAGGTCAGCTCAGAGGCGCTCTTGGTCAAAACCGTCGCGGATTTCAATGCGGACGTCGACGCCGTCCAAGGCCCCAAGTTCATTCCGTGTGTCAAGCGTGTGCTGACCAGCTCCCTGCGGCAGCTCGATGGAGCAACGCTGCAGTCCGTCGCCGTCGCGCCCCTTCCCGTCGAGGGTGACGCGCCGTTCTCGGCTGGGTTCCGCGCGACCGTCAAGCTGCTGGTGCAGGGCCAGGCCGTGACCGTCTACCAGGACGGTATCCTGCTCGGTAAGGAGCGGATCGAGCTGACGGCAAGCATCTCCGACGTGCAGCAACCTCCCGAGCCCACCCTCGAGAATGCGCTCGTGGCCAAGCTCGCCGCCAAGTTGGACGCAGCCTGAGCGAACCTGACAGCGAGAAGCGCAATCCACGGAGGAGCCCAATCACGATGGCACAGTCAGGCGGGAACGCCTTCCTGACCAACTTCAGGACCTACGACGCGCCGTTGCCGACGAAGATCCGCCTCGCGCTCGCAAACACCCTGAAAAAGGCGCGCACCCGATCCAGCTGCTGCGGGAACCACGGCCAGCCGGGCTGCTGACAGCTCGCCGAGGGGCCCCGTGAGGGTCCACACGACCACGGACACCCGCACGACCACGACGACGAGCACCCCTGACGCTCCGTCCCGCGCCGCGCGCTCCTGGTACCGCTGCTGCATCGGCTGCCTCTTTCGCTGGGCGCACGCGGCGGTAGCCTGATGCTCAGCGCCGGCGGTCACGCCACAGGACGGAGGGTCGATCGTGAGCGGGGTCGAGGAGGCCACGCCGGGCCGGGTCGAGGACGCCGCGGTCATCGCCGCCGCGCGGGCAGGCGATGCGTCGGCGTTCGCCGCCCTGGTCGAGCCCTACCGGCGGCAGCTCCAGGTGCACTGCTACCGGATGCTCGGCTCCTTCGAGGACGCCGAGGACCTGGTCCAGGAGACGTTCCTGCGCGCGTGGCGCGGGCGCGAGAGCTTTCAGGGCCGCTCCAGCTTCCGGGCGTAGCTGTACCGGATCGCGACCAATGCCTGCCTGAATGCCCTCGCGCACAGCTCTCGCCGTGTGCTTCCGCCGCAGGTGGTGCCAGCGTCTGCTCCGATCGTGGCCCCGCCGCCCCCGCCCGACACTGAGATTGCCTGGCTGCAGCCCTACCCCGACTGGCTGCTGGAGCCGGTAGCGCCGGGCGACGCGGAGTACCGGCCGCTTTCGCTCGATGTGCTGCGGATCGAGGCCGGGACGGTGGTGGAGGTCTCCTCGTTCGTCGGCGCCGACATGTTCCCGGCGTTCGGCCTACCCCAGGCGCTGTGATCGCTCTCGCCGCATGGACCTCGCGCTAGCGGAGGGCTAGCGGCTCACCGCCGCGCGCTTTCGGGCGGTCTGTATCGCCGCTGAGAGGGTGGCGATGTCGTAGGCGCCGTAGTGCCGGCGTCCGTTGATGAAGAACGTCGGGGTGCCCGACACGCTGCTCAGGTCGGCCGAGTCGACGTCCTCGGCGACCCGGGCGGCGCCGGTGTTCCTGCGCAGGTCGTCGCGGAAACGCTCGACGTCGAGGCCGATCTCGCCGGCGTAGCGGACCAGATCCCCAAGCCGCAGGGCGTCCTGGTGTTTGAACAGCAGGTCGTGCATCTCCCAGAAGGCACCCTGCTCGGCAGCGGCCTCGGCCGCCTGCGCCGCGAGCTGCGCCTGGGCGTGGACGTCGCTGAGCGGGAGGTGCCGCCACACGTAACGGACGTCACCTTGGCCGGCGAGCAACATGCGGATGACCGGTTCCGCCTGGCCGCAGTACGGGCACTCGAAGTCACCGTACTCGACGACGGTGATCGGGGCGTCCTCGGGGCCGCGGATGTGGTCGCGGCGCGGGTCGACCGGCGCGGCGAGGTCGACGATGCTCTTGGCGGTGCCCAGCAGCGCGCGGGTCCGCAGGCGGGTTGGCAACAGCGCGGTCGCACGGACGACGACCCAGGTGGCGAGCGACGCGCACAGCGCAGCGGACAGGATGCCGACCTTGGCCTCCTCGAGCTGCGCGCCGCTGAAGGCAATCGTCGCGATCAGCAGGGCCACGGTGAAGCCGACGCCGGCGATGGCGCCGCCACCCGCGACCGCCGCCCACCCGACCGGCGGGCGCAGCCGGCCCCGGCTCAGCCGCGTGACGAGCCACGAGGAGCCGAGGATCCCGATCGGTTTCCCCGCGACGTAGCCGAACAGGATCCCCAGCGTGACCGGCGAGGTGTAGGCGCGGCCGAGGAAGTCGGTGCTGATCGTGATCCCCGCGTTGGCGAGCGCGAACAGCGGCACGATCACGTAGCTCGTCCACGGATGGTAGAGCTGCTGGAGCCGCTCGTTCGGCGAGATCGCCGAGATGACCCCGGTTCGCGCCGACTGCGCGAGCTCCGGGGTCGGCTGTTCACGGAACAGACGGAACATCACCGTCGCGCGTTCGAGGTCGCTGCGCGCGGCCGGATAGGCGTAGGTCAGCAGGCCCATCGCCAGGCCGACGACAATCGGCTCCACGCCGCTGGAGTGCAGCGCCACCCACACGGGAATTCCGAGCAGCGCGTACACCAGGCCGTAGCGGACGCCGCCGGCGCGAACGAGCAGGATCACCCCGAAGATGCCCAGCGCGGCCAGCAGCGCCGGCAGCGCGACGTCCTCGCTGTAGACGATCGCGATGACCCCGAGCGCGACGATGTCGTCGACGATCGTGACCGTGAGCAGATAGGCGCGCAAGCGAGCCGGGAAGCTCCGCCCGACCAGCGTGAGCATCCCCAGCGCGAACGCGGTGTCCGTCGACATCGCGGTACCCCAGCCGTGCGCGGAGGGGCGGCCCGCGTTCACGGCCAGGTAGATGGCCACCGGTACCACCATCCCGCCGACGCCGGCGGCCAGCGGCAGCGCGAGCCGCCGCCGGTCGCGGAGCTCACCCATGTCGAACTCGCGGCGCGCCTCCAGCCCGACGACGAAGAAGAACAGGGTCATCAGGCCGCCGTTGACCCACTGGCGCAGGTCCAGCGAGAGGCCAGAGCCGCCGAGGCGGACCGACACCTGCGTCGCCCACACCGCCTGGTAGGAGGATGCATGCACGTTCGCCCAAGCCAGCGCGGCGAGCGTCGCGACCAGCAGGACCACGGCACCGCCGGTCTCGGTGCGCAGGAACTCGCGCAGCGGCGTCTGGAGATTCCGCGCCCACGCGGTTCGGCCGGAAAGCGGTATGGCCGCCGCCTGGCCCCCCTGGCGTTCCGTCATTCCTCTGATGGCCTCGGCCCGTAACTGAACTTGGTGACCCGCGGGTCAGAGCTCCACTCCGCCACCAGCGTAGCGACTGTCCTCGGCCGCGGCGAGTCGCGCGGCGAGCTCGCGTCGACGTCGCCGTGCTCCCGCGTCAGCCATCGTGCGGGCGGGGCACGCCCTCGTCGGAGGTCCGTCGGATCACGGACTGGTCGTCCGGATCGCGCGTCGCCGGCTCCTCGATCCGCTCTTCTGACTCCTTGAGCAGGGTACGAGCCTGGGCCTCAGAATCCTCAGTGGAATTGCCCGGCTCCTCCGCCAGCGAGCCGGCTCTGGACTGGATTTGCTCCTCGGTCGGCTCGGGACCGCGCTCAACGTCGGGCATGGCAGGCACTCCGTAGGTCGCCGCGTTCGGTCTGACCCGGCTGCACTACCCCACCGGACGGCTCCGGACACCTGGGGCAGCGGCGCGGCGGCCTTCTTGACAGGCCGCGATGCGGTGTGGTCAGGCTAGCGCGCCCGCAACCGTCGACCAGACGGGAGTTGCTTTGGACCTGCTACCAGGTGTGCGCTCCCACACCGTCGTTCTCGACCGGCTGCCCATGCACTATCTGGAATCGGGCCCACCCGACGGCGTCCCCGTGGTCCTGCTCCACGGCAACCTGGCGACCGGGCGCTTCTTCGAGCACGTCCTGTCCGGCGCGCCGGACGGCTACCGGCTGCTGGCGCCGGACATGCGCGGGTTCGGCGACACCGAGCCGTTGCCGGTCGACGCCACCAGGGGCCTCGGCGACTGGGCCGACGACACCCATGCCCTGATCCGGGCGCTCGGCATGGACCGCCCGGTCCACCTGGTGGGCTGGTCGACCGGTGGGGCCGCCATCGCCGCCTATGCCATCGACCGGCCGGTGGCGTCGCTGACGTTCATCGATCCGGTCCCGCCGTACGGGTATGGGGGCGTCCGCCCGGACGGGACGCCGTGCGCGCCGGACTATGCCGGCTCGGGCGGCGGCACCGCCAATCCCGAGTTCGTCCAGCGCCTCGCGGCGGGCGACCGGTCCGCCGAGTCGCCGCTGTCGCCGCGCAACGTGATGAACTCGTCGTACTGGTCGTCCCGGCACGCGGAGCCGCCGGAGCGAGAGGACGCGCTCCTCGATGAGGTGCTCAAGTCACTGGTCGGCGACGACGGCTACCCGGGCGACGCCAAGCCCTCGGAGCACTGGCCGGGTATCGCCCCCGGCACCCGCGGCATCCTCAACGCCCTGTCGCCCAAGTACTGCAACTGGGCGGGGATCGTCGACGTCGACCCCAAGCCGCCGATCCTGTGGACGCATGGCAGCGGCGACATCGTCGTGGCCGACGGCTCGCCGTGGGAGATGGGGACCCTCGGCAGCATTGGCGCGGTGCCGGGCTGGCCGGGCGAGGCGGCCTTTCCGCCGCAGCCGATGATCACCCAGATCCGCGCGGTGCTGGAGCGTTACCGCCAGGCGGGCGGCAGGGTTGAGATGGAGCTGTTCCAGGGCTCCGGCCACGGTCCCCACATCGACGCGGCCGAACGATGGCGCGCGCGCTTTTTCGGCTTTCTCGACACGGTCGAGTAGGCCGGTCGCGTCACACCGTTGCCGGGTGCGAGGCGCCGTTGCGGCTGGCCCGGATGAGCTCGGCGTAGCGGTGCCCGCTGGCCTTCACGGTCCGCCGCTGGGAGGCGTAGTCGACATGGACCAGACCGAACCGCTTGCCGTACCCGTACGCCCATTCGAAGTTGTCCATGAGCGACCAGACGAAGTAGCCGGCCACCGGCGCGCCGCGGCGCGCCGCGGCGGCGCACGCCTCGATGTGCCGCTCCATGTAGGCGACGCGCTCCCGGTCGTCGAACTCGCCGGCGGCTGTCGGCTCGTCGGGCCACGCGGAGCCGTTCTCGGTCACGAGGATGCGGCCGGGCGCGTACGCCTCGGTCACGCCGACCAGGAGCCGCTCCAGGCCGGCCGGGTACGCCTCCCAACCCATAGCGGTCTGGGTCGAGCCGGCGACCGGCACCTGGCGGACGAACGGGACCGGGCCGTCGGGGTCGTCGACGACCACCTGCCGGAAGTAGTAGTTCACGCCGAGAAAGTCCGTTGGCGTTGCGATGCACGCCAGGTCGCCGTCGCGGATCGGGAGCGCTACGCGGTAGGTGTCGACCATGTCGGCCGGGTAGCCGCGCCCGTACAACGGATCGAGCCACCACCGGTTGATGTGCCCGTCCGCGCGCGCGGCGGCGGCGATGTCCTCGGGCCGATCGGTGGCCGGCTCACAGGGGCTGAGGTTGCAGACGAGGCCGATCGACGCCGGCCTGCCGGCCGTGGCGCGGATCGCCTGGGTGGCCAGTCCGTGGCCGAGCAGCAGGTGGTGCGAGGCGTGGGCGGCGCGGGTGAGGTCCCGCTCACCCGGGGCCATCGTGCCTTCCATGTAGCCGATCCAGGCCGCGCACAGCGGCTCGTTGACGGTGTTCCAGTCCCCGACCCGGTCGCCGAGGGTCCCGGCGACGACGGCGGCGTACTCGGCGAACGCCTCGGCCGTCCGCCGTTCCGGCCAGCCGCCCCGGTCCTGCAGCGCCTGGGGCAGGTCCCAGTGGTAGAGCGTGACGAGCGGCCGGATGCCCGCCTCGAGCAGCGCGTCCACCAGCCGGTCGTAGAACGCGAGCCCGGCCGGGTTGACCTCACCGACCCCGTTGGGCAGGATCCGCGGCCACGCCACCGAGAAGCGGTACGCGTCGACGCCGATCCGCCGCATCAGCGCGATGTCCTCCGGCCAGCGGTGGTAGTGATCGCACGCCGTGTCGCCGGTGTCGCCGTTGTCGATCACCCCCGGTATCCGGCAGAACGTATCCCAGATGGACGGTGCGCGACGGTCGGCGGTGACGGCGCCTTCGATCTGGTATGCCGCTGTCGCGACGCCCCAGAGAAAGTCGGACGGCAGCGCGGACAGGGACGGCTCGGGCTGGTCCGGCACGTGGTGATTCTCCTCTGCTCGGTGGATGGCGCTCACTTCACGGAGCCGGCGGTGAGCCCAGCGATGAAGTACCGCTGCAGGAACAGGAATCCGGCGACCACCGGGATGCTGACGACGAGCGAGGCGGCCATGACCTGGTTCCAGTACACGAGGAACTGGGTGGAGTAGCCCTGCAGGCCGACGGCCAGAGTCCGTGAGGTCTCGTCGGTCATCACCGATGCGAACAGCACCTCGCCCCAGGCGGTCATGAACGCGTACACGGTCACGGCGACGACGCCGGGCAGGGCCGTCGGCAGGATGATCTGGAACAGCGTGCGCAGCGGGCCGGCGCCGTCGACCTGCGCGGCCTCGTCCAGACCGCGCGGGATGGCGCCCAGATACCCGACGAGCATCCAGATCGAGAACGGCAGCGAGAACGTGAGGTAGGTGATGATCAGGCCGGCGCGGCTCGCGTACAGCTGGATGCCGGTGGCGTTGCCGAGGTTCACGTAGATGAGGAACAGCGGCAGGAGGAACAGGATCCCGGGGAACATCTGCGTCGACAGCACGGTCACGGAGAACAGCGTGCGGCCGCGGAACCGGTACCGGCTCACCGCGAACGCGGCGAAGATCGCGACCGCGACCGAGATGACCGCGGCGAGGCTGGAGACCACAAGGCTGTTCATCAGGTAGCGGCCGAGCGGGACGGTCGTCCACATGTCGACGAACGCCTGCACGGTCGGGTGGGTGGGCAACCAGGTGAACACGCCCTGCACGTCGCGCAGCGGCTTGGCGGCGGAGCTCACCATGGCGAACAGCGGGACGACGACGAACAGGGTCAGCAGGCCGAGCACGATACGGCGCGCGTACCGCTCGGCGGTGGTCTCACGCATCCGGCCTCACCCTCCGGTTCGTGACGAGCAGGTAGGCGACCGAGACCACCAGCAGGAACAGGAGCAGCGCAACGGACATCGCCGATCCCTGCCCGAAGTTCCACGTGTGGAACGAGCTGTCGTAGATGTGGATGGAGATCAGGTCGGCCTGGTTCGGGGCCGAGCCGCCGAACAGGATGTACGGGGTGTTGAAGTCGTTGAAGGTCCACAGGAACAGCACCAGGATCAGCACCTGGTTCACCGGCCGGAGCATCGGCAGCGTGACGTGCCGCAGCCGGCGCCAGAAGCCGGCGCCGTCGAGGTACGCCGCCTCGTACAGCTCGCCGGGGATGTTCTGCAGGCCGGCCATGATGCACAGGAACGCGAACGGCCACGACCGCCAGACCGACACGACGAGGAGGGCGACGAAGCTGTTGCCGCCGATGAGCCAGAACGGTCGGCCGCCGACCAGCCCGAGTTGATCGAGTACCTCGTTGACCAGCCCGTTGTCGCGCTGGAACAGGAAGGTCCATGTGATCACCGCCGCATACACCGGCAGCGCGTACGGGGTCAGGAACAGCGTCCGCAGCAAGGCCCGACCGCGGAACGGCCGCTGCAGGAACACACCGGCCGCGAGGCCGAGCAGCCACGACAGCCCGACGGACGCGACGGTGTAGGCGATGGTCACCCAGAACGAGTGCAGCAGCTCGCGCCCGGTCGCGGTGTTGAAGTTGAGCGTGACGCGGTAGTTCTCCAGGCCCGCGGACGGGGCGGTGGACCACGATCGGATGTGGAACTGGGTCATCTCGCGCAGGCTCATCCACACGCCGACGACCATCGGGATGATATGGACGCCGAGCTCCAGCACGATCGCGGGCGCGAGGAGCAGGTATGGCAGGCGTGAGCGGCCAAGGGGCCGGCGGCGCTCCGGCCCGCCCCCGCGCTGCGCGGGCGGCGGGGGCGCGCTCTGGTCGCGCCCCCTGCCGCGGGCTGTGATGGCCAATCCGGGCTACTTCGTAACCTGCTGCTGCGCCTGGCTGAGCTTCTGCCGCACCTGGTCCTCGGTGACGGCCTTGCCGCTCGCGGCGTCGGCGAACAGCTCCTTCATGGCGGTGCCGACCAGCGTCTCGAACTGGCTCTCCTCGGGCACCTGCGGCAGCGGGGCCGCGGTCGAGCCGAGCACCTGCTGGATCGCCTTCTGCTCGGGTGCGGCGAACGCGGCGTTGCCGGCCACGCTCTTGACCGACGGCAGCGAGCCGTACGTGCGGTTGAGGATCACCTGCTCGTCGTCGCTGGTCATGAACTTGACGAACCGCAGCGCGGCATCACGGTTCTGCGTGTGCTTGAACACCGCGATGTTGATCCCGGCGACCATGCTGTTGACGTGCCTGCCACCGCTGGGCGGAGACGCCAGGAACGGCACGGGCGCCACCCCGTACTCATCCGGGCCCATGCGCTGCGCCTTGAGCGACGAGCCGACGGCCTGCCACAGCAGCATCGCCGTCTTGTGATTGGCGAAGTCGGCGACTGCCTGGTTCTGGGCGTACTCCGCGTTGCCCGGGTTCACGATCTTGTCCGTGGCCATCAGGTCGACGTACCGCTTGACCGCCGCCACGTTCTGCGGCGTGTCGAAGGTCGGCTTGCCGGCCGCGTCGAACCACGCGCCGCCGTACTGCTGACTGAACGTGAAGGCGTGGTGGGCGTTCTCGGAGACGTTGGCGCCCTCGACCGCGAGCCCCCACTGCTTGTCCTTGGTCAGCTTCTTGCCGGTCTCGACGAGTTGCTCCCAGGTCGTCGGCGGGCTCGTGATGCCGGCGTCGGCGAACATGCTCTTGTTGTAGTAGAGAGCGTAGGCGAGGCTGTACAACGGTACCGCCGTCGGTGGCTTGCCCGGCGCCCCCGCGCTGGCGAGCGCGGCGGGGACGAACCGGTCCTTGCCGCCGACCGTCAGGAGCGCGGCGTCGTCGAACGGGACGAACGCTCCGGTGGCCTGGAGGGACGCGGACCAGGTGTTGCCGATGTTGACCACGTCAGGTCCCTTGCCGGACGTGGCGGCCGCGAGCAGCCGGTTGAGCAGGTCAGACCACGGCACGACCTCGACGTTGACGGTGATGCCGCTCTGCTGCTTGAACTTGTCCAGCTCGGGCTGGAGCACCTTCTTGTCGAACTCGAGGCTGGCGCCCTGGTTGCTCGCCCAGTAGGTGAGCGTCTTGGGCGCTTGGGCCGTGGAGTCGGTGGACTTGCCGCATGCCGCCAGGGCCAGGACGAGGAACACGACCGCGGCGATCGTGGCGGAGCGTCGTCTGCGCACAGGAGTGCCCTTCGGGAGCGGGCCAGCCGAGGAGCGGGCGCGACGAGGTCCGGCGGTTGCGGCCGCACGCGCTCGGGAGCTTGGCCAGTGGATGGGTGGTCGGCGACGATGCCGCTACCAGTGCCTCGCACCAGTGACTTCGATCACGACTTAATTCACGCTATTATTAAAGGGTCGACAGCCCGCAGCGTCAACAGGGAATCGTATGGCGGCTGTCCCGGACGGCGGACGGGTGATGGCGTGCAACTGGAACGAGCGACGAACCGGACGTTGCGCCGACGCAACCGGTCGGTGCTGCTGTCGAAGGTGTTCCTCGACGGTCCGTTGACCCGTCAGGACCTCACCGTGAGCACGGGCCTGAGCCAGGCCGCCGTCAGCAACGTGGTCGGTGACCTGATCGAGGACGGGCTGGTGACCGAGGCGGGCACCGTCGACTCCGACGGCGGGCGACCGCGCGTGATGCTCCGGGTGGCGCCCCGCTTCGCCCTCGTCGTCGGCGTCGACGTCGGCGAGACGCGGGTCCAGGTCGAGCTGTTCGACCTGGCGATGACGCTGCTGGCCGCCGCCGACTACCCGATCGATCCTGGCAGGCCGGACCCGGGCACCGTTGTCGGCCACATCCTCGACGGGCTCGAGTCGGTCGTCGATTCGGCCCAGGTCGCCCCGTCGGAGATCCTCGGCGTCGGCATCGGCGTCTCCGGCGTGGTCGAGCAGGGCCGGCAGGCGATCGTGCACGCCCAGACCCTGGGCTGGGACACGGTGGAGTTGGAGCGGCTGCTGCGCCACGGCACGGACCTGCCCCTGCACGTCGACAACGGCGCGAAGACGCTCGGCCAGGCCGAGATGTGGTTCGGGGCCGGCCGGGGCACGAGGCACGCCGTCTTCGCGCTGGTAGGGTCGGGCGTCGGCGCGGCCGTGGTGACCGGCGGCGTCACCTACCGCGGCGCGTCGAGCAGCGCCGGCGAATGGGGGCACACCACCCTGGTCTACGGCGGTCGCGCGTGCCGCTGCGGCGCCCGCGGCTGCCTGGAGGCCTACGTCGGCGCGGGCGCGATCATCGATCGCTACCGCGAGGCGAGGGGCGACCTTCCGGTGCCCGGAGCCGGCGAGGAGGCGCAGCTGCGCGGCCTCGTCGCCGACGCGGAGCGCTCGCCGGTCGCGCGCCGGGTCCTGGACGAGACCGCGAGCTACCTCGGCGCCGGCGTCGGCAGCTTGATCAACCTGTTCAACCCCGAACGGATCGTGCTCGGCGGCTGGGCCGGCGTCGCGCTCGGCGTGGAGCTGCTGCCCGCGATCCGGCAGGCCGCCGCGGCGCAGGCGTTGCGTCAGCCGTTCAAGCAGGCGTCGATCGAGCTGTGCAAGCTCGGGGTGGACGCGGTCGCGCTCGGCGCGGCGACCCTCCCGATCGCCCGGCTGCTCGCGGCCGGCGGCGTGCGCGGCTGACGGACCGAGCCCGACCGGGGAGGGCGTCCGGTCGCACTGTTCCACGCCCCGTCGGGCACGGTGCCCACCCGGCTCGGCGTTACAGGTGCACCACCGGGCAGGTGAGGGTCCTCGTGATGCCGTCGACTGCCTGCACGCGCGCGACCACCAGCTTGCCGAGCTCGTCGATGTTCCGCGCCTCGACGCGGACGATCACGTCGTAGGGGCCGGTCACGTCCTCGGCGTGCTGCACGCCGTTGATGTCGACGATGTCCCGGGCGACCTGGGCCGCCTTGCCGACCTCGGTCTGGACGAGGATGTATGCCGTCACCACAGGTACCGACCTCCTTGTGTCATGCCGCTCGCGGCACCCCTGGAGAAACTGTGCCGATGGGATAGTGGCATGCGGGCGGCCCTGCCAGCGCCGGATCCGGTCAGGTGGGCAGTGACCGCCGGCCATGCAGGCGACCTCGCCGACTGGGTCGCCTCCACAGGAAACGGTCGCGAGCGCGATGCGCGGCGGCCGCTGGCACGGATCTTGCCGCCCCCCAGGCGAGTGCCGGGACCTTGTGCTGGTCTTGCGCCAGGTCCATGCTCCGGGAGAAGGGGGATGACGCGATGTCCGCGACCATCGGGATGGAGGCGACGTCATCGCTCGCCCTCCGGCCGTCGCCTTCGCTGGTTGCGTACGCCAACCTGCTGGGCCTTCCCTCAGCCGGGCTCGTCGAGCTTGTCGAGCGCGAGCTGGAGGACAATCCCGCGCTCGAGTGCTCGACTCACGACCGCTGCCCGGCATGTGGCTCGAGCCTGATCGGTGCCCGGTGTCTCGCCTGTCCCGAGCTACGCCGGACCTCCTCGGAGAGGGCCGACATCGGCGCCGGCCTCGACGACGCCGGCCGCGTCCCCGATCGGGTCAGCCCACGTGACCAGCTGGTGCGAGAGGCTCGCCTGCTGCTCGATGCGGCCGACCGTCCCCTCGTGACCTTCGTCGCCGGCAGCCTGGACGAGCACGGGCTGCTTCCCGCGGGCGCCGCCGAGCTGGCCCGGCAGGTTGGTTGCTCGGAGGAGCGGATGACGCGTGTGGTGGAGGCGCTCCGCCTGGCCGGGCCACCGGGAGTGGCCGCGCTGTCGGTCAAGGAATGCCTGTTGCTGCAGCTGGACGAGCTGGAGGCGCATGGTCAGCGCCATCCTCTGGTCCGCACGGTGATCGTCAGGCATCTCGATGCCCTCGCCAGGGGCCGCCTTGACGCAATCGCCAAGGCGACCCGTGTGACAGCCGCCGACATCGCCGAGGCCCGCGCGTTCATCCGGCGGCACCTGCGCCCCTACCCCGCGATCGACCTTCGCTCGACGCCCGTGCTGCCGGTCATCCCGACCGTGGCGATGCTGAGGCGGGCCGGCGATCCGGAGGCATTCGAGGTCGAGATCCTGGAGCAACGGCGGTTCGACCTGCAGCTGAGCCCCGCCTATCGCGCGGCGGTCGCTGAGGGGGTAGACCCGGCTGCCCGGCACGTCCAGTCATCGGTCCAGCGCGCCAACCGGTTCATCGCCTCCCTCCAGGAGCGCTGGGGCACCCTGCGCACAGTCTCTGAATACGTTGCCGCACGGCAACACGACTTCCTGCTCCGGGGGCTGCGCGCGCTCCGGCCGCTCACGCGGGCACAGGTGGCGGTAGCCGTTGGGTTGCACGAGTCCACGGTCAGTCGAGCCACGGCGGGCAAGTCTGTGCTGATCCCGTCCGGAAGCATCGTGCCGTTCGGGAGTTTCTTCACAGCGTCTCTGGGCGTCCGGGACGTGCTACGGGAGCTGATCACCAGCGAGACACGCGCGCGGACCGACACCGAGCTCGCCGCCGCGCTGGCCGGTCGGGGCTACCCCATCGCCCGCCGCACCGTCGCCAAGTACCGCGAACAGCTCGGCATCCTCCCCCACGCCCGGCGCTGACGAACCTTCCTTCGCCTCCCGACCCCGCGGAGAGCGTTCCCGCGAAGGCGGCTTCGTGAAGCGGGTCACTCGAGACCGCCCGACCACTGCCACACGCGGTGGCACGGATCTTGCACCTCCTTGTGATCGAGGACGTCCCACCTGCCTCGCCACGGCGAGGGGAGATCCAGGCCAGCGGGGAGTGAGCGCCCGGACAGCCAGGGGACTCGAAGGAGGAGCGCATGCACAATCTTGACCGGACCCAGCTCGAGACCGGCGAGCTGGAGGCCGAGGCCGAGCAGTCCATGAACGAGCTGCTCGAGACACTCGTCGGGGAGGACGAGGCCCAGGGGCTGGCGAGCGAGGCCTCCTCGCCGCTCGGAGAGATGGAGGAGCTCGAGCTCACCACCGAGCTGCTGGAGGTCCAGAGCGAGGAGGAGCTGAGCAGCTTCCTGGGCGGTCTGTTCGACCGCACCGCCAGGGCGGTCCGCGGCTTCGCCGCCAGCCCGACAGGACAGCAGATCAAGAGCACCGTGACCGGTGGGCTGGCAGACATCGCCGGCAAGGTGCTGCCGATCGTCGGCGGCGCCGCCGGCAGGGCGATCGCGCCTCGCTGGGGCGGCGAGCGCATCGGGCGTGGCCTGGCGAGCGGGATCGGCGCCCTCTTCGGGCTCGAGCTCGAGGGGCTGAGCGCCGAGGACCGCGAGTTCGAGCTCGCCCGCCAGTTCGTCCGCTTCGCCAACGCCGTCTGCCGCCTGGCGGCGATGGCGCCGCCGACGGCACCGCCCGCCGCCGTCGTCCGCACCGCCTTTACCAGAGCGGCTCAGCAGTACGCGCCCGGCCTGGTCCAGTCGACGCCGGCGGCCGGGCCGACCGGCGTGGCGGCCCCTGACGGCAACGGTCAGGGGCTCAACGGCACCGGCGGGCGCTGGCTGCGCCAGGGCGACTCGATCGTCGTGTTCGGAGCCTGAGCGCGAGCGACCCACGGCTCGTGCGCAGGCGCGGGCCCATTCATCTGGAGGCATCAGCATGAGCACGTACGAGCTGCAAGGCAGTGAGCTCGGAATGCAGGAGTACCAGGGCGAGGACGAGCAGTTCCTCGGCGGCATCCTCAAGTCGATCCTCGGCGGCGAGCTGGAGGGCCCGCTGAACGAGAACCAGGAGATGGAGCTCGCCTCCGAGCTGCTGGAGGTCACCAACGAGGCCGAGATGGAGCAGTTCCTCGGCAACCTGTTCAAGTCGGCGGTCAAGGGCATCGGCAACTTCGCCCGCTCCGGGACCGGCCAGGCGCTCGGCGGCATGCTCAAGAACGTGGCGAGGACCGCGCTTCCGGTCGCCGCCACCGCGCTCGGCAACCTCGTCGTGCCCGGCATCGGCGGGGTCCTCGGCGGCAAGCTCGGCTCGATGGCCTCGAACCTGTTCGAGCTGCCCGCCGAGCTCGAGATGGTGGACCGGGAGCAGCACGAATTCGAGGTCGCGCGCCGCTACGTGCGGCTGGCGGCCGCCTCCGCCCAGAACGCCGCCCGCGCCCCTCGCAACCAGCCGCCCAAGGCGGTCGCGCGCAAGGCGCTGGTCCAGGCCGCGCGGCGCTACGCACCAGGGCTCTACCGGGGCGCCCGTACCTACGTCGGGCCGAGCACCGTGTACGCGGGCAACGGCGGCCAGACCGCCCAGCCCAGCGCGCCGTGGGTCGACGACCAGGCCGACCAGGGTGACTGGGTGGACGACACCGATCAGGCCGCCCAGGTCGCCACGCCCACGAGGAGCCGGCGCCGTGCCCGCAGCGGCCGCTGGGTCCGCAAGCAGAACTCCATCGTGCTGCTGGGGGTGTGAGCAGCCATGACCACCCCGGCGGTCCTGGTCCGGACGATGCTCGAGCAGGAAGCGTGGGCGCTGCTCACCCGGCTGGAGGGTCTTCGGCCGTTCGCCCTCCAGGAGACGATGGTGCAGTCGGCGGCGCTCAGCCCCGCCGCGCGCATCGGCATCGACCGGCACCTCCTGCTCGGCCGGCGTGAGCTGGCAGGCCAGGTCCGGCGGTTCATCCGCTGGCTCAGGACCGCCGGGACCCGATCCGCACCCGCTGAGCAGCAGCGCCGCTTCACACTGCTGCGGCTCAGGTTCAACGCCGTCCTGTCCGAGCTCGACCTGTTCTCCGACGCGATCACACAGCGCAGCGAGCACGGCACCGGCGTCTGGCTCTCGGGGCTCGACGTTTTGGCGGCGGACGCGCTCGAGCTGCCCGCGTACTACCAGGCGCCCCCGGTCGTCTGCTATCTCGACCGGGGGCCGGGGGCCGCGATCCGGCGGGCACGGACGCGGTTGCCGGCTGGCGGGGACAATCCGGTGGCGGTCATCCGCGTCCCGCGCGAGCGGATGGTCGGCTACGGCATCGCCTCGTCCCTGGTCCACGAGGTCGGTCACCAGGTGGCCGCTCTGCTCGACCTTGTCCCGAGCCTGCGTCGCGAGCTTCAGGCCCGCCGCCGCCGGTCAGGGCCGGGCCAGCAGCTCGCCTGGATGAGCTGGGAGCGCTGGATCTCCGAGATCGTCGCCGACTTCTGGTCGGTGGGAAAGGTCGGGATCAGCTCGACCCTCGGGCTCATCGGCGTGGTCAGCCTTCCGCCGTGGTTCGTGTTCCGAATGACGCTGGACGACCCGCACCCGTTCCCATGGATCCGTGTCCAACTCAGCTGCGCCATCGGCGACCTGCTGTACCCACACCCGCAGTGGCGGGAGCTCGCCAAGGTCTGGTCGGAGCTCTACCCGCTGGCGGCGATCCGGCCGGCGCGGCGCCAGGCGATCGAAATGCTCCTGCGGCACGTCCCCGCGCTCGTCGAGCTGCTCGCCGATCACCGGCCCGCGTCGCTGCGCGGCGCCAGCCTCCCGGAGGTGCTGCCGCTGACCGAACGTCGACCCGAGGCGCTGGCAGCGGCATGGGAGTCCTGGCGCCGTGACCGGCCGGCCATGGCCAGCGCCGCTCCGTCGCTCGTCTTCGCCGTCATCGGGCAGGCGCGGGCCAATGGTCGCGTGGCTGCCCGCCAGGAGAGCCGGCTCTTGGGCGACCTGCTGACGTACTGGGCAGTCCGCGGCTCATTCGAGACCGCCGCGCCCGCGCCACCGGCAGTCCTGTCCCGAGCGACCCGGTCGGCCGATCCGGTCGCCGTCTGACATCAGCTCAACCCGAGGGAGTTCGACATGGCAGTCGTGAATATCAGGGCCATTCCGCACGAGATCGAGTTGGGCGGCTCGGTCCTGCTCGAGATCACTGACAGCGCATACCTCACCGCGGGCCACACCTATAAGTGGACGGTCGACGGTGGCAGGCTCAGCAACAGCAACGCCCCCTCGCCGCGGTGGTCGGTGAAGGGCGTGGCGCCAGGCACCTACGTGGCCTCGGTGACCGTGACGGGCCCGCGCAGCGCGTCCGACAAGGGCAGCACGACGCTCGTCGTGCATCCGGCGACGGCGTTGGCGGTCGACGACCGCGGCACGCTGCAGGTGGGCCTACGGCGGCCGGAGAGCGCTGACACGGCGGACGAGATCCTGTGGGACGCGATCAGGGACCGCACCGAGGCGATCTCATTCGACAGCTACCAGACGTTCATCGATGAGCTGATGCTCAACCAGGACCCGAACGGGCCCAACAGGGACCTCAAGGGCGAGTGGAGCCAACTCCGGTATCGGGGGCTGGACGCCTACGAGCTGCTCAAGCGGTCGACCGAGGCGTTCCTGATGCAGGAGACGGGCGAGAGCATCGTCGGGGCCAACGGCTCGTCTTCCGGCTTCCACACCAGCCTTGACGAGAACGCCCGCGAGCGGCTGCGCGACGAGTACCTGATCAAGCTGGGCCAGGATCTCCAGTTCCGCAGCTTCCCCTATTACGAGGTCGTGCTGAATGGGCTGGGCCAGTTGCCGCTCAAGCCCGACCGGCTCATCCCGCCGAGCAACTACGGCATCCTCCGGTCGGCGGTGGCCGAGCCGCTGCTGCTCGAGCTCATCTGGTCGTACTGGATGGAAGAGGGAATGCTCGTCCAGACCATGAACGCGATCACGATGCGCTTCCAGAACCGGACCACCGGGCCCGGAGACCCGCTGGCCAACTTCGAGCTGGACCCGCTGCGGCCCGTGAGCAACATCACCAGGCTGTCCCGCACCTGCGGGCCGCGGACAACCGCTCCAAGTTCGTCGAGGCATTCCACCACCTGCTCCGGGTCTGCTCCGACTTCTACGTGGACGAGGACAACACCACCATCATCGCCGACGGGTTCCCGGTGCTGAACGCGCTCAAGGAGACCCACCTGATCCTGTCCTATGGCGCGCACAACCAGTACGCCGACCTGCCATGGACGGCCAGGATGGAGATGCTGATCACCCAGTGGATCCTGGCCCGGCCGGAGGTCCGCGAGTTCCTCGGCGGGCGGGTCATGGTCCCGTATCCGGAGCCCTGGATGGGTCGGGTGGACGCGATGAAGTCGTCGCAGCGCTGGACCGACGTCAGCATCACGCACTTCCGCGACCTCGCGGTTTTCGGCGAGCAGCTGCTGCTGTCGATCCGCTTCGGCAACTGGAGCACGGTTGTCGCCGCCGACGACGCCAAGAACTGGGCTCGGGCGTGGCGCTCGCAGATCCAGGCCTACACCCACGCATATCGCGCGGCCACCGGCGTGGACCTGCGGGGCGATGCGGCCGACGTCGAGCTGTCGGCGGAACAGCACACCCAGCCCTCCGTCCACCTGCTCCGGAGGCTCCAGGAGCAGCGCGGTGAGATCGCCGCGGCCAGGAGTGGGCGGCCAGTGAGCGCCACCGCCAGACGCCGCGGGGTCCAGGCCCGCCAGGGTCAGCCGCAGCAGGTCGCCCAGCCGACCAGGGTCGCGCAGACCGAGCTGGAGCCCGGCGGCACCTCGCGCTGAGGCACGCGGGACGGCCGGTCGGGCAGCGCCCGACCGGCCCGTCCGGGCTGGAGGAGGCTCGCCGTGATCATCGACTGCCATTGCCATGCGGGGAAGGGTGACGGTCTCACCGGCCCATGGATGCCCTGGGCGTGCATGGAGGCGACGCGCCCGATACGGTCCGCGGCCTTGCGAAGCTGCAGCGCCCGGTCGGTGACACCGAGGCGGCGCGATGCCCGCTTGAGGTTCCCGTCCTCCTCGCTGATGGCGACCCGGACCGCCACGCTCGCGGCGGCCTCGCGGATCTCGCGCAAGGTCATGCCCAAGGCGAGACCGCGTCCGACACTCGCGGTGAACTCGGGATCTGGCCAGCCCGGCCGGTGCCCGGCAAGCGCCGCCCGCTCCTCCTCTGGCAGGTCGCCGACAGTGATCGGGCCCGGGCCGACGTGGCGGGTGGCGACCCGCAAGATGAGCTGCCGTAGCTCCCGGATATTGCCGGGATAGCGGCGGGTCCTGAGGAACTCGATCACCGGAGGCTCGAACGACGGGACCGCCACGCCAGGGCTGAGCTCAGCGAGAAAGTGGCGGGCGAGGGGCATGATGTCTTCCGGGCGTTCGCGCAGGGAGGGCAGGCGGCACGACCACGTCGCGATGCGGTAGTAGAGATCGTTTCGAAACGCTCCGCTGTCCCGCTCGGCGCCGAGATCCCTGTTGGTCGCGCAGACGAGCCGAAACGAGGTGTGACGCCAGGCATTGCTGCCGACTCGCTTGTAGGTCCCCTCCTGGACCACCCGCAGGAGCTCGGCCTGCAACGCCGGGGACAGCTCGCCGATTTCGTCCAGGAAGAGCGTTCCACCGTCAGCCTCGGCGAACGCCCCGTCACGTGTGCTGATCGCGCCGGTGAACGAGCCCCGCTCATGGCCGAAGAACTCGCTACCCGAGAGCGTCGGCACCACCGTCGTGCAGTCGACCAGGACCAGTGCGGCCTTGTCCGAGCGCTGGTCGACGGCGTGCACGAGCCGAGCGACCAGCTCCTTCCCGGTCCCGCTCTCGCCCGTGATGAGGATGGAAGCGGTGGTCCAGCGGGCGATCTCAACGATCTGGCGGATGACCTTGCGGAACGCCGGGCTCTCTCCGATGAGGACTCCCGCGACCGTCGGCGAGGTCAGCACCTCGTCGATCTCTCGCCAGCGCCGCAGGCGAGCCACCACCTCACCGACGGCGTCCCTGGTGCCATCGAGCGCCAGCACGTCCGCCGCCCCGGCGGCGAGGAGACGCCAGGGCGTCTCCCGGTCGAGTGCTGCGGGACTGACCGCAATCGCGAGCACGGGATCGAGGGCGTCCCGGCTGAGCTCACGGAGATCGTCCTCGAGCGCGTGCGCGTCGTGGTCGAAGAGAAGCAGGCCCGGCCGTCCCGGCAGGCTCGACGGATCGGGATCGACGTGCAGGCCGGCGCTGCGGAGCGCGTCCACCAGTCGGACGCCCACGCGCTGGTCAGCACCACGGACCTGCAACCAGGCCTCAATCCGCCCGGTTGGGCTCCCCCCCTGTGGCATGCTTCGCCCCCGGATACAGCCTGTCCGCCCGAGAACGGCGGCGGCGGATTGCGGGTTTCTGGTTCTGGCCCTTTCCGGAGATGTGCCCGACTGGGAGGACCGGCGCCAGGCGCGAAGACATCCTTGTTGATCCAGAGTTGGATACAGACCAGCGTCTCAATAGTCCGAGCAAACGCGAATTATACCTAAATAGCAGCGTAGCTGAAGGGCCTGACCGAGACAAGTCCATGTGTCAGACGTTACCTTCCTGGCCGCAAAGGCACCGAAATCCTAGTCAGCCGGCCGCGCCCGGCGAGCCCGTGGGCGGCGATGACGCAGACGGATCCGATGGGTCTTCGGCGTTGTCGTTGGCGAGGCCGGGGATGGCGCCGACAGGCGCTCGGCGCTGGATGGCGGCGGGTCGTCGTCGCCGGGGTTGATGCGAAGCGGCCAGCGGATAAGCAGCGGCAGCTCGAAGTGTGCCCGTCGCGTGACCAGTTGCCGGCCCTCGGCCGTCAGCGTTGCTGTCACGTCACAGGCTCCTGAATGGAGGCTGACCACGTGGCCGTTGCGCACCGTGACAGCGAGCGCCTGGACCGCGAACTCGATACGCAGCTCGAAGCGGATGGTGGCGGCGTGGACCTCGTTGATGAGCAGCTCGACAGAGGGACGGTGGGTGGAGGTGATGCGGTGGGCTGCAAGCTCGACGACCTCCGAGCTGCCAGGCGCCGCGAGCGTGCGTTCGGCGGCTGCGGTCAGGGCGGCATGTTTGCGCCAGCCTGCAGTGACCAGGCCGGCCAGGTCGATATCGAGGAGCCCGTTGGTAACGGTGGCGACCTCGCTGCCGGCTGCTCGCCGCCGGCTCTGCGACAGATCCTGTAGGGCAGTGCCGACGGAGTCCAGCACGGCCTTCTCGTCGAGGGCCTTGGCCAGCGCGTCGACACCGTCCTGGGCGTCGTCGAACAGGAAGACGCCGGCGGTGAGCGGCTGGGTGGGGCTGGCCGTGGTCATGCGGCCGTCTCCTTCACGGTTTGGGTACCGATGTCGTCATGTGGTTGCAGTCGGATGGTGAAGGCCGGCGAGCTCTGGGTGTCCGGGTCGAGCGTCACCAGCATGCGGCTGGCGTGTGGCTCGGCTCGGACGAGGGGGCGCGCTTGCGTCGGCTCCTTCCGCGTCGGCTCGTCGCGGGGGTGCTCGGCCCCAATCCGCCGCTTGTGGACGGCGGCCCTCGCCAGAGCACCGACCACAACGGCCCCCGCGGCAGCGAAAAGCTGGAGCAGGACGCGTCTCCACGGCCACGGTGACGACTTGAGGATCTCGAACGGTGCTTCCGCAAGGATCTGGCCGCTCGCCATCGCCAGCCGCACCGTGCTGGTCCCTGGCCGGAGAGCGTTGGGTACGGACCGGCGCTCGGAGATGCTTCCGTCCGGCCGGATGGTCGGGTCATGACCGAAGGGGGACACGCCGAGCAGGAGCCTGAGCGGGCAGGCAATCAAGCTCTGGTCGACCTTCGCCGTGATCTGCAGCTCCGCTCCGCCCGCGCCCTTGCCGGGCCTCACTTGGAGATCCCGGACGCCTCGCGCCGACGGTAGGCACCTCGGTCTGGTGCTGGTGGTGGGAGCCCCACTGGTGGAAGGAACCCCACTCGGGGGAAGCACCCCACTGGGAGCCCCACTGGGGGGAAGCACCCCACTGGGAGCCCCACTGGGGGGAAGCACCCCACTGGTGGGAGCCCCACCGGGTGGAGGAGCCCCACTGGTGGTGGTGGTGGTGGTGGTGGTGGTGGTGGTCGTCGTCGTGATCGTCGTCGTCGTGGTCGTGGTGTCTGGGCCGATTTTCACGGTGACGGTTGCGGTGCCACACTCCGAGACTCCACGCCCGTCGGCGTCGATGAGGTCGTCACAATAGCCGTACTGGAAGCTGTCGCGGTCGGACGCCTCCGCCGGGTCGTACAGGATGGTGCCGTCATCCTGCACCGACGCCTTGCCCCCACTGACCGGCGGGCCCTCCAGCCGCACCGAGCCGCGATAGCCGTCGTCGCCGTCAGGGTCGAAGTCGTTGGCGGTGACAGCGATCACCACCGGCTTGCCCCTGATGGTGGAGGCGCTGTCATCAACCGCCACCGGGGCGTGGTTGACCACCCGCAGCTGACCTTCGGCCTGCTGGGTATCTCCCTTGCAGTCCACCGTGAGGGTCATCTGGTAGGTCCACGGAAACGCTCCCCTCGGGACCAGCAACGCCACCTGGAACCCGCCGCCCTTGCCCTGGTTGGCCGTCACGTCCACCGACACGTCAAACTTCTTATCGGCGGTCGTGACCTCGTGGACGGTGAGCGTGCCCTGCCTGCCACACGAGCCGGTACTGCCACCAACCATCACCGTGCGGTTCGCGGTCGCGGGATCGGGGCGGTCCAACGAAGGTCCGGCTGGGTAGCCCTGGCCTTTTCCCACCCGCACCGTCGTCCCTGTCTGGCCAGACGCTGGGTCGACCAGGAGCCGGTTCGCCTGCGTCGCCGAGTCTCGTGTGGTGGCCGATGAGGTGCCCGTGAGGACCGCACCGAAGGCCGTGACGACCGCGAGGCACAGCAGGATCAGCCCGAGTTGGATACCGACATTGCGGCTTGCCAGACAGCGACAGATCATGTTTCGCCGGCTTGGCGGCGGATCCGTCCGGCGTTGCTCGGCTGGCGTCTCGAAGGCAGCCCGAAGATCAGGTGCTTTCGCCGGTCCGGCGGTCTGCACCTCACTGTTGGCGTGCCTTTTGCCATGACGCATAGGGCCGAGCCCCCGCTGGCCCTCCAGCTCGAGGTCGAAAGCGCCCTCGTTCTTCGGTGGGCCGTAACAATGCTGATTGTTACCCTGAGCTGGCCGGACTGTCTGTGTCGTACATCACTGACTGATCGTGATATTTACATGCTTCAACTCATACGACTGAAACTAGGGTTTGAACATGGACGTCTTGCCTGAGAGATCCAGCAACCGCTGACGGAGGGTTGGCCGCGCGGGGGTTGCCGGCGGAGCAGGCCCGGCGCGCCTGCTGTCTAGGAGCCGCCCTGCGTCACCCGCCCGTGGAGCACGAGCGCCCAGGTAAGGCAGCCGAACGCGACTGTGCACGCAACCGCGCGGACGAGGTTCCAGCGGACCCATTTCGCCTCGTCGAAGCGCTCGCGCACCGCCGCGAGATTGGCGATGCGGTCGGGATCGCCCGCCGCCTTGATCTGGTCGTTGAGCGGCACGTTGACCGCGAGGGTGAGGACGACCACGAGCGCATACAGGACGAGCGCGACCACGACCCAGGGCAGCACCGATTGCCCGTCCCCGCGGACAACGAAGAGCACGGCCAGGCCGGTGAACACCAGCGCGCCGAAGAAGGTGACCAAGAACAGGGGGTTGAGGATCGACCTGTCGATCGACTGGAACGCGCCGACGAAGGTCCGGTCGTCGGTCTTGCCGAGACCGGGCATGATCGCGTAGGCGTAGAGCTGGAAGACGCCCGTCATAATCCCCATGGTGATCGTGGCCGCGACCAGCGCGGCGCCCTGAAACCGCTCCACCGTCGTCCTCCTGGTAGTACCTGGCTGGAAATGGGCTGCGACGAACGGCTCAAGACATCGGCGATATCCTCGACGTCGACGAACGGCTCGGGCGTGTCCCCGGGAACCGCTCTTGCCGGCGCCGCCGACGACCCCAGCGCCGGCCGCTCCGGCGCCACTGCTTGCGTGATCTCTACTATCTAGTCACCTTCGTATGGTTTGTATGCTTTCTATCGTGCGGCCAGTAAACTACCTCCCGGACGGCGAGCCGACCCATAGTTGAGCGGCGCAAATCCATGTCCATCCGTCTACTCTGCGGCGCGTGGATCGCTGACGAGCCCGCTGGATAGGCCGCGGGCCGGGCTGTTGTACTCGGTGCCGGTGCTGAGACCACGGCCGCATCCAAACCCGGCGCGTGCGGGTGGGTAGTTCTCCGCCGCGGTCGTGGCTAGCGAGCTGGAAGCAACGGCACGAACGGCTCGCTCAGATGCGGCGTCGCCAGGATCGTGCGCCCGCGCTCGCCCAGGTCGCGCAGCAGCGCCACCCGAGACGCGCGCGCAGCGTCCGGGTCCACCTCGTGGGCGTACGGCAGCCGCGGGTCGACCAGTTGCACCGCGTGCACCAGAAGATCCCCGGTGACCAGGACCGCGCCGTCATCGGTTTCGAGAAGCGCCGACTGGTGACCAGGCGTGTGCCCGGGTGTGGCCACCACCCGCAGCCCGGCGCCGAGCTTTGCCTCGCCGTCCACCGCGGATAGCTGCCCAGTGGCCCGCAGTGGGTTGAGAAGCCACGTCGCCAGCCTTGGAACCAGCCGCTCGATCGCCTCGATCTCGGTCCGCTGCATGAGGTAGCGGGCGTTCCGGAAATACGCAGTGCCGGCGCCGCTGTCCACTGCCCAGCCGATGTGATCGGTGTGCATGTGCGTGAGGACGACGGTGTCCACCTCGTCTGGTGCGATCCCGGCGGCGGCCAGCTCGTCGGGCAGCCGCCCGGGCACTGGTGCCCAGCTCTTGGCGGGTGCCTCGGCCGCCCCGATCCCGGTGTCGACCAGGATCATCCGACCGTCATCGAGCCGCACCGCAAAGCAGCGGAACCGCAGCAGCCACGCGCCGTCCCGCACCGCGCCCGGGTCTCGCGCGTCGGCGTGGCGCCAATGCTCCACCGTGGCCTGTGGAAAAGCGTCCTCGCGGGGCTGGAAGAACGGGCCTTCGCCGTCCTCCAGGGCGATCACGGCGGCGGCGCCGAAGATTCGACTGGTCGGCATCGCTAGATCTTGCCATGCGCCCGACGACGCCGCTTGAGAGTCAGGGTGTCCGTGATGCTCTGGTCATGTGGGTGCTCGGTGCAGCCAGCGGCCGAGGCAGATGAGTGCGCCGGCGGCGCGGAAGACGTCCCGGACGCGGTACAGCAGCCCGCGCCAGCGGCGCAGCGCCCAGGCGTTGGCGAGGTGGGCGATCGCCTGCTCGACCAGCGCGCGCAGCCCTGCCTGCCGGCGGTTATAGGCCCGCTGCTCCTGGGTGAGGCGGTCGATGGTGCGGCGGTCCCCGACCGGCGCATGCCAGTGCTCGCGGGTCTTGGCCAGCCCACGGAACCCGCGGTCCAGCAGGCTTGCCACCTCCACGCCGTCCAGCACGTGGTCCAGCCCTGCCAGCTTCACGAGTTCGTGCTCGTGGCAGCTGCCCGGCCAGCCACCGTCGCACCACAGCAGGTCGCCGTGGATGGTCGACAGTGCCACGCCCTGGGCGGTGTGGGCGTGGCGCTTGGCGTCGTACAGGACCTTCTGGTTGGCCCACCCTCGGGGGCGTTGCACCCGGGTGGCCAGCCCGTCCACCACGACGGCCTCGCCGGCGGCGGCCATCTCTCCAAGCCAGTGGCGCAGGTCATCGAGGCTGGTGATGAAGGTCCCGTCGGGCTGGCAGTACCCCAGAGCGGCCAGCGGGCCAAGCAGCAGGTCCAGGCTGTCGCCGACCTCGGTCTTGGAGATGCCGACCATGCGCCCGGCGCGGCGGTACGACAGCCCGTCGAGGATGACCGCGGCGACGGCGTCCAGGCGGACCTCCAGCGACAGTGGCGGGGTGCCGCCTTGTCCGGGCCGCCGCGCTGGGTGCAGGTGGGCGAGGCGATCGGCCAGCCAGGCCAGGACGTGTGCGGGCAGCGAGGAGCGCGGGCAGGATGACACGGGGCCGTTGCGCCACGAGCGCGGAAGGGAAGGTCGGATGGGGTAGGTGACCTTGCTGGATGCGGTGCTGCGCAGGAGATGGAGGATGGTTGGCCCTCTGGGGTCGCCCTGCGGGGGAGGCTCCAAACCACCTCGAGCTGCGCTCGGCTGAATACCGAGGGTGGTGAGCGTCGAGGAAAAGGCGCGCGTGCGCGTGTCAGGTGGGGACCGGGAAGGCGAGCGTGAGCGAATCGCTGCTGACGTGTCGAAAGTTGTCTGGACGGCATCGAAACTGGGGCGGTGGTCCGGTCTCAGGATGAGCCTGGCGGGAGCCCGCCGACTGGCCAGGCGGTGCCCGGCATGCAGGCGACGCGAGCCCGGTCTGCGGCTCTTGCGTAGAACGTGGGAAGGCAGGCCCCGACACTGCCGGCTGCAGGGGTGTGGGCGGCGACAGGGAGCGCGCGCAAGCGGCGGAAACCGTGAGGCGCT
>WNFU01001413.1_pt1 | contig 56796 bp, 42 predicted proteins | sample 5400121 | NCBI WGS metagenome assembly WNFU01 (sample SAMN13153360, study PRJNA577476) | soil metagenome | isolation source: 100 cm soil or saprolite under grassland replicate 1 | place: USA:California | collected 2016-06-15 | reverse complement strand
TTCCCCCGAGAGAAGCTGCAATATCACACGGGCTTTGAATTCTGGTTTAAAACTACGATGTTTTTGCATCGGTGGAATCCCCTTTCTGGACTGTATCTGGTTTGAAAATTACTGTCCAGTTTTTGGGGTCCACTACAGAATATTCGCTTGCCGGCCTGGGCTTTTTTAGCAAAATCGCAGAGTGTACTTGCGCGCGATTGTCATCCATCTTGGCAATCAGAATGGATATGGTTTGCTCTTTGTAAAAGTTCAGCCCGCCAGACTTGCGCACGCCCCGGAAACCAGTCAGCGCAATGCCCAAAATCTGGTTAGGGCGTTCACCTTTTGAAACTCCAGTGGCGACGCCCGCCCCTAACTCAATCACGTCTGCAACAAAGTCGGTCGCTGAACGCTGGGTGTTCAGTTTGCTGGTAAAGTCTTCATAGTTACTATCAATAACCGCTAAAGCGTCCTCGATCGCATCGTCTCTTACTCTTTTTGCTTCGTTGGGGGCAGTCTCTAAATTTTCCTGGAAACTCTCCTGCGCTGTTGCCAGGTATGCGTTCACGTTCCTAGCGAAGTTATTTTTATTTTCGAAAAATTTCGAGGGCCGGTCAGGACAGCCCGTCGAAAAAGGAACCAGGAAAAGGAAAAGGCATAACTGAATCTGTCGCATTTTATTCTCCTCACGCGTTATAACCGACGGCTCAGTCTCATTACCGAGGTTTCCGCGACACGCGCTGAAATTGATTGACGAGGGCGCCGAAACCTCTCACCAAACCGCCCGATGACCTGGGGAAGTCGCCCTTTAACAGTCTCTTCGATTCATTCTTCTGTTATCTCAATTTGATATGCCGGATGGCAGCCGAGTATTACACTACGATGCAAAAAATGCCCCCTCTAAGGGCGACGCGATTGCTCGCCGCCGCCGCCGCCACTCACTAGATCGGTCATGCCGCTTGAGACGCTTGTAGCTTGCAGGTAAGTACCGGCTACCGCCGCGGTGGGATGAGGTTGACGAGAATCACTGCAGATTCTCAGTGATACATGAATGCGGTGTCCAGGCAAAAAAACATAACATCAGGTTCACAGTTCGTAAAGCAGTGTGCTCAAACGATGCGGCGAAGCGCTCTCTATCCAATTCCACACGAAATTATTTCCCAGAGTCGCCAGCGCAGGCCCATTGATGCAACTTTCACGCAGTATCAGTTTGTTCCGCCAGCTAAATCCGTCCGCGCTTTCAAGCACGTTCAATCGCCGATCTCCGACGCCTTGCCAGGCGAGATAACAACGTCCGCCATGGACGTGTAAAGCTGGTTTGGAGGCAGTGGCTTCATTCAGCGTCACCTTGCCGGAAAAGCTGGCGCCGTCGGCGCTGCGCAGAAGGTTGATCTGATTGTCGCCGGCGCCGCGCCAACCCAGCAGCAGTTGGGCGCCCAGGGCCGCCAGGGCAGGGCCTGAATGAGTCGTTTCGGAAGAGATCGTGAGCTTATCCTGCCAGTTGAGACCATCGTTGCTGCGCATTACATTCAGAGAATCGTCGCCTATGTTGCGCCACGCGACATAAAGTTGATCGTTGAACACGGTCAGCGCCGGAGCGGATTGAGATGTTTCCCCCAGCGTAACTTTGTTGGTCCAAGCCGAACCATCGTCCGATTGCATCACACTGATCCGGTTATTGCCCGCTCCGACCCAGGCTGTAACGTAGCGATTGCGAAACACAGTCAGGGCCGGCGTGGTGGGAGAGATTTCCCCCGGAGTCGCCTTCACACCGAAGTTCGCCCCGTCCCTTGAACTCATGAAGTTCAATTCCAAACTGCTGGCGCTTACCCAGCCTAGCAAGAGGCCGCCGCCGAGTGTCGCCGCTGCCGGTCCGAACTGACTGGATTCATTCAATGTCGATTTCCGGCGCAGTTTGATGTCGAGCGCCCTGGCGGCGCGGGAGATGATCTTTGCCATCGCCCGTTCTTTATCAGGATCTGCCACAGTCTCGCCGGCGAAATGCAGACCCACCGCGGCGTGGCTGATCTGTTCCAGCCAGATCGAACCGGAATCCCCGCCCAGACTCAGTTCCTGAAATTGGCCGGGGATGGGGACGATGGTGAATTCGTTTGTGGTGACCCCTTCCACCATTCCAACCGTGGTGGATGTCGTAAGGCCGGACTTGGTGACGCGCATGCCGAGGACGGGATCAACGACTCCTTTGATTCCGCCCGGGAAATCAACGATCGAAGTCGAGATTTGGCGGGTCGTGTCGATCGTCGCGACGGCGCAGTCCAGATTGCGGTTGCTGCGCATGACGGCGCCGATTCTGTCAGGCAGCCCGGTCGTACCTGGTTGATTGATCCGATCGTTTTGCGCGCCGTTCGTACGATTGGCTACAAAGATGTGATAGTTCGATAAGGCCATGGGGCGATTCTCCCGATCAAAAACGATCGCGCCAAGCGTGCCAATATCTTCCGTGTCCAGATTCACATTTCGCACTTCCACGCCTCCAAGAATCGGATCGAGGCGATCCGTGCGTAGGTGAAGTTCGAAATTGGTTTCGATCACATCCAACGGGTAGCCATCGAGTTCGGCAGGCAGCGCCTTTTCGGGCGCCAATTCAGGCAGTGGTTTTTTCTTACGCACATGGGCGCGGATGGCGACTTCGCCGGTTAACTTCTTTCCCTTCCAACGATAGCCGACATCCACGTTGTAAACGCCTTGGTAAGACATCAGCTTCTTCCGGTTGCGTTTCAATATTTTCAGTAAAACGGTCATCTCTTCCGACCGCAAGGGAGGAAATTGTGCGCCGGGCATGGCGGTTTCGATAGTCGGCCACGCTTCCTTCTGATCTCGCGTCGCAGGTTTCCTCGATCGTTTGCTTGAACGGCTCACGTTTGGCATTCGCTTCATTTCTCCTCAGAAGTTAGCCACATAGTGACGAATTTATTCGTCACGTGATCGTTACGTGACGAATAAATTCGTCACTACGTGGACCGTTTTCATCGTTTCAGGGCGTCGCAGCGCGACATGAAGGCTCCTCAGAAGCTCTGGGGCGCTAGAAGCGTCCCAGAGCAAACTTAGGGTTGACCACCCCTGTGTGCTGATCGGTCAGCATCATCCGCTGACGCGTCAGCGTCCGCCAATAAGGTAGTGATGGCTGAGGACGCCGCCGGATTGGCCTTTCAGTTTGTTATGCATGGGCTGTGTGAAACATTACAAACCGGCGCAAGATATTTTTGATTTCGCGCCTCCGGTCAGCCAGTCAAGCCGTCCGTATGCAGGCTTAGTCCGGCGCCGCCGCAGGGCCTGTTCGGGCCAAGCCCCTCGCGCCCCATCGGACGTGACAAGATATCGAATTTCTTGTCTATGCCCACCTCTACCGCCTCGTCATAATAAAAGTGAAAGTGGGTAGAGAGATCGTTTGGTTGGCTGCCTCCGTTATGTCCCACATGCTGGTCATCTTTTGGGTTGTTCAGGATTTTAATTCTGTACGTGACGCCTTCTTCCGCAGCCATAACTATTTCTGTTTTTTGATCGTCAGGGCCGTAGGTCAGAACGAATTCTTCTCCTGCATCCAGGTCAAGGTTACAGCCGATCGGACTGGCGACAGATCTCTTCAAGACAGTGGTGTCAGGTAGAACGAGCTGTATGTCGATCAGATCATGCGTGTAAAACAGCCCTCGAGAGACGATGATGCGTTGGTTAGGGAAGCCCGGTTTGAGCGTCAGTTTTTTGTTGTGGAATTCTTTTCCTTCAAGGTCAACAAGCCAGCGAAAATCTTGCGGATCGTCCCCGCCAATCAGGCGCCGAAAAGGCCGTTTAAGGTCGCCGAAGAATTGGACGCCATGGGCCATGGCGCTCTTCGGCGCGTCGATTCGAATATTGCCCTCCGACGGCAGATCGCGGGAAATATCCGGTAACGGGATTGGTTCGCCATTCGCGATTACTTTTTCCGCCTTGATTCGGAGCACGTGATCTGGCGCATTTACAACGCCAAATTCGCAGATGTTCTCATTTTTGTTGACGGCTAAAACCAACAAGCCGTCGAAGAGAAGTTTGAAGCTTGGGGAATCAGACACAGTCATGGTTACTCTCCTTCTAGAAATTGGCGTGTCCGCCGACTACGATGAAGGCCGCCCAGACATTCGGACGGTTCTCGGAGGATTGGCGCCGCAACATTTCCAATTGCGCATCTCGCAACGCGCGAGCGGTTGAGCTTCCCTCCTTTTTCCGGTGACGATGGAAGCTGTGCATCAATTCATAGGTCAGTTCGGAATTGACGGCCCACAAACTGGCGACAACCAGGGGCACATCCGCGACGATAAACGCGCGCGCCAGACCGGCCATTCCCTCGCCGCGATAGTTATGTCCGAGCCAGGTCTGGCAAGCCGATAACACCACCAGTTTCGTTCGGGGCAGATACATACGACAGACCTCATCCGCATGGAGGATGCCGTCGGCGGCGGAGGAAGCGCCGGACTGTTCCCGTGCAAGGACGATCCCCGAATATCCCGGCCGCTGTGTGTTGAGCAGGCCGTGGGAAGCGATATGCACCACTTCGGCGTTGTTTGCCTCTCGCCGTAACGCGCTTTCTGTGGCCCCATCCGCCAGCAAGGGAAGGGAATTGGGATAGCATTCCGCCACCGCCGTGGCTTCCTTTTCGGTCGAGGGCAGATCCGGCAATTTCGGATAGCTGTCCCGGTCAAATCGCGGATGGCCAAGGCTGACGCATCGTTCTACCGGAAACATGCTTTTCCTCGCCGCTATATCGGCGCAGGCCAAATAAATAGTCGCGCTCGGTGAATATACAATCGTGAACTTCTCGATCAAATACCGGCCCGACCCGGATTCGATCAATGCGCTGAAGGGCAGGTAATTCAGACTTTCATCCGGCACAATGCAAAGCTCTTTATTCGGATCGAGCGAATCTGCAATCGGGCCGATCAGAATGTCATACAGTTTTTTGGCGGAGTTTTCCGCCCCCTGACCGGACAGTCCTTTAGTTTGAGCCAGGCCATCCAGGAAAAAGACGATTTCGGCGTTCAACTCCTCCAGTGAGATGGGTCTGACGACGTGACGAAACGATTCGCGTGAAACCAGCCAGATATGCAGCGCATCGCTCAGCATCGCGTATTGAACAAGCTGCGCGGTCGGCGGCATCCGCCGTTTGATTTCCTGCAGTGATAAGGGGTCGGAAAGGCCGCGCAGTGAGAGATTACCGGCAGTCGACGAAGTCGTTTTTCTTTCTTTCAACAAGTCCTGCAAGGTGCGGGCGCGGCCACGCTCCGAATAATTGAAAGCCTGCTCCGGATCGTGCTGATAGTCCGCGGCGAACTGAATCGCCAGGTCGTAAATCTCCTGACCGGTATCGAAGAAGCTATTCCTCAAATTTTCCTGGTTTACATTGGCGACGCTCTCTTCAAAGAGTTGCAGCGCCGCTTGCAATTCCCGTTGCGTCGCCGCCGTATCGCGGCGCGCCAAGTAGACCAGAAGCTTACCGCGAAAAATATCCAGGTTGTCATAGACTTTCCGCATTCCGTCGCTCAGCCGGGCGCACTCCTCGTAACAAACCAGCGCCTGATCCCAATCGGCCTGTTTCCGATAAAGATGCCCCAATCGCAGCGTGGCGTGTTCGACAACGTCTCTTCCTTTTGTATTTTCCCCCATCTCCTGCCCGATCATGCGGGCGCGCTTGACATGCGTAATCGCCTCTTTCATATCGCCCAGTTTTCCGTACATTTCTCCGATATAGGCATGAGAGCGGGACTGAAGAACCGGGTTGTTCATCTCGCGCGCGAACTGCAACGCTTCCCGTTCGCATGCGATCGCCGTATAAAGAAGGTTCAACTCATTGAAACTGTCGGAAGCCGCTCCGCAACTGAGCCATCGGTCATTGACCGTTGCGCGGTCAGGCCGGCGCGACGTTAAAATCCGCGCGAGTCTCGATAAAGCCTCTTCAGGATCTCCCATCAAATAAAATTCATAGGCTTGCTGCAGGCGCAACAGGAACTCTCCATTTGGATCAGCCAGGCCTTCCAATAAGCTCAGCGCTTGCGTGCTGCGAGCGAGAGCCTGTGAATATTGTTTTAGCCCAATTTCCAAGGCAGCCAGCCAGTAATATGTTTGCGCCAGCAGCCATCGGTATTGACGAGCCGTTGCAAAATCCACGAGGGGTTCCGCCATTGAGCGGGCATCGCGATAAGAATACGTTTCAACCTGGAGTTGCAGAATCTGGCACTGTGCGAGCCCGGCCTCCCAGGAGTCTCCTGCCCGGTTAAATAATACTTTCGCCTTTTCATACGGGCCTAACGCTTCTGGCTTTTCAGTGCGTTTCAGTTCGGCGGCCTCTTTGAATTGCTGTCGCGCACTCAGCAGCCATCCGCGCTGGCTTGCGTTGACGTTTTGATAGAAAGCGAGCAGGTCGCGTAAAAACAAATCGCCACGTCGCCTCTCCATTTCCGCCGGTTTTGCCAGCAACGCCAGCCTTTGAACCGCCTCGGCGGTCCGCCGCTGCTCGGAAAGCGTGAGAAATTCGTCAAGCAGCCGATGCGTAATAAAATTGCCGGTATTTTCGCGAGCCGAATTAAAGGCCTGCCATAGGGTTTTCTCGTCGCCGGACTGTGCGGCAGCGAGAAATTCCTGAGTTATTTGCTCACGGTTACGCGCCATCTTCTTCTTTTGCTCTTCCAACTCCGCCAGCTTGCGGCGCGCCTCGTTCGCCCACCCGCTGGTTGAATCCAACGCCAAGTACTTTCTCCAAGCCTCCATGGCCTGATTGACCAATCCGATGTGTTGCAGGCACACCGCCTGATTAAATTGCGCTTCGGCGAGCGCGGGATTTTTTTGCAGCGCTTGCGCGAAATGTTCGTTGGCGCGTCCGAAAGTGAGCAGGCTGCCAGCCTCGCCTTGTTCGATCTTGGTTTCGGATCTGGCTTCTTTCTCTTTTTGACTTTTTGCCAGTTCCATCAACGCCGCGCCGAGATCATTGTGAATCAGCGCATTGTCCGGATCGGCCTTGAGCGCCATCCCCAACTGTTTGATAGCCTCGCCCGTGTTTTGCTCAAGTATATACATGTTGCCCAGGGCCTGTTGCGCGCGTGCGCTCGGACGGTTGTTCACTTCACGAAGCAGCGTGCGCGCAGCTTCGTCGCGCAGTGTGAAGTTGGCGGATGGCTCTTCGTCGCCGCGCCGCACTACCCAGGGCGCGTGGTTAAAACCGGAAAGACGTGATTCGATGGGCCGCTCTTGAGCGTAGGCCCTTTTCAAGGCGGCGACCGCCTGATCCACATGCGATGTGAAAAAAAGTCGGCGGGCCATAGGCGCAAGTCCGATTGCAACGAGGACCAGGGCAAGTAGCGGGATCGCCCATCGCCAATCAAACGAACGCATATCAGGCTTTCGTACCAATTTTTTATAGATGCTGGCCACATGACCTGGCGCCTCGTTCGGAATTGGTTCTTTTTCCGCAGCCTCGGTCGAATTCTTAAAGATGTATGCGGCTCGGAGCTTTTCGCGCCGCTCGGAGGAAATCAGAAAATTACGCTCGAACAGGACGGACTCGTAACCCGCCAAATCGCCTCGTACGTAATCGTCAATCAGGTCGTATTCTGCGGCTTCGGCCGCGGCCTGCAACTCGGGGTCTCCCAGCAACCGGATTTCGATCTCTTCTTCCTTCGCTGTGGATAACCGGCCAAGCAGGAAACTTCGGATCGTTTCTTCGTTATAGGTTTCATGGTTCATAAATGGATCACGGCGCCAATGACCCCTTCAACTTGTTATGCAGTTGGATGGGGACCTATTACACAAATCAGCGTTTTATTTGTTCAGGCAGTTCCTGAGGCATTCCTCCAGTTTTTTTCTCATGCGGCAGGTGGTGGTTCTTAGGTTGGACAAAGTAATGCCTAAATCGTCCGCCTGTTGCTGGCGGCGGCGGCTGCGCTCCTTACCAGAATGCCCGAAATATTCGGTCACGAGCCGTTGATCCTTGAAGGGCAGCTCGCCGAGACACTCATCAAAACAACGGGATTCTGCTTCTTTCTCGATGGCCTCGCCACTTTTCCGGCTGGGCTTTTCAACGAAATCTGACGGGAATGGTTCGAATTGTGGCTGTCGGTGATGTTCCAGTCGCAGATATTTAGCAAAGGTGAAGATGCGTCGTTCCGGCTCGGCGCCGTTATTGAGGGACACCTCGTCCATCTTGCTGATCACACGGTCGAGGGTTTCGTCGGCCAGATCCTCAGCGTGCGGGCAGTTGAAATCTCCGTGGCATGTCTTGCGCGAGAAGTATTTGACTAGGCCGCCTCGGATCGTAACGTACCGCGTTGCCGCCAGGTCTCGATTGGGATCAAGCCAGGCGAGAAAATTGTCAAATTTCTTCTGATTACCGTCGTCCATCCTGCAGTCATTGAATTTATTGAGGTTGGCGCGTCACTACTGTGATCATGATCAGGGGCATAATGTACCAAGCTCCTTTGGTCGTGTCCAGATTTTGCCGAGCAGAACACAAAATTGACAAGAGATGCGGTCGCAAGCCTCTTGCCTCCTTGGTCATCCGTTTACAGCCGAGAGCGCCTCGACCATGTGATCGTGGTCAATGAAAATCATCTCCGCCGGATTTTGAAAAGCTACTTCCAATATTATCATCTGACCCGAACCCATTTAGGGCTCTCGAAGGACGCGCCCGAGCCGAGAGCCAAGCAGCCGCCGGATTTGGGAGCGGTGATCGAAATCGCCGAAGTCGGCGGATTGCATCACCGGTACGAGCGACGGGCAGCTTGATGAAGTCGTTGAAAATGCAGAGCAGACGGACTTTTGGCGAACCACAGGCGCTATTGCCGGGTGTTTCCAGATGTGAGTTTTCCCGGCTATTATGAGACCTGCGGCGAGGTCGTCTCCGCTAGCTATTTCGAGCCAGTCGAAGTCTCGGGAGATAACGGCAAGGCAAGTAAGCCATGAAATCGCGCACGACACGAAACATCCAGATCGAGAAGCAGACCCGGCATGTTTTGCGGAAGATCGCCGGCGCGGGGCGTCAGCCGGGTACCAGACCGACAGCAGGCAGGAAGGCGAAGAAGTCGAAGAAAGTAGGAGCGGCGAAATGAAGCGAATCGAAGTGACCGCGTACCACGAAGCCGGACACGCCATATGCTCCCTGTTGCAAGACGTGTCATTTAAGCACGTGACAATCAAACCGAATAAAGCTGATGGCAGCCGGGGCGAGTGCAAGTCATCTCGGCGAGCGCCAGCCAATATCGAATATGACGATTCGCCCCGTATGCGACAATGGATCGAGAGCGAAGTAATTATTTTTGCAGGCGGATACGTTGCACAGCAGTTCTTTGCAAAAAAGAGAATTTTCGGAGGCGCGAAGGGGGACTGGTCTGCCATTTTTGATCTGTTAAGCCTGCACAGCCGCAGTATGGACGAAATCTCGGCTCACCACGCATTACTGACTATCCGCGCGCGAAATCTTCTTTTACAGCCTCTCAGTTGGCGAATGGTCGAAGCTGTCGCCAAGGAGCTGCTGCAACGGCATATATTGAAATTCAAAGAGGCGCGCGACATCGCCATGCAAGCCAGCAATGCGCTTTTGAGTTCGCCCGACGATGCCCAAAGATTGCGGCGTGAGATCGCTGATTATTGTCAACGCTTTCCCATACGCCTCTCCGGTTTCACCTGGTCAATGGCGCCGGCGACCAATGGCGCGGCCAAGCCGATGAAGAAAGAAGCCGCGAAGATAGATGCGAAGAAAGGAGTGGCGAAATGACATCGGCCACCAAAACACTGTTTCCGCTCCTACTAGCGCTCGCCCTACTTGCCGGGTGCAAAGAGGTCGTGGGAAACGACTCTCGATCGCCGGCCGCCGGCGCTGAGAAAACCTCCCCGACGCCGATCGCAGCGGAGAGCCGTAAGACCGGCTACCTCCACACAGACGATGACAGCGCGACATTCATTCAGTGGGCGAAGGCGGAGCGGCAAATCAAAGGACAGATGCAGGTACTCGATGTAAATCGAGACGGAAAAACTGACAGCAGTTCGTACTCGTTCGAGGGAGTCTTTGACGGCGACAACCTCAGCCTGACTTTCCGGGGCAGACACCAGACGTTCCTGGAAGGGATAACGGTTACAGGGACCCTCAAAAGCGATGCTCTAACGCTGGTCTGGCCGCAGAGTAACGGAACGCTCTTGACACAGGAGCTTCGCCCCGCGTCTGTCGCCGAATACAACGACGCCGCGCACATACTTCAGGAACGGGCGAGGGAGATTGTCGCCGCCAGTGAAGAAGCCGCGAGGCGGGCGGCGGCGGCAAGGGTGGAAGCTGCGAGGCTTGCGGCGGAGAGACGCGCTGTTGTGGAGGCTAACAATAAGGTAACCGGCGCCGCTGAAAGTCTGCGCAACGCCATTAGAGAGTTGCCCGGCGCGGACTATTACGCCGATGCGCTTCGATCTTACGGTGAAACTTGGAAGCGAATGAAGGAGGATCATGTCGGGTTGTTGGCTGAAAGCAGAAAGCTGTTGACCGGCCGCCAGCTTGGAATCGTGCAATCGAGGCTCGGAAGGCTGCAATCCCTTTTGGGGAGCATCGAATCGCGCAGAGGAAGTTTTGAGAGCAGGCTTAGCTCGGCGAATGCGAGAATTCGGGATACTGAAGAAGAGATTGCGCGACTTCAGACCGCCTTCGCACAGTTGCAGAAGGCTGTGGCCGCAAACACGACGAGTGAGCCACGCGCCACCGTCACGGCTGAACACATAGCTAAAGCCGTCGAATCCGCTCGATCCGAAATCAACAAAGCAGTGGCCGCGAGAGACGCCGCGAAGAGCCGGGGAGCCGCATACGATAAACAGGCGGCGGATTTGTACCTGCAGGCTGAGGCTTTCGTCAAAACACTGAAACCGACAGGCCGCGGCAAAAGGCTGAAGTGAGGATGAATAATAAGGCCGCCATTGATACTGAATGAGACGTTGAAAGTCTGGGTAGCGCCAGATTGGATAATTGCGTGTATAGGTAGGGGCAGACACGCAGGTCTGCCCCTACACTGATTTGCACACCGCTCTAAAGCCGGGCTAAGTTCACTTCATGGCGAGACTATGCTGACGGCTTCAACCGCATCCACCCCAAAGCTCGCGAGCAATTTGCCGCGCAACCGCACAAAGCGATACGGCGTGGGCGCCCCCGAATAATTGACCACTGCTATATGAGTTCCGGAACTGAGGTCGACCAGATTTAGCTGGCCGGAGCTGATCACATGGCCGGCGGCGTCCAAGAAATCTACGGTTGTCGCCACTTGGGCGGACAGACCCCTGTAGTGGACTTTCAGATTGCCGGTCCCTTCTTCGCCTGCGCCCATATCGAGCGTCAGTGATCCTATGCTCAATGCACTGGTGACCGTGGCCACCGTTCCATTGGGCGGGCCGACTGCGTTAGCCGGATTGGTCGTGAGCGTGGAGCTGGAAACGGCGTCAGCGTAAGGGTCGCCAGGCGTAGGAGTCGGAGTAGGGAGTAGGCGTAGGAGTCGGAGTAGGCGTAGGAGTCGGAGTAGGCGTAGGAGTCGGAGTAGGCGTAGGAGTCGGAGTAGGCGTAGGAGTCGGAGTAGGCGTAGGAGTCGGAGTAGGCGTAGGAGTCGGAGTAGGGGTTGCCGCTGTCACGAAGACATAGGTCGAGCCTGCGTCGAAACCGGCGGCGGTATCGTCAAAAAACGCGCCGACCACAACCGTATTGCCGCTGATCGCCACCGCAGTGCCGAAGCCGTCGCCCGCCGCCGCATCGCTGGCGGTGAGCTTTTGTTGCTCGGTCCAGGTCGTCCCGCTCCTATTGAAGACATAGACCGAGCCTGCGTCGGCGCCGGCGGCAGTGTCGTCAAAAGGGGCGCCGACCACGAGCGTATCGTCGCTGATCGCCACTCTGGAGCCGAAAATGTCGCCCGACGCCGCATCGCTGGCCGTGAGCGTCGCCTCGCGCGTCCAGTTCCCCACGGCGAGTCGAACGAACACCGTGACCTCGCCCGCATCGGCGCCGGCGGCGGTGTCGGCGGCCTGAGCGCCAACCACTGCCGTATTACCGCTGATCGCCACCGAATTCAGGCCGAAGAAACCACTCTCCTCGGGATCGGCGGGGAGGAGCTTCGTCTCCTGGCTCCAGCTCGTCCCGCTGCGCGCGAACACATATGCGGAGCCCACGTCGAAGCTGCCCCCGGGGTTATCGGTAAATGGAGAGGCGATCACGATTAGATCGCCGTCTATCGCCACGCCCGAGCCAAATTGATCGCCGGAGGCCGCGTCGCTGGCGGTGAGTAGCACGTCGCTCCAAACCCCCGCGTTCTTCATAAGGACATAGACCGCGCCTGCGTCGCTTCCTCCCGTGGTGAGGTCGGTGAATGGGGCGCCGAACACGACCGTATTGCCATCGACCGCAACCGCCTGGCCGACGCGGTCAGGGCCGGCGGTGGAGTGGGTGAAGAGCTCCTGATTCCAGCTCGTCCCGCTTCGAACATAGACGTAGACCTGGCCTGCGCCACCAAATGCGGACGGAGCTCCGACCACGAGCATATCGCCGCTTACTCCTACTGCGGCGCCGTAGAGGTCGCCCGCCACCGCCTGGCTGCCAGTGAGCTTCGCCTGCTGGCTCCAACTCGTCCCGCTCCGCACGAAAACATAGGCCGAGCCTGCGTCGATTCCGGCGTTGGTATCGTCATTTGGAGCGCCGATCACGGCCGTGTCGCCGTCAATCGCTACTGCAGCGCCGAAGACGTCGGTCTCCGCCGCGTCACCGGCAGTCAACTTCGCTTGCTGCGCCAACGTCGGGTCAATAGTCAACGGATAGACCGCCTCCTCGTCCGACACTTCCAGCTTCAACTGATCGCCGGCGAGCCTCATCCGCGCCGGCGCCTCTTTCCCGGTCGCGTCAACGGCGCGCAGTTTGTCATAGCGCAGCCTCGCGCCTTTTCCGCTGAGCAGGATCGCCTGACCTTCATCGGCCAACCGAGCCTTCAAATCTCCGCTCAGCCTCAGCCACAGGTTCAACTTCTCTCCGGCTCTCCTCTTTTCCGGAGCTTGCGGGATCGTGAAGCCCTGCTCCAATCCGCCGGCCCGATTGACATACCACTCGCTCAGCCTGAGGCCGTCGCGCGACTGCCGCTCATATTCGATCCGGTCGCCGGCGGTTTTGAGTCCGGCGGCGCTCACAACCTTCTTTCTGGCGCCATAGCCGAAAGCGGTCAACTCCATCCCCATCCGCCATCCGCGCCCCGTCCCGCCAGATCCATTCACCTCCACGCCCTCCGGCTTGAAAGCAATTCGGTAGTTCTGTTTCGCGTTGGCCGCTTCGTAGCCGCCTGATTTCCGCTCCGCGACGCCATAGCGCGCCGCAGTCACGGCGGCGGAAAGCGAATTGTGGAGTCCTGATTGTTCGAGATATTCGATCGCCGGCCTCCCGCGCATCGCGTGCGGCGGAGTGGCGACTATCTTCGACTCCTCGGCGACTGCGCCACGATCGGCCGTTCGGCCCAGGCGGTAGCCGATCAGGGCCAGCGCCGTGAGGATCAGAAAACACAAGATACTAATCTGTCGGTTTTTCATTTTCATAAGTAACCTTCGCTGTATTGATTGTTCGGCGCCGCCGCGCAGACCGCATTGATGGTGGAATCGACTAACAACTTGAGGGATGATTGTGTTCACTAGCGGCGTTGATCATCGTTTCAGCCTCCAGGAGGCGGCGGACAGAAAAATAACAGCCAGGAAAATAAGAGATGCTATTTCTCTGTCGACTCCTCTGAGCGGCCGAAATGACGATCAACGCCCCATAAGCGATGAATTCGTTAAAGTAGATTGCGTCAAAGTCGAATTTGAGGATATTTGACGATTACTCCGCAGTATCAGCAGGGGTGATATATATGAGCGGGGGGCCTGACGGCAGACTCACATCTTTACCTCTTGATGGCCACTTGAATGGCCGCTTGAATGAAAGGACACGTTGAACAGACGGCGCGCGAGCTTGCGCAACGCCACGCCGACGGACATCTCGTTGCGTCTGATCATTCCCAGTATGTAACTGGCTTTGTTGAAACCGATGTAAACCTGGCAGGAAAACCGGGCGCCGGGAATCAGAGTAATTAACCATTGAAGGTAACGCGCTCGGCGCAGCCTGGGGTGATCGCGGCGCGCAGCTTTAAGGCGCTTCAAAGCGGTTGCCCGCTCGCAGCGCTCCAGGGCGAGTCGCGCGGCATCCAATTGCCTAAATCCGAGCAGGGCAGAAATCTCCGGATCCTCCAGACGATTCCCCCAGTAGCGCTCCAGGCAGCTCAGCACATCCTGCAAACAGATCAGCGCCGTCTTGCCTGTCGCAACGTGACTTTCGGAAAGCGACCCGCCGTCTTCGGCAAATTCGTGCTTGATGCATGCCGGGATCGAGAGGTAGTTGGCCTGGAATCGCCGGCAAAGCTCGATAGTGAAAGCGTAATCCGAGGCGGCGTAGTATTCGGTATCGAAAGGGCCGACCGCCTCACAAGCCTCGCGTCTGATCACGGTCGGTTGCAGACACATCAGAAATCCCCAGCGCATATTCTCAAAGATTTGGCCGCAGTAGTGAAACACGTTCTGGTAAGGCGTGCGCTCGACGATCGCCCGTCCCCATTCGCCGATCGGCTGGCGCGATTGATAAACGCGCAGATAATCATCCTGCTCGCCGGGAGGCAGGTCGAGGAGTCGCGAGCCGACCTTACGAGCCATTCTGGGATAATATTCCTCGACCTCCGCGCGGTAATGCTTAACAATACTGCCTTGGCCGAGGTCTTCCCAAAGCTCATTGGTAACGAACTGCTCTCCGGGAAACGCTTCCAGAAAGCTGACGCAGAGTTCCAGATGATGGGGTAGCCACTCATCATCCGAATCAAGAAAGGCTATATAAGAGCCTGCGCTGGCGCTCAGCCCGGCGTTGCGCGCCACAGCCGTTCCCTGATTTTCCTGCCGAATGAGTTTCAATCGCGGGTCGCACCCTTCGATCAGCGCCACGGTGTTGTCTGTCGACCCGTCATCCACGACAATCAATTCCCAATCAGTGAATGTCTGCGCCTGAACGCTCCGGATGGCGCGTCTGATCGTGTCTGCGCGATTGAATGTGGGCATAATTACGGAAACCAACGGCATAATCTTTTATCCTCTCCGTCCGCCTAACTTTCCAGAACCACAGGGACTGTGACCGCCCAGCGCTCTTTTGATCCCGCTCCGCGCTCGGAAGCCGTAATACTTGGCTAAATCGCGAAAGGTCGAAGCGCCCGGCGGCCTCGGGTTCAGCCCTTTTCCACGGAGATCCGCATTCGCGCAATAGACGACCCGCCGGCGCTCAGACGCGGGAGTGCGAAAAGTGATGCTGAAGGAGACTGAAACCTCGTCGCCATTACGCACCCAGTGAGGAGCCACCGTCGGAAAGTGTAATCCCGCTCCCGGCGTCAGTTCGAAGATGGCGGCCTTTTGTTGATACTCCTCTTTGAACACTATCTGCCTGTCAACGTCAGAAAAATATCTCTCGAGAGTGATCTCTGACAGAACCGATCGGTCTCCGCTATTCCAGATGTTAATCTGTTTTTTGCCGCGAATCTGAAGCAGGAAATTGTATTCCGGGTCCATGTGAAAGGGCGTGACGGAGCCTGGAGAGGAGATGAAAATGAATCCCTCCATACGGAACATGCCCGGATCAATAGGTTCGGAAAAGAGCCGAACTTCATCAAGACAGCGATCCAGCAACTGTCTGTATTCCGGATCGAGTTCGACGTTATTTATTACCATCCACGAGCGGCATTCCTCGATCTGCTGGATCGTATCCCGGACCGATAGTCCCGTGCGCGGTCCCTCATATAAGCCAGTAGCAACCGAGATGTCAGCCCCGTTGTATTTGATCTTCTCCTCGGGCAAGCGATTTGCAAGCTCGATCAAACGCTGGAGAGAGAACAAAGGATGACCGGCCAGATGATGCCTGACGAGAAACGGGGAGCGGTTGAAACCGGCGCGAAACGTCTCGCCATCGATATCCAACAGCCTGGGCGGCCCGGGCGTTGGCGCGTCGTCTGTGGCAAGAAGATCACATTTAGCAATCGCGGTAGCGACCTGGTGCTTTGTAGGCAACGACTTCCGATTCCACCAGGTCGCTACCGCTCCCTGTACCGTACCGTTCTCCGAATTCGCCAGCGGTATCAGGGCTCGCCGCACTCCAAAGGCTCCGCCGATTTATGCGCGCACTTCATATTCTCGCTTCTATTCATGAACATTCGTGTTTATTCGTGGCTGAGCGGCCACAACCACAAAATCCGTTAGTACCAGCGACTTTCATATGCCATATGCGATATGACATATGTCATATCGCATATGGATCACCGTCCCAGGAGGTCTCGGCGGAAAATCCGCCGGTTGCCCCACTTCAACAAAGGGATCGCCGCGACTACCAGATCCCCCTGACGCTTGCCTGTGCTGATCACCAGGGTTTGAATCGCGCGGCGGTCAGTCCACAGTTGATTGATCATAAAACGATCGGGGTTGGCGCAAGAGTCCATCCACCTGATTTGCGTCCGCTCGTGCAGCAGACGAATATTCTCCAACTCCAGAAGCACGCCGGGCGAGTAGCGCGCATACTCTTCGTCGAATGCGATCTTGAAGGCGAACGATCCGTCCCCGGAGAGAAAATTGACCTTGTATGCGATCGGATGACCGTTAAAACGTAGCGCGAGCATCATCAACTTGCCTCTACGAAAAGCCTCCCTGGCGATCTCCACGAAGTACTTCCGATCGGTCTCGCTGCAAACGAGCGCGCGGCCCCCCTTGCCTTTCCAAGTCTTCGCCTCGAACTCTAGAAACTCCTCGACCCAGGCGTCGACGTCGTCGCCCGGTTCGAGCGTCGTGTATTCGAGCCGGCCCGTCTCCGCAAGGCGCTTCTCCAGCCGCCTAAGCTCTTTTCGTCGGAAGCGCCCCATCGCGGACCGGACATAGTCCTCAGCGTCGGCGGCGGGACGAAATAGCGCGCGCGTGAAAGCCTCCGTGACGTAGGTGAATTTCAGACGCTGGTTCAGGTAATCCAACAGGAGATGATGGAATGGCCCCTCGCCGGTGACGAAGCCAAACTCCATCAGCGAGCAGTTGTGGTCCCCCGCGCCCAGCCAGTCAAAGAACGCGGCGAGCGCCTCACGTCCGTATCCGGCCCTGAGGAGCGGCGCGCATAAATAAATCATCTCCGGCTTCCTCCACAGGCAGAGCGTCTTGAGAGGCAGCCTCTTGGAGATGCTGTCGTAATGATCTTTGAGTTCGAGCGGGAAGAAGCCGCAGAGCAACGGCGGCCCGAGCGGGCGCGCCGGATCGGGAGTCTGAACGAGCGCGAACAATAAGCGCCCGGCGCCGCCGTAGGCCCGGAGCGCGGGCATCAGCATCCACGGCTCGTAAAATACATTCGGCTCGACGGCGGCGGCGGCCAACTCTTCCCAGGCGGCGATGTGCTTCTCCAGAGCGGTCAAATCATCGACGATTACCACCGACATCTTTGAGCCATCAGGTGTGACGTCGACTTCGGACGGGCGCGGTTCCGCTCGCTCCCGCTGGTCCAGGACTGGCGCTCCGATGACCTCCCTCCTGGTTAGCGGTCCTTTGGTCGAGTCGGCACTCTTCGCCCGGCGGGTAAAGATCGTCTTCATTATTTTTCCTCCATTCGTCCGCCGGTTCTATTGCGGGAACGCGTCACGACGGAGCAGTTTGCGATTCAGCAATTTCAACAACGGAATCGCCGCAACCATCCAATCCCCCCAAGTTTTCCCCGCGCCGACCACGACGTCCAGGATCGTCCGCCGCGCCGGCCAGAGCCGGTTGAACATGAAGCTGACTGAATCATTGCACGAATCAACCCATTCTATCTGCGATCGGGCATGGAGCCGGCGGACGTTTTCGATCTCCAGCAGCATGCCAGGCGAGTTCCGCGCGTAGTTTTCGTCGAAGGCGATTCTGAAGGTGAACAAGCCGCGCCCGGTAGGGAAATCGCACTTATACGCTATCGGGCGACCGTCGAGCCGCAGCGCCTGCATCGACAACCGGCCTCGCCGGAACGCCTCCTTCGCGATTGACCTGAAATAACTCTGATCGGATTCATACGAAGCGATGGCCGTGTTCTCCCGACCCTTCCAACCGCCGGCTTCCAGTCGTAGAAACTCTTCGATCCACACGGCGACGTCGTCATCCGGGGTGAGCGCGTCATATTCGAGGCGACCGATCTCCGACAACTGTCTTTCCTGGCGTCTGATCATCTTGCGATGTTTGGCTGACAGGGCGGCGCAAAGATAAGTGTCGGCGTCAATCGTGGGGCGAAACATCGCCCGCAGGAAGTACATTGAGATGTAATGCAGTTTTGCGTGGCGCTCGAAGTAATCTATCAAGAGGTCATTGAACAGCCCTTCACCGGCTATGAATCTGAACTCCATGAGTGAGCAATCGTGACTGCCCGCATTCAGCCAGTCGAAGAACGCGGCGATCACCTGCCGGCCACACCCTTCCCGGACCAGCGGCGTGCATAAATAGCAATACTTGTGCTTCCAAAGACTAAGAGTTTTGAAAGGAAGTTTCCGGCTCAGCCCTTGATAATGGTTTTGCTGTTCCAGCGGGAAGATTCCGCACAGAAGAGGCTCCCCGTCATGGCGCGCCGATTCGTTGGCCAGGACGAGCGCGAATTGTAGACGCCGGCCCGCTCCGAAAGCCCGGATGGCGGGCATCAGCATCCACGGCTCGTAAAAGGCGTTAGGCTCGATCGCGTTGGCGGCCAGATCCTCCCACGCAGGGACATACTTTTCCAGAGCGGTCAAATCATTAATCACCACCACCGACACCCCGGCCCCATCGGCTGTGACGTCGCGGGCGGACGGGCGCGATGCGCCCGGTAGCGGCGGCGCTGGAGCGTCAATAACAGATCTTCCGGTTACCTTTTCATTTGCCATTCGAACTTCCACTATGTCTACTTCGGGGCGCGCCGTTTAGATGGTCGAACAATTCCGCTAGACGGCCGGCGAGCTTGCGCCGGTCGAACCCGGCTACGATCTCCGGATCGGCGACGGGCCCGCGTTCCCCGGCTTCCCATTGCCGATAACGCTCCCGGACGGCGCCGAGGACACCGGCGTCGTCCTTCGGATTGACGACCCACCCGGCGCCAGTCCTTAGCAGAAAATTGGCCAGCGCCCCCTCCGACGTGAGGGCCAGGATGGGACGCCCCGCGCGCAAATATTCATAGGTCTTGCCCGGAATCTGGATGACGAACCTCTCAGCCAGCAACAAGAGCAAATCGGCCTGCCTTATTCGGCGGATCGTTTCCTTGCGACTGCGCGGGCCAAGAATGTTGACGCATTCACTAAGCCCGAGATTGACAGCCATCTCCCTCACCGAGCGCCCTTCGCTGGTTTCACACCAGTCGAACGGCGTGGCGCCTGACGGCGTGGCGCCTGGCTGTCGGTAACTACTCTGCATGGCATTCACGGCCCCGAAGAGACAAATCGCCGATATTACAGGCGTCATCAGCGCGATTTTTTTAGACCATTTCATAATAACCTCTCACTTAGTCTTGCGGTCAGCGCGGTCACGTACTGGCGAATTTGGTGATGACCGTCCGCATTTCAGTATGGTCAGGGTGAAGCCGCTCTCGCGGTAAAGCTCGAAAATCTGTTCGGGCGTCGCGAACTCATACGGGTAACCATTTCATCTCTTCTTCCGTTTCTTCGGCGGCGTGAATCTGTCTGAGCGCCACCGCATAGGCGGCGGTGTAATAGAGGTACCAGAGGTACTGAATCGAGGCGAAAAAGCTGCAAACCATGTACGCGATGAAGGCCGCCTGTATGCTCACGCTCAACCAATACATCTCCCGTTCCCTCTTCGTTCGCATGCCCCTGGTTTGACGTTCGATCCGATGGAGCGAGCGCAATGGAGCTAAGATCAAGATCAAATAGGCGATCAATCCCATCACGCCCAACTCGGCGGCGATCTCCAAGTAGGCGTTGTGAGCCGCCTTTTCTCGGATCGAGTAGATGTGGAAATTTCCCATGCCGACGCCGACGATGGGGCGGCTGATGGCTATCGAGGCGGCCCGCTCCAGCAATTCACGGCGCTCCTGGGCCGAGCCTGTTTGATCCTGTTCGTTGTTGAAAATCGTCACTATACGGGCGCCGTAACCGCCCGGCATGACCGCTAACAAAATTCCGCAGATCAGCGCGACCCCCAGTGTGGTTTTCAGCCGGCGCCAGCGTCCCAGCTTCCACAGCAACACGCCGCTCGACGCAATCAATCCCAGAAATCCCCCGCGCGAGAGAGTGAACAGAACACCGACGGCCAGGACCGCCGCGCAGACCAGATAGAACAGACGCGAGAGTCCCTTGCTGATGAGCGTTAGAGCGACGGCGAAGGGGAGCAAAAGATCGAGCGCCGTCGCCAGGTCGTTCGGATTCTCGAACATCCCTCCGACCAATCCTTCGATACGCACCCCCTTCACGGCGAACTCGCCTTTCATATAACTCCTGATCGCGCCGACGCCGAGCGCCGCGCCGCAGATCACGACTAGTTTCCACATTGAAAAGATTCGTTGGCGCGTGTCAATCAGATTGACCATCAGTATGAAGATGATCACCGTCTTGAGATATATGTCGGTGAGCATGTCCATGCTTTGTTTCGGCGAGGCGGCGATTGGCATGAGGAGCAGCCCCAGAGCCGCGATGACCACGAGCATCGTCATCTCAAGCGTCCAGACTGACAGCTTTTCGCCGGCGGAGATCTTCGATCCGATGTAAATCAGCAGAACGCTGATAGACACAATCTTGACCAGCGGAAAATCACCGAGAGCCGGGAACAGATCGTTGGGGCGCGCATAGAGCATCAGTGTAAAGAGATAAACGCCTGCGAACGCCAGCCAGTGTTTGCCGCGTGTGTCTCCGGCGCCGGATGTGAGCGGAAGACTGATTTCGCCGCCCTGCTCAACGGCGTTCGAACTCGTCGCTCGGCGGTTGAAAAGCGCTCCGGGCCGGCGCTGAGAGCTGAGAACATCTCTCGATCGTGTCGCTCGGTGTTTGAAAAGCGCTCCGGGCCGGGTTTGATCATTGAGATCGGATCGCATCTTCATATCTATCTGCTTTGGCGCCTTTGTGTTCTTCTTCTCGCTTTTCTAAATCAGACCACACAACATTGGTACAAGAGTATCAACCGCAGAGGACGCAGAGGTTCGCAAAGGTAGTTCAGAATTGTCTTCCCTCTGTGTACCTTTGCGTCCTCTGCGGTTGAGTGTCCCGATCATGGTTGGCTTGATTTAGTGGAATTTGCTGGCTGTACTGGCGTCAGCGTCCTTTTCCCATAGAGATGAATGAGAGAAAGCTTCCGAATCCGGCGAGAGACAGGATATTAGTCATCTTCTTCTTGGTGTTGCCGTTCACGATTACGGTGTCACCGGCCTGCAGACCGACGTTTTCCTCCGGCCCGGCCTTTCCTTCGAGAATGCGTTTGACGTTGACCTTAAACGTTTGAGCGCGGCCGTCGCGCAATCGGCGGAGCACAATCACGCCGGATTTGTCGCCCGTGTCGGCGACGCCGCCGGAAGCGGTGAGGGCCTCCAGCACGGTCATCGGCTTATTCATGACCAGGATGCCGGGGTGTATGACGTCGCCGAGCACGCCAATCTTGGCGCTGTTGGCTTCGAGCAACGACACGCTCACCTTCGGGTCAACCAGGTACTCGCCCAGGTCTTTGGTCAGCCGCTTGGTCAGTCGCGGGACGGTCATCCCGGCCACCTCCACGTCGCCGAGCAGCGGGTGATAGACGCTCCCCGTAGGCGAGACCTTCGCCCGCTCGAGCGTGTAATCCGGCTGCCCGGTCACGCGAATCGCGATCTCGTCGGCGGGGCCGAGCCGGTATGTGTCGTAAAACTCCCGGTAGATGCCTTTGAAGAATTGATCATCTTCTGAAGTCTGCCCGGCGGATGACGCCGGAGTTTGCGCGAACACTTGCTGGCGCTGAATCGCGGACGTCGACACGATCAGGGCGACCGTCAGGCCAAAGCGTTCCATGTAATTCATCAATTTTCTATTGTTCATAATTCCTCCGACGAGATCATCGTCAAATCCTGTTAAGTCACAACGCGGTTGAGCACGGCGCCGAGGAGGCGCTCTTCATTGAGTAGAGCGACGGCTTTGGCCATTTGACTGGTAGAGGCGCCGCCCTGTCGTATGACAATCAGTGTCGCGTCCGTGTGACGTTCGAGCAGTCTGGCGTCGGCCGCCGCCAGCAGCGGCGCGGAATCGAACAGGATGAAGTCAAATTCCGGACTCAACGTCCGCATCATCACTTCGAAGGAAGGCGAGGCCAGCAGCTCCGCAGAGTTCTCGACCTGCGAGCAAGTCGGCAAAAGGTTGAACCCGATCGGTTGCAGCCAGACCATCGCCTTGCTGGGCGCCAGGCCTTTCGCGACGGCTTCGGCCAATCCCGTCGCCGAGTCAATTCCTAGCAAGCGCATTGCCGCCGGCCGTAGAAAATCACTCTCGACAACCAGCACGCGCTGTCGCGCGCGAGCGAGCGCCGCGGCCAGATTGAGCGTTACAGTGGTACGGCCGTCGCCGTACTGCGCCGAAGCGATTAACACGCGCTTGAGTTGTCGCGAGGCGGCGGCGGAGAGCAGGGAAATGACAAGCCGGTTATATGGCGCGATGTCATGCGGGTCGAAATCGTTAAATGCGATCAGGCCCGGATCAAGCCGCTTCGGCCTCAGGTCCACTTCATACGCGGGATAGCTCGTCTGACGAACTAGGGCAGCCGCGTCATCTACACGATTGCCGCGATTCCGCTCCCACTCGAAGTACGGCCTCGTATGACGAAATGGGAGGTCGCCGTCATCCTCACGGGCCAGCACGGAGATTATTTCCGAGGCCGGTTCAGGCGCCGCATAATCTCTCGTGACTCCGTTTTCAGTGAATTCTTGCATCGCTTGAGCCTTGGCCGGTTCAGGCGCAGCACACTCTCTCGTGACTCCATCTTCAATGAATTCTTCCATGCTTGAGCCTTTCCATTTCGTGCGCAGGTTTCAAACCATTAGCTATCGGTTCGCCAGAATCTGAAAAATCTGAGCCCGGTCGATAACTATGACGAAGACCGGAATCATCGCGCCGAGGATCAGCGCAAGTCCCAGCCAGCGCAGCCCCCACAACACCCGGCGTCGGCCGCGCTGGGATGGCGTCAATGTCTCGGGGATCACCGCCAACACGGGAGTCCCCAGGTAATACTCAACATCGTGTTCACTGTGGATCAGGAAGAGGCGCGGGATCTCCCACGCCGACGCGATAAGTAGCCCCAACGCCAGCCCGATTCCCAGTCCGATCAGCTTAAGCATCAGGCGATTTGGGGCGACCGGCGCCGGCTGCGCGAGGGGCGCGTCAACCACCTGAAACACCTCTCCCTTCCGGCCGTCATTGCCAAACAGTTTCTGCAGCGAGTCCTGTCTATCCATCAGCCAGTTGTATCGTCCCATCAGGCGATCGTATTCGGCCTTCGCCTCATTGAGGCGGACGTTGGAGGCGATTTCCTTAAGGCCGGCGTCAGGATCCTCTTTGGGCAGTTCTTTCAAGCCCAGTGTTTTGCGGCTCAAATCGCGTCGCGCAACTTCCAGATCGTTTTCGAGGCGCTGCAATTCGCGCCGCATCGTGCGAAGTTCGCGGGCTTCGGGCGCCGCCGAGTTAACAGCCGCGCCGGAGTTCGCTCCGCTGGCCGCTTCAAGCCGCGCGATCTCTTGGTTGATCGTGGCCAATTGAGACCTCGCCTGGATCATCTTGGGATTCTTCTCGGTGGCGGAACTGGCGAGATCTTTGATCTGCCCTTCGACCTCGGCCCTCCGCGCCAGTAGAACGCCGTAAGCGCTGTTCGACGCAACCCTGCTCGCCGGCGCGGCGGAACTGACCAGCTTCTCCTGTTCGGCGATCTGCCGCTTCTGCTCATCTATCTGCCGCATGAGCATGAACTCCTTGTCGCCGAGCGCGCCGATCGAGTCTGTGGCGGCAAATCGCTGTGCGCGGACCGCCGAAGGGGCGTTGTTGAGGCTCCCGCTTCGGAGAAGCGCCTGATCGCGTTGCGGCGCGAGCCCATGTAACTGCGTTTCGATCTCCGCGACCTGGGCGTGGAACCGTTCGAGTTCCGTCGCGGCCTGCCGCCGTATCGCGGCGTTCGTCTCGTCGAAGATCGAAATCAGGTCCGCCACCACGCGCTGGGCGATTACCGAATCGGTGTAACGGTAACTGATCGTCAGTGACTCCGGCCCGTCAGGGTAATAATTGCGCATTTTGATATCGATCTTAACCGCCTTGCGCAATCGCTCAACCGCGGCGCCCGGATTGGGGGCCACTCCGGGAGTCTGAGGGTAAAGGTCGTAGCGACGGACGATCTCCGTCAGATTTCCTTGACTGGTCATTCGCTGCGTCAAAGCGCTGAGCGGGGGGCTTGACAGCGAAGGATCATTATTGCCATTGCCCTGGTTTGAGATGACGATTAACGCGTGAGATTCGTAGACATTGGGAATGCGCCTGATGATCAGAAATATCGCAATTGACACGGAAGCGGCCACCAGGAGAATCAGTAGCTTCTTCCGCCACAGGATTCCCAAATATTCAAACAGGCCTCGTGGTCTCAAGATTGCCATAATTACCTCAACTATTCCTTCAAAGATTCAACTTGATACTTGTCGCCACAGAAAACAGAAGCAGGCCGAATAAGAGCAGGATCAACGGCTCAACCTCAGTCAAGATGAACGAACTCTTGTTACTTTTACTACCGGGCGCGTCGCTGGCTGTTGTTTGCGCGCCTATGTCGGATTAGTCGTCGACTGTTTCCCACGAATAGTTGCGCGCCCCTGCCTTCCAGCCGTGATTCGGTTGTTGCTAAAAACGGTGTTGATGATCAGCAGAATGAAAGTCATAAAACCAATGACCTTCACCAAGTTGCAAATGATATTTGGCTGACTGCATATGGTTCCTCCCTCGCTTCTCAGCGATCTCTATAGTTTTGCGCAGACACACAAATCCCTTGGTTGTATATACCGTAAAGGAAACCTCGTGACGAGGCAGCGTACCGGTTATTCAGCAGACCCAGTCTCTGTGGGAGGGGATTAGGTCATGTCCGATATGACGCGGTTATCTATTTGTTCTTCTGGGCGGCAGAGGTAAGGAAAAGTTCTGGGTGCAGCTCCTTTACCGCTTATCCATTATCAAGTTGACTCGTTTCTACAAACCTTGTTTCTTCCCAATCTTGCTTCTTTCCTAGCAAAACATCGGGAAGGTATTCGATGAGGGAATTGGGTAGCGCTGCGGTTAATAGCGCCACGGCTAAATGTGCTGTTACCGAAAACGGGGATTATTACGTATGGTATTGCTAACACTCGGGCTCCAGGCGATTTCGGCCTATTTCGGTGTGGCTATCTGCAACACTGGGCGTGGCCGAAAGCCACAAAATCAATACTAAATCCACCTGCTCGCGCCAATTGACAATGATAAGTTGTTCATTATTACTTCTCATAAGCATTGCGCTAGTTTCGCCGGGAAATGAAGTTTGCAAGAGATATGCCAAACGCCAGACGCCTATTTTGCCAGGATGTTTGACATCCACACATTTGCATCCCCCAAGTCAACTCGGTTGCTGACCTGATCGACATCGTGTAAGGCAATGTCGAGTCGCCCCGCCCGCCGCCAGAGCCTTCGCCGTCACTTTACCGACGCCGGAACTGGCGCCGGGCGCCAGACAGATTTTCTCATTCATATTTCCGTTTTCCATTTACACTGACACGCGATCCAACGCGGACGCGCCTTTGACCGTCAAAGGGACGTATATTGGTCCTGGGGCTTCGACTTTAGTCATTTTATCTCTGCCTGAAATGACGGGGTCTCGCCTCCGCAAATGAATTACTACAACCGGATTGCGACCCAATCCTCGGCATTTAACATCAGCTGATTCGACACCCAATCAGCCAATCTATCACGATTAAGGACTCAAACACGCAAGGTGAACCAATGATTCGCAAACTCATTACAATCAGCCTATTCCTCTTCTGCTTATCATTCGATAACGGGACAGCGGCGCAAAACTCACGCACCGCCAGGAAGCCCCAGCCCAAGCCCCAGCCCCGGTCGAATCCCAATCAATGGGCCTTGCTGATCGGCGTCAGCGATTATCCAGGCACGATTCAGGACCTGAAATTCCCAGGCGCCGACGCCCGTTCGATCAAGGATCTGTTGATCTCGTCGGCGGGCTTCGCGGAAGATCGCGTCCGGCTGCTCACCGACGATGGCGTCGGAGAAGCCAGGGCGACGAAGCAGAACATCTTCGCCGCCATCGATCAATATCTGGCGCCGCGCGTCCAGCCAGGTCACGAAATCATCATCTTTCTGGCCGGTCACGGCGTCGTGCGCGGAATCGGAGCGGAGGCCAAGAGTTATTACCTGCCGGTCGACATTGACGTCCAGACTAAAGAAGCTCTCGAAAGCACGGCGATCGATATGGAAGATTTGTCCCGCAAGCTCTCGGCGTTGAAGGCTTCGCAATTCACCGTCTTCTACGACGCCTGCCGCGAAGACCCTTTTCCCGGACGCGGCCTGAAAGGAAACACTCTCACCGACGTGACGGCCCGGATCCTGACCCTGACCCCCACCCGGCTGCCGGAGTCCCGGACGGAACCGCCGACTAGCGTGATCTTTTACGCCTGCCAGATCGGCGAACGCGCTTACGAGAACGCTAAACTCCAGCATGGCGTCTTCACCTACTACATCCTGCGCGGACTGCAAGAGCTTGCCGCGCGCCCCGACGGTGGTGTCGACGCCGGCCGGCTGGCCGGATACCTGAGGGAAAACGTCCGCAAATGGACGCGCGAGGAGGCCAAGATCCCCATCGAACAGAATCCGACGATGGTGGCTACGGACGTGCGCGGCCCGGTGTTGATCGCGCGCATCCTGCCCCTTTCCGCAAATGTCCCCGAGGCGCCGCCCATCGCCGGAATACTTCTCAACACGTCTCCCGAAGGCGCGACGATATCGATCAACGGCCAGTTGGCCGGACGCGGGCCGCTTCAAAAGGATCTGGCGCCGAACCAATATACGGTGCGCGCCGAACTGCCCGGGTTCCAACCCTCCGAGACCAGTGTCAACGTGATCGCAGGTTACCGGCAGGAGATCACGATCAACCTGCAAGCCCTTGCCAAGAATTCGAACTATGAAAAGGGCATCCAGTTTGAACGGCAACAGCTCTGGCCGCAGGCCATCGCCTCATACCAACAGGCGCTGCGCGAGGACCCGAATTCGGCGCCAGTGTACGAGCGTCTGGCTCAGGCTTATGTGAAGAACGTACGCTACCAGGAGGCGGTCGATCTGTTGACCGTGGCGATACAGAAGTTCCCGGATAACGCGCTCATCCTGGCCCGCCGATCCCGCGCCCAGAGCGCGATGAGATCAGACGAAAACGATCTGACCGCATCCTCAAGGCCCACAGGCGCGCCCCCACGCGCCTCGCAATCCTTAGCGCCGCAATCCGATGAAAAGTCCGGCGAAGAATCCGGCAAGAAGAGCAAGAAGGACAAGAAGAGTGAGAAGGACAGTAAAAAAAACAAGAAAGACTCCTCTGAAGAGAGCCGGGGCGATGATATCCAGAGAAGGAGCCTCACAGGCTCCGCGCCGGCCGAATCCCGCCAGAACCCCGCAGGATCGAGCGACGCGATCCATGACGCCGAACTCGCTATTCAGAAAGACGACGGTCTCGCCGAAGCTCACCTAGCGCTTGGATTCGCCTTGCTGGCCGAGAGGAAGGATTACGACCGCGCGATGGACGCCTTTGTCCGCGCCTCGACCATCGCGCCGGAAGACGCCGAAGCCTACTTCGGTGTCGGCTACGTCTATCGGTTGAAGCGGCAGTGCGAGCAGGCCGCGCCACAATTTAAAAAAGCGATCGAACTGCGTCCCGATTATTACGAGGCGCAACGCGAACTGGCTTACTGTTATCACACGATGGGCTCCACCGATCAGGCGATCAGACAGTATGAGGTGGCCACGAGCTATCGCGCCGAGACGAAAGATTCCAGCGAGTACGCCGCCAACAACCTGGCGCTCGCCTCGCTTTACAGGAAGAAGGGTGATGAGATCGGCGGCGCGGAAGGCGAGGAATACAGGAAAACCGGCAAAGCTTGCGAAGACGACGCGCGAGAACAGGAGCCGGATCTGAAAGGCGCGGTGAAAAAGCTGGACGCCGCCGGGATCTTACCATTCGTTAAAGCACAGGCGTCGCCTGACATTCGCAAGGTCCTGGATGGGGTCAATCTCCTGAATGACGGCAAGCTCCCGGTAAACATTCCGACAGATGTCCAGATCCCGATAAATAATAAAGTAAAGAGCAAGATCCCGTTCGGCATCAAGATCCCGATCAAAACCAAAGCAGACGACAAGGCGCCGAAAGACGACAAGACGCCGAAAGACGACAAAGCGCCGAGCGGCGCGACGCCAACACCGACACCAAAACCTTCGCCAACACCTACGCCAAAACCTTCGCTCAAATCGATACTTAAGGGCAAGATTAACTAGATTAATTGAAGCGTGTGCAAAATAAAAATGCTTCGGTCGATAAGCAAGGTCAGACTATAGACTTCCTGCTGAATAAAAATCGGGATAAGGCGGCCGCTGTACGCTGTTGTCCTTGTCTTTGCTGTTCGAGCGAACTCAATCGCTCTTCCAGTCGCCGGCATTCTTCAGCAACTCGCTCGCGCCGTTCTTTGAGATCATCGAGCTCGATAATGCCGGATTGATAAGCGTCAATCAGTCGCTGGCTTTCTCGCTTAAGGCCGGCCATTCGTCGTTTGAGCCGCTGCTGTTCTTGTTGCTCCGGCGTTCCATAATCGGATTCCTGGCGCTGATTATATTGATCGATCAAGATCTGTGGATTCCGCAACAATTCGCTCACGGCTTGCCAGACGAGCTCTTCAATCATTTCAGCGCGCGCGTTTTTAGTATGTGATTGAAGATTCGTTGGCGGCGTGGATTGACGGCGGGCTTCTTTTTCCAGGAGTTCGATCACCAGCCGCAAACGGCGCTGATGATCGCGGACAAAGACGGACTGAAGCGCCACCGTCGGCAGGGACTTCTTTTTCGACATTCAGGGGCTCCTTGTCTGAGAAGTTCGTTACGGTGAAGCTGTAATGATGTAACGAGCTTCTCAGACATGATAGGAACTGATGTCTTAAAGAGCCTTTGGCCGCCGACTCGCCCGGATGTGGAAAATCGGCTTGACGAGATCAAATTTCAGGAAATGTCCTTTTGTGACGTGATCAACGAGTCACCGAAACCCTAATACAGCCCGACAGCCACGAAGAGAATGTGATGCCCCCAGACGGCCATTCCCACCGGCAGATTATTCTGCTTGCCGACGGCCTCGAAGAGCGTCGTTAATACCCAAAAGACCAGCCGGCAGTTAACGTTGAACAGACCCCAGTTTTCCGACCAGCCAGCGGCAGAGCATCGCCAGTCCGCCGCCGCCAACCATGTCAACGAAATAATGCTGTCTGGTCGTCAGGGTCGAAATTGAGATGAGCGTGGACCAGACCATCGCCAGCGCGCCCGCCTTTTTCCGCTCATCTCTCAGGCCGAGCGCGGACAGCCACGCCAGAGCGACGTGTAGCGAGGGGAAACAGTTCGCGGCGCTGTCAATCGAATACAAAAAACGGAAAGCATAAGTTGACGCTTCCTCCTTCATCGTCACGCTGCGCGGAAACTCTGTTGGATAAATCAGGAAGATGCAGAAGGCCAGAAGGCTCGCCAGCGAGATCGCATAAAACAGGCGGCTGACGGCCCGCGCGCCGTTGACTCCAAGAAAGCAGCAGTAAAGAAGAAGAAACTGCGACGCATAGACCCATATCGTCCAGTCAATGAAGGGAATCAATCTGTCAGGCAGCCACAGCTCAAACGTCGCCGGGGCGCGCAGTTGAAACCGGCCGGTGAAAGTGTAGAGCGCGCAAAAAGCCGCGTACCAGAGGGCCGCGGCGATCCATTTCCTGCGGCGGTCAATCACAGGCAGTGTGATTTTCATCAGCTTACAAATGGGCATCGGCGAGATCGCTCTTCGGCGCTGCGCGACTGATACTCCCGCAGGGCTTCAGTTCTGCGCCGGATCTCCTGGCCGTATCCGCCGGTGATCAACTTGAAGAACATGCGATTGAGGCAGCGGGAGGCGCGGAAGGAAAAGACGGCGTCCTGAAGGTCAATATGACTGCGCTCGAAGAAGTAATGCCCGGCCAGCCCTATCACTTGCGACAACGGCAATAGGAATAACAGCCAGGGGTTGCGCGCCAGCCATGACGCGATCAGCAGGCCGTAAAAAATGATTACGCCACAGGCGTGCAAAGCGATGTTATAAGGGTTCCGGTGCTTGAGAACAAAGATGTCCCAGTAATCAGTAAAGGGATGATCGTCGATTGTGGCGTTGATCCGGTTGCGACGTTTCAGCCGCTCGACCTTTTCGACGTAGAGCGGCCCGTTGAGGCGCAACACATCTCCCAGCTTCTTCCGTCCGAGCGGTTCCGTCATCTCGCCGTCGCAGACCGCCAGGACGCCGTTGATATAGACCGCTTCAATGATTTGTTCCGAGCCGCGTTTGACCATCCGGGTAGCGCCGTCCAGCGCCTGATCCCTGATCTCGATCTGCTCGCTGATCGGCGCCCGCAAATGATCCGGATTGATCAACAGCAGATCGGCCTTCGCGCCCTCTTTGAGAACGCCGGCATTGAGTCGGAACCAACTGGCCGGTTCGCCGGTCACACGCGAGACGGCCCGCTCCACGGGCATAAAACCGGTGGCCACGGCCTGCTTTAAGAGCGAGATCGCGCCGTCGTAATATCCCAGGCTCTGCACGTGGGCGCCGGCGTCGGTGAATCCGGGCAGAATGAACTCCTCGCTCATCAGCGCCAGCCGCTGCTCCAACCGGTCATTAGCGCCCGTCGCCACCCAGCGCAGGTCGGTGTCGTGCTTTTCCAGCGCCTCGATAAAAAAAACGATCGGCTTTTTGCCCGCCTGCGCGGCGGCTTCGGCGAAGGTCTTCCCCACAAACTCGGTGTCGGGGCATCGCACGATCCGCATCAAATCAAGCCGCTGATGAAAAGTCTTGCGCCGGCCCGACGCCCACTCGCGCCCGAAGCTTTCGAGGAAGGCGGCGTCCTGCCACAGCTCCCGCCTCTCTTCGCGCGAAGAGCAATCATTAAGCATCACTCCCGCAGGGAACTCTTCGAACAGCGGCGTCACCGGCCCGTCGGAATAGACCGTGAACGGCTCGGTCAGCGTCTGAAAACGGATGTTGCATCCCATTAGTCGATTGAGCGCGAACAACAGCGGCGAAAAAACGCGCCAGAGTTTGCGGTCGGCGACCGAATCGAGCGCGGCCAAAACAGTGACGCGCAACGGACGTCGCCTCAACCCATGACTCATTCGCAAAATGTCCACGAGCGAAAGCGACCGCTGCGGGTTGGGCGTGACCTGAAAGACCGCGTCGCGCTCGCGGCAGACGTCCGCCAGCATTTTGTATTCGCGCAGATCGGCATGCTGCGACGGAATGGTCCTGCCGCGCATATCCCCGCTCATCATGTGCCAGGGAACCATATCAATCGAAACGCCGATGAATCCGGCGTCGAGCGACTCTCGCGCCATCAGCCGCATGCGCTCCAGTTCGTTGTCGGTCGCGCGATCCTTGAGGCTCCTCTCCAACCCCATCACGTGAGAGCGCAAGGCGCTATGGCCCAGCAGCGCCGCCACGTTCGGGCCGAGCCTGAGCCGGCGCAGATGGTCCAGATACTCGCGCGGCGTGCGCCACGAAACTGATGACTTCAGCCATTTTCGAATCAAGGCATGCGGGATCGTCTCGACGCGCTGAAATATGTCAGCCAGCGTCTGCGGCTCGCCGACGGCCAGCGACAAACTGCAATTGCCGATCACCACGGTGGTCACGCCGTGACGCGTCGATTCTGACAGTCCGGGGGCGATCTCAAGTTCGAGGTCGTAGTGCGTGTGAATATCGATGAAGCCCGGTGTGACCCACAGGCAGGCGGCGTCACGCGTCTCTGCGGCGGGAAGCGCGAGCCGCGGCCCGATGACCGCAATCACCCCGTCCTTGATCCCAACATCAAACCTCGACGGAGGCGACCCCAGGCCGTCGAAGACCAGGCCGTTTTTGATAATCAGGTCGAGCATGATCTTTTCACGCCGGATTGCGGCGCATCAGCCGTCCGACGCCGAAGCCGAGGAGCAGCCCGGCGATCCCTGCGCCGACGCCCACTTTATATAGCCAGCCTTTGAGCGCTGTGATGACCGGGTTATCGAACAGGTTCGCGCCGATGTGAACGTTCAGGATTTTCCACTTGCCGTTGTCTTTGTAGAGGGTGGCCGTCCAGTGGCTTGTCATCACGCGCGTGGCGCCGTCGGCAAAAGCGTAGGTGTCAGTCGAAGCGCCGTGGACGAAGCCTATGTCTTCACTGACGAATTCCGTCAGGGCGTCCGCCGTCGGATTGAACGTGATACTTTTGAGCGGAGCCTTGTCGCCCGTGAAGAGTCCGTCGAAGTAGGTCTTGAAGTCATTCAGGTTCGTGAAGACCTGCTGGTCGACCGTGGTGATCGAAAACTTGTTGTGGAACAACGGCGCCATCGCATCGATGTTTCTGGAGTTCATCGCCTCGGTCACGGTCTTGAGCATCGCGCGCAACTCGTCGTGGACCTGGTTCCGGTCCTGAGCCCGCGCTCCGATGACGACTGCGGCAAGCGTGACAAAGCTGAAGGTACAACAGAGCGCCGCTCGGGTTGTGCTAGCTTTCATACTCCTCCTGGATTCAATATTTCGAACATTTTCTTGTACTCGACTTTGTCCATTGTGATGTCGGCGCGCAGCGCCGACATCACAATGGACAAAGTCGAGCCTAACCGTTAACCGTTTATCAATTAAACCGCAGCAGCTAAACAGGAAATCAAGCGTTCCCATTCCTGCTTTGGCAAACTAACGAAGTCAGCTTTCCGAGCAGACTTCACTTGAAAAGCCGACTTTATCCATTTTGTAATGACGGCGCGCCGCGCCGTCATTACAAAATGGATAAAGTCGAGTTGTAGTGAGGGGAATCTTGGAGCTAGTGCGATGATTATTCCATCCGAACTGTGATAGTTTATCAAGTGACACAGTCCCGCCATTTATCATGATGCTATCGCTGTAAATTACGAGGCGATGGAGTTGAACTTAAAAACCATCGTGCGATCGCTGAGCCTGCTCAGTCTAGCCTTTATTCCGGCCTCCGGCAGAGTACGAACGCTTTACCGCGCGCTGGCGGACGTCAATTCGCTGTGCGGCGAGAAGCTGTACCAGAATCTCGGATACTGGAAAGACGGTCCCGACAGCCTGGATATGGCCGCCGAGGCGATGGCCGATCTACTGGCGCGCACGGCCTCGCTCTCCGGCGCGGATGAAGCGCTTGATGTCGGGTTCGGTTTCGCAGATCAGGACATTTTCTGGGCCGAGAAGTACCGACCAAGAATCATTTGCGGCGTAAACATTTCGCCTGAACAAGTCCGCCAGGCCTGCGCGCGAATCCTCGAACGGGGACTGATTGACAGGGTGCTATTGGAAGAAGGCGACGCGACGCGGCTGCGTTTCTCTGATTCATCCTTCGACGTGGTGATAGCGATGGAGTCGGCCTTTCACTTCAGCAGCCGCGAGGATTTCTTTCGGGAAGCGTGGCGCGTCCTCAAACCCGGCGGGAGACTGGTCATGACAGACCTCGCCGCCACATCAAAGCCGCTGGGTTTGAGAGACCGCCTGGCGGAGGTCGTCGGCAGGTCGTTCTGGCAAATCCCCAGAGAAAATCTTTACCATGCCGCCCTTTACCAGGAAAAACTCAAGGGCTGCGGTTTCGTCGCAGCGGACGTGCGCTCCATCTGGCGCGACGTCTATCCCCCGTTTGTCGAGTTCGCTCGAATCAGGCTAAAGGATCGGGAATTGGCGGGGAGAATGAATCCGCTGTTTCGCCGGATGCTTATGGGAAGTTTGAAGGCCAGACGAAGACTCAGCCCTGAGGCTATGGATTATGTGCTGGTTTCTGCAGTCAAGCCGGCCCAATCCGGGCTGACAAACACGGAGGTTAATGGTGAATAGATCACTCTTGCAGCGTCACGACAAATCACTGCTCGATGACCAGAAAGGTTATCGGAAGGTCGAGCTGAATTACCGCAAGAATAAAGAGCAGGACAACACGGCGATGATTGACGCGCTGGCCGCCCAGTTCCGTTACCAGGATTGCCATGATCGCTACTGGAATCCGGAAATGTTTTCACTCCTTTACGGCGCCCCGTTATGGGAGCAGGCCGATTCCGGCCAGCGTGTCAAACTGAATCAGCTTTATTGGGTGGCATACTATTCGCAGATCATCTCCGCCGAAATCGCCACGATCTTCTTCAATCAAACGAGCGCCGCCGGCCTCTACTCGATCGAGGATTTCCGCGTCGTCTGCGACACGCTCGATCTGGAATCGGCGCAGGAGCGCGCGCACATCAACGCTTTCAAGAAGATCGGCGAGGATTTCGAGGATGCGGTTTTCGGGGAGCGCATCTTCACCTACCCGATGCGAGGCCCTTACATCGAAACGATGATTCACGCCAAAACGACTCTGGCGAAGGGCCTCTGGCGGAAGCTGCAGCTCAACGCCTACGCGCTGCTGTCTTCAAACAACGCCTTCATCGGGTGCCAGTATTTCGCCGTGCGCGGCGTCAGGACGTTGAACGGCAAGCTGATCCAGCACCAGCTCAGTCAGTTCTATTTCAAGGACCCGGACAAGGAGCATGCGCCGATCCCGTCGAAGGTCAGTTACCATCATTTCCGCGACGAGTCCTTTCATTTCAACAGCTCGACCGTGATTTCGCACGAAGTGTTGAACTCGATGAAGGAGCCGACGCCCTTCGAGAAATGGGTGGCCAACCGGGGACTGCGCGGCTCGCAGATGGATCATTACCACTTCTCGACCGCGATCAACGGCCTCTTCTGGTACGACCCGGCGCTCTTTCCGAAGCTCTACAAAATTCTGCGCTCGCCGGTCTTCGGGATGAGCCACAATCAGGCGCGCCAGATGATGGAGGCATGCTTCGCCGAGGAGAACGACGCCCTGCACGCGAGCGCAAAGAGCCGCCAGATCGCAATAGATTCTTACCGCGAATATCTGGCCGACCTGAAGTACGTCGACCGAACGAACAAAGAGATGGCGATTATGCGCCGCAACTCGGTGGCGCGACACGTGGCGACCAATCGCCACGAATTGCGGCGGTTCTTTCGCCGGATCGAGGCGGAATGAGCGAAGAGAGATCGCTACATCGCGTTAGTTTTTCTCCGGCCGGCCATGACCCGGTCAGCCTGGAGCGCGGTTCGATTCTGTCCGAGCGCCTGAGCGTCGCGAATTCACCTCTGCTGTTCGGCTGTCGCACGGGGATTTGCGGCACGTGCCTGATCGAAGTGGAAGCGCAGGAGAACGGCGAGCTCGCGGCGCCTTCGGCTGACGAGAGAGAACTGCTGGAAATAATTGCCCCGGACAATCCCCGCGCGCGGCTTGCCTGTCAGATAGAGTTGCGCGCCGACATCAGGATCAGATACATCGGCTTGTAATAGGCCGTTCGCTTTCAACCAAACGATGGACTTCAAAGATTTCTGGTACATCGCGGCCGAATCGAGGGAATTGAAGGCGAGGCGCATCCTCAGTCGGCGGATACTCGATGAGTGGATCGCCCTCTTCAGGGATGAGAACGGGAAGGCGGTGGCGCTCGAAGACCGCTGTCTGCACCGCTGCGCGCGGTTGTCGAGGGGGCGAGTCACGATGGGCCGACTGCAATGCGCCTATCACGGCTGGACCTACGACGGCCGGGGGGCGGTCGTGTTTGTGCCTTCCGAGGGGCCTGACGGCCCGAAGTCAACGCATCGCCGCGCCAGGTCGTTTCAGGTCCGCGAGCAGGACGACTACGTTTACGTCCGGCTGGTCGACGAGACGAATAAAACCGAAGCCGCCGCCGTCGAGCCGTTCAAGATACCGTTCTATAAGGCCGACGGCTGGGCGGCGATCCGCCTGCGGAACCGATTTCAGAACAACGTGACCAACTGCGCCGAAAACTTCGTGGACATTCCGCACACGGTCTTCGTCCATCCGAAGATTTTCCGCGTCAGCAGGCAGGAGAAATTCACCGCCAGCGTAAAACGCGCCGGCGGGAGCGTGATCGTCAGCTACCACCACGAGCGGGCCAACCTCGGAATCTTCTCCTGGTTTCTCAATCCCGGCGGCCGAGAGATCACGCACACCGATTCGTTCCACATGCCAAACGTGACCTCGGTGGATTACATTTTTGGGAAGAACCGCCGCTTCATCATCACCTCACAATCAATCCCGGTGACCGGTGAAGAGACGCTTGTCTATACCGACCTGACTTACAACTACGGCGTCTGGAACGCCGTCGCCAAACCTGTCATCCGCCGGCAGGCGCAGATGATTATCAATCAGGATGTCGCAATCCTTGCCGATCAGATGGAGACGATAAAAAAGTACGGCGCCCGCTTCTGCAACACTGAGGCCGATGTCATTCACACGCTGATCGAATCCATCCGCAAAGAGCTGGGTAAAGGCTCCGATCCGAGGCTGCTGCCTGAGAGGGAACACGAAATTGTATTCTGGGTTTGAGATGAGACCTGACTTTATCTCATTTCTCTTACTCGCCGCGCTGACTTTTTCGCTGCCACAGACGCGGTCGCGCGTCCGCCGCCGCAGGCCGGCGGACTGGGTTCTGGACTGGGCCGGGCTGGTGATTCAAGGCGTCGTCGTTCCGGCCTTACAGTCAGTTCTGATTTTCGGATTATTGTCGGGAATCGCTCCGAAGGCTCGGGGTATATTGGGCCTTTCCGCTGTCCCAGGATTCCTGCTCAACTTCGTTCTGGTGGATTATCTCTACTACTGGAATCACCGCTGGCTGCATTGCAGATCGCTGTGGCCTGCGCATGCAGTCCACCACACGCCGGAGCGAATGGATGTTTTCATCACGTCGAGAAATACGCTGTGGACGCCGCTGTTGATCATTTACCTCTGGGTCAACGGACTTATTATTTTCCTGTTGCGCGATCCGGGCGCCTTCATTCTGGGAGCTTCGCTGACTGCCGGCCTCGACCTGTGGCGGCACAGCTCGTTTTCGCCGCGCCCCGGTTCCACGCTCCATCGGGCGCTCAGCCGCTTTCTGATCACGCCGCACGAACATGCCTGGCATCATAGCTGTGACCGCGCCGATTGCAATTTCGGCGCGAATCTTTCGCTCTGGGACAGGCTGCATGGCACGTATCACAGCCCGGCGGTTTCCGCCGAGGCGTTCGGAGTTACATCGACATTGAGTCTGAAACGAAAGCTCTTTTTTCCTTTCGGAGCTTGAGGATCTGCTTATGACATTACTGGGACGGATAATCTCGTTCTACTCCACCTGCGTCCTGAGTCTGTGCGCCGCGACTGTTCTGTGGTTCGGCTGGCGGCCTTCACCCGTCCAGCCTGTTGTTCTGGTGGTCATTCTCTACCTCGCTCCGCCTCTGACTTTTCGCCTTCACCGAATTTTCTTTCCGATCAGAAAAAGCCTGTCGAATCTCTCGGATAGAAAATACTCCCCCTGGTGGGGGGCGCATCAGATACAGGTGATCTACACCGCCATCCCGCAACTTGAAGCGGCGCTGAGGCTCGCGCCAGGACTTTACAGCGCCTGGCTGAGGTTGTGGGGAAGTAGGATCGGGCGTAGCGTCTACTGGACTCCGAACGTGGAAATCACCGACCGCCACGCGTTGGACATCGGCGACCGCGTGGTCTGTGGTCACAAGTGTAAGTTTCTGGGCCACGCCATCAAGCCGAGGGGGCGAGAGATGGCGCTCTATACCCGAACCATCAAAATCGGCTCCGACATCTTCATCGGCGCAGGCAGTCGCATCGGCCCAGGCGCGGTGATCGCCGACGGGACCTTCCTGCCCGTGCTGACCGACGTTCACATCAATCAGGTGGTTGGACCAACGCCATGTTCAGAACAGCCAGTTACATTTTGAGATTGGCGCTCCGCCCAGTGGCGACAAGGTTCATGAACGATCTGCGCCGCCCACAGGAGACGCAGCGCAGACTGCTCAGAAAGCTGATCGCGAGCCTGTCAGCCACGGAGTACGGACGGGCATACAAGATCAGAACCGATGACGACTATGATTCCTTCGCCTCGAAACTACACCCTGTCACTTACGACGATCTGGTTGATTGGATCGGCAGGCAGCAAAATACCGAAGGGAAAGTTCTGGTCTCCGAACCAGTGATTTTTTATGAAAAGACCTCTGGCAGTTCCGGAGCGGCGAAATTTATACCTTATACCAGGTCGCTGAAGGCGTCATTCAACCGAATGTTCCTGATCTGGCTTTCGGACCTGCTCACAAACGGCCCGCAATTTCAGACGGGCAAGGTCTACATGAGCGTCTCTCCCGCTTTCCGGCGAAATCAGGCGACTGCGCGCGGAGTCAGGATAGGCCTGGACGACGATACGGAGTACCTCAATCACTGGGCGGGCCGTATGCTGGAGCCTTTTCTGGCGGCGCCTCCCGCCGTCGCCAGGATTCAAAACCCAGACGATTTCAAACTGGTTCTGGCCGCGTCGCTCATAGCCGAGACGCGGCTGGAGGCGATTTCGATCTGGAACCCCTCGATGTTCGACGTCATTTTGACCTACATCGAGCGGCGACGTGATGTTGTGATCGCCGCCCTGAAACGAGGTTTTATCGTCTGCGAGGGGTTGGAGTTCAGATTCAACCGGCCCGTCGCGTCCCGGCTGGGGTTGCTTGAAGAACGGCCCATTTCCTGGGCGAAGCTGTGGCCTCAATTGAAGCTGATCTCCTGCTGGGCTAGCGCGCACGCCGCCGCCGCGGCCCACAGTCTGGCCGGGAAATTCCCTGGCGCCCTCCTTCAGGGCAAGGGATTGTTGGCGACCGAAGCGCCGTTGACGATGCCCTTGATCGAATCATCGGGATTCGCGCCGCTGCCTTCAGAGGTCTTCTATGAATTTCTCGACGAGCGGGGGCGAATATTTCTGTTACACGAGCTTCAAAAAGATGGGGAGTACGAAGTTATTCTATCGCAGAAAGGCGGCCTGTCCCGTTATCGCCTGGGTGATCGTGTGCGCGTCACTGGTTTCTATATGGGCTCTCCCTGCCTTGAGTTCACCGGCAGAAGCGATGCCGTTTGCGACTTGGTCGGAGAGAAGCTCAATGAAAACTTTGTGCGCGTCTGCCTGGAAAAACTCACTGCTTCGGGATGCTTTCAAACCATTCTGCCGGTAATACCCGAACGCGGATTGAGTCATTACCTGCTCCTGACTGATAACCTGCCGAAAGAAACCACGCAAATCGAAGCTGAATTGGAGAGCGAACTCTGCCAGGCCTATCATTACCGCAATGCCCGGCTGCTGGGACAGCTCGGCCCGGTCAAGGTCAGGGTCGCGCCACGACTGCGGGAGGCATTCTACGGCTATTTTGTGGGCAAGGGAATGAAGTGGGGCGACATCAAGCACTGCAACCTGATCAAGAAACCGGAAGACGCAGCGGGGCTGATCAGCAGGCTGGGGACGCTTGCGGCGCATTCTGACCCGGTATAATGGGGCACTGCGCCAACGCTAACGAACCATGATATAGTTTTCTTGCCGGCAAATAATCTTTATGGACGATCACGGAAATAACTAAATGTGGCGCGAGTTGTTTACTCGCGCCCGTGGCGTGGTTACAAGGCGCGAGTAAACAACTCGCGCCACATCTTTACAACGGCGCCGCGCGTGGCGCCGTCAGCCGCTTGCCGCGGCGCATTCTGAAGCGGTGTAAGGCCTGAAAGAACCCTTTCGCTCAAGCTCGCTCAGAATGACATCGGCTCCCGCAGCCGTTTTGATCAGCGACATGAGCGTCTTGATTTTGTTCGACGTGGCGTCCTCGCAATCCAGTTCGGCGAAAACGCGCGTCTTCTGCGCCTGCGACAGGCGCCCTTTGACCTTCTCGATCTGCGACACGACCATCTGTGGCCCGGCTTGAACCATCGACAGCAACTGCTCAAGCAGATCCGTCAGCCGCTTCAAACTGTCCGCGCCGTGCCGGCGCTCATTGAAGAGCGCCAGTCCGCCGGCGTGATGCCGCCCTTCATCCCTGATCACATTTTCAAATACGGCGGCCAGCCCGTCGTCCAAACAACTTTTTGCCAGCGCGTGATAATGGCTGATGCCCCAGCCTTCCAGGATGACTTGCACAATATACCTGAGCGTCGTCCGGTCTCCGTTTCGCAACACTTCATCGAGCAGCAGGATGAACGGATTGCTCTCGAGCTCTTTGACGGACTCGGCCGACGCAAAGCCGCTGACCCAGTTGAAATGGACCGCTTCATCGGCGGCGAACAGGCTGTAGAGCATGCGCTCCTGCGCGCTTTCCGAAAGCAGGCACATCTTCGACGCGAAGTACATGCCGCATTTCTCGATGTAGTAGGCTTCGGCCAGGACGCTGCGACTGCAGCCGAGCAGGATCGCCCGCTTTTCCGCATCACCCGAATCGCGGTGGATGGTTACCTGATCGAGCTTGAAAAATGATTCGGGCCAGAAAGGTCGCTCCGCCGGCGCCTCTGTTTCGAATTGCTCTTTGATATTTGTGTGAGCTGAGTCTGATAACGAAACGAGTCTTTGCATTCTACGTCCCGCATCAAACTGCGGAGCAGGGCGGCTCTTGAGCGCCGAGGCCAACACGGGATATAACGCGTGACCTTCCGGCAAGTCGGACGCAAGTAGCCGCGTCTCCATATAAAGTCTGTCGGAAGCGATCGAAAGCATAATCATCCTTTCTTCCGGAAAAGCCGCGCCAATCTGAGTAGAATTCGATCTTTGATGAAGGCTTTGGCGGCGTACCTGAACGGCGTCGTTAAAGTCATCCTGGCCAGACAGGCCAGCTCGACTCCGCTGCGCCATTCGGGGTTGGCCTTCTCGAAGAAGGCTATGCGTGGATTTGAAGCCGTCATCTCATTCGAAATTTCCGCCACTCCGCTCTTCAACCTGCACGCCCCGGCAGGGAACCTGATCAACCCCGTCGCCGGGTCGTAGTGTTCGGGGAACAGCTTGAAGTAGAAAGCATCCGCGATAGCCCTCCTGTCGGCGGGAGTATTCATTTCATATCTCGGAAAATGTTCGGCGAAATTGTTCGCCATCATCAAGTAAGTTTTATAGCCCTTGGAAATCAGCAGCCAGTAGAGAATCGTGAAAGGTCGCTTCAGTTTTTCTCTGAACATGTATCGCAGGAACGCTACAGGAAGCGCCTGCTGTCCCCAGTATTGCTTTTCGATCACAGTGTCGCCGCTGAAGACGCCGTAGACGGTCTTGCGGCCGACTGTTACCCGCAGCGAGACCAGAGTCGAAAACCCCTGAAGCTCGCCCCGGTCGCGCAGCAGAATGACCGCGTCCTTTCGGGCCAAATCGGCCTGGAAAGTCTCCTCCGTGACCGCGTCGTAATATTTCCGCATCAGTGTAAACATTCTGGCCCTGTCTTCAGCCCGCAGATCGGCGACGGAAACAATTGAAGTCGTGAGGCGTTGGAGGACTATCTCCGAAACAACCTCGGTGGTTGGCGCGGTCCGCGAAACCGCCGGCTGTGGCATCATCTCGCAACCTCCGGTTCAGGCATGGATTGTGGCGACGCCTCCGGTTGATCCACATGCGCCGTAAGAGGGCAGGGGACTGTCGTTTCTACAGGCAAGCCCCAAGGCAGCGCCGGCTGGCGCTCGACATGTTGGATGAAGCGAATGATCGGCAGATCGGCCTTGATGGGCGTGCGGAAATTGAAGCGTATCGTCTTGAAGATCAGAGTGTCGCCTTTGGCGAAGTATGCGCTCATGGCCCTCGTCAGCATCAAGAGCGCGCGGTTGACGAGTTTGCCGATCAGGCCATCCCTGTGGCGCGTGAGGAAAATCGTCTGGCCCTCTGAACGGCCGTCCGCACTCGGCCGGAGCGCAAAGATAATGTGGAAGTGTAGGAAGTCTGGGCCGATCGTGACGGAGCCAGTGCTGCCGAACCAGTAGGAGAGCGTATAAGTCAGCGCATCTTGGTAGAACCGTCCGAGCAATCGCGTCAGCCACGAAGACGGCGGAATTCGGGTTGCGTTGCGGAAAATAATGCAATTCTCGTTAACCACCTCCGGCTCCAGGTTCAGATGGACCGGCAGGTGATGCACCGAGTTGAAATGCTGCGCGTCGATTGCGTTGATCATCATCACGTTCGGATGACAGGCCTTGACGAAGCTTCTTCCAAGCCGGTAATCACATCTCTGCCCAGCCAGTTCCGGCGCGAACGGTATCGGCTGACGCGGAGTCGCCCCCGCCCAGATCCAGATCAGTCCGTATTGCTCTGTGACCGGCCACGGGCGAATTCGTGGAACGAAATCTGTGAAGGGTAGGCAGGGTATTTCCGTACATCGGCCTTCCGGGCTGTATTTCCAGTAGTGGAAGAGGCAGCGTATGCTGTCGCCTTCGACTTTTCCCTCGGCCAGATGCGCCCCCATGTGCGGACAGTAGGCGTCGAGCGCGACCACACGGCCGTCTTCGCCTCTGTAAACCACCAACTCGCGGCCCAGAAAGTTGAGCGGGGCGGTCCTGCCCCTCTTCAGCTCGGACGAACGCAAAGCCCAATACCAGCCTTCGATTATCTTTTCGGCGCGGTTGAAGGTTTGATTGTCTGTCGGCGAATTCATCAGCTTCTCTCCCCAAGGATGGCCGCATTGTAAGCCCCTACCTTGGGGCGATCCCTGCGCGATGTGACGCTTGTACAAGTGTCACATCGCGCACCGGCTATCGACATGATGGACACCAGTGGGTAATTTCGAGGGTCTGAGGCGCTTTTGGTGAAGAGCGATCGGGGATTATAACATTCTCCCGGAGCCCCAAACCGCGAAATAGCCGATTGCGCTTGCTCGCGGCCGACAGCTTGCCGAGGATCAACGAGGCGCGCACTTTGCCGCTTCTGATCTCGGAAAACCTCGTTAAGCCTATTATGCAATATATAAAGCGTGAGAGATCGGGAGTTTCTTCGCCTTGTTGAGCTGGACTTATTCGCTGCGGAGCGCAACCGTCGGGTCGACCTTCATCGCCCGTCGGGCTGGACTGAACTGATTGTCCGAACGCTATTAAGTTTACGGCGTGAGGGTCCGCAAAATTTCGGGAACGCGCTTCCGACCGATGCGATGGGCGCGCCAGGCTTCAAATCAAACGCGCCCGAATGCAAATCAGGAGGCGATTTTTCATTCATCGATTGCTTGCTCCGAAGGGACACAAAGTATTCGAACAGTTCGGCGCATGCTGCAGTTCGACTGCCGACCTTAGCGGGAACGGTGAGCCTGAACGGTTGACAGCATGGATGGTTTCCGCCGATCTGTTTGTGACGCTCGGCATTGCCCCTGCGCTTAGTCCCGCTTTTACGCTTGCGGAAGACAAAGCCGATGGCGCGCCGGTTGTGATCCTGATCCATAATCTATGGCGGCGCCGTTTCGGCGGCGATCCGCATGTGATTGGCCAGGCGCTCACACTGTGGGGCAAAAGCCGCACTTTCCAATTCCCCGGCGAACTCGATCTGTGGCTTCCACTTGCCCTCAACGCAACGCTGGAATTCGGCCCTGGGCCAGTAAGTGTTCAGAGGGGACAGAATCCAGCCGCGTCAGTTATTGCAAACGCATTCCTAAGACAAGAGATTCTTTCTGGCGTACTCTATTCATTGCTGGAGGTAGTCAATGTCTGAAGAAACCAGTCGCACTGAGCCTTTTGCATATATTCTGGTTCTGTCGGGAAGTTGGTGAAGGGAATTGACAGAGATTGGAAAATGTCACTAGATGAAGGCAATTCTCGCTGATCCTGCGATCAAGGAAGTGGTGGTCTCAGTATCACCAACTTCCCGACAGAACCGATCAGCTTTGGAACCTATCTCCGAGACCTAATGTTGTTGATGAAACGAAAGCTGGTCCTATACAGTACGCCGATGCCTTGAAGCGCTGGTCCTGCCTGACTACATCATTCGCCGCGTCAACGATCTGTTTGGCCTGTTTGTATAGATCGTCGGCCCATTTGTGGTAGGTTGCTGATTGTTTCGTCGCGGCGTCTCTGGCGGCGATCGTTTTGTTGATCTCGGACCGGGCCAGGTCGACGGCCTGTGTTATTTCCTCCGGTTTATTGCCGGCGCTAAAGAGTTCGAAAACGGACCTGCAATCGGGGCTGAAGGACGGCGGGCGCGACTCTGCAAGTGGTCATCAACGAACTCAACGCGGTCTCATGGTTCTGCAGATAGCCCTGACGTTGATTCTTTTGTCGGGTGGCAGCTTGCTCTTTCGAACGATCCACAATTTGTGGGGCGTAAACCCTGGCTTCGATCCACTCCATATCATCACGTTCCAGGCGGGGCTTTCCCCTTCAGTTACGAACACACCATTAAGGGAGCGAATTGCTTATCAACAGTTGGTGGAGCGCATCCGTCAAAGTTAATCTTTCTTCGCCTCGCTCAACGAAAACCAGTTGCCTGAATCGTCTTCAAAGACGGCGTTGAAGCCGTAAAACTCTTTTGTAGGTTCCTTAGTAAATTTCACGCCCTTTGCTTTCAGCTCTTCGTAGGTCGCGAGCATGTCGTCGCATTCGAACACGGCAAATCCAAACGTGTTTTTCTTCACCAGGTCGCGCATGATCGCCGCCGATTCCGCGTTAAACATCATCTTGTCGTCGATCGCTATCAGGGTGATCTCCAGGTCGGGCTGCTCCGGCGGATTGACCGTCAGCCAGCGGCCTTTCGGACCCATCTCGGCATCGGTGTTCACTTTGAACCCGAGCTTGTTGACATAAAAATCGTAGGCGCTCGTCTGGTCCAGCACAAAGATCGAAAAATGGTTCGCTTTAGTTATCATTACTTCCTCCAAAATTGTGATGTTGGAAGAATACAGGGAAGTGAACCGGCGTGCTTCTCGAAAATTGCTATTCTCGTTTGCGTGCTGCAAATAAACTCTCCTCCTTTTCAAGGAGGGGTGGCACGGCGAAGCCATGACGGGGTGGTTACTGCCTTGTCAGAACCGGGAGCGTAGCGGCTGGGTAGGTCGCGCGCGGCCATCCGTTCACGACTTGTTGCTTTTCGTGCTTTTTCGTGTGTTTCGTGGTTATACCCGTTTCGGCTTCCTCACAAAGAGCGAAGAAAACACTGCATCACAAAACATCCCGGAATGAACCTGAGCGGTTCTTTGCTGATCTCAGCCTTGCGTTCGAGCTGCTGCCGTTGATATTCGGAAGGCGTCACGCCGGCGCGGCGTTTAAAGAGCGAGGTAAAACTCCCCAGGCTGTCAAACCCCACCGCAAAGCACGCCTCCGTCACCGACAGTTCCTGCTCCAGCAGTTCCTTTGCCCGCTCGATGCGCACATGCGTCAGGTATTGATGCGGCGTCCGCCCATAGATGCTCTTGAACGTGCGGATAAAATGAAACTTCGAATAACACGCCTCATCCGCGATCTCCCCCGCATCGATCCGCTCGGCATAATTGCTGTCAATGAACAGCTTCGCCTGCACGATCCGGCGATAAAGATCTAATTTCGGCAAGTTTTCTGGTGACATTTCTCAATAGACTACCTCAATTCAATCAGTTGACCAAGGTAGAATCGACCAGGTCCCGCAGCTCGGCCTTGGTCGCCACGTGCCGGTAGACGGCCGCATGGCTCACGCCCGGCGCCCGGGCTACGTCCACCACGGTCGCCTTGGCCGGGCCGAAGCGGCGGATGACGTCCTCTGCCGCGGAGACGATCTGATCGAGGGTGAGTGGGGCATCATCGAGAGACATATACCTCCTCCACCGGTGTGGGTACTTCGGCGCTCCTTTCTAGTGTTGACATAATTCAAGCCGCCGATCTCTTTTCGATTCCGAAATAGCGTGGCCGGTCGAGTTCCGAAGCTACGCGGGGAATCGAGGAGGCGGGCACATCTTCTTCGATCGCGAGGCGGCCCGGCGTAAGGAGCGCGGTCCCGGAAGTGACGATCAATACAAGGTAATTAATGCGCCACCTCCGCCGTGACGGCAATCCCGTCCAACTCTTCCAGGACTTGCGGCGAGAGCGTCAACTGCCCCGCGGCAAGGTTCTCGCGCAGATGGGCGACCGACGATGTGCCAGGGATCAGCAGGATGTTGGGCGAGCGGTGCAGTAGCCACGCCAGCGCAACCTTCATTGGAGTGGCCCCGAGCCGGCCCGCGACGTCCGATAGGGTGGACGACTGCAGCGGCGTGAACCCGCCCAGCGGGAAGAACGGCACATACGGGATGCCCTGCCTGGCCAGGTCCTCGATCAGGGCGTCGTCGTGGCGTTGGGCCAGATTGTAGCTGTTCTGCACGCACACGATGTCGGTGATCGCCTGCGCCTCGGCCACCTGGGCGGCCGTGACATTGCTCAGGCCGATATGGCGGATCAGCCCCTTGCGGCGGTGGTCGGCCAGCGCCGCCACCTGCTCGGCGATGGACCCCTCCGCGGGACCGTGGATCGCCCCCATCGCGCGGTAGTTGACGATGTCGAGCGCGTCCAAGCCCAGATTGCGGAGGTTGTCGTGGACGCCCTCGGTCAGGTCCTGGGGCGAGATGGCCGGCTGCCATGACTTGTCGGGCGGGCGGCGGGCCCCGAGCTTGGTGATGATCACCAACCCCGTTGGGTACGGGTGCAGCGCCTGGCGGATGATTTGGTTGGTAATGTGCGGGCCGTAGAAGTCGGCCGTGTCGATATGGTTTACGCCGGCCGCGACCGCCTCGCGGAGGACAGTGATGGCGCCGTCGGGGTCCTTGGGCGGGCCCCATACGCCGGGGCCGGCCAGTTGCATCGCGCCGTAGCCTATCCGTTGAACCGTCAATGACGTGCCGGGGAATGTAAACCGGCCGCCGAGCGTTGTTTTAGTCATTTCACTCATTGCATTGCTCCTTTCGAATGCTGATCTGAATTTTGTTCACTTGGCGCGCGGGTCGCGCCGCACGAGCAACGGTTCGGCGTGGCTCTTGCCGTTCACCGTTAGCCTCACAGTGTAGGTTCCGGGCAGGGCCGCGGCGGCGCGCTCACCGAATGGGCCGGGGCGTGGCGTGTTACCCGCCGGCGTCGGCCGTAGGTCCCACACCCAGCGATGCATTCCTGCGGTCGCGGAAAGCGGCGCGGGCGTGGGTCGCCAGACAGACGCGACGTTCAGCGTTTCAGGATTGACAGGCTGTGCGCGGTCTTCGCTGGAATAACGGCGAATCATCGCGCCCGCTGGGTCAAGGATTTCTATCGCCACCGGCCCCGACGCAGCAGACTTCAGGTAATAATCAATCATCGCGCCGTCGGGCGGATTGTCCAGAAGCGGCTCATCCAGCGGCAGCGGCGTGCCATGCGCACTGCCTGCCGGCAGGTCATAGGCGTCCGCCGGGCGGAACAGATGCGCATCCGATTGCGCTACTTGATCGTTGAGTTGCCGCAGCGGCGTGATGTTGTCCAACGCCCAGAAGCCGCGCCCGTGCGTGGCCACGATCAGATCGTCGCCGTGAATATCGAAGTCGCGCATCGAGCACGGCGGCAGGTTCAGTTGCAGCGACTGCCACTGCTCGCCGTCATTGAACGAAACAAAGACGCTCAGCTCCGTGCCCGCGAACAGCAGCCCGCGCCGCTGCGGGTCTTCCTTGACGGTTTGCAGGTAAACGCCCGGCGTCAAGCCGCTGGTGATCTTCTGCCAGGTTTTGCCCGCGTCGCGCGTGCGGTAGATGTACGGTTCGTTGTCGGTCAGGCGATGCCGATCAATTGCGGCGTAAGCCGTGTTCGCGTCGAAGTGCGACGCTTCCATCATCACTACTTTGCTCCATCCGGTGAGCGCTGGCGGGGTGATGTTCTGCCAGGTCTTGCCGTCGTCGTCGGTCAGTTGAATGTAACCGTCGTCGGTTCCGATCCAGATTCGCTCGGCGCGCAGCGGCGAAGGCGCAATCGTGTAGATCGCCCCGCGCCTTTTATTTTCGGGCGCGTTGGCGACGGCGGCTTCGTCCAGGTTTGACGGCACGCCGGGGTCTTCACGCGTCAGGTCGGGGCTGATTCGCGCCCAGCTCTCGCCGCCGTTGGTCGTTTTGAACAGGAACTGATTGCCGAAATAGAGCGCGCGCGGATCGGCTTTGGAAAAGACCAGCGGCGAAGTCCAGGTGTGGCGCGCCGGTTCGGTCATCCCGCGTTCGGGCGAGACGTTTTTGGTTTCGCCGGTCAGCACGTTGCAGCGCGTGACGCGGTCGCCGAACAGAAATTCAGGATGCAGCGGATCGGGCGCGGTGTAGCCGTTCTCGTCGCCCGCGCACAGCCCCGCCCAATCGGCCAGCGTGATCTTGCCGCGACTGCTGCGGTGAGGGACGCCGATCGCGCCGCTATCCTGCTGCGCGCCTGTCACCCAATAGGGGAAGCGATAATCCGCCGCGACGTGGTAAAGCTGCGCTGTCGGCTGGTTGTACCAACTGCTCCAGGTTGCGCCATTATCCACGCTGACAACCGCGCCTTGATCGGATCCAGTAATCATCCGCGTCGGGTCATCGGGGGCAATCCAGATTTCCTGATAATCGTCGCCGCCCGGCGCGCCTTTGATCGGCGTGAAGCTTTTGCCGCCGTCGGTCGAACGATACAGCGCTGTGTTCGGCACGTAGACGATGTCGGCGTTCTTCGTGTCCACCGCGATCTTGCAGAAGTACCAACCCCGTCCCCACAGTCGCGTGTCTTTTGAAACCTGCGCCCACGTAGCCCCCGCATCGTTTGAAACGTAAAGGCCGCCGCCTTCCTTCACGTCCACGATGGCGTAGACTCGATTGCTATTGGCCGGAGCGACGGCGACGCCGATGCGTCCCAAATTCGCGCCCGGTTTGTCAGCCGGCAAACCTTGCGTCAGTGGGCGCCACGTCGAGCCGCCGTCCGTTGATTTGTAGAGGCCGCCGCCCGGCCCGTATGAAGGCGGGTAGATGCTCCACGGCGTGCGCCGCGTGTTCCACAAACTGGCGTAAACGATCCGCGCGTCCTGCGGGTCGAAGGCGAGATCAGCCGCGCCGACATTCTCATTTTTAAACAACACTTTTTGCCATGTCTTCCCCCCGTCACGCGAACGGAAGACGCCACGATCCGGATTCGGGCCGTAGACGTGGCCGAGCGCCGCGACAAACACAACGTCGGGATTTTTCGGATCGACAATGACGCGCCCGATCTGGCGCGTGTCGTCCAGTCCGATGTGCGCCCACGTCTTTCCGGCGTCGGTGGATTTGTACATCCCACTGCCATAGGAAATCTGCGAACGCACATCGGTCTCGCCCGTGCCGACGTAGATGACGTTCGGATTTGAAGGCGCGACCGCCAGCGCGCCGATGGAAGCGACGGGCTGCGAATCGAAGATCGGCGTCCAGGTCCGTCCCGCATTGGTTGACTTCCACACGCCGCCGCCCACCGAGCCGAAGTAAAAAGTATTGGGCTGCCCCCGAACGCCGGTCACGCCGTTGACGCGCCCGCCGCGAAACGGCCCGATAGAACGCCAACGCAAGCCGGAGTAAAGGCCGCCGTCGTATTGCTGCTGCAGCGATGCGCGCGTAATCGCTTTTTGCGAACAGAACATAGGTGAAAGCTCCTTATAGATTGAAGTCCGGCCCATTTTCCTCTGACTTCGCCAATCAGTACAGACTGTCATTCAGCCCGAACTGGCCGCCGCTGAGATGCCGCTGCGTTGGCGGTCATGCCGCCGCCGCGCAAAGCGAATGAACCCGCGCAACTCGATCACAAAGAGTATCCGCGCCTGCTCGTGCAATCCGGCAGCCTTGGAATGCAGGACATGCGCAGATCTTATTCACCCACGATCTATGGTTTGTTCATCGTCGTTGCGCTCGTGTTGCTGATTGCGTGCGCCAATCTGGCGAACCTGTTGCTGGCGCGCGCGGCCTCGCGCAGCGCAGAGATCAGCGTGCGGCTCGCGGTTGGCGCGGGGCGCTGGCGATTGATGCGGCAACTGTTAACTGAAAGCGTGCTGCTCGCGGCGTTGGGCGGCGCGGTTGGCATACTCTTCGCCCTGTGGGGCGACAGCGCGCTCCTGGCATTGACCGATAACGACACAGGGTTTCTCCCCAAAGGCGTTGACCTCAGTCTGAATTGGCGCGTGTTGGCCTTCACGCTGTCGGTTTCGCTGCTGACCGGCGCGCTCTTCGGCTTGGCCCCCGCATGGCGGGCAACCAGACCGGACTTGGCGACGGCGCTCAAACAGAGCCGCCGCACAGCGGGCGCCGTCTCGCGGTTGAGCAAAGGGCTGATCGTCGCGCAGGTCGCGCTGTCGCTGTTGTTACTGGTTGGCGCGGGTTTATTCATTCGCACGCTCTATAACCTGCAACGCGTCAACCTGGGTTTCAATCAGGAGAACCTCCTGCTCTTCAGGTTGCAGCCGAAGCAGGGCGGGTACAAAGACGAACGGCTGTTGCAGTTCTATCAGCAACTCTTTGCGCGTTTGGATAATCTGCCCGGCGTGCGCGCGGCGACGTTTGGGCGCGTCCCGCTCATCGCGCATGACAATTCGTTTGCCGACATATTGCTCCCCGGCGAGACGGAACAGACCGCTGCGGAGCACAACACCACCCGGCAAATGGCGCGGGAAAACTATTTTGCGACGATGGAAATCCCGCTGCTGCGTGGACGTGGCTTCACGGCGAAAGATAACCAGCGTGCGCCCAAAGTCGCCATCGTCAATCAAACATTCGCCCGCAAATTCTTCCCCGACGATGACGCGCTCGGCAAGCGTGTCACGGTGATCTACACCAAACGTGAAGTCGAGATTGTCGGCGTCGTCGCCGACACCAAATACGAGAGCCAGCGCAAGGAGATCAAGCCGCTGCTCTACACGCCGTGGCGACAGGAAGGCGATATGATCGGCATGATGCATTTCGCCTTGCGAACGACAGGCGAACCGACCGCGCTCGCCGACACGGTTCGCCAAGTCGTGCGCGAACTGGACAGCAATTTGCCGGTCACAGAAGTCACCACGCAAATGGCGCGCTCGCAGGCGACGCTGGGACAGGAACGCCTGTCCGCCCGGCTCTTGAGTTTCTTCGGCGGTTTGGCGCTTGTGCTCGCGGCCATCGGGCTCGCAGGCGTGCTGGCCTGGTCGGTCTCCCAACGCACGAATGAAATCGGCATTCGGATGGCGCTCGGCGCGCAAGTCGCCGACGTCTTGCGGCTAATGGTTTGGCAAGGCATGAAATTGGTTTTGCTGGGACTGGTCGTCGGCGTAGCAGGTGGTTATGTCTTACAGCGCATGCTGGCCAGCAAGTCTTTTGCGCCCGCCTCGTGGGAGGCACAGATGGCCAATCAGCTTTATGAGGTAACCGTGACTGATCCAATTACCGCTATCGTAATTGCGGTTCTGGTGATCCTTGTGGCGTTGCTGGCCTGTTACATCCCGGCGCGGCGGGCAAGTAAAGTCGATCCGATAGTAGCGTTGCAGTACGAGTAGGTTAGTACAATATCATTCCTCCGACCATCTGTCCTAGCGGCTCTTGTAAAAAAATGAGAGTTATTTTCTGGATTGCAACACGGGTTCGGATTCCGGCAACGCAAAGCTCATCAGAATGCCGCCCATTGAACAGGCGACAAACTGCCGCCTGTTCACGGCGTAACTGATCGGCGAGGCGTGGATATCACCGCCGGTGTGCGCTCGCCAGAGCAGTTTCCCGGTCCGGGAATCGAGCGCCAGAAAGTGGCCGTCTCCTGTGGTCGCAAAGGTTATTCCACCTGCCGTCGCGAGCAGGCCATTGCCGAGGCCCCCTCTCGAAAGCCGATAGTCCCATTTGGTTTCGGCGGTATCAGGGTCGATCGCTTTAACACCACCCCATTCTACTTCGCCGGGCGCTGCGGTGCGCCCGCCCCAATAGGATTTGCCCAGCTCGAACTTCTGATCCTCTTTGAAATAGACGTTGCCGGCTTCTGTGTAGGTAAAGATAAACCAGCCGGTCTCGGTGTCATATGACGGGGACTGCCAGTTCGTGGCTCCCACCAGACTGGGATAGACCAGTGTGCCTTCGTAGGTCGGTTCTTTAGCGGGCAGCAGGATCGGTCTTCCTTTCGCGTCCAATCCTTTGGCCCAGGTCTGCCGCGCGATGGGCGCGCCGAAGAGAAACTCGCCTGTCTGGCGATCGAGCACGTAAAAGAAGCCGTTGCGATTTGCCTGGAGCATCAACTTTCGCATCCGGCCTTTCCACATCCGATCGACGAGCATCGGCGTCTCGGTCGCGTCCCAGTCATAAACGTCGTGCGGCGTGAATTGGAAATGCCAGCGCCGTTTGCCCGTTGCGGCTTCGAGCGCGACCACCGAGCAGGTGAAGAGATTGTCTCCCTTACGCACGTCGCCGTTCAGATCCGGTCCCGGGTTGCCGAGACCCCAGTAGATCAAATCGAGTTCTTGATCATATGTTCCTGTCATCCACGTCGCGGCGCCGCCCTGCTTCCAACTGTCGCCCTCCCAGGTGTCATTTCCGAACTCGCCCGACCCTGGCACGGTATTGAACCGCCACAAGCGGCGGCCCGTCGCCGGATCGTAAGCGTCGAGGAAACCGCGAACGCCCGTCTCACCGCCGCCCATCCCGACGATCACCTTGTCTTTCAAAGCCAGCGGCGCCATTGTCGAAAAATACCCCTCCGACACTTCGGCCAATTTCGATTCCCAGAGGCGCCGCCCAGTCTTGGCGTCGAGCGCCACAACCCAGGCGTCACCCGTCGTCATAAACAGGCGCCCGTCGAGCATGGCGAATCCACGGTTCGAGACGCCTTTGACATCGTACTTCGGGTCTTTCGCCTGATACTTGTACTCCCACAACTGCCGGCCCGTCGCCGCATCAATCGCGTAGGCGTAATTCGATGAAGATGTCGTATACATCACGCCGTCTACAACGAGAGGAGAAGCCTGTAGGACGCCGTTGCCCTGAGGCTGGAAGATCCACGCGGTCTGGAGGCCGCCGGCGTTCGATGTGTTGATCTGCTTGAGCTGCGAAAAATGCTGCCCGCGATAATCGCCGTAATAGGTCAGCCAGTTTTGCGGCTCTTTTGCCGCGTTCAGAATGCGTTCGTATGTAAGGCCGCCCTTCACCGTCATTTTTGTGGCCTTCGTGAGATCGGCTGTCTTGAGCGATTTCAGATAGGCGACGAGATCCTGGATTTCGGTTTCGCTGAGCCGCTTCCCGTAATCCAAGGGCATGATGGAGGTCTTTGCGTATTTGATCTCCGCGAGGTCTCGCTTGCGAAGCAGATGAAGTTCTTCGCTCGTATCGAAGAGCTGAATCGAAAATGTGTCTTCATTGCGGCGAAGCCCCTTGATCCACTTTCCGTCCTTCGTCCTCACCTCGACGAAGCCTGGCTGATAGCCTTCGCGTGAACCCGGCTTGAGGATGATCTTGCGCAATTCATCGGCTTTGAGATTGCCGATGGTCGAAAGGTCCGGGGCGAAGCGGCTCCCGAAGCCGTTGACCATATGGCAGGAAACGCAACCGCCCTTGCCGGAAAAGATCTCCTCGCCAACCGCCGCATTCCCGGCAATCTTTTCCGTTTCCCCGCTCATCGAACGCAGGTAGCTGACAACTTGCCAGACCTCGTCGTCCGCAAGGCCCATCGCGGGCATTGCGGTTCCCGTAACGCCGTTCTTAACGACATCGAAAAGCGAGGCGTCCTCATTGCCATGTTTGAAGACGCCCTTGTTAACAGCAGGGCCTCGCCCTCCGTCGCCTTTCGAGCCGTGACAACCGGCGCACATCTGGTCGTAGACGCCCTTGCCGGCTCGGACGGCTTCGGGTTTGTCGGCGAAGGGATTCTTTTGACCGGGATTGTTGTGTTGCGCGAGCAGCATTTCAGAGCAGGCGCAAAGGACGGCAAGACACAGAACTAGGGAATGGAACCGCATCTGATGACCCCCTGATTGTATCGAAGACGGTTAATCTTGAAGTTGACCTGTACAATGTTGGCCAACTTCCCACCGATGGTCAAGAGGTTAAAACATTTGCTCCCGCAAAAAAGCGGCGTTACAAAATGAAATAGGGGTTTGTGAGTGATCGTCTTTTCGCCAGATGGAATAACGCTGGCGGCTTAGGGGACTGAACATAGGCGATGCTGATTTTTTAGCACTTAGGCCTTGACGTGTTCCAGCTTAAGTGCTAATTTTTTAGCAGTTGTGGCCCGGCAGTTGGCGCAAAGGCGAAACAGAAAGGAAACGCAGCGCGATGAAGGAGAAGGCGCACGAACATTTAAGCCGCCGCGAGCGGCAAATCATGGACATCATTCACCGGCTGGGGAAAGCCACGGCCGGCGAAGTGCTGGAGGCGCTCCCCGATCCGCCGAGCTATTCAGCGGTCCGGTCGCTGTTGCGGTTGATGGAAGAGAAAGGGCACTTGCGGCACGAAACCGACGGCGCGAAGTATGTTTACCTGCCGACACTGGCGCGCGAAAAAGCGCGGCAATCGGCGCTCAAGCGAATAGTGCAAACCTTTTTCGACGGTTCGACCGAACTGGCGGTCGCAGCTTTGTTGTCGAAAGCCAAGCTCAATCGGGACGAACTGGATCGGCTCTCGGCGCTGATCGAACAGGCGCGAAAGGAAGGTCGTTGATGAATCACTGGCAATTACCGATCGAACTCACCTTGAAGGGAATCATGATTCTCACCGCCGCCGGGTTGTTGTCTGTAGGCTTGCGCAGCGCTTCGGCAGCGTCGCGGCATGCGGTGTGGAGCCTCGCGTTGGGCGCATTGTTGCTGTTACCGGTCCTGACGTGGGCAGTACCTGCGTGGCGCGTGGCGATTTTACCCGCGCCGCCCGCGCCGCCCGCGCCGGTGGCTGAAAACGCGTCGCTGGGCACAGAGACTTCGGCTGCCGTCGCCGAAAGATTGCCTTTGGCCTTGCCCAGCCAGGCGTCGATTGGGGCGGTCGTTGCGCCGCAGTTTGAAACCGCTTCTGAGCCGTTGACGGCGGCTGCGCCTGCGTGGCAGTTCAACGCCGCACAGATCGCGCTGTTGATTTGGGCGGCGGGCGCAGTGCTGGTGTTGGCGCGTTTGCTGTCGGGGACGTTGCGAATGAGGCGCATCACGCGCGACGCCGAACGGTTGATTGATTATTCATGGTCAATGCTGACAAACCGGCTGCGCGGTCAATTGGACATACGCGATCACGTTGCGATCTACGTCAGCGCGGAGGTTGCCATGCCGATGACGTGGGGCGTGTTGATTCCGGTCATTGTCCTGCCGCCGGAATCGTCCGCGTGGTCAGCTGAGTGGCGGCGCGTGGTGTTGTTGCACGAACTGGCGCATATCAAACGGCGCGATTGCCTGACGCAGTTGCTGGCGCACCTGGCGTGCGCGTTTTACTGGTTCAATCCTCTGGTCTGGTTTGCCGCGCGGCGGCTGCGCATCGAACGCGAATTGGCCTGTGATGATTGTGTGCTGGAAGTGGGCGCCTGGGCTTCTGATTACGCCAACTATTTGGTCGAGATTGCGCAAACCTTTGAAGCGGTCGAGCCCGTGACGCCTGTGTCGGTCGGCATGGCGTGTTCGCAATTGGAAAATCGCGTGCGGGCGATTCTCGATCCGCAATTGAATCGGCGGCATCCATCCCGCCGCCGCATAGCCACGTTGACCGTGGCGATGGCATGCGCGTTGTGTCCAATGGCCGCGTTGAAGGCGACTTCGCAAGAAAGAATCAGTCCCCCTGTGACGGATGCAGTTGCGGCAAACGCAGAAGCGCCGAATGTGGCTACTGAAGTCGCAGCTTCGGTGTCGAAGTTGGCCGCTCAGCAAGACAAGTTCGCGGCATTTCAGGAAAGGGCTGCGAACCATGCCTTGACTGCCCCGGAGCGGGCGGAGCTGACGCGCGTGGAGCAAACCATTGCTTCGTTGCAAGATGAATTGCGCGGCGCGTTGGCCGTAACGCCTGCGCCACAACCTAACCCCATGCCCGCGCCGCGTCCATTACCTGCGCCCGATGTCAAAGCTGCCCCCGCGCCGGCGTTCGCCACAGTCGCGCCGCAAGACGCCAAAGAGAAAGACAAGGATAAGAACAAAGAGAAAGACAAAGATAAGGACAAAGACAAAGACGAAGGCTTGACGGTGGAGAACCTGATTCGCTTGCGGATGTGCAACGTCGGGCCGGAATACATCGAAGCCATCAAGGAAGCGGGTTATGAAGACGTGACGGTGCGGCAGATCACAGAACTCAAGATGCACGGCATCACGCCCGATTTCATCAAGCAAGCTCAAAGCATGAGCGGTGAAAAGCTTTCGGTGCGTGAGCTGGTGCAAATGAAAATTTCCGGCCTCAACCCCGAATACATCGCGGCAATGCGGCGGGCGGGATACGACAACCTGCCGGCGCTCAAGCTATCACAGATGCTCTTGATGGGGGTCACGCCGGAATTCGCGGCGGCGATGAAACGCGCAGGCTTTGACAATCTGACCGCCGGCCAACTGACGCAATTGAAAGCGCTTGGCATGACGGAAGAATATGTTCGGCAGGTACAAGGCTGGGGGTTGGGCAAGCTTTCCATGCGCGAAGTGGTGGAAACGAAAATCCACGGTGTGAAACCCGAAGACGCACAGACGTTGAAAGCGCTGGGCTTTGACAACGTAAGCTTGCGCGATCTGACGCGCGTGCGCATGTTCGGCGTAACGGAAAGTTACGTCAAAGAACTGCGCGGCCTGGGTTTTGACAAGCTGA